>Ga0210405_10000034_pt1 | contig 178735 bp, 160 predicted proteins | sample IncBWH11MmetaG_FD_155492 | JGI IMG/M metagenome (GOLD analysis project Ga0210405, IMG submission 155492) | Forest soil microbial communities from Barre Woods Harvard Forest LTER site, Petersham, Massachusetts, United States - Inc-BW-H-11-M | ecosystem: Environmental > Terrestrial > Soil >... | reverse complement strand
GACCCCCGGGCGGCGTTTCATTGCCTGCGTCGCCCTCACGCTCGCCGACCACATGCGTGGCCGCCAAGACGCCGTTTATGTAAAGTTTTAACGTCTTCGAGGTTGGGCCGTCGTACGTTCCCGTGATGTGGGTCCAGGTATTCTGAGGAGCCGAGCCGGCAGGTGCGTCAGCGTATTGGTGATTGCCCGGGTTGAAGTCGACCTCGACAGAACCGTCATTGCGAACAAACAAAGAGTAATTGATCCCGATGCCCGGCGGACCTTCTTTATCAACAACACCGCTATACCCATCCGGCGAGTTGCCAGTAGGATAGACCCACGCATCAACAGTGAACTGAGTTAGGTCGAGATTCGTGCTGTGTGGAACAAACACATGGTTGGCGGTGTCACCGTTGAAACTGAACGCTTGATCAACTTTACCCGGACCGAAAGCGGGTGTTCCATTGAACATGCCGTTGTTGTCGTCTTGACTGTCATTGGCGTCGCCCTCTGCTTTCCACCAACTGATCATCCCGCCCGGCGCCGGCGTGCAAGTTCGACATTTGCCGGCCCCGCCGGCATTGTAGATCGAAGCGATTTCATTAGCCGTCAGCGCGCGATTGAAAGCTTCCAGTTCGTCAATCAAGCCAGTGAAAGCTGCGCCGCCGCTATTGGAACCGATGAAGAGATCGTCGGTGCCAGGAAATACCGACGTGCTGCTGAAAGTATCTGATCCAACTTGGGAACCGTTTACAAAGAATTGCACCGACCCGGCATTGAAGGTCACTGCCACGTGTTGCCACTGGTTAGTCGAGACGACCCCAGCGGCGGAGCTTCGTGAATCGAAGTCCGATCCCGTCCTGCTTATGTACAGCGCGAGTTTCCCGTCGGAAGACACGTCGAATTCGTAACCAAAGGTGCCCGGACCGTGGATCTTGCTGCAGATAATCGGCGGGATGCTGCTCAGGTCGGTGGGATAAATCCAAGCATCGAGAGTAAACGCGCTTGTGAACTCCAGATTGGGTGCGCCGGGAACCGACACGTAATTGGCAGGATTGCCATCGAAGCTAAACGCCTGACCGACTTCGCCTGGAGCAAAAGGTACGCTGCCATGTTGGGTGCCGTGGTTGCCGTCCGCAGTGTCGATGTAATCATTTTCCGCGCGCCACCAACTCACCAAACCGTCCGGCGCCGGCGAGCACGGACACTTACCAGCGCTTCCCGCAGCGTAGATACTGGCGACTTCAGTGGCGGTCAGCGCGTGTTTGAACACCTCTACTTCATCGATCTGACCGTTCCAAAAATTATGTTCAGTTCCGCTGAGAAATAATGCCCCCAATTGATGGTTGTTTCCGCCGGATACATCGAGAGCTTGCGAGTTAGTTGCGGTGCCGGCGACGGTACCGTCGATGTATAGCGTCCACTTCGACCCGCTTCTGGTTAAAGCGTAATGGTGCCACTGACCATCGGTAAATTGGCCGGGTGTGCCTAGCTGGATAGAGTCTACGCCGTTGTTGCTGCCATTGCCGTTCCAGAAGACCACCAAGCCAATGCCCTCGTTAAAGTCGAAGTCGAGGTTCTGCTGAAGAGGAACTGGCGCGAAATCAAGGGCATACATTCTCGCGGTTCCCGCTTCTGCTCTCGCCCAGAAATCGAAAGTGAAATCGCCAGTGCCAAAATTCCAGTCGGAGCTGTCAGGTATGGAAACAGAATCATCTGTCCCATCGAAGCTGAACGCTTGTCCTACTTCGCCGGCAGCGAAGGTCGCGTCATTGATTGTTCCATCGTGATTGCCCTGACTATCCTTTGCGTCGCCTTCCGCTTTCCACCAGGCAATCATGCCTGCCGGCGCCGGTGCACAGCAGGTTGAAGTGGAGTTGGAGAAAATCACAGTCAAGCTCTGACTTGGGGGATCGCATGTAACCGTATTAACACCACCCCAATTGTCATTTGTTGGGCCGATCTCCGGGCGAACCATGTAGGATGACGAATCCGTACATAGACAGCCGACGGGTCCTCCGTTCAGCGTTGCAATGAGAGCAGTAGCGTCCGGCGGCATCCCGCTGTTGGCACAACCGATATCAACTTCCCAAGTGACATTGTTGGCGGTCCAAGATCCGCCTGTCGCGTTCTTCATGGCCGTGGCGATTTGCGGAACAATCACTGTGTCGGTCAGAGTGCGGCCGGTCGTATCGAATGTCCCTTTGATAGTAACAGTGTCGTAATTTCCTGGGACGAGGTTCTGCCGAAAGTTGCGCCATTGCTGTGCCAACGCCGGGTCGGTCCCCTGTCGGAACGTGAAGGAACCGCTAAAAACCGCCGCCGTAGTGCATGCGGAATTTGAAATCTTACCGAGTTGCCTCAGTGAATTTTGGTTGGTGGCAGCTTGCTTCGATGACGTCCCCAGCGCAACCAATGCGACAAAAAACGCCGTCGCCAAAATCGCGACGCCAAGAGTTCTGTTCAGTCGAAACCACGAAGACAACAATTTCATAAAGGTTCCTTCTGCTCCGTCGCTGTTGGGCTGATCCGCCTCTGAGAAGATCGACATCTGCCCGGCGCGCTCTCGCGCGTTGGCTGATTTCCGTGCTGGGGAAAGTTAGGCATCGTCAACGCCTGCCGCTTTCAGTGTTGCCCGAATTCGCGCGACCCGGTCAAGCTTTTTCCGATGAAAGGAAGATCCCAACAGGATCTAATTTCCGGCGAACTTAACTCCGGCCTTTTGCACTTCGCGATATGGCAGAAGCCAGATCAGCGATTCATCGTGAAGATCGACAACCTGAATCCGGTTGCCCCACGGATCGCGAAAGTCGCAGCGAAACGGCGGTTCGAGTTTCAGTTTGTATTTTCCAGTCAATTTCTTCCTGACTTCTTCGATCTGTTCTTCGTCGCGTACCATGATTCCGAAATGGCGCATGTTGGCCGTTTGCAGTTTGTCGACTTCGAATATGGCGAGGAATTGGTGCTCGCCGAGTTTGAAGAAGGCATCACCTTCACCGCGGTCGAGTTTTTCAAGATTGAAGACGTCCTGATAAAACGCGACCGCTTTCTCGATGTTGTCGACTTCGATCGCGACATGGTTGCATCCATAAACCTGCACGCTCATTTTTTTAATCGTTCCAAGGCTTTAATCATTTCCGCACTTCTTTCGCGAATCTCTTTGCGGTGCGGGGCCGCAAGTTCCTCGATCAACTTCTCGCCTTTAGCGGTGAGATGAACGTGGCGCCGGCGACGGTCGGTCTCGCCGGCTTCGCGAGTAACGAGTTTTCGTTCCACCAAACGATCGACAATATTGACGGCCGAGTGATGTCTTACCTGGAGCCGCTCGCTCAATTGCGAGATGGTTAGACCGACTGGTGTGGCAAAACTCTTGATCGCGAGCAATGCTTCATATTGTTCGGGATTTAGGACCGCGGTTGAGCGTAGGAAGTCTTTGCTGAAACGCAGGAACTTGCGAAGCAGATAGCGAAAGTCGGCGAGTGCCTGGTAGTCGTCTGGAGGGACGTGGGTCATCTGGGAATCAAATATCGGGTCTCGTCCGGCGACATATCTACCGTCGATATATTGGCATGCTGGCTGCTATCTTTTGCTATATATTATATGAAGACGTTCGGAGCAAAGTCGCACAAAGGGTTCACCTTGGTAGAAATCATGATCGTGGTCGCAATCATCGCATTGCTCGCCGCGATTGCCGTCCCGGGATTCCTCCGGGCGCGCAAACGCTCGCAAGCCAGCCGAATCTTGAACGATCTGCGCATGATCGATTCAGCGTGCGACCAGTACGCGATCGAAACCAACCGGCACACCGGCGACACAGTTGCCGTCACTGATTGGACGAACTACTTGAAGAAGGGTTCGCTCCTCTACAACAGCGGCAACAGCCTACTGGGAACCGCATACGGCCCACAAGCGGTCGATACCATTCCCACGGTGCCCCCAGCGGACTACGCCACATTGTCGGACGTAGCCGGCTTGGGCTTCTGGTCACCTTACGGACCGTAAGGGCGCGTGGCGGCATTCGCGCGAGTTAACGCGAGCCGTGAATAATTCCGCCGATAATGATGCTTCTTGGCGGTACCGATAATTAAAATCGGTACAAACGCCTTGGTGATGATTGCTGCGGGCAGCTGAGCAACGCCAGAAGACAAAACCAAGACTAAGTTCGACATGGCGTGATCAGACCGATTCACGTTCTTCTCAGCAACGCGAATTTTTTCATGTTCGGCTAGAATTTTGCTGTTGATCAGTCACATGGATCGACAAGCAACCATCGAGCAGTTGGAAGAGCTTCTTCCGCTCGCAGCCCACTGGGCGGCGGCACAAAAACAGCGGGTATTGTCCCAGGGCGTGCCGCTTTCAGAAAATGAACTGGCTGACGCCAAAGCGATCGGCGTGCGAAATCCCGAGCGCGTGCGTTTGCTCCGGGTCGAGGCGATTCCCGTGCCGGCGCATCCCATGCTTAAGGCGGCGGCTGCTTCAATTCATTTTCTAACCGCCGCGCCGCGCGGTCTCGCCTTGGATAATGGAATTTTTGTTCGCGCCGACTCCTGGCGCGATCGCGCGCTGATTGCTCATGAACTCGTCCACACCGCACAATTTCAACGACTCGGCGGAATCCTTCCATTTCTCCAGACTTACATTTTCCAATGCGCAACCGTCGGCTATCCGAATGCGCCTTTGGAATTGGAAGCAGCGGCGACCGCGGCGCGAGTCTGTTCCGCCTGACCGGAACGTTCTCAAAACGAAGGGCGCTTCCACGGCTGGTTTGTCGTAATCTTCCTCATCTACAATCTTACTTTGCCGGTATGCAGCTGTTTACTGTTCAAGACCCCCCGGCGCCAGATTGATTCGACAAAATAACGAAACTATCGCCGCGATTTTTTTCGGTGACCGACCATTTCGCCGGCAACACTGCGTGGATCAAGGCGGGTGAGATTTTTTTTCATTCCCGATGTGAGCAGAGAAATGTGCGGGATCTCGCAAAGATGTTCGGCGATAAACCAAACCGGCTCATCGGTTGTCATCCAATTAAGATGGTCGAAGCGGGCGAGGTTCACCGGACGCGAGTAGCGGCGCAGGGTGCGCTCGAAACGCAGATTGAAATAAATATTGAAATAGCTCATCGCCAGCTCGCGGAGAGTGCGATAGACCGGCTCGCGATAACGACAACCGGTAAAGTTGGATTTCGCCACCGCGCCCCAGTGTCCGCGCAGTTTAAAAATCGCGACTACGTGATCCGTGTCTTGCTCCGCTTCCAAATCGAAGATGAGCGGAGGGAAACCGAGAACGCGAAGTGCGGCCGCGGCAAAAATTCCGCCTTCCAGACAAGATGCGGTCCGTTCCTGCAAAACATGTTTCGGCGAACGCGCGGTGTAACCAAGATTATAAGGCAACTCGTCCAACAAACGCTGCACACCGGAAGGCGTTTTTAACGCACGGAACTGGAGCAGTTCGGCGCGGCCTAAACCAAAATCGCGCCCGATGCATGTCGATCTGGTATTGTTCGCCACGGCGAATCGGTCCTTTGCCGGAGCGATCTTGGCGCTACCCCCGAAGATTTACAACCCAACCGGGTGCCGCGCTTCGAAACCACTCGCCGGTACACGCTCAGCCACTTGCCAACCCGGCTGCCATCGGTCGTGCGCTGTCAAATAAGGCGTCGTGTCCAATCGCAGGCCTGCGATGATGGCGTAAGTGTGACCATTGCGTGCATAAACAGTGATCCATTTGCCGCGACCGCGCTCGCCAAAGTTGCGAAACTCGGTGGAACTGATGGGCGATTTTAGCAAGCCAGCTGCGCCGAGGGCATAGGAAACTGTGCCCGAGCAATCGTAACCGCGATCAATAAATGATTTGTGGCCGCCTCCAAAAACGTATGGCTTGCGATGAAGCTGGTTCGCTGCCCAAATGGCCCGCTTCACTGCGAACGGCGCACCCTCCGGAGCAGCTGCCTGACCCAAAAGAAGACGAGCGCGCGTTCCGGGCACCGTTGGACCAGAAGCCGGGAAAGGGTTCGCGTTCGCGGACGATATGATTGCGGCCAAAACCGCCGCGCCGATTAGGATTTTAGGGCTCAGAGGATACACAGACCGTTTCCGAGCGTGTCCTATGCCATAAGAACCCACTTTGCCAAGGAAAAAATCTACTTGGCCGGACTTTCTGAAAGCCTTTCTCGAGGTCTCCTACGATGTTGCTCCGGAATAATTTGTGCTGTATAAATGTCGTCCGTCGGCCGTATTATCCGGCTGACGGCAAAGGGTATGCCCCAACTCGATTTCCGCGAAGCGCTCTCAACCCCTGGCGAAAAATTGTTTTCGTCGCCGGCAACTTTAACGCCGGCCTCTGCCGCCCCGGTCGATAAGAAAACAAGTGTTTTCAGACGCGGCGTCCAGCTCAGTCGATCGACCTGGGCGAATATATTCTTCGTCACGATCGCTTCGGTTGGCGGACTTGCCTGCGCGTTTTACTTTTTTAATGGCGGCGAACTTTTGCGGGCGGCCGCCGCCTGGCCGAGCGAATTTCTTTATCAGCGTCCGCTTTCCACCGAAAAGATCGACATTGGTGCGCAGCTGAATCGGGTCGATCAGTTGGCTAACAATGAAGCCGGATCGACCAAGAGAGACGAAGCCAAAGCTCCTTTGGAAAAAAATGCTGGGCCCTCGGATTTTTCTCAGCCCGCCACCTCGCTTGGCCCGAGCAACCCAACGGTAACAGCGCCGGTCGGCGCCGGTCCAACGCTTCTTCCGACTGTACCTTCCCTTCCGTCTGCGCCTTCTATCCCCGGGGGAGTGGAGGTGCCTTCTGTTCCCGGTACTGACTCATTGTTTCAGTCTCTTTCTCAAACGGCGACATCGATAACGCCGAAGACGACAGCCACTCGAACCGCAAGCACGACGCGCAGCTCGACCCGGCGGAAAGTTTCGAGCACGCAGCAAAAGGTAGTGGGCCAGACCAAGAGCCCGACTTCAGTCGCAAGATCAACAACTCAAAACATTCAGCAAACTTCTAACCAAACCCAGGCGCCTATGAATGCGATTCAGGCACCAAGTCAGATGATGATGAGCGGTGGCTTGGGCGGCGGTGTCGGTGGTGCCATGGGTGGAGTCGGTGGTGGTCTCGGCGGCGGACTAGGCGGCGGACTTGGTGGGCTTGGTGGCGGACTTGGTGGGCTCGGCGGACATCACTAAATTTGCTTCGTCGAACGGCGGTCGATGATATAATTTCAGCACGATGCGCGGCACCGCGCTTCTTCTTGGATTTGTCGCCCTAACTTTGTTCGCGCGGGAGCCGAACAAAGATCCTGACTCGTTCGACATCGAACCGCCTCTGCTGATTCCGAATCGCGAGGACGAGCAGCTGTCCACTGCGAAAGCCGCTCCCTCTCCGACGCGCGATGTCGATCTGGCAAAGCTCGAAAGAGAATTCGAGCGGGCCAAGAGAAACGCTGTCAGCGCAGAACGGTTTTGCAAAATCGGTGCGCTCTCGAAACTGGAAGCCGAGCAGCGGGTTCTACGCTGCGTTCATCTCGAATTTGATCTCGCTAATGCTCGGTTGACCTGCGCGAAGGAAGAAATGTTGGAAAAAGAAAAACAGCTGACCGCGGGGGAAATCGCAAAACCGGACACGGCGCAAACGGAAACTCGCCTGGCGCTCGCGATCGAAGCGGCGCACGCCGCGACCGCCAAACGCGAGCAAACTGAGATCGATGCGGCCGAAGCCAATGTCCACCGGCAAGAGAAACTCCTCGCCCTCGGCAGCGCGCGAAAATCAGACGTCGAGCGTGCGATTCAAAAATTGGCGGAGCTCAAGGCGCCAAAGAATTAAAAATTAGTATCCCGCCGCCTGGCCGTCTTTACGCGACTCGCTTGCGCCGACGTAAACGCGCTGGCCATCGTGCATCTCAACTTTGATCGCTTGATAGCCGCCGTAACCCCCGACATCGACACGCACATCGTGTCCGCGTTTCTTCAATTCGCGCTGCGTTTCAGCGGGAATGCCGGATTCGAGATTCACGTAACCCCCGTTTTCCATTCTTTCGCCGGTCGGTTCGTTGTCGCCTTCATGTTGCCAGCGCGACGCGTCGCCCGCTTCCTGCACGTTCAATCCGAAATCGATCTGGTTCGTTAGCACTTGTGCATGACCTTGCGGTTGCATCCCGCCGCCCATTACGCCAAACGCTTCCCACGGTTTGCCATCTTTCATTACGAACCCCGGAATGATGGTGTGAAACGGGCGCTTCCCTGGCGCGTAAACGTTCGCGTGTCCCGGTTCCATCGAAAACAATTCGCCGCGATCCTGAAACATAAACCCCAGTCCCGGCACCACGATGCCGCTGCCCATGCCGCGATAGTTGCTTTGAATCAGCGAAACCATGTTTCCTTCGTCATCGGCCGCGCACATGTAAATCGTGTCGCCGTTGTCGATCTTGCCGGCGGCAACAATCTTCGCGGCGCGATTCGGATCAATCAGTTTGCGACGTTCGACCGCATATTCCTTCGAAATCAATTTCGCTAGGGGAATTTTGGCAAACGCGGGATCAGCGTAGTACTTCGCGCGATCCGCCCACGCGATTTTCTTCGCTTCAATCATCGTGTGCAGGGTCTCGGGCGAATTGTGTCCCATCGCACGCAGATCGAATCCTTCCAGAATATTCAGGATTTGCAGCGTCGCGATCCCTTGTCCGTTGGGCGGCAATTCGAAAACCTCGTAGCCCCGATAGTTCGTCGAAACGGGATCAACCCACGTGCTAGTATGCTTCTCGAAGTCCGCTTTGCGTAGAAAACCGCCGTTCTGTTGCATGAAGCTGTCGATCTTGTCCGCGATCTCGCCTTTGTAAAAAGCGTCGCGCCCTTTCTCGCCAATTAATCGCAACGTTTTTGCGAGCGCCGGATTTTTAAAAATATCCCCCTTGGCAGGCGTCCGGCCCTGACCATCGAGCGTATAAGTCTCGAGAAATGCTCCCGGCAATCCCTTGTAAAGCCGCGGCCCGAACGCCCAGTAATAGGCAATCAATTCCGTAACCGGAAAACCTTCTTCCGCATAATGAATCGCCGGCGCGAGATCATCGGCGAGTTTCAATTTGCCGAACTTTTTGTGCAGCTCGGCCCACGCATCCACGGTTCCCGGCACGCTGATCGGCAACATCCCCTGCGGCGGAATCGTTTTGCGGTTCAGTTTGTCGAGCTCAGCCTTCATTTGCTCGAAGCTCAAACCGAGTGGCGAGCGTCCGCTCCCGTTGATTCCGTAAAGTTTGTTTTCTTTTGCGCTGTAAACGATCGCGAACAAATCCCCCCCAACTCCATTCGAAACCGGCTCCATCAAACCGAGCGTCGCATTCGCGGCGATCGCCGCATCCACTGCGCTGCCGCCCTTCTTCAAAATGTCGATCCCAACTTGAGTCGCGGCCGGCACGCTCGTGCAAACCATCCCGTGTCTCGCCAGAACTTCCGACCGTGTTGCGAAATTTTTCCCAGTGATCCGATCGATTTGGGCAGATGCAAAATCGACAACGAGCAAAAGAGCAACGACAAATCGGATCGCTTTCATAAGGGAAAGACTACTACGATTGAGCAACTCTGATTCAAGGAATCGTAACCATTCTGCGTCCAATCACATACTACATGCTTCTCCGCGCTCTGATTCTAATTCTGTGCATAGGTGTTGTCGCTCCGGCGAGCGACGGGGCCGAACAGACACTTGGCCAGGCGCTCAAGAAAATCTTCGCGACACCGACGCCGACGCCGCGCCGAAAAAAGAAAACTGTCAGCGCGACGAAAGGGAAATCGCCGACGCCAACACCAACTCCGTTGCCAAAGAAAAAGCATTCGCCGCCACCAAAGGAAGAGGAATCGCCAACGCCGTCGCCGACTTCTTCCCCGAAAAAGAAACGAACTCCGACAGTGGAACAGGAGACTCCCACGCCGACTCCGAAGAAGAAAAAGATCTCGCCGACGCCTGCACCCACCGCTTCAGCGCATCACAAGAAGAAGGGATCGCCCACTCCGGAGCCATTTGAAACGCCGGAAGGATCGATATCTCCAGCCCCAAGCCCACCGGAATCAGCTCCGCCTCCGCCTCCGCCATCGCCATCGCCAAAACGCGGTGCTCCGAACGCGACTTTGCTGCCGAATCAGATCAAAGGTTTCGAAAACTATCCGCTCAAGGTGCAGAAGCTCCTGACTTCGGCGCTCGAACTGACCACGCGCAATCTCGATTATAAATATGGCTCGGCCGACCCGGCCGACGGCGGAATGGATTGCTCGGGTTTTGTTTATTATGTGCTCAAACAAAATGACGTCGCTGAAGTGCCGCGCGATTCGAGCCAGCAATATGTCTGGCTCCGCCGAGGTCGGCAGTTTGAATCGGTCCTGAGTCAAAAGGAGGACTCTTTCGAATTGGAAGACTTGAAGCCCGGCGATTTGCTTTTCTGGACCGGAACCTACGCGATAGAGCGCGACCCGCCGATCACCCACGCCATGATTTATCTTGGCCGCGAAAAGAAGACTGGACGACGTGTCATGGTGGGCGCGAGTGACGGCCGCGTTTATCAAGGGGAATCGCGCTACGGTGTGAGCGTGTTCGATTTCAACATTCCGCGCCGGGACAAAAACGGCGATGGCAAATTGCAGCCGAGCTTTGTGGGCTACGGCCATATACCAGGGCTGCACGATTAGTGAGCGCAGTTCCTGATAAATTTAGATCGACAATCAGCGCGAAATTCCGCAAGCCAAGTCGAGGGTTCTTGAGGGTTAGTAATCACTAACAGCCTGAAAAACTTATGAACTGGAAAAAATTCTTAATCGCATTCGTCGTAACGTTCGTTTTCGTGTTCTTCTTCGGATTTGTCTGGCACGGCATTCTCATGAAGTCGGCCTACATGGAAATCCAAAGCCACTATCGCGCTCACGACGACATGATTTGGCCTTCGCTCATTCTCGGCCACGTCGTGATGGCGTTCTTTCTGACGATGCTTTACGCCCGTCATGGCGGCGGCAGTATCAGCTCAGGCATATGCGTCGGCATTCTCGTTGGGCTGATTTTGGTTGGGCTGCATTTCGTCCGGTTTGCGGTCGAACCGCTGACGCCGAAGATCCTCCTGATGGGCGGCATCGGTGATGTGCTCGAGTTCGCCCTTGCCGGTGCACTGATCGGCGCGATTTACAAACCAAGCGTTTCAAGCGGCCCTTAGGCACCGGCGCAAGATCGACATCGTTCCTCAACTGCGGGAATTGTTAGCGACGCGGTTGAGCGCTGCTGTATCATCGGCCTGCTTTGCCCATGGCTGACCACGGGCCAACCCCGGCGGGAGATTGAGGTCAATCGCCCCTGCCTTTAGTTTGTCGCGCATGGCTTCAGACAAGACTCCGGCTAAACTTGGCTACCGCATGCCGGCGGAATGGGAACCGCACGCCGCGACCTGGTTGTCCTGGCCACGGCGCGAAGGGATCAGTTTTCCCGATTCCTTCGATCGCGTATTACCGGCGTTGCGCGAAATGGTCGCGGCACTGGTTGGTAATGGCCAGTCCGGCTCGGACTCCGAACCGGTCTGTATTAACGTCATCAACGGCGCACACGAAGCTGAAGCGCGCGCAGTTCTCGATTCGCTCCCGCACCAGGAGTTCATCACCTATTACGAAATCCCAACGAACGAGCCGTGGTGTCGCGATCACGGCCCGATTTTCCTGACCCGCGATGCCGATCCAAAACTCGCGATCGTCGATTGGGATTACAACGCCTGGGGAAATAAATATCCGCCGTTCGATCTCGATGAAGTTGTGCCGACGCGCGTCGCCGCAATCCTGAATGTCCCGGTTTTTAACCCGGAAATGATTTTGGAAGGCGGCTCGGTCGAAGTGAACGGCGCGGGCACCCTCCTCACTAGCCAATCGTGTCTCCTAAACAAAAATCGGAATCCAAATTTGGATCGAGGCGAAATCGAACAGCGGCTCCGCGATTTTCTTGGCGTCCACGAAATTCTCTGGCTGGGCGACGGCATCGAAGGCGACGACACCGACGGTCACATCGACGATCTCGCGCGTTTCGTTTCGGAAACAAAAGTCGTAACCGTCGTCGAAGAAGATTCCAATGACGCAAATTACAAACCGCTTCAGGAAAATCTTGCGCGTCTCCGAGAAATGAAAATCGGCGGGTGCAAGATCGACATTGTCACTTTGCCGATGCCTAAAAAAATGGTTCGCGAAGATCTGCGCTTGCCCGCGAGCTACGCCAATTTCTACATCGCGAACAGTTGCGTGCTCGTTCCGACATTCGCCGATCCCGCCGACGAACTCGCGTTGTCAATCTTGCGCGATTGTTTTCCCAAACGTCGCGTCATCGGAATCGATTGCCGCGAATTAATCTGGGGTCTTGGCACGTTTCACTGCCTGACCCAACAACAACCGGCAGTTTAGTCCGCTTCCGGCCCTGGCTTGTAGCCGCTGTTTAGGATCGCGTCGTGAAGATCGGGCGCGTGCGTTTTGCGCGCGTCGAATTTCACAATCACTTTTTCGTCCTCCAGATCCACCGTTACATCTTGGACGCCGGGTACCCTCATTAACACGGGTCGCAGTTTTCGGACGCATTCGTCGCAATCCTCGCCCTCGGTCGCGATTTCGATTGTCTCGACTATCGCGTGATCTGCGTGCTCGGAATTGAACGGGTCGCTCGGCTCGCGATCATCAGGGCGTGCAGGGTCCATCACTTATTGAACGCGATTCGATTGCGCATCGGACGTTCTTAATTCGCGGCCACTGGCTTGTCGGCAGGCGGTTCGGGAATTCTGAAATGGAGTTGGTCGCTCAAATAACGCTGGAGATATCGCAGCGGATGCGTGCGGTCGGTTGTGGCGGCGCCGACATAAGCCGCGAGGAAAGGAATAGAAGCGGGCCGGGCACGAATGGCGTCAAGCAACTGCGCGCGGTGTTCGACGTTGGCCAGTTCGGCAAAAATATTGGCGAGGCGCGTTTCAGCGCTGCCGACCAAATCGAGTTTCGTTTTGTCCGAAATTTGCGCGAACGTCAGGCCGAGCGCCTTGTCCCATTGACCCGCGCGCCAGAAAATGGCGGCGCGCATGTCGCGGACGTCGGCGGCGTAGCGTCCATTTGGAAATTCGCGATCGTAATCGTCGAGTGCTTGCGTCACGTGCTTCGGATCGAACGGTTCCTTGCGGTAGGTTTTTTGAACAACCTCCTCGGACTCGCCCGACTCAACGCAAAGGACGCGCGGACAGGATAGCGAATAAACGGCCCGCGCGAGGACGAACATGGCCGCTTCGCGTTTATGGCTGTGCGGATACTTCGCAAGAAATTCGCGCGTCATCTTTTCGATCGTCGGAAAATCGCGCGAATGATAGGTAGTGCCGTCCGGTTCTTTGCTGCTGGGAATATTTGATGTCACGTCGATTCGTCGGCCGGCGATCAGGCCAATGCGGCAGAAATCGAGATAATCGTGAAATGAACTCAGCTCCGGATTTTTTTCGGCAGCGTCTATCTCTGCTTCCACCGCATCGTCGCTGTCTGTCCCGGAAATTCCGGGATCGACAGGCGTTTCCGGCCAATGCGTGCGATGCAAAAGATCGAGGCGAAGATTGACATAGGCGACGCGGGCAGCCTCGGACGGCGGGTTGGGCTCGGTGAGAAATTGCACGAGATCGTCCAGACAATTAGCGGCGGTCGCATCTTCATCTGTTGAAATGAGCTTGTGGACCAACTGGGCAAGATCCTTGACCTCGCCGGGATTCGGGTTGCCGCGCAAAGCCGTCACTCTTTTCGCGATCTCGCTCCAGGCGCGATAAGTTTCTTCTTCAGTCGGCGCATTTCCACGGGTCAGGGTGTCGAAAGCATGGTTGTCCGAGAACGGATAACCAAAAGGTGCGGCATCATCCTGGCAAGCCGCGGACGGTGTCCAGTCCGACTCCGTGGTTGATGTGATTTCCGCATCCTGTTTAGCAACCGGCGGCACGCTCCAATAGGCGGCAAGCCGTTGCGCCTCCGGTGAATTTGGCGATTCGGCGCGCAGTTTGTCGTAAATCTCTCGCGAAACGGCTTCGAGTTTAATTTCACGGGCGCGCTGTTCGCTGTACAAAGAAACGCGCGCCACTTGAGGCAACGCTTCCAACACCTTCAATCGCGCTTTTGCCGAAAGTGGAGTCCCGGGAACGAGACGGGCTGCTCGCAACCACCAGCGCGAGGCGTGATGAAGTTCATCGCGGTCGTCCAGCTGATCTTCCACATTAGCCAGACCCAAAGTGTGACCGTTATTGCGTCGCAGCAGGCCGGGGAAAAATGAGCCGCTGTGGGTATCGGTATCGAGCGGAGCGCGCAACAACAAGCCGCGTGCTTCGGCCCAGGTATCTCCGAGTTTCAGCATTCGCTCCGCTTTTTCCGGCGGCGTCCCGCTGTTGTCGTTGGTTAATTGCTCCAGGCGGTTGATGAAATCCTGGTGCTTTTGATCGACAACGTACTTTTTCGCTTCGCCAAAATTTTCTGCTGCGAGATAACGTTCGGCCAGAATCGCGCGCACTTTCTTTTTCCCATCGTCGTCCAGATTTTTGTCGTCCGGCGTCGAAAGCAGTTCCGATAACGGCGCGAAATTCAGCAGCGTGTCGATGAATTGGTTGATCTCGTCTTCATCGGCGCCGGAAATGTTGTCATAAACCGCGCTGTCGCGTGCGTTCCATTCCACTTCGCCGGCCGGATAACCGTTGCTATCCGGCATGTAACGCGCTGAGAGCGAAGCATTGTAAAGCCGGCCGAATCCAGTCGCGCCGCCTTCCGAGTTTTTCTCATCGCCACTTTTTTCTTCGTCTTTCGAATTGGACTCTTCCTCGTCGTCAGCGTCTTGTTTCTTGTCCTTAGTTGACGTCGTTTCTTTTTGAGAACCCTTAGCCAATAAATCGCGCAACGCGGCGATGGCTTCGCCTGCTTGATGATTGTCCTGAAGCGCGAGCGCGAGTCTGATTTTCACGCCCGGCGCCATCCGCGATTTCGGAAACGTGGTGAGGAACGTTTGCAACACCTCGATCGCCTCGCGTGTTTTGTTCGCGCGCTGCAAGGCGATCGCGCGCGCGAACATCAAATCGTCGCTTTGCTTTAATTGGTCCTGCGAGATTTGTGACAGCTGCAACGCCTGGGCGTGATTTCCGCTGGCACTGGCCGCCTGCACCAGCATGGCGAGATAACGCGGATGCCAATCGCTCGATTTATAAGTGTCCTGCTGTTTCGCGACCGCTGCAGCGATGCGCGGCAAAATAGTGCGGCGCCATTTGCGGACCTCCGCCGGATTGTCCCATTTCCCATCGTAGTTGTCCGCCTCCGGCGCGGACAGGACCAGATAAGTGAAGGCCATCGCGATCTGCGGATGCCGTGCGATCAGCGCGAAGGCGGCATCGCCGCCGGGTTTTGGAGCAAGATGGGCGAGCGTTTTCTCCGTATTGTAGATGGCGCTCATCAGCGTTTCCGGGTGGCCGGGCGATTCCGCTTGAGCAATGTAGTAATCGAGCGCCTTGAGATAATCTCCCGAATCGAACGCCAGGGCGCCCAACCATCCGAGCGCGTCGGCGTCGAATCGACCGCGCGGATATTTTTTGCGAAGAGCCTCGAATTTTGCGACCGCCGTTTTGCGCGCTTTGATCAGTTCCGGGTCCTTCGCCGATTCCTCGCTCGAGTCATTCGACATGTTGCGAGTGGCGGAAAATGCGCAGCGCGCGCTCATGAACATGGCAATTTCCGCGCGCGGACTTTTTGGAAATTCCTTGATCACGCGGTCGAACCACGTCTGACAATCCGTTCGGTCGCCGCTGCTGAATCGTGTCGCCCCGCACAAATAAAGCCAGTTGGCTTTGATCGGACCGGTGGCCGATTCCGCCCGTTTATCGAGATCGTCTCCGAGAAGATGTCGATCCAATCGTTCCAGAATGTATTCGCGCGCCGCGGCGGGATTTGCCCCCGATTCCGCAACCGCATCACGAACGTCGTGAGCGATGTTACAAGAATCGCTTCCCGGGGTGTACGACGCCCGCGCTTGTGCGATCAGATCGTCCGCAGCTTTGAGCAACTGCGGCAGCGGTTCTTTCCCGAGTCGATCCGCCAGTTCACGCGCTTTGCTCGAATCCCATGATTCGGCCGGTCGGCGGATTGTCGATGTTTCCAAAAAAATTTCGCCGAGCGATTTGCCCGGCAAGATATCGAGCGTGTCCGACAATGCGGCCGGATATTCGTAAGAATCTCCGCCAGTCGCGTAGCACGGAGTTGCGACGAGAAAACAAATACCGACAATCATCGCCAGTTTCATTCGAGAGATTTCCATGATGGACCTCCTTCGCCGTTTAGAATTCGGTAACGAGCCTGACGAAAATCGGCGCCAGGCGCGAGCTGAATTAATCCGGTCGTCAGTTTTTCGCCTGCTCGTAGTTGGGCGAATTTGAACTGCAAACGTGTGGCAAACGGGAGGGCCGCGGGCTTGTTGCCGGCGTAGGCGCTCACCCTTACGAAGTCGCCCGGTTGGGCTTCGCGAAAAATCGGAGCGGGATTTTCAATTTCCAGATTGTAGCCGCCACCTTCGGCCGCATTTGCCGCAAAGCGCGGCTCGAGGTCGCCGTCACCCAAATTCGATAACTCAAATGCTTCGGCCGAATCGGATTTTTTGAGAATCAGCCGCGAGCGTCCTTCCAAATGTCCGAGTTGATGTAACGACCATCCGCTGGAAGCGCTTGAATCCGGCAACCGAAAAATGACCGCGCTCTGCGCCCCAGCGCGGGCCGCGGCCGCGATCGCATCTCGCAAAACAGCGCGGTCAACTTCGCGGACGATGACTTCCTCATTTGGGCCGATCGGTGTGTTCGCGATCGATGTCGATCTTGCCGCGCGCAAAATGAAACTGCCCCATTGTCCGCCACTCGCGGTGATGAGGTTCCGATTGAAGGAAAGCTCGTCCCAGTTCCAATTACGGATTTGTCCGCGCAATTTTTCATTCGCATCGTAAACGCTCAGCCGCGCGAAAGTGGGAAAACCGGCACGCCACGCACCGGCACATTTGCTCCAATCCCCGATCAGCTTCGATACTTTTTCCGGCGCGATTAACGGCAGCGGCGCGTGATCCTTCAGAACGGGTTCGGCTTCGTAGTCGTAAAGCATCGGCAGCAGCTCATCGACGCTCGCCGTCAGAATTTGGAGGTAATCGCTCCGGCTCCAGTGCGGCAAAGCGGTAATGGTCAGCTTTGGGACTGATTCGTGGATGCGTTTTAGAACTGCGGCGTAGTCGCCCACCAACCGATCGGGCGCATCGTAGTCCAGTTGCAGCTCATGCTGTTTTCCGCTGGCCGCCTTCAACTGTGCGACGAGTGTTGGATTCGAAGCGTCTGAGAATGGCTCCTTTTCATGCGAAACCAGACGAACCACCGGCACGAAACGGAGTCCGCTGGCATTGGAAGCGGGGAAATTGAATCGCGCTTTCCAACGCCAAGTCTCTCTCACGTTCTCCAATTCCCCGATTTGCCAATAAATCGTATCGACATGTTGGACGGCTAGCTCGGCCAGTTCCCGTTCGTCGAGCGGTTCATCGCGTTGCCAAACCCAATAGCGAGTATCAAAACCGAACGAAGAGGTGGCGATTGCGCTCGAGACCACCACCGTGATCAGAATCTGTCGCAAGCGAACAGCGTTATGGGCGAAGCGCGGTTTCACGCGCGACAGATTGCAGCACGCGCCAGACGTTTTCGGCGAGAATTTTTTGACCGGCGGCATTCGGATGGACGTGGTCCGGCTGATTCAATAGCGGATCGCCGGCAACGCCCTCGAGCAAATAGAGAATCAGCGCGGCGTTATTCTTCGCGGCCAAGTCAGCATAGATCTGTCCGAATGCGGAAACGTAAGCATCGTCGGCGTAATTGGGCAGCTGCATTCCCGCAATGATGACGCGCGCGTTCGGATACCGCGCTTTCACCATGTCGATGATCGCTTGGAGATTATTTCGAATTTCGGAGATCGACACGCCACGAAACGCGTCGTTGATGCCGAGCTCGACGATGAAGATGTCGATCTTGCGTTTGAGATGCGCGGGAAGCCGTTGCAAGCCGCCTTCAGTCGTTCCGCCGCTTTGACTCGCGTTCGTGATTTCGAAATTGGTCAAACCGGTCTCGCGCAATTTTTCGCTTAACAACGCCGGATAAGCCTGGTTCGGGCTCATGCCGAATCCTGCCGACAAGCTATCGCCGAGAACGAGGATCCGTTTCATTTGGCCGGCGGACATCGATTGCGCGAACAAGGTCAATAACATCACCAAGAGCCAAGCGAGAGCGCGACTCATTCCGAAAACGTCCAACGCTCAACGCCTAACGTCCAATCTCAAACTCAGAGTCCCAATTCGACATTCAGCGTTGGGAGTTGGACGTTCGGCGTTTTCCGCGTAACCGTGTAACCCTTCAACCCTTAACTTTTATTTATGGCTAATTACGGAATCAACGGCTTCGGACGCATCGGTCGCAATGTCTTGCGCGCGATGACGCAGAAACAAGTCGAGCGGGTTCGCGCAATCAACGATCTCACCGACACCAAGACCCTGGCGCATCTTCTCAAATGGGATTCGGTCCACGGCAAATTCGACGGCGAAATTGGCTTCGACGAGGAAAACATCATCGTTCGCGCTCATAAAATTAAGATCTTCAAAGAGCGCGACCCTGGAAATCTCCCGTGGAAAAAGTTGGATGTCGATGTGGTCTTGGAATCGACCGGCTTTTTCACCGCGCGAGATAAGGCCGAGCTGCATATTACCAAGGCCGGAGCAAAGCGGGTGTTGATCAGCGCCCCGGCGAAAAATCCCGACGCGACGCTTTGCATCGGGATCAACGACAGCGTTTACGACCCAGCCAAGCACACGATCGTTTCCAACGCGAGCTGCACAACCAATTGCCTCGCGCCTCTGGCGAAAGTGTTGAACGACAAGTTCGGGATCGCGCACGGATTCATGAGCACGATCCACAGCTACACCAACGACCAGCGGATTCTCGATTTTCCTCATGAAGACTTGCGGCGCGCACGGGCGGCGGCGATCAGCATCATTCCTACGAGCACCGGCGCAGCCAAAGCGATCGGCGAAGTGATTCCTGATTTGAAAGGAAAACTGAACGGTGGCGCGTTTCGAATTCCGACGCCGGACGGTTCTATCACCGATTTCAGCGCAGTCCTGGAAAAGGATGCGACGGTTGACGCTGTCAACGCCGCATTCAAAGAAGCCGCGTCCGACAAAAGTTACAAAGGCGTGCTCGAATACAGCGACGAACCGCTTGTGTCCCATGACATCATCGGCAATCCGCACTCGTGCATCTTCGACAGCAAACTGACCATCATGCTCGGCAACCGCTTCGTGAAAGTGGTCGGCTGGTACGACAACGAGTGGGGCTACAGCAATCGCTGCGTCGAAATGATCGAGATGCTCGGGAAATAATGGCCAAACTTTCGGTCCGAGATGTCGATGTTCGGGGGAAGCGTGTTTTGACTCGCGTCGATTTCAATGTGCCGATCAAAGAGAACGGTGACGAAATTGAAATCACCGACGACACCCGGATCCGGGAAGCATTGCCGACGATCAATTATCTGCGCGAGCAAAAGGCCAAGACGATTTTGATGTCGCACTTCGGCCGGCCGAAGGGAAAACGCGTTCCGAAATACACACTCCGATCAGTGGGCGATCATTTGCACACGCTGATCAATCAGCCTGTCATCTTCAGTCACGACACGATCGGTGAAGTGCCGGAAAAAATTATCGCCGCAATGCAGGAGGGCGACGTTGCGCTTCTGCAAAATCTGCGCTTTCAGCCTGAGGAGGAAGCGAACGACCCCAAATTCGCGCAAGCGCTGGCGAAATTCGGCGAGGTCTACGTCAACGACGCGTTCGGAGCGGCGCATCGCGCGCATGCGTCAACTGTCGGCGTGACGAAGTTTATCGAGAAATGCGCGATGGGTTTTTTGATGGAGAAGGAGCTGAAGTATTTGCACGAAGAGCTGGATAGTCCGGTCAAGCCGTTCGTCGTAATCATGGGCGGCGCGAAGGTATCCGATAAGATCGGCGTCCTCAAAGCGCTGATGAAAAAGGCCGACACGATCCTGATCGGGGGCGCGATGGCGAATACGTTTTTCAAAGCTGAGGGGATTCCGATTGGCGCGAGTCGCGTCGAAGCGGACAAAACGGACCTCGCAATCGAACTTCTCGATCTGGCAAAGGAACGTGCGGTTAAATTTCTTCTGCCGATCGATGTTATCGAAGCGCAGGAAATCAAGCCGGGCGCGCCGGCTCGGAACACAAGCCGCTTGTCGCGCGAGCACGGAATTACTGCCGGCTGGCAGGCGGTCGATATTGGGAACGCGACGATTGCCTTGTTTCAGGAGGAGATCGCCAAGGCAAAGACCATTTTGTGGAATGGGCCGGTCGGGATTTTTGAAATTCCAGATTTTGCCGAGGGCACAATCGCAATTGCAGAAGCGTTGGCGAAATCAAACGCGACAACAATCATCGGCGGTGGCGACTCGGTCACGGCCGTGAAACAAGCCGGGCTGGCCGGCAAAATGACTTTCATTTCGACTGGCGGCGGAGCGTCGTTGGAATTGCTGGAAGGCAAAGAACTCCCAGGAGTCGCCGCGTTAACGGACAAAGCTTAGACAGAATCAACAAAATGATCAGAATGGATTCTTGGTTGAAACCCATTTTGTAGATTCTGTTCATTCTGTCAGAAGAGTTTATGAGAAAGAAAATCGTCGCGGCGAATTGGAAGATGAACATGACGCAGGCGGAGTCGGCGCGCTTCGTTCAATCGTTGTTGCTCGACCTCGGGGACATCACCGATGTCGAAGTTGTGATCCTGCCGCCATTTACGGCGATCGCGAAGGTGATGGAAGCACTCGGCGCTTCGCAGAGCATTAAAGTGGGTGCACAAAACATGCATTGGGGACCGAACGGTCCGTTTACCGGCGAGATCAGCGCGGCGCTGCTGCGCGATTTACTCGTCCGTTACGTGGTCCTGGGTCACAGCGAACGGCGCACCTTATTTGGCGAGACCGACGAAATCGTGAATCGTAAAGTGCGCGCCGCGCACGACGCCACGTTGCGGCCGATCGTTTGCGTTGGCGAAACTCTGGAGCAACGCGACAAGGGCAATGTCGAAAAGATATTATCGATCCAACTCCGTGGGAGTTTGAAAGACCTCAACGAAAAAGAACTTCAGGAAACAGTGCTCGCTTATGAGCCGGTTTGGGCGATCGGCACCGGCCGGAACGCCACACCCGAACAGGCGCAGGAAGCACACGCGTTCATTCGTCACACCCTTCGCGACATGTCTGACGAAGCGACGGCGGACCGTATTCGGATTCAGTACGGCGGAAGTGTGAAACCGGAGAATGCCCGCGATTTGATGGCTCAACCGGACATTGACGGCGCGCTCGTCGGCGGGGCGAGCCTCGATCCGCGCAGCTTTGCCCAAATCGTCAAAGCCGCGCGCGAACAATAACTACCGTTTAATCTCGAGGTAGGTCCGGGCCTGAACCTTGTTCTTCCCGGGCTGCAATTCTTCCACGCGCATTTGCTTTAAGAACCAGCGATTGTCGATCTTTTGTGCGGAAATGACTTCGAAGCGCTTCGCGAGTTTTCCATTCCAATCGTAGCCTTCCATTCGCATGAGCGCACCGCTCGCTTTATCGACCCAAAGAAGGACGTTCCAGTACTGCGAATCTCGAGCAGGTGCGACTACTTGCAGTTTCCAGCAGCTGCGCGTGCGCACCGTTTCATCGCCAAGCACACGAGCATTCGGCCAATAGAGAAATTTCAGAGCCAGGTCTTCATAGGTCACGACCGTGCCGCGGATCTTTTCGCTCAATTTCTCAGGCGCAAATGTTTCCGCACCGGCATCGGTCACAAGATCGAGGCGCGATCCGTTTTCGCCGAGGCGCAATTGCAAGACTTCGTCTGGATCGACGAATGAGTAGCGAATAAGCGGCCCGGTTTGAGTGAGGTGAAATGGAATTACCTTTTCGTCCTCGCGCAGCTGGCCATCGAGATCGATCTGCTGGCGCGACTCGAGCATGCGGACCGAATCCAGGATTTCCCTCGCGGAAGGAGGCGGGGCGGCTGATGTCGACAGAACCCCGGCAAAGCAAATAACGAATGTCGAATGTCGAAATCCGAACGACCAAGAATTCGCCCGACGGATTTTCGTCATTTGAGCATTCGGGCTTGTTTCGTCATTCGTCATTCGTGCTTCGACATTTGACGCATTTGTTTGTTAGACGGGTAAAGGCTACAGCTTAAAACCGCCGCTTCATGGATCAAAGTTTGTTTCATCTTATCAACGAGCGATGGACGAGCCCGGCGCTAGATTTGTTCATGGCCGCGGTGAGCGACGCCGACGTCTGGAAGCCGTTACTTATAATAATTGTCTTCGCTGCACTCGTCTTTGGCGGATTCAGGGCACGGGCCTGCATTTGTTGTTTATTGATCGCGATCGCGATCGCGGAGCCGATCACGAACACATTGAAGTCGACGATCAATCGCCAACGTCCTAAGCAGGTAGCATCGGTCCGGATGGTGCGACTGGAGAAAGGACGGCCCGAGTTTATGTCGATCTTCAAAAAACCGGTTGTGCGCCGTTCCGACGAGTCCGATCGAAAGCGAAGCGATGCTTCTTTTCCGTCGGGCCACATGACTAACAACACGATCGCGGCAATCTGTTTGACTCTGTTTTACCGTCGCGGCTGGCTCTACTGGGTTTTCGCCGCGCTGGTCGGCTATTCGCGAATCTATTTGGGCGCGCACTGGCCGAGCGACGTCATCGGCACGGTGTTCCTGGCGGCGGCCGAAACATTTTTTGCTTTGGCGGCGCTGGAATTGATCTGGCGCTGGATCGCCAAGAGATGGGCCCCGCAAGTTTTTGCGCGGCATCCGAGTTTGGTAGTTAATCCGGCTGAATGAGCAAAACACGAGCGGTTTGGTTCTTCATCGCTGCGCTGACGCTGATTCGATTGTCGATGTTGGGATCGACCGATCTCGAATTCGACGAGGCGCATTACTGGATGTGGTCGGAGCGATTGGCGCCGGGTTATTTTAGCAAAGGCCCGGGGATCGCGTTCGCGATTCGCGCGAGCGCCGCGATCTTCGGCGCGACTGAGTTCGGGGTGCGTTTTTGGAGCCCGATTCTCGCCGCCGGCGCAAGTTTTTTCCTTTTCTATTTCGGGCGGCGCTTATTTAGCGAAAACGTCGGTCTCTGGACCGTGATTGCGTTCAATGTCACGCCCATCTTTAACGTCGGTGCGTTTGTCATGACGACCGACGCGTTGTCGATCTTTCTTTGGATGGCGGCAATGTTCACGTTCTGGCTCGCGGTTGAAAAGAGCCCGCAGTTTTCATTTTACTGGCCGTTGACTGGATTGCTTATCGGTTTTGGGTTCCTGAGCCGGTACACAAATGCGTTCGAAGTACTGTGCGTTCTCCTTGTGCTCGCTTTTGCGCCCCGGCTCCGTCAGGAATTCAAGCGGCCGGGTTTGTATTGGCTGCTTGGATGTTTTGTTATCTGCACGATTCCACCGATCATTTGGAACGCGCAGCACGCCTGGATCACAGTGCTCCATTTGCGCACGCGCGGCAGCCTGACAGACGATGTTGGCTTTCGACCGCTCGAGCCGCTCAAATTTTTTGGTGAACATTTCCTTTTTTACTCGCCGCTGCTTTTCGCCGCTCTCGCCTGGGGCGTGATCGGCAGCTGGCGCCGGGTAAATCAGCAATTCAAAGTTCTGTTCCTATTTTGGTTTGGATTGCCGGTGTTCGCGTTTTACTTCCTGCTCTCAATAAACCACGTCGCGACGCCAAACTGGGACGCAGTGTCATTCCTTGGCTTCGGATTACTCGCGGTTCATTACTGGCATGAACGGATTGAAAGACGCGGAGTGAAATCGTTCGCTCTCACGGCCATTCTTCTCGGTTTTGTGATTAGCCTCTTCGCACTCGATTCCGATTTGCTGCGAAGCGCGGGAATCCGATTCTGGCGAAGCGATCCGGCCGATCGGCTCCGCGGTTGGAAATCGATGACCGCTGAAGTGGAACGAATTCGCAACGATCTGGAAGCGAAACTGGGGGAGAAATTATTTTTGATTGCGGACGAGCGCCATCGCGCTTCGGAGATTTCGTTTTATTTACGCGACAAGCGCGTCGAAGGTCCGGGGCATCCGCCGGTCTACCTGGTTGAATCTCAGGATCTGATTAATCAATTTTCCTTCTGGCCGCGCTACGACCAATTTGTCGAGGAGCCGGCCAGGCCAGGCCAATCGCGGGATGAGACGTTTACCGAACAGAAAGGCGTTAACCTTTTTGTGGGACGGAGCGCACTCCTCATTCGTAATTATGCCAAGAACCCGCCGCACAACATTCGCGCCGCGTTTGAATCGACCGAACTCGTCGGCACGATCGAACTGAAGCGTTTTGGCGAACATGTGCGCTACTGGCAGGTGTTTCTTTGCCGACATTACCGGACCCTGCCGTTATGAACGACGCCGCTGTATCGCCGGCTGTTTCTGTCGTAGTTCCCGTCTTCAACGAGGAAGAGAACGTGTCGATCTTGCAATCGGAATTAAAGGCCGCGCTCTCGGGTTTGGATTATGAAATTGTTTTTGTCGATGACGGCTCGACCGATCGGAGCGCCGACAAAATCGAAACGGCGCCGAATGTTCGACTAATGCGTTTTGAAAAAAACACCGGCCAGAGCGCAGCGTTGTATGCCGGCGTGCGTGCCGCGCGCGGAAGGACGATTGTGATGATCGACAGCGATCTCCAAAACGATCCGGCGGACATCCCGCGTTTGCTCGAGGAAATTTCCCGCGGCGCCGATCTGGTTTGCGGTTACCGGGCAAAACGGAAAGACACGATGACGAAGCGTCTGACCAGTCGGATCGCGAATTTCGTTCGCAGCCGGTTCACCAAAGATTATGTGCGCGACACCGGATGCACCCTTAAGGCGATGCGCCGCGAATGCGCGGACGCGCTGATCCCGTTTAAAGGCATGCACCGGTTTATTCCGGCTTTGATTCGAGGCGCGGGCTATCGCCTTGTCGAAATTCCGGTGAACCATCGCCCGCGCCGTTTCGGTCAGACCAAATACGGCTTTGGCAGCCGCGCGCTGCGGGCCACTGTCGACATGTTCGGTGTGCGCTGGCTCGTCTCGCGCCGTTTGAATTATAAAATCCGCGATTTTTGAGACCGAAATGCGCTTGTCAACGTAAGCGTCACCGCTAAGCTTGCGCTCCCGAATCGCGCACTCTGCATGTCGTTGGGCAATTTACTTTCCGCCGAGCAAATCATCCCTGAGATGACGGCAACTGAGCGTTGGCCGGCCATCGTCGAGCTGATCGATTTGCTCGTGCGCCTCGGCAAAATCAAACCGGACGATCGCGACAGCATTCTCGCCTCGCTTAAACAGCGCGAAGAAACGATGAGCACCGGCATTGGATTCGGGATCGCGATTCCGCATTGTTCGTCCGATCGCATCGATGACGTGGTCGCAGCTTTTGGAAGATCGACAGCGGGGATCGAGTTCGACGCGCTGGACAACGCGCCCGTAAAATTCGTCGTCCTTTTCATTGTTCCCAAGAACCAATTTCAAACCCACCTGCGCACGCTGGCATCGATCGCGAAATTTCTAAACGACCGCGGCACGCGGGAAAAACTGGCCGGCGCGAAATCGACCGAGGAGATTTTGTCGATCTTTCGCGAAAGCCCGCAAAAATAAACTGTAGCCGCCCCGAAAGCTTTCGGGGCCGAATGAAAATAATGCAGCGCTCACAGAGCGCCGCTACAATTCGGAGTAATGGAAACTTTCCAGTCACTGCTCGCGAAAAAGCTTGCGGACGCGCTTAACGCCGCCGGTTTTGAAAACGCGGGCGAGCTGACGCAGGCGACTGATCCGCGTTTCGGCGATTACCAAACGAACGCCGCGTTAGTGCTTGGGAAACGGCGCGGCGAAAATCCGAGAACTGTTGCGGAAAAGATATTGCAGCATCTTGATGTTGCCGATTGGTGTGAGGCGCCAACTGTAGCCGGCGCAGGCTTCATCAATTTCACTTTGTTGCCCGGCGCTATCGCCGAGAAAACAGCAGTACTCTTCTCCGACAAGCGAATGGGTGTCGCACCATCGACATCTCCAAAAAAAATCGTGATCGATTTCGGCTCGCCCAATGTGGCCAAGCCGATGCACATCGGTCACATTCGTAGCACTGCTCTCGGCGATGCGCTCGCGCGGATCGCGACTTTTCTCGGTCACGACGTTATCCGCGATAATCACGTCGGTGATTGGGGCACGCAGTTTGGAATGGTGATCTGGGGTTGGAAAAATCTGCTCGATCGAGAAGCGCTCCAGCGCGATCCGCTGGCCGAGATCGTTCGCATTTATAAAGAGACCAATGCAAGATCGACATCCGATCCGGCAGTGAGAGACGCGTGCCGGCAGGAATTGGTTAAGCTTCAATCCGGCGACAAAGAAAACACCAATATCTGGAACGAGTGCGTCGCCCTCTCGATGCAGGATTTCCAGCACGTCTACGCACTGCTCGACATTCACTACGACATCCAATGTGGCGAAAGTTTTTACAACGATCGATTGGCCGGCGTCGTTGAGCGGTTGCTCAAGTCCGGCATCGCCGAAATTAGCGAAGGCGCAGTCGTCGTTTTCTTTCGCGATATTCCCGAGCTGGCGGACAAGCCGTGCATCATTCGGAAGAGCGACGGCGGATTCAATTACGCGACCAGCGACATTGCGACGGTTGATTATCGAATCAACGAACTGAAGCGCGATACGGCTTGGTACGTGGTCGGCGCGCCGCAGACTTTACATTTTAAACAAATATTCGAGATCGCGCGCCGGGAAGGACACAAAGCCGATTTCCGCCACATCCCGTTTGGCAACATTCTCGGCGAAGACCGGAAGCTGATGAAAACGCGCTCAGGCGAAAACGTGCCGCTGCGGCAAGTACTGGAAGAAGCCTGCGCGCGCGCACGAAAGATCATCGAAGAAAAAAATCCCGCGTTAGCCGATGCAGAAAAGATCGACATCGCGCGGACGATCGGCATTGGCGCGGTCAAATACGCCGACCTCTCGCAATACCGGATGACTGATTACGTTTTTTCGTGGGACAAGATGTTAGCGTTGCAAGGCAACACCGCGCCGTATTTGCAGAACGCCTACGTCCGGATCCGTTCGATCTTCCGCAAAGCGGAGGTAACCACGCCCCTGCGGGGCATCGGAGATGAGACGGGCCACAGGCCCGTGGCTACAACGTTCGTTCTCAAGGAAGATGCCGACATAACCTTGGCCAAGCGGCTTTGCCAGTTCGCCGAGATTGTTCCGCAAGTGCTGAACGATTTTCGGCCGAATATTCTGGCGAATTTTTTGTTCGAGCTCGCGAATAGTTTCCACGCGTTTTACGAGGCATGCCCAGTCCTGAGATCGGACGAACCGCTGCGCAGCTCGCGTCTCGCGCTGTGCGATCTGGCCGGGCGCGTTTTGCAGCGCGGTCTCGATTTGTTAGGCATCAAGGTGCCGGAGAAGATGTGATACGAATGACGAAACACGAATGTCTAATGACGAAGGAATGACGAATTTCAGATTTAATTCGTCATTCGTCATTCGGATTTCGTCATTTAAATTGTCCCCCGACTTTGCTCGACATGACAGAGGACAAACATCCACGAATTCCGACTTGCACCTACCGGTTGCAATTCAACCGGTGGTTCACGTTCGAGCAGGCGCGCGAGATCGTGTCTTACTTGCGCGCGCTCGGCGTGACTGATGTTTACGCGTCGCCTTATTTTCAGGCCGGCGCCAACAGTTTGCACGGCTACGACATTACCGATCACAACAAGCTCAATACGGCGATCGGTTCGCGGGAGGATTACGACGCGTGGATTGCGGAGCTGCATGCGAACGGCATGGGCCAGGTGCTCGATTTCGTGCCGAATCACATGGGAATCACCGAGCCGGGCAACAAATGGTGGATGGACGTGCTCGAGAACGGTCCCAGCTCGATGTACGCGCCGTATTTCGACATCGATTGGCGGCCACTCAAATCCGATCTCCGCGATAAAGTTCTGCTCCCGATCCTGAGCGATCAGTACGGCCGTGTGCTCGAGCGCGGCGAGCTGAAGGTTCGTTTCGAGGAAGGCGCGTTCTACCTTGCGTATCGAAATCAAAAACTGCCGATCGCGCCGGGCACTTATCGGTTCGTTCTCGAGATGGCGTTGGAAAATCTTGCCGAATATAAAGACGAAGAGTTTTACGGTGAGTTTCAAAGCATCCTGACTGCGCTCGAATATTTGCCGCGCCGCACTGAAACCGATCCGGAAAAAATCGCCGAGCGCTCGCGCGAAAAAGAAATCGTCAAACGCCGGCTCGAGCGCCGTTGTCAGGAAGCGCCCCAGGTTCAGCGCGCGATTGAAAAAGCGCTTGCCCAAATTAACGGTCGTTCGGGCGATCCGCGCAGCTTCGACAGGCTCGATGAGCTGCTCAACGCGCAGTCGTATCGCCTCGCATTCTGGCGCGTCGCAGCTGAGGAAATTAATTATCGCCGCTTTTTCGACGTAAACGATCTGGCGGCGATCCGGATGGAATTGCCGGAAGTGTTCGACGCCGCTCATCAGTTGGTTGTCGATCTTGTCCGGACTGGAGCGGTGACCGGACTGCGGATCGATCATCCAGACGGCTTATATTTGCCGAAGGAATACTTGGAAGCGCTGCAGCGACGTTGCGCCAAAGTGCTCGGCCTCCCGCTGCCGAAAGATGGTCGCGGGGTTTACATGATCGCGGAAAAAATTCTGACTGGAGCGGAAAAGCTCCGTGTGGATTGGCCGCTCCACGGAACAACCGGTTACGATTTCGTCAATCAAGTCGCCGGCGTTTTTGTGGACACCGCGGCTGAAGCGGCCATGACCAGAACTTTTCACCGATTCGTCGGCCACACCATGCACTTTGGGCATCTCGTTTACGCCAAGAAACGTCTGGTGATGCGCCTCGCGATGGCGAACGAAGTCGAAGTGCTGGGGAACATGCTCGACCGATTATCGGAAAAAAACCGCTGGTATCGCGATTTCACTTTTGAAGCACTTGCCCGCGCAGTGCGGGAAACGATTGCCTGCTTCCCGGTTTATCGAACGTATCTCGCGCCCGGCCAACCGGTGAGCGAGGAAGATCGACAAGTGATCGAGCGCGCGATCGCCGCGGCCAAGCGCCGCAATCCGGCGATGGAGGAATCGATCTTCAATTTTCTTCGCGACATTCTGCTTTTTCGATTCCCGGAGAACCTGGATGCGCAGGCGCGCGAGGAACACATGCATTTCGTGCTCAAATTCCAGCAATTCACCGGGCCGATCATGGCGAAAGGACTCGAGGACACGGTGTTCTATATTTATAACCGCCTGGCTGCGCTCAATGAAGTGGGCGGCGAGCCGCAGCAGTTCGGACTGAGTGTCGAAGCATTTCACGAGCGGAATTTGGATCGACATCGTAACTGGCCGGCCACCTTGCTTGCGACGTCAACCCACGACACCAAGCGGAGCCAAGATGTGCGCGCACGAATGGCCGCGATTTCGGAGATCCCGGAATTGTGGCGGCGATCTTTGCAGCGCTGGCGGACCGCCAATCGTCGCTGGAAAAAAGACGTCAACGAATCGGAAGCGCCTGATTCAGACGAGGAATATCTGCTCTATCAGACATTGCTCGGTACCTGGCCGGTCGCAGCGAATGGGGCGCCGGTGGAAAATGTGGGCACCGAATACATCGAGCGGATTCAGGCTTACATGACGAAGGCGCTGAATGAAGCCAAGCTGAACACGAGCTGGATTCAACCGAACGAAGAATGGCTCGCTGCCACCCGCGATTTCGTTGCTAAAGTTTTGGCGCCAGGTCCGAAGAACAAGTTTCTGCCGACTTTTCTTCCGGTCGCGGAAGAGATTGCGCGACTCGGCGCGATCAATTCGCTCGCTCAGACTTTGCTTAAACTGACTTCACCGGGCGTGCCGGACATTTATCAAGGCAACGAAGTCTGGGATTACTCATTGGTCGATCCCGACAATCGCCGCCCGATCGATTACAAAGTGCGCGCGGAGATGCTGTCGTGTTTATCGAGCAAAACGCCTGAAGAGTTTCTGCAAAACTGGCCCAACGGCCGGATCAAAATGTTTTTGACCCAGCGAACGCTGCATTTTCGGAACGACCATGCCGATCTTTTCCGAAGCGGAAATTATTTGCCGCTGCGCGCAAGCGGAACATTTGCCGATTGCTGCATCAGCTTCGCGCGACAATTGGATCGCGACTGGGCAATCGTCATCGTCCCGCGTCTCTCATCGCGAATCGGATTTCCGCCGATCGGAGATCGTTGGAAGGACACCGTAATCGAGTTGCCGGGAAATTTGTCGGTCGAGCGCGCGGGAGAGATTTTTACTGGCGGCGAATTGTCGATCCAAGGTCGACAAGTTCGGCTCGCCGACGCGATGTCGATCTTGCCCTTCGCGATGCTGACGAGTTAGTGGTGCGCGCCCTGGACGAACTTGTCGCTCAGGTCGCCGACCCATTGAGAAAAGGTACCAAGATTTTTCGCCAGATCGGCGCCGAAGCTCGCGAACGTGATGTGTGGTGATGCCACGATCAGCATCATACTGAGCAGCACAAGATTCAGCAGATAAATTACGACCAGGGAAAAAAACGTTCCGTGGTCGCGCAGATCGGTCTGGTTCTTCGGAATCATCCAACAGGTAAAGGTGAGATGAAATGCCCAGGTCGCGCCGATTACGGCGTAAAGCAGTCGGCCGTAGGGCTGGACGTTGAAAAAAATGCTGAGCGCGCCGTAAAGAGCGATGGCAAGGATGCTGTAGAGCGGGAAGAAGTATGGTGCGAGCGCGATCCAAAAATTGGTCCGGTCGGTGACGACGTGGCCACCCGACCGACCGACGCGAAAACGAGTGACACGGCCGCCCATTAACCAGACCCAAACTGCATGGGTGAGTTCGTGTCCGAAAACGTAAAGCAAAAGTGGTCGCGGCAGACCAATGAACGCAATCAACCACAGCACTGCGCCTAACGAGAAGAACCAGAACTCCTGTCCGGCCCACAAACGTTGCGCGATCGTCGCGCGCGCGAACACGGTAAAAAATGTTTGCGTCAGAATCGCGCAGACCGGCAGAAGAAAAATGGCGACGACAAATTTTACCCAGCGCGTTGGCACCATAAACGAAGTCATCGTCGCGGAGCCTCGTCTTGTTGGGACCACATAGGGCGGAACTTTTACTCCGCGCCGTAACGGCTTCTGTCCGCGAAACATTTGAGATCTTCGATTCATCAATTTAGAAAACTAGATTCGGATTACCCGGGTCTCGCGGATGATTGTAGCGCAACCGGATCGTTTCCCGCCACGATTAAGAGTTGGGGGGAGCGGAAGGCCTAGGCGCGACCCATGTAGGCGCCGGTGCGAGTGTCGATCTTGATTGTCTCGCCTTCTTTGATAAAGAGCGGGACGTTGATGGTTTTACCGGTCTCGAGTTTCGCCGGCTTGGTCACGTTGCTGGCGGTGTCGCCGCGCAGGCCCTCAGCGGATTCGATCACTTTCAAATTTACCGACGCCGGCATTTCAACTTCGACCGGTTTGCCTTCGGCGTAGAGGACCTGGACGGAAAGATTTTCGACGAGATAATCTTTGGCTTCGCCGAGCAGATTGTCGTGCAAGGTCATGGTGTCGTAGGTTTCCGGGTCCATGAAATGGTAGCCGTTGTGGTCCTTGTAACTGAACTCGAGTTGTTTTCGCTCGATATCGACCAGCTCGACTTTATCGGTGGAACCAAAACGAACGTCGGCGCTTTTGCCGGTGTTGATGTAGCGAATGATCGCCTGGACAAAAGCGCGTAAATTTCCCGGCGTGCGATGATGCACTTCGAGCACAATGGCGGCGTTGCCATTGTATTTTATCGCCATTCCCCGGCGGAGATCGTTTGCGGCGGCCATAACAAAAAGTGAAGGTTAAGAGTTGAGGGAAACGGGAGCGCCGACTCTACACGCGCTCAGAGCAACTTCAAGCGTGTCAGATCCTGCGAGTCAACGACTCCAACCGGCACTTTGTCGTCATCAACCACGACGAGATCGTCAATTCGGTGGGTCTCGAGCAATTTGAGAACTTCGACGGCGAGCTTGTCTTTGTGCACCGTCACCGGATTTAACGTCATCAAGTCTGCGACCAGGCGTTCGCCCACTTTCGGATCGGACTGAAAATGCCGCGCGAAATCTCCGTGCGTGAAAATTCCGAGTAGTTGTCGATCTTCGCCCGCCACCACGGCGGCTCCGGCGCGGACACCGGTCATTGCTTTGAGGACGTCGCGAATAGTTGCAGTCGGCGGCACGACCGCCATCGATTCGCGCGGGCGCATTACCTGCTGAACGCGCATCAGGAGACTGCGTCCGATTTTTCCACCGGGATGAAATTTCGCGAAATCTTCTTTATCGAATCCGCGCGCTTCCAGCAGAACCATTGCAATCGCATCGCCGAGCGCAAGCATCGCGGTCGTGCTCGAAGTTGGCGCCAGATTCAAAGGGCAAGCTTCCTGCTCCACGTTTACGTCGAGAACGACGTGAGCGTTCTTGGCGAGGGTGGAATCGGAATCACCGCACATGGCAATAATTTTGACCTGAAATCGCGCGATCGCCGGCAAAATGCGCACCAGTTCTTCGGTTTCGCCGCTGGCGCTTAATGCCAGGACGACATCTCCGTCCGCCACCATTCCGAGATCGCCATGCAACGCGTTCAACGAATCGAGCACGACCGAGGGCGAGCCCGTGCTGGTCAGCGTCGACGCGATCTTGGCGCCGACGTGTCCCGACTTGCCGACCCCGACCACGACCACTTTGCCGCGCGCATCCACCGCGTCTTTAATCAAACCGACAGCGCGAGAAAAGTCGTCGCCCAGCCGCTGGCGCAATCGTTGCAGCTCGACAATTTCGATATCGAGGACCCGTTTGGCCTTTTCCAGATAATCCATTTGTCTTGACAATTCTGCGCCGGAGGAGTCTAACCGGCAAGAACTTGCGCGGCCTTAACCGGAGAAAGTAATGAAGAAGCTCGTGATGCTGGGGATTTTAATGACGGTTGCGAGCCTGGTCTTGGCGCAATCGCCGCAGACGCAGAAGAAAACGTCGAAGACGTTCACGGCAACTACTCGTAAGGGTCCGAAGCCGGCGCCGACTCCGCCACCGCTCAGAAAAGAAAATACGGAAGGGGTTCTTCCGCGCGCGGCGCGAGGCGGAAATCCATTTCAAATGTTGAATCCGAAGGCGCCCGAGCAGTACGGAAAGGCCGAGGACAGCGTGGTGCTCGATCCCGACACCGGAAAGTGGAAAGGGATCAAGCTCTTCACAATTAACTTCTGATTTGGCTGTTCGATGTTTGATTCCAAACATTGAGCGACCCAACTAATCCACGACCGGTCGCCGCTTTTTATTGCGCGACTTTTCTTAAGCCGGAGATGCTGCACATCTACCGGCAAATCTCCGGCCTCCGGCGCGTCCAGCCAGTCGTCATCGCGCAGAAACGCGAGAACGCGGACCGGTTTCCGTTCGATAAGATCGACGTCGTCGGAAAACCGCCCACTCATTTTGTGCGGCGTTTCTGGTTTCGACAGATTCGAAACAAGCCGTGGCAGATTTCAGAGCGAGAAGTTAGCGCTTTGGGGGCAATTCTGGATCGAGAAAACGCGCAGCTTCTCCACATTTTTTTTGGACACATCGCTGTCCATCTTTTGCCGTTGATCCGGGCGTGGTCGAAGCCAAGCGTCGTTTCCTTTCACGGTGCCGATGTTTTGGTGGACATGGAAAAGCCCGCGTATCGCAAGGCGACGAAACAAATGATCGACGCCGTCACCCGAGTTTTTGTCCGATCGGCGTCGTTGCAGCGCGCCGTGGTCGAGCTTGGCTGCGACGAAAGTAAGATCGACATCGTCCGGACCGGCATTCCGCTGGATGAGTTTTCATTTCGCGAACGCGGTTTTCCAGCGAATGGCGAATGGCGCTTCCTCCAAGCCAGTCGTCTGGTTCAAAAGAAAGGTCTGGCGACGACGCTTCACGCGTTCACTCATTTTCTCAATGAATATCCGCGAGCGACACTGACGATTGCCGGAGAAGGTCCGATGCGGGAGGAACTCCAGGAACTGACGCGCAAGCTTAAGATCGACGATCGGGTCTCGCTCCCTGGTTTTGTCGCAGCGGAGAAATTGCGCGAGATCTATTATGCATCGCATATTTTTCTGCACCCCAGTGAAACCGGCAGTGGCGGAAATCAGGAAGGCATTCCCAATGCAATGCTGGAAGCGATGGCAACCGGCCTTCCGGTTTTCGCAACCGATCATGGCGGAATCCCGGAAGCAATCGAAAACGGCGTCAGCGGAATTTTGGTTCCGGAGCGCGATTATGAGGCGCTCTCGCGCGCCTTGCTCAAGGCGGCCCAAGATCGAGACCTGCTGGCGCGACTGGCTCGAAATGGTGCCAATGCGGTGGCGCAGAAATTCGATCAGCAAAAGCAAATCCTCCGACTCGAAGAAATTTATTTAGGAATGATTGGCGCCTCTCGGTAGGGCGAAACTCTGTCGAGCCGGCAAGATTCGCGAGATCCAGTGGTTCCGGAGAGCGTCGCCCTAGCGTTTTCCAATCCGCTCGAAGAAAACCGCCAATTGTTTTTGGATCGCATGAAACGAAATGCGCTCGGCCGCTCGCCATTGCGATTCGACAATCGCGGTCGCGCGCCCGGCCGTGTTCTTGAGCAATTCGAGGGCAATGGTCTTAAGTTGTGAGGTCGTCCGTCCTTCTCCGCAAAAATTGGCAAACGCGAGCCGGTCGATCGCGCCGTCGCCACCAACGCAAATCGTGCGGCACAGGAGCGTGTCGCCCGCCACCTGTCCCGGCACGCAGCTGCGATCGAGTTGAAGGACGATTTTGTGCTTCGCAACTTCACGTAAATAATCGGCGTACGCCTCGCACTTGTCGCGGATGCGCAGTTTTCCCGGAGGGAATTTTAACTCGGCTAAAAGTTTTTCGCCCTTTCTGCCATCGAGATTGTAGACAGTGACTGGTTCGCCGCTTCCCTGACAAATTTCTCGCGCGAGAAGAAGCGCCGAAAGATGGTTGCGGGACGGCACGTCCCATTCGCGCGTCCCAATCAAAATTCCGGATTGCTCGTTAGGCGGAATGATGAAATTCCACTGCTTATCTTCAAGGGGATAAGGTGTCGGAATGAAAACGGTGCTGTCGGCGTTCCGTTCGGGGCGCACACGGCGAAAAATCTCTGCAGCTTCCGGAGTCGTGGCCACGCACCCATCTGCCTGCGCCATAACCCGCACGAATCGGGCAAGAATGCCCGGATCGCGTAATCGTTCTGCGATTTGATGGAGACCAGTTTCTTTTAATGCGACCGCGACGGTTCGCTTCTCTTTTTGACATGCAACCAGTGCGCGTTCCGTCGCTCGAAAATTGCCGCGAAGTGCAAGAAGGATCGGTCGTTTTTCCTCGATCGCATTTTTTGTCTTTCGGTGAAACGAACCGCGCGTGCAAGCCGCGAAGGCATGAAGATTGACCGGCGGATGTCCGGTGTCAGTCGGACCGACCGGCTCGTCAAAATATTGCTCGAGATCGCGTCCGCCGGGATTGAGGACGCTCAGCCGAAAATCAGTTGCGTCGGTCGACGCCATTCTATTCGTCGTCAGATTGAGTTGGCGAAGGAGCGGCGGCTTTCAATAATGCTCCCTCGTCCACTTCATCCATCGGCCCAACCGGAACCGCGCGGCGGATTTCGACCGGCGTCTCCTTCGGTTGCGGCTGAACCGGGATCGCCTTCAAGATCGGTTTTCCGTCATCGGCGCCGTTCGCTTTGTTCGTCTTTTGATCTAGCACTTCAGCGCGAGTCGCGTCCGCCGGTCGATTGTCGATCTTTTGGGCAGTCTCTTTTTCCGCGACCTGTTCGTCGTCGGCGGTGTCGACTTTCGCGACGGATTTGGCCGAGTTGTAAGGATCGTTCTCCGCCAAAAGCGTCGGACTCTTGAGGATCACCGGTTTCACTTCACTTAAATCAGCCGCGAGTTGAGCACGGGGGACTTCAGCGGCCGGCGCTTCCGCAATCAGCGGCGTGTGTGGTTCGCCGTGTATGTTACAGGTCTCGGTCGGCATTTGCGCCGGTGTCGCAATTTCGGTGTAAGTGGTGCGCTTTTGAACGGAATCGCCGGTCGCGCTCCTGACTGGGTCGTAACATTTGTCGGTAGCGAGCATCCCGGAACGCAAACAAATCTCGACGTCTTTCAAACCGGACGGGCGTTTGATTTCGTGCGGCGAGTAACGTGCGGCCGCCGTGTTCATGATGTCGACCCAGACCGGCAATGCCAGTTCCCGGCCAAACGCGCCGCGATAAATCTTTTGTGGTTTGTCGAACCCGGCCCAGACGGCGCAAGTAAAGTTACTGTCGTAACCGGCAAAGAATGCGTCGGTAAAATCGTAGGCCGTGCCGGTCTTGCCCGCGACCGCTGGGATTTTCTTCAGCCCGAATTGTGAGCGCGCCGCCTTTCCCGTTCCGGTCTCGAGCGCATCCACCAGACATGAATGCACCTCGTAGGCTGTCTCGGGCTTGATCACGTTTTGTCTGCCGCTGTCATCGCGTTGCGCGTGCCAGACCGTGCCGTCCTTTTCTTCGATGCGTTCCAAAATGTGCGGCGCAACTGGGCGCGAGCCGCCATTCGGAAAAATCGTGTAGGTGAGAGCGAGCTCTGCCAACGTAACTTCGCTGCTGCCAAGTAATGTCGCCGGATATGGGCGAAGATTTGATCGAATTCCCGCCGCTCGACAGAGCTGCAAAACCTCGTCCAAACCCGCTTCCATTCCGATCCGGACGGTGGCCCCGTTCTTTGATTTCGCCAGCGCCTGTCGCGCTGTCATTGTGCCTTCGTAGCGATTGTCCGCGCTTTCCGGGCCCCATTCCCCAAGGATTCCGGTCATTCCGCCAATCATCACCGCGCGATTATCGAGCGGTGAATCTTCGACCAGCGTTCCCGGAAACATTCCTTGTTCGAACGCGGTGGCGTAAACGAACGGTAACATTGCTGTTCCGGCGGGACGTTTCGCCTGGAGCGCCCGATCGTATTGATTGTGCTCAAAATCGCGGCCACCCACCAGGACGAGGATTCCACCGGTTTCGTTATCGAGCCCTATGATCGCGCCTTGCAAATATTCCGGAGCGGGCTGGACTGATGCCGTCCCGCTCGATTTCGCCTGGCGGAAGCTCGACGCGTACTCGGCGTAGGTTTGATGATCATAACCCGGATGCTGCTCGGCTTTATCGAGATTCCGGCGAAGCGATTCTTCCGCGACTTTTTGCAGCTCGCTGTCGATTGTCGTGTGAATGCGAAAGCCTTCGTTCATGGCGCGGTCCCATCCAACCGCGTTGATCACTTGCTGTCGGATATAATCGACCGCGTAGTTTTGGCCCTGCGCATTTTGCCGATTTCCAACCACGAGCTCCTGCGCCTGGGCAGCGGCGTATGTGGAGCTATCGATGAAACCGAGATCGCGCATGCGCGTCAGTGCGTAATTGCGCGCATCCCGCGAGGCCGCTTTGTCCGCCCAGGGAGAAAGCCGGTTCGGGCTTTTGATAAGACCAGCCAGAGTGGCGCATTCATTCAACGACAATTCGCGGGCGTGCTTGCCAAAGTAACCGCGCGCGGCCGCCTCCGCGCCATAAAGACCTCCGCCGAAGTAAATCCGGTTGAGGTAAAGCTCTAGGATCTTCTGCTTGTTGAAATTGTCCTCGATCCTGCGCGCGACAAAAATCTCGAGCAGTTTACGCCGGAACGTTTTTCCCCTGAGCGCAAAACTGTTGCGCGCCAGTTGTTGCGTGATCGTGCTCGCACCTTGACGCACGTGTCCAGCGACCAGATTCTTGAGAGTCGCGCGCAGGATTCCCGAAAGCGCGTAGCCGTGATGTTGATAGAATTTGGCGTCCTCGACTGAGACAACGGCGTTCACCAGATCGCGCGGCAGCTGTTCGTACGGGATCGTCTCGCGGTTCTCGACGTAAATTTGGCCGAAGATTTTGTCGTTGCGGTCCAGAATCACGCTGGCCGACTCCATTTGCTCGAGCTTGTTCAGGTCGAACGTGGCCGCCTGGTTCTTCAAATCGGCCAGATTCATCGAAACTAAAATCGCGAGGCCGCCGAGGACGAAAGCCGCGACCGTGATCGGCACGTAAAATTCCGGGCGCGTATACCACGGCGGACGGAATCGATAGCCCGGCGGCGGAATCAAATACTGATTAGTAGAGGGATTTCTCACAGCGGCAGGGGCAGCAACTTAGGCAGCAAACGCCGAACGCTCAACGCCCAACATCGAATCGAGAACTCGGATTCGCTATTTCTACCGTTGGACGTTCGGCGTTCGGCGTTGGACGTTTTCTGATTGAACACTGAGCTTGGCCAGTTGATTCGCCGCAAGATCGAGAAGGACGGCCCGCAATCCTTTGCCTGGTTCATGGAGCAGGCACTTTATCATCCCGACCACGGCTATTATTCGAGCGACTGCGCTGTAATCGGACGACGCGGCGATTATTTCACGAACGTCAGCGTCGGTCCGCTCTTTGGTGAATTGCTGGCCGGGCAATTCGCGGAGATCTGGGAACGGCTCGGCAAGGTCGATCCGCCAAAGGACGGATTCGCCGTGGCGAACAATTTCCTTATCGTCGAACAAGGCGCCCATCACGGTCAGTTTGCCTGCGATGTTCTTGAATCAACCCAGCGGCGATTTCCCGAATTTTTCTCCGCGTTGCGCTACCAGATCGTCGAACCTTTTTCCGCTTTGCAAGATCGACAATCGGAAACGCTGAGGCAGTTCGGCGATCGCGTCCAGTGGCGAAAATCCCTCGACGAGCTCGCACCTTTTACCGGTATTCATTTCTCCAACGAGCTCCTCGACGCCATGCCCATAAATTTGCGCGGCAAACTTGTCGGACTTGATGGCGACAAATTGATGTTTGTAGAAGACCCGGCCGGGGCGCCACTGAATCAAGCAATGCTTGATTGGCTTGATTGTGTTTCAACAAAATTGCAACGGGGTTTCCTCATCGCGATCGATTACGGATTTTCCCGAGCTGAATTTCGTGAGGTATTGCAAGTGCGCGCAAAACATCGACGCCTCAGTTCTCCGTTCGAGGAAATCGGCGAAGCCGATATCACTGCGCACGTGAATTGGACGGATCTAGTGGAGCGCGCCGACGCAGTTGGACTACGAGTCGCCGGTTTCACTGATCAGCATCATTTCATCTCCGGGATAATGGCGGAATTCCCCGGGCTGTTCGACAAAGCCGAGGCCAAAACCAGGCGCGAACTGCAAACGCTTCTTCACCCCGAAATGCTCGGCCGGGTCTTTCAAGTGCTTGCCCTGGCGAAAGATGTCGATCCAGCCGCGCCCCTCAGCGGCTTCAAGTTTGCCCGCAATCCTCGTCAGGCCCTTGGCCTTTGAGGTGCGAGCCGCACGGGCAGTTGCAACTCCCGCGTTTCCACCTAACTTCCCACTCCCATAACGGAGAAAATTATGGCCGACGTCGCCAACAAATATCCTGAAAATGCTGCCGGCAAATTCTATGTCGATGAACAATGCATCGACTGTGATTTGTGCCGGGAAACTGCGCCTGCGAATTTCAAGCGCAACGACGACGGTGGCCATTCCTACGTTTACAAACAACCGGAGTCGCCTGAGGAAGAAGGTCTTTGTAAAGAGGCGATGGAAGGTTGCCCGGTCGAAGCGATCGGCAACGACGGCGCCTAGAACCGTTGTAGCTGCCGCCGTCTCTGGCGGCAGATCCCTGAGCCGCGTAGATTGTTCGCGTGAGCTTCATTTTCACCATCATCGGCCTGATGATTTCACTCGATGTCATCTGGTGGCTTGTTCTGGCGCGCCTGACGAATCACGTTATTGGTCGCGTCCTGATCTCGATTTTTATGCTCGCGATGATGGTCGGGTTGATCGCGGTCATCGCCGCGAGAATGACACGCGCTGATTGGGATCGGTTGATCCCAAAATTTGCGGTCTCAGCAATATTCATCTGGCATTTCATCGGTCTGGGGCTGCTTTCGCTGATCGCGCTTGCTCTCATACCAATCCTGCTCGGACAAAAAATAGTGCGCGTAACCCGCAATGCGCCGATCAAAGTCGAACGCTCGGTCCAACCGTCTGATTGGAACCGCCGCGAATTTCTGCGATTTGCCGGAGCGATGTTGCCCCCAGTTTTCACACTCAGTCTTACCGGAATCGCGATGGCTCAGCTGAACAACGTGCGCGTCCGGCGTTTCGAGCTCTCGATCGCTGAGCTGCCGAAGGAATTGGACGGGATCACCATCGCGCAGGTCAGCGATATGCACGTTGGACGATTCACCAATGGCAAGGTCCTGCAGAAGATGGTGCGCACGGTCAATGAAATGCGTGCCGATCTGGTGCTTTTGACTGGCGACTTGATCAATGACGCGCTCGCCGACCTCGACACTGGACTAGAATTAACTCGAACGTTGGAAGCGCGGTTTGGTTTGGCCATCATCGAAGGCAACCACGATTTGATCGAGAATCCTGCCGAGTTCGAAAGACGGGTTAGAGCATCGGGAATTCCGTTTTTGCTCGATGAATCGACAATCGTAAATGTACGTGGATTCCCGGTACAGCTTCTTGGTTTGCGCTGGACGCGGGTTCACGGGGAAGGGCGCGACGCTGCAATTGGAACAGAGGTTAGAAAACTACTTGAACAAAGAACGCCCGACGCATTTCCAATTTTGATGGCGCATCATCCTCATGCTTTCGACGCCGCGGCCGATTCGGGGCTACCGCTCACACTTTCCGGCCACACCCACGGCGGGCAATTGATGTTGAACGAGCAGTTGGGATTTGGGCCCGCGCTCTTCCGCTATTGGTCGGGCCTTTACACGCGCGGCCGCAGCAAACTCATTGTCTCGAACGGCGTTGGCAATTGGTTTCCGCTACGCGTACACGCGCCCGCGGAAATTGTTCATCTTACCTTGCGGCGAGGGTGAACGGTTAAAACGCTGGTCTGTTTGAGAAAAACCTCGGGTCGACCGGACCTTCGTCAAAGGGCCACGGGCTGGAACGCATTCTCCAAGTTGATCGACTGGGTCTTGTGATCACTCCCTGTGACGGAGCAGCCGGACTGTGAATCGCTAAAGAGCGGTTGACCAAGAGCGAGTTGGCAGCCTGGTATTTGTGCGCGCCTTCGAACCCGTAAAATGCGATGTAACTTCGGCGATCATCCGCTTTGATCGCAGCTGTCCAGTTAAATGTCGGATCGAGAAGAACGGTTCCCATTTCCGTTTCCCATTCCAGCCAACAGTGAGTAAGTGTGTCATTCACGCGCCGTTTTCCGATAACAAGACGCAGATTCGTCACGCCGTTTAATTGCATCCGGTCGTAAAGTGCCACCGCCTTGCCCTTGCAATCCGCCACCCTCGCGGCTTCGACCTCGGAAGGAGTCTGCCATACTCGCGAGTATCGATAATGCATCGCGCGTAGTTCGATCATCCATTCGTTGACCAGCGTGACCGAGATTCCGTCAATCATGTAGCCGGACGGCGTTGTTAAGGTCGGTTGAACGCGGGCCATTTGTTTGTCGTACGGGGTCGAATCAACTTCAAAAAACGTCGATTGCGAAAAACCGATCGAGGTCCAGCCCAGTAGGACAATTAACAACCAGAGAGTTTTTTTGAATGGGATCATAGCCGTAAGGCCATGATCTAGAGCAGCGGACGTGCCGCCCGCCGGAGCGGGTAAGAAGCTTCGGGGCGTTGTAGCTGCCGCCGTCTCTGGCGGCAGAATCTATTACTTCGTGGACGAACTTGCCGGAGGACGTTCGCCCGGGGTCGATGTCGGTCCCGGAGCTGCTTCTGTAGCCGCCTCGCTCTGTCGAGGCGCCGGGGATTGATTTTGATCGGGCGCCGGAGGCCCTGCCGCTTTCGCAGCCGCGGCTTTTGCCGCGGCTGCGGCTGCAGCTCTCTTCTTCGCTTCGGCCGCGGCTGCCGCATCCGCCAAATTTTTGTCGACTGCGGCCGCTTCGACCGGATGGATTCGATGATAATACTCGTTCGACTTGGAAAGCTCTTCCTTGCGAAACAGCAGTGAGTCGAATCGCTCGCGCTTACTCAGTTCAAAATCCTTGTCCATCTTGATCGCTTCGAACGGGCAAACTTCGACGCAGATCTGGCAGCTCATGCAGACCGAGATGTCGATGTCGAACACCTTCGGATATAACTGCGGCTTGCCCATATAATCGGGCTTCTTGTCGTCGCTCTTAATAATATAGATGCATTGTGGCGGGCATTCCTTCTCGCAGATCTTGCACGCCACGCAGCGCAATCCCGCTTCCGGATCGTTCGTGTCGTAAATCAGAATCGGAAAGTTGCGGTAGTTTTCCGGGAGCGGATTTCGCTCCTCCGGGTATTGCACCGTAATCAGCCGGTCCTTCTCGAAATAGCTGCCGGCGAAGTTCCGCAGCGTCACCGCCATGCCCTTCAAAATCCCCGTGCCAATCATCAGGTTTTAATGTTGCCGAAACGGGCTCATATTTCACAGGGAAAATTATCAATCTCATGCGATTGGCTACCGTTGTATTAACGCTAAGTTGTGCGCTCGCTGCTCGAGCGGGTGACCGCGTTTTCGAGAGCGGACCGCAAAAAGTTCACCTGATTGAGCTTTTCACGTCGCAAGGCTGCAGCAGCTGCCCGCCAGCCGAAGCCTGGATGTCCAAACTGAAGGCCGAGTCGCAATTGTGGAAGGATTTCGTTCCGATCGCCTTTCACGTCGACTATTGGGATCGACTTGGTTGGCGAGATCCGTTCGCGGCGAAGGAGTGGACCGCGCGGCAATATCAGTATTCTGCAAATTGGAAGAGCGAGGGCGTCTACACGCCCGGTTTCGTTCTGGATGGACGCGAGTGGATGGATCGGCGCGTTCCTGCTGCGTCGAATGAAAAATCCGGCGTGTTGAAGCTCAACATCGACAACCAAAAGATCAACGCGGAGTTCGTTCCATCCGCGGGTACAACGAAAGATGTCGATCTTCACATCGCAGCACTCGGCTTTGATTTGAACACAAAAGTTAGCGCGGGCGAAAACAACGGCCGCAATTTGCGTCAGGATTTTGTCGTGTTGTCGCTCCAGAGCGGAAGAATGTCCGACGGCAAAACCCAGATCGCTCTCCCCGCGGATCCGCGCGCGGGCGCGATCGCGGCTTGGGTAACTTCGTCAAATCAACTCGAACCGATTCAGGCCGTGGGCGGGTGGTTGCGCTGAGATTACTCAGCGATCGACTTCTCCCATCACGATGTCGATGCTGCCGAGAATCACCATCACGTCGGCGACGGTGTGGCCGAGGCACAAATCCTCCAACACGGTGAGATTAATAAAACTCGGCGGACGCACGCGGTAGCGATACGGATTCGGGCCGCCGTCGCTGATCAAATAAAATCCAAGCTCGCCTTTCGGTCCTTCGATGCGGCCATACGCTTCACCAATCGGCGGACGAAATGCACGGATTTTCACTTTCGGATTCATCACCGGCCCCGGCTGAATTTGGGCAAGCGCTTGTTTGAGAATTTCGATGCTCTCGTGCATCTCCAGCGCGCGCATCATCAATCGATCATAAGTGTCGCCATGATCGCCCAGTGGAATCCGGAATTTGAAGCGCGGATAAATTCCGTAGCCGTCCACTTTGCGAATGTCGTAATTCACGCCGCACGCGCGCAGCATCGGGCCGGTGATCCCGGCGCTGATTGCCAGCTGAGGCGAAAGCTTTCCGACATTCTGGGTCCGCGCGATCACGATCTCGTTTTGCAGAATCAAAGCTTCGAACTCGTCGAGAAATTTCGGGAACCGGTCGACAATCCTTTTCGCGCCGGCGAGCCACGCGTCATCAGCGTCGACCCGGCATCCGCCGAACCGCATGTAATCGCACATCATCCGCGAACCGGAGAGCGATTCGAAGAGATCGAGAATTTTTTCGCGCTCGCGAAACGCGTACATCAATGGCGTGCCCCACGCGCCCATGTCGCTCAGTAAAAAGCCGAGAAGCGACGCGTGATTTTGCAGTCGTGTCAGCTCGGCCAGGATAACGCGCAAATATTCAGCGCGCTCTGGGACTTCAATCCCGACGAGTTTTTCAACGCTGAGCGCATACGCCCAGTTGTTTGTCATCGAGCAAAAATAATCGAGCCGGTCGGTGTACGGCATCGACCCGAGGTAAGTCGCGTTCTCGCCGATTTTCTCGTGATTGCGATGGAGATAACCAAAGACCGGTTTCAACTTGCGCACGATCTCGCCCTCGAGCGCGACGTTCATCCGGAAGACACCGTGCGTCGATGGGTGCTGCGGCCCCATCGACACTTCGAGCAACTCGCCATCAAGCCGCGAGCTCATTGTAGCGACCGGCCTGTGGCCGGTTTCGACGTCGCGCAGCGACGTGGCTACAGCGCTATCGTTCCCGTTGTTCGTCATTGTGCTGTGATATTTTCCGCGCCGTCGAGCGTCGGCCGCGGCGTGTAATGCTGCTTGGCCCGTTCGAGCACGTCATCGTGCGGTGTCGGCTCCCATTCGTAATCGTCCGGGTCGCGATAATCTTTCCGCATCGGAAAATCGACAAACTCGTCCCACATCAAGATCCGCCGCAGATCGGGATGATTATCGAAGCGAATTCCGTAGAGATCGAAGATTTCGCGTTCCTGGAGTTCCGCGCTTCGCCAGATCGGCGTGAGTGATGGTAACCGCGCGCCGTCGCCGCGATTCGCAGTTCGCATCCGAATGATCAACGGCCCGTGTTTGTGCTTGATCGAGTAAAGATGATAGACGGCTTCGAGGTAGCCGGGAATTTTCTCTTCGGTGGTTTGATCGACGTCTTTTTCAACGCCGTCGACAACCTGTTTCACTTTCGCTGTCTTCTTAAGAACGCGGTCGAGCCAGTCGACGCCGGTCACGTTTGAGCAAAAATCAAAACTCAGCGCCGGATGATCACGGAGAAACGTCGCGACCCCGACCGCGTGTTCGTGGTCGAGCAAAAGCGAAGATTGCTGCGATGGTCCGGGATTCGCGACGATGTCGATCTTCGCGCCGCGCACCGCCAGCTCCGCGCGATTTTTAATTTGCTCCAACGTCTCCACGATCAGACGCGCTCGAGTTTCGGGGGCTGATACACGTCCGGGTTCGCCGGCGGTTGCAAATCGTGTTCGCCAAACGCCGGCACCGGAAATTCACTCGGCTGCTCCGGTTTCAGGAACTCGGCCTTGCCCGCGCCGCTTAGTTTTTGGCTGTCGATCTTGCGCTGCAATTCCATGAACGCATGGAGCAATGCTTCCGGACGCGGCGGGCAACCGGGGATGTAAACATCGACCGGGATGTAACGATCGATTCCCTTGAGCACATTGTAGCCTTGCTTGAATGGTCCGCCGGAAATCGCGCACGCGCCCATCGAGATGACATATTTCGGATCAGGCATCTGGTTGTAGAGCCGCACGATTTGCGGCGCCATTTTCTTGGTCACAGTGCCGGCCACGATCATCAGATCGGCTTGGCGCGGCGACGGCCGGAAAACTTCGCCGCCGAACCGCGCGATATCATACCGCGACGCGGCGGTCGCGATCATCTCGATCGCGCAACAAGCCAGACCAAATTGAAGCGGCCAGATCGAATTCTTGCGGCCCCAATTGTAAAGCTCCTGCATTGACGTGACCCAAACGCCCTGGCGTTGCAGCTCGCTCCGCAATCCCTCGTCGATTTGCCCTTCGCTCATTTTAAGTGCCAGTCCGGCTCGGACCCCAATTTAAACAACCTTTGCCCCATGCCCAAACCAGTCCTTCGATTAATAAAAGCAGAAAAACGAGGATGGCGACGAACGCACCGATCGGCAAACCGGTAAACGCGACCGCGAACGGCACCAGAAAAATCGCTTCCACGTCGAAAATCAGAAAAATGATCGCGTAGAGATAATACTGAGACCGGAATTGGACCTGCGCTTCGCCGATCGACTCAACGCCGCATTCGTAAATCGCATTTTTCTGCGCGCCGGGTTTTGGAGGCTGAAAGAATCTCCGCCACAACCATGCCAGTCCGAGCGGCAGCAACGGAAACGCCAGCGCTACGCCGGCGAAGATGACAATGAACAAGTATGGGTTCGGAGTCATTCCGGTGAAAATTTAATCAGCCACAGAGCAACACAGATTTACACTGATAAACAGAAGTAATACTACTACTCTTTAATCTGTGTTTCATCCCAGTTAATCGGTGAACCATGGTTCTTCCTTGATTAAACAATCACTCACCGCTTTTCTTCATCGAGCGTGAGCGATTCTCTCGACCAAATCTTCATCCACGCAAAACAGTGGCTGCTTTCCTTCATTAGCGGTCGCGCGCCGGATTGGATGATTCAAATCGCGTCGAGCCTGATCAACATCGCCGCGTTGCTCGGCGTGTTCCTGACTTTGTTCGCGCTCATTTCGGTTCTCGAACGAAAAATTCTTGGCCGAATCCAAAATCGTTACGGCCCGAATCGGGTCGGTCCATTCGGTCTTTTCCAGCCCGTTGCCGACGGAATCAAAATGTTGATTAAGGAGGACATCGTTCCCATCCGCGCGGACAAGATCGTTCATTTCCTGGCGCCGATTCTGATCGCCGCTGCCGCGATCCTTACTCTCGGCGTAATTCCATACGGCCGGAACATGACGCCGTTCAATATCGATGGCGGCATTTTGTTTTTCTTCGCGGTTGGATCCGCCACCGAGCTGATGGTGTTCATGGCCGGCTGGGGCAGCAACAATAAGTATTCGATGTTAGGCGCAATGCGCGCGATCGCGCAGATGATCAGTTACGAGTTGCCGTTGATCATCACTGTTCTTCCGGTCGTGATGATCGTTGGCTCGTTGAATCCCGACAAAATTGTCGATGCCCAGGGTAACTACTCACTCGGTTTCGTGCCGCACTGGTTTGTTTTTACTCCGTGGGGCGCGACCGCCTTCCTTTTGTTTTTTGTTTCCGGCCTGGTCGAATCGAATCGGACGCCGTTCGATGTGCCCGAAGGTGAATCCGAAATCGTGGCCGGTCACATGACCGAATACTCCGGTTTCAAATACGCCACCTTTTTCATGGCGGAGTACATCGGGATGTTCGCGATCAGCGGGTTGGGCATAACGCTGTTTCTCGGCGGCTGGCACGCGCCGTTCCACTTTCTCGAGTTCATTCCGTCCTACGTTTGGTTTTTCGCGAAGTTGTCGATCGTACTTTTCGTTTACATCTGGCTTCGCGGCACGCTTCCACGCACGCGGATCGATCAGATCATGAATTTCGCCTGGAAGTTCATGCTGCCGATGGCGTTTACCTGCGTGGTCGCCGCAGCGGTTTGGCATTACACCGGTCGCGGGTTGCGTGGCTGGCTTTGGTCGCTCGCGGTCGTCGCCACCATTTACGTCAGCTTGTCGATCCTGCTCGATACGCGCCGAAAATTCGCGCCGCGCACTTATCGCTTTGCTGAATGAGCACCGTCGCTTTTACGATCATTTCTATTTTCACGCTCGCTGCTGCGTTGGCAGCCGCGACGCTACAGAAGCTGATGCACGCCGCGCTCAGTTTCGCGGTGATGTTTGTCGGCATCTCGGCGTTTTTCTTTTTACTCGGTGCCGAGTTCGTCGGCCTCGTCCAAATCTTCGTCTACATCGGCGCGGTCGCGGTCCTGATTGTCTTCACCATTCTCTTGACGCGAGACGATGTTGGAAAACTTCGCGGCTTTAACTGGGGTGGCGTTTTTGTTGCTATCGCGGTCTTCGCCGGATTGATCTGGGCGATTTTGAAAACAAAATCGCTTTCGGTCGCGCCGTCGCAGATCGAGCCAGTCACCGTTCAGCGAATCGGCGAGTTGCTGATGAGCAATTATGTCTGGCCGCTCCAGTGCGTGGGAGTTTTGCTAACCGCCGCCCTGATCGGCGCGCTCATTCTGGTGATGGAGGACAAGAGCTCATGACGTTGTCGATCTTGCTCGTCGTTTCAGCGGCGTTGTTTTGTATCGGTCTGCTTGCAGCGCTAAGTCGCCGTCACGCGATCTTCATCCTCATCGGGATCGAGATGATGCTGGCGGCGGCCAACATCAACTTCATCGCGTTTTGGCGGTTCGCTCCGCAACCGGCGCAGCCAACCGGAGTGATGGTGGCGATCTTCGCAATCGCGATCGCCGCTGCCGAAGCCGCCGTCGGACTCGCAATGGTGATCGTCGTTTATCGACATTTCCGCACCACCAACGTCGACCAGCTCGATCGCCTCAAAGGATGAATTCCTGGATCACGAGCAACGTTTGGTTAATTCCGGCGGCGCCGATTGTCGCGGCGCTTTTGATTTTGGGTTTCGGAAAGTCCGCGCGCTTTGCTTCGAGCGCAGTCGCAGTTGTGGGCCAAGTCGCTGCGCTGGCGATGTCGATCTTCGCGTTCGTTCCGACGCTCCATTCTCACGGCTTTCGCGCGGTCGAAAATTTCACTTGGTTCACGTTTGGGGAACAGCCGTTGCGGATTGGTTTCGTTCTCGATCCGCTTGCCGCCGCGATGATGGTGATGATCGCGCTGGTCGGTCTCTGCATTTTTATTTTCAGCATCGGTTACATGGCCGACGACAAAAATTTCAGTCGGTTCTTCGCCTATCTCTCATTTTTTTCCGGCGCGATGCTCGGCGTGGTCGTCGCCAACAGCTTGCTCCTCCTCTTTGTTTTTTGGGAACTGGTTGGTCTCGCCTCGTATTTGCTGATCGGATTTTGGATCGACCGTCCGAGCGCGGCGGCGGCGGCCAAAAAGGCGTTCATCACCACGCGAATCGGCGACATGGGATTTTTTCTTGGGATCCTCTGGCTTTATCACCGCAGCGGCACGCTTCTCTTTTATGATGGCGGTCGCGGCTGCTTTGAACCTGTGGCGCTGTCTGCAATTGGGTCCAGCGTCACGCTGGTTGCGCTTCTGATTTTTTGCGGCGCAGTTGGGAAATCGGGACAATTTCCACTCCATGTTTGGTTGCCGGACGCGATGGAAGGTCCGACGCCGGTCAGCGCGTTGATCCATGCCGCAACGATGGTTGCTGCCGGAGTGTTTCTGGTCGCACGCGTCTATCCGATCTTCGCCGTTGGCGCGATCAATGGCGTTACGACTTCGCTCACGGTTGTGGTTTGGATCGGCGTAATCACCGGATTAATGGCGGCGTTAATTGCGGTCGCGCAGTTCGACATCAAACGCATTCTTGCTTACTCCACCGTTTCCCAACTCGGCTTGATGATGGTGTCGCTCGGCGTCGGCGGCGTCGCAGCCGGCATCATGCATCTGCTCGCGCACGGATTTTTCAAGGCGCTCCTCTTTCTCGGGGCTGGCTCGGTCATTCACGGGCTTCATCACGAACAGGACATTCGAAAGATGGGTGGCTTGCGTCGGCTGATGCCGATCACATTTTTAACTTATGCGATTGGAATGATGGCGCTCAGCGGCGTGCCGTTCTTTTTCTCCGGCGGTTGGACGAAGGAAGAGATTCTCCACGCGACCGCGCACTGGCCGGGCTCACATCTGCCGTACTACTTAATGATGATTGGCGTCGTTTTGACCGCGCTCTACATGACACGCCAGGTCATCTACGTGTTTTTCGGCAACCGCCGCGCGGCGTCGGAGCATGCGAACGAAAGTCCAAGCGTGATGACGCTCCCGTTGATCGTGCTCGCGGTCTGCGCAATTCTTCTCAGCATCGTTCTGACACCCGCATGGCCGTGGCTCGAAAGTTATTTAACCGGACATCCAGCGCACTTCGATCCGCATCTCCTGATTCAACCGATGATTGTCGTCTCGCTTGCGCTCGTTGGTGCGGGTGTGGCGATCGGCATCTGGATGTATCGACGCGCCGGCGAAACCGATCCGCTTCAACACGCGCAACCGGCGCTCTTTCGTTTCCTCGAAAACAAAATGTGGGTCGACGAGATTTACGATCACACCGTTATCGCACTCTCTGCGATTTTAGCGCGATTTTCCGATTGGATGGATCGCCATGTCTGGGACGGTCTCGTTCAAGACATTGGCAGGATCGGGCAATTTTTTGGCCGCGTCACGACCAGTGCCGACGAGCGTGTCATCAACGCCGGTGTCGATGAAAGCACGAGCGGTGCGCGCGGGTTGGGCCGCGTGATGTCGCGCTGGCACTCGGGGCAAATTCAAACCTATCTCGGCGCGGTCGCTCTCGGCATGCTCGCGCTCGTTCTTCTTTACGCATGGTTGGGTTGATCAGTTTTCTTATTCTGATTCCGCTGGCTGGCGCGATCGCGCTTTACATCGGTCAGCCGAAGAACGCGCGCACGGTTGCGCTCATCTTCAACGCGCTCTCCGCATTCTACGCCTTGATGCTCTGGCAAAAATTCGATCCCACCGCGTCGGGTTTGCAGGCGGTGGAACGTCATGCCTGGATCCCTTCAATCGGCGCCGAATATCTCGTCGGCGTCGATGGTCTGAGTCTTCTTCTCGTGTTGTTGACTTCGCTTGTTTTTCCGTTCGCTTTCTCCGCGCAACGCCTGGAACGCGGCGCCTGCGCGCTGATGCTCGTGATGCAGGCGGCGCTCTACGGCACGTTCACCGCCCAGAATTTCATTCTCTGGTTTCTGTTTTACGAAATGAGCCTCGTTCCGGCGTTTCTCCTTATCAAAATTTACGGCGGCGAAAATCGAGATTACGCCGCGGTTAAATTTTTTGTTTACACATTTCTCGGCAGCGTCGCCATGCTCCTCGCTTTTCTCGGAATTTATTTTGCCAAGGGAACATTTGATTTCGCGGCGCTCGCCGGTCTCGGCAAAACCGGACTGCTCGTTGGCAAACTTCAATGGCTCGCCTTCGCTGGAATTTTTCTCGGGCTCGCCGTCAAAGTCCCGCTGTTTCCGTTTCACACCTGGCTGCCCGACGCCTATCAAACGGCGCCGACTGGTGTGTCGATGGTGTTAACCGGCGCGCTTTCGAAAATGGGCGTCTACGGCTTCATCCGGCTCCTCATTCCGCTTTTCCCGAACGAAATTAAAATCGCAGGACCATGGCTGCTCACGTTGGTCGTTTGCTCGATCGTCTTCGCGCCGCTCGCGGCTTGGGCGCAACGCGACCTCAAACGAATGGTTGCCTACTTGTCGATCAATCACCTCGGTTATTGCCTGCTCGGTCTTTTCGCAATCACCGCAAGGCCTGTCCTGAGCGGAGTCGAAGGATCGACATCTTCCTCGATCGACATGCATGCGGCGTTGAGCGGTGTGTTTCTGCAAATCTTCAATCACGGCCTCACCGCCGCCGCGCTTTTCTATTTCGTCGGTTTGCTCGAAGAGCGGCGCGGTCTGCGCGGCATCGACGATTTCGGTGGTCTGATGCAACGGACCCCATTGCTTTGCGGCTGGATGAGTGTCGCCATGTTCTCGTCGCTCGGTTTGCCAGGGCTCAATGGATTCATCGGGGAATTTTTAATTTTCAAAGGTTCATTTGCGACTGCCGCTTCGTTCACTGCCATCGCCGTTCTCGGTTTGCTTTTCACGGCCGTGACTTTCATGCGGGCGATGCAAGCGCTCTTTAGTGGCCCGCTTGCCGAAAGTTGCAGCGGTTTCTCCGATCTCATCCGTGGCGAAAAGTTTGTCATCGTCCCGGTCACGCTACTGATGTTCGCGATCGGGATTTCGCCGCAATTCATTTTCAACATCTTCAACGCAACCGTCGTTCACATGGCGCGATTGTTTGCCTGAAACGTGATGATCGCGTGGACGATTTACATCACGTTCGCCGGCGCAATCGTTCTACTCGTTCTACCACGCGCTCTTGCGCGCTGGATTGCACTGATCACTGCTGTCGGTGCCTTCGCGGTCAGCCTTGCCAGTTGTTTTCGCGACGATGTCGATCTTGCTCATTTCACAACCATCGTGCGCGTGCCGTGGGTTCCGGCGCTCGGGATGAATTACCATCTCGCACTCGATGGGATCAGTTTGACTCTCGTTCTGGTGACAGGAATCGCCGCGATCAGCGCGGTTTTGTTTTCCTGGGATATTACGGATCGTGCGAATGAATTTTTCTTTTGGCTCCTGCTCGTAGTCGGCGGCTCGTATGGCGTCTTTCTCAGCGCCGATCTCTTTTTGCTCTTTCTTTTCTACGAGCTGGTCATCGTCCCGAAATATTTCCTGATCGCGATCTTTGGTTCGACCAACAAGGAATACGGCGCGATGAAGCTCACGCTCTATTCGTTTTTCGGCGGCGCGCTCGTTTTTCTTGGGATCATCGCCGTTTACGTTATCGGCAAATCGCTCGATCTGAATCAGCTCGCGCAGATTCAATTCGCGCCTCAAATCCAATCATGGGTGTTCCCGGTTTTGTTTCTCGGCTTCGCCGTGCTCGCCGGTATCTGGCCGTTGCACACCTGGGCGCCGACCGGCCATGTCGCCGCGCCTACGGCGGGTTCGATGTTGCTCGCCGGAATCGTGATGAAACTTGGCGCCTACGCATGCCTGCGTGTGGCGATGAATCTTTTTCCACAAGGCTTCCAGATGTGGCGGACGTGGATCGCAGTTCTCGCCGTGATCGGAATTGTTTATGCCGCCGCGGTCGCGTTGCGTCAGCGCGATCTAAAATTCGTTATCGGTTATTCCAGCGTGAGCCACATGGGTTTTGTGTTGCTCGGCCTGGCCACCGCCAACGTGTTCGGCGTTTCCGGCGCGGTGCTGCAAATGTTTTCCCACGGCGTAATTGGCGCCCTCCTCTTCGCCGTGGCCGGCCGGATGATTTATCGGCGCACCCACACGCGGGAGCTCGACGCGCTCGCGGGAATGGATCTCGGCCGGGCGTTGCCGTTTGCCGCGTTTACGTTTGTCGTCGCGGCCGCTGCATCGATGGGGATCCCCGGCTTTAGCGGGTTCGCCGCCGAAATCACAATTCTGATTGGCGCGTGGAAAAGTTATCCGGTCGCGGTTTGGATCACCGGGATCGGAATGGTGCTCGTCGCCGCATTCACGCTTCGCGCGCTGAAGCGCGCATTCTTCGATGTCGATCTTGCGCATGTCAGCCCTCCGCCCCCTGAAATGGAACCGATCACGATCCCCGAGAAACTCGGCGCTGGTCTGCTCATGTTCGCCATACTCGCGGTCGGAGTTTATCCAAAACTTCTGCTGGATCGCATTCAGCCGGCGGTTGAAGCGATGCGTTTCTTAAAATGAGTTACCTGGAATTACTCAGGCTCGCCGCGCCGGAAGCGATTGTTGTTGTCACCGCGCTCGTAGTTCTAACCATCGGGTTAACGACTGCGCGCGCGTTAGTGTTGGGTCCGATTGTTGCCGTCCTCGGAATCGCAGTCGCAATTGGCGCAATCCTGATGTTGCCAGTGCACGCAAATTTATTTGGCGGCATGCTCGTCATCTCGCCGCTCAATTCACTCTTCAAAATTATCTGCCTCGCGCTCACGATCGCTACCGTTCCCCTCGTTTCCTCGGAAAAATCTTTGCCTAATCCTGGCGAATATATCGCCATGCTTCTGCTCGGTTCGGTCGGACTAATGCTGCTCGTCGGGAGCGAAGAGCTGCTCATGATTTTTATCGGCCTCGAGCTCCTGGGATTGTCGCTCTACGTCCTGGCCGCTTTCGATAAAACCGACGTCCACTCGGCCGAAGCCGGACTGAAATATTTTCTTTTCGGCAGCACCGCCAGCGCTTTCACGCTTTTTGGCATCAGTCTGATTTACGGCCTTTCCGGGACCACCGCTCTTGCCGCGATTGGTCAAAAGTTGACCGCGCTGCCGCTCCAACCGCTTCTGGCCGTCGGCATCGTGATGACGCTGATCGGCTTTGCTTTCAAGATCGCGGCCGCGCCATTTCATCTTTGGGCGCCCGATGCCTACCAGGGCGCACCGATTCCGAGCGCGGCTTTCATTGCGTCGGGTTCAAAAGTCGCATCCTTCGTGGTGCTCGGGAAAATTGTGCTCATTGGCTTCGGCCCGATCCACGGCAGCGCTGACTGGCACGCGATGATCGCCGGCTGGTCGCCCGTCCTCGCCGCATTGGCGGCGTTGTCGATCTTGCTCGGCAATTTCGTCGCGCTCGCGCAAACCAATGTTCGCCGGTTGCTCGCTTACTCGGCCGTCGCACATGGCGGCTATACTTTGCTCGGCATCGTTGCCGGGGGTCGCGAAGGATTTTCCGCGACTCTGTTTTACACCAGCATCTACGCAGTCACACTTATCGGCGCGTTCGCGGTTGTCGGCGCGGTCCGGCGGGAAACTGGCGGCGACGACCTGCAAAATTTCTCCGGACTGGCCGCGAGCTCGCCCTTCCTGGCCACCTGTATGTCGATCTTCTTCTTGTCGCTGGCTGGTCTGCCGCCGTTAGCGGGATTTTTTGGAAAATTCTATTTGTTCAGCGCGGCCTTCCGCGCCGGCGGAAATCACGGCCTGCTCTGGCTGGTGGCAATTGCGCTCTTCGGCAGCTTTGTCTCGCTCTATTATTATCTGATCGTCCTGAAGGTGATTTTCGTAGATCACGCGTCTGATTCCGAAGCTCGTCACTCGTCACATGTCACTCGTCACTTATTCGGCGAAGCCGTTATTGCCGTTCTCGCCGCCGTCGTTCTCTTTCTCGGGATCATGCCGCAAACATTCGCCGCGCGGATCATCGCTTCCCTGCCTTAAAAAAATCTTGCTCCGACCGAAAAAAATGCGTGCTCATTTGTTGAAAATCACGTTATAGATTTTTCTGTGCAGCGACTGCGGACAGGTGAAGCCGCGAACGTTCACCGCGTAAAGGCGGGCCCGATCAGCGAATTCATTGATCGGCATTACCGGCATTTCAACGCTGCCGTGGTCAAAGACGCGGCCGACGCTTATATCGCGCACCTTAACAGCGGCGGGAAAATGATGATCACTCTCGCCGGGGCGATGAGCACGGCCGAGCTCGGAGTTTCTTTGGCCGAGATGATTCGCCAGGACAAAGTCCACGCCATTACCTGCACCGGCGCGAATCTGGAAGAGGACCTGTTCAACCTTGTTGCGCGCAGCAAGTATGAGCGTCTGCCCAATTATCGTGAGTTGAGCCCACAGCAGGAAGAGGAGCTTCTAAATCGTCATTTGAATCGCGTGACCGATACCTGCATTCCCGAGGAGGAGGCTATCCGCCGGATCGAGCGAGTCGTGATCGACGAGTGGGTTTTGGCCGCGAAAGAAAAGGAGAGAAAATTTCCACACCAGTTTCTCTTCAAGATTTTGCGGGAATGCCGGCTCAAGAAATTCTATGAGATCGATCCGAGTGACAGTTGGATGATGGCCGCCGCTCAAAAAGATCTGCCGATGGTCGTGCCGGGGTGGGAGGATTCCACCCTTGGAAATATTTATGCTGCGCGCTGCATCACCGGGCACATCAGCGATGTCCACACCGTCCGCTCCGGCATCGAATACATGATGGAGCTGGTGGGCTGGTACCGGCGCGCCTCGAAGGATTCATCCATCGGTTTTTTCCAAATCGGCGGCGGCATTGCCGGTGATTTCCCGATTTGCGTCGTCCCGCTGCTCAATCAGGATCTCGTCACCCAGCAGGTGCCCGAGTGGGGCTATTTCTGCCAGATCAGCGATTCAACAACCAGCTTCGGATCGTATTCCGGCGCGGTCCCGAACGAAAAAATTACCTGGGGCAAACTTCGCTCAACGACGCCGCGATTCATTATCGAATCGGATGCCACCATCGTTGCGCCGCTAATTTTCGCGAAGGTATTGGGCTGGTAGTCGTCGTCTCCACGATTGCTTGCCACGCCGTAGCTCTAGCGAATGGAGCGAGAGGGACGAGCGACATGGCCGGTAACAGCCGTGAGGTAGCGGTCGAGCGCAGCGGGAGTTGCCGAGATACAAGCCGGGTCGCGCCACTGGTATTTGCGAAAGTTCTCGGTTGGTAAGTGTAGTGGCGGCCGAGCTTGTCGCGCCGAAGCCAGGCGAAGGCGGATCGGCCGCGCTTGCGTTTTGTCACTTGTCACTCGTCACCTGTCACTGGCAGAATCGCGGCATGAAAACTTCCCTAGTAGTGACCGTGTTTCTGTCAGCCACAGCGTTCGCTGTGTCGTCATTCGCTCAAAGCTCGGCGGCGTCCGGCGGCAAAGTTTCGAACAGCGGTAAAGTGGCAGTCCCTGCGGAACCCGCGAAGGGCAAAAGTGAGGCGAAATCGAGCGCGCCCGACATGCAAAAGATGATGCAGCAAATGGTCGAGATGTCGAAACTGAATGAAAACCACAAGCTTCTCTCCAGTCTCGATGGCAATTGGGATTACGCGATCAAATTTTGGATGAATCCCGACCCGAGCGCGCCGCCGCAGGAATCCACCGGCACCGCGACTCGTAAGACCGTCATGGATGGCCGGTACGTGACGATGGATGTGAGCGGACATATGCAGATGCCGGGAGAAGACGGTAAAATGAAGGACGTGGAATTCAAGGGAATGGGAATTGAAGGCTACGACAATGCGAAAAAGAAATTCGTCGCGTCTTGGATCGACAATATGGGCACCGGCATCGAATTTTCTGAAGGCAAGTACGATCCGGCAACCAAGACATTCACCTACACCTCCGAAATGGAGCCGGTCCCCGGAATGAAAACCGCCGTGCGCGAGGTAATCAAGATCAACGACGATAGTCACATGATGCTCGAATGGTACGAGAAGCAGGGCGGCAAAGGTAAGGAAAAGAAGACCATGGAGATCAGTTATACCAAGAAGAGTTAGCCGCTTTTCCGGGAAATTTTTGAGGCGCCCGCGAGCGTTTGTTTCGCGGGCGCTTTCTATTTCTTCTGCTTCCGAATGCGGCGGCTGATGAAGTAGCCGGCAAATCCAAGCCCGAAGAGCACGTAACCGATCAGAGGGGTCAGCGTCACTGCGATCGCGAGCTCGGCGACGCCAAAAAACCAGACGAAGATTTCGCCGGCGAACGCCTGGCCCCACTGCGGCTTGAGACTTCCGGAAGAAACTCGCGGTTTGAGCGACGGCCAGAATCGCGGGACGGACCGACAATAGGCTCGATAGGATTCGCCCTGAGTTTGAAAGAGCGCCTCTTCTTCGCGAAAGATCAGTCGATAAAAGAAAATCCAATTTGCCAGCACCAGATAAAGGAATCCTGATCGACTCGCGAGAACCCCGATTCCTGCCGCCATTGGCAAGCCCGCCAAATAGAGCGGATTCCGGGTGTAACGGAAAGGACCGTCGGCCACGAGGGCTTCCGAATGTTGCACCGTATCGTGAACAACCTCTGTGCGCAGATAAGCCGCCGCCCATGTTCGCAAAGCTCCCGCTAGAAATGTCAGCATTGCACCGGCCAGGATCACGATTCGCGCGAAGCTCTCGGCCCGCGTGCTATCGCGACTAATCGACGGCGCGATCAGATGTCGCAACGCGACAATGAATGGAACGTGATCCAAAGCGGAGAGAAAAAACCCGGCGAAGTAAATCGCGCTGATGATCCAGAAGCGCTTTTCGAACTCGAACTTCGTCGCCCGCATGGTTTGATGCTTGCACTTGTCACTCGTCACCGGTCACTTGTCACTCTCTTGGATACACTTTCTGTCTTCTTTCTCGCGCAGGGCGAACAATCGGCCGACTCCGTCATGGAGCGGCTGACTGCATTTATCCGCGGCGCCACCAAGACCTTGGATTTCGCGGCTTACGACATGCGGTTCAACGATCCGCTGAAGGCTGCGCTCAGTTCCGCTTTGCGCGAGCGCGCTGCGGCCGGTGTGCAAATTCGGTTTTGCTATGACGGTGACAAACCAGCTCAGCCAAATGTTGCCGCCGGCCAGGATCCCGCGCCTGCCGGCACTGGCGCGTTTGTTCAATCGTTAGGCTATCCGTGGCGCCGGATCGCCGGCATGAAATTAATGCACAACAAATTCATCGTCCGCGACGGCCAATCGGTCTGGACCGGCTCGACCAATATGACGGATGACGCCTTCACCTTGATGGAAAACAACATTGTCACGATCGATTCTGCGCCGTTGGCCGCTTATTACGCGGAGGAATTCGATCAGCTTTGGGAAAAAGAGAACTTCGATAACACCGGCGACATCCGCACCATTGCCGCGCCCATCACCTTCGCCGGTCAACCCGGCGAGGCGCGCGTCATGTTTTCACCGGGGTGTGGACAAGAAATCGATTCCGAGATCGCGAGTCGCGTTCGGGCGGCGAAACGTCGTGTCCGCATCTGCAGTTTGCTAATCAATTCCGGCACGCTCATCTCCGAGCTAGGAAATTTATTGCAGCGCGGCGGAGTGACGGTCGACGGAATTTATGATCGCACCCAAATGTCTGACGTTTATCGCCAATGGCAGGACGTTCCGTCAAATCGTTGGAAGATCGGCGCTCTCCAGGAAATTGTCGCACGCGCCCACCTCGTCGGAAAAAATTCAACGCCCTACACACCGACCAGTAAACACGATTTCATGCACAACAAAGTCCTGGTCGTCGACGACACGGTCATCACCGGTTCCTATAACTTCTCGCGCAGCGCCGAGTTCAACGCCGAGAACATTCTGTTCATCGATAGCGCAGCACTCGCCGAAACCTACAGCGCCTACATCGATCACTTGATCCAAAAATACCGGTCTTGAAGTTGTCGAGATGGCCGTGTCGGTCGCGTTTTCAAAAATAAATCGAAAGTTTCTGCAGCAAACGACGAACTGTGTTCATGACTCGTCGATCAATCTGTCTCAGTCCCGCTCAAAGCGCGTTTAACCTTTGGCGCTTTCTCCTTTGTAATTTCTACTTCCTCATTTCTTGAGTCAGACGAATCTGAAACTGTTAATCCTGTTCCGTTCTTCTCCTGGGTTCCTGGTTTACGCTTCCGCTAGTTCATCCATTTTGTTCCCTTGCTTTCGGTTTGCCGCAGAGCGGCGTGATTCCTGATTATATTTGTGTCTGATTCTGCAGTTGATCCCCGCTTCCAAGATCGCGAGCGCCAGCCGGGTCTCGATCTTCTCCGCGCCCTCGCCATCATCGTCGTTGTCACTTACCACGCCGGCATCATGGGCTTTCCGATGCCCGGCCGCGTCGACCGCTGGGGCTGGATCGGTGTCGATCTTTTCTTTGTCCTGAGCGGCTATCTGATCGGCGGTCAACTGCTCGCGCCGCTCGCGCGCGATCAATCGATTAATCTCAGCCGCTTTTTCGCGCGACGCGCGTTGCGGATCATGCCGGCCTACTTCGTCATCCTCGCCATTTACATTTTTCTACCGTCGTGGCGTGAGTATCCCGAGATGACGCCGTGGTGGAAATTTGTTTTGTCCGTCCAAAACGTCGGGCTCCACGGCGGGACTGCATTTTCGCATGCCTGGTCGCTCGCCGTCGAAGATCAATTCTATCTCGCGCTTCCATTCATCCTGCTCTTTGTAAATCGGTGGCCACGCGCGGCTATCATCGTTCCGTGCGCGATCGTTTTTGGTGGACTCGCGCTCCGCACATTTCTTGCCTTCCAAAATCCGGCCGAGATTTCGGGTGTCTCCTACCGCGGGTTCCAGACTTGGATCTATTATCCGACTTGGACCCGCCTCGATCCGCTTGTCTTCGGCGTGGCTCTGGCCGCCATCGAAGAATTCCGGCCGCAATGGTGGAAACGACTGACGAACTCCGCAATCTGGCTTTGGCTGCCCGGACTCGCGCTCATTGTTTACGCTTTGTGGTTGGGCGAAGGCGAATATCTGTCCATGAGCGCTGCGGTTTCGCAATTTCCGCTCATCGCTCTCGGCATGGCGGCGCTTCTCGTTTGTGCAGTCAGTCCGCGGCTGCCGTTTCGTCGAGTCGCAATTCCCGGAGCTGCGTTTATCGCCAGCATCGCTTACAGCGCGTATCTGATTCAGAAACTCGTAATCCATTTCGTCGGCCAATTTTGTTTGGACCACGACATCGCGCTTACATCGACATCCGCCCTGATCGGCGTTGAACTCTGCGTTTACCTCGCCGCCACAATTCTATTTCTGATGGTCGAGCGCCCGTTTCTACAACTGCGCCATCGCATCGCCGGGCGTGAACTCGCCGCGCCGCAAGCAGCGCGGAGCTGATTGGCAAACAACCGGACTGGTCGATCATAAGCGGCTTATGACATCGGTGAAAAGCAGCGAGCAAGGCACCACGTTTACGGTCGAACTACCCCTCCAGACCTAGCCCATTTTGGCCACGGTCTTCGTCAGTTCGACCGCAGCTGCAGAAAGTGGCTGGATTTGGCGCGGGAGAAGCTTCGCCTCCAACTATCGACCTCCCGTCTAGCGGGATGTCGCCCGACTTGCCATGTCCACTGAGCTCGAACCAGATCTTCAGTTAGAGATCGCCCATGTCCTTTTTGTGGACATCGTGGGCTACTCAAAGTTGTTGATCAACGAGCAGCGCGGGTCGCTCGACGAACTAAATCAAGTTTTCCGAAATACCGACGCGTTTCGTATTGCCGAAGCGACGGAGAAGCTCATTTGCCTGCCGACCGGAGACGGAATGGCGTTAGCTTTCACTAGCACGCCGGACGCGCCTGTCCGATGCGCGTTACAAGCGAGCAAGGCATTGCTCAACCATCCCGAATTGAAAATTCGAATGGGCGTGCACAGCGGACCGGTCAGTGGAATGACTGATCTGAATGATCGATCGAACGTCACCGGGGCCGGCATTAACATCGCCCAGCGAGTGATGGATTGCGGCGACGCTGGACACATTCTTCTGTCGAAACGCGTTGCGGAAGACCTTGCTCAATACCGGCACTGGCAACTGTATCTCCACGACCTCGGCGAATGCGAAGTTAAACACGGCGAAGTGATTTCGCTCGTTAATCTTTATAATGATGAAGTGGGCAATCCTGAGCGGCCCGCCAAACTCATCGCGAGTGTCCACACTGCCAGTGCGCCTCAAAGAATACCCGATCGGATTCCGCGAATGCTAATCGTCGGTCTGTTTGTTCTCACGGCAGCAGGGCTCGGTTCTAAACTATTTTTCCAATTAGTTGCGCCTCAGTCGACGGACGTGGCTCGCGCCACGATTTCAGCCGTCGCCGCTTCGATTCCGGAAAAAAGCATTGCAGTTCTGCCGTTCGAAAACCTAAGCGCGAATCAGGAGACCGCCTTTTTCACCGATGGCGTCCAGGATCAAATCCTCACCAATCTGGCGAAGGTTGCAGATCTTAAGGTGATTAGTCGCACCAGCGTGATGCAATATAAGGTCGTTCGCACCCGCAACCTTCGTGAAATTGGACGGCAACTCGGCGTTGCCCACGTTCTGGAAGGTAGTGTCCAGCGCGCGGCCAACCGCATCCGGGTCAATGCTCAGCTCATCGACGCGCGCACGGATGCGCATCTTTGGGCGCAGACTTACGATCGCGATCTCGCGGATGTGTTCGCCATTCAAAGCGAGGTTGCTCAAACGATTGCCGACCAGCTCCAGGCTCGGATGTCGCCAAGCGAGAAAGCAGCTATCGCGCAGCCGCCCACCACCGACCCTGTTGCTCAGAGACTTTATGCTCAGGCCCTGCAGCTGTCCGAATTGGCCTCTAATCCCGGTGGAAAAGAAGCTCTCCTTCAGGCGATAACCTTGCTTGATGAAGCGCTCGCGCGCGATCCGCACTTCTTAAGTGCGTATGGTCTTCTCTCCGCGGCTCACATCGATCTCTATTGGCAGGGCTTCGACCACACCGCTGCCCGCCTTGAGTTGGCTCGCGCGACGATTGAGCGAGCCGCCGCTGTGAACCCGGATGCCGGGGATGTCCATCTCATGCAGGCCAACTATGCGTATAAGGCTTTCCGGGATTACGATCGCGCCCGCGCTGAACTGGAGCTTGCCCGGAAGACGCTTCCGAACAATGCCGTTGTCTACGCCATCACTGCTCCCATCGATCGCCGTCAAGGGCGCTGGTCTGAGGCGACTCAAAATGAGGAGCGTAGCGTTAGTCTCGATCCGCGCAATTTCCGCTACCTGGTGGAAACGGCATTCACTTACCAGACACAACGCCGTTTTGCTGAGTCGGCCCACATGTTTGAGCGGGCCCTCTCCGTTATTCCCACGGATCACTTTGTCCGTGCGCAGCTCGCTCAAATCCCATTCTTCGAATACGCTGATGTCCAGTCGTGGGGCACCAAACTTTCCGCTATTATCAACCAAGACCCGCAGGCAGCTACCGACATCGCAAGGGGCCTTTTTTATTGTGCGCTGGCCGGGCGGGATTCCGCGTTGGCCACTCGTGCGCTCCAATCCATTCGCGCCGAGGGACTGCCTGATACCTACAACAACTCACTCTGGGCGCGAGACTGGTTTGTTGGCGTCGCCGCACGCACCTTCGGAGACGAGGCCAAAGCGCACGCCGCTCTCACCGCTGCCCGCGCCATCGAAACGAAGATCGTCCGCGACCAGCCCGATTACGCGTCGGCCTGGAGTCGACTCGGACTGATCGATGCCGGTCTCGGACGCAAGGAAGATGCGATCCGCGAAGGGCGCCGCGCGTGTGAACTGTTGCCGGTCACCAAGGATGCAATGGACGGCCCTTCTTACATCATCAATCTCGCCACGATCTATGCCTGGACTGGCGAGAAGGATTTGGCGCTCGAACAACTTGCAATTGCCGCAAAAATTCCCAGCGGCATCACCTACGGCGAACTCAAGCTCTACCCGCAATGGGATTCGCTTCGCGGCGACCCGCGCTTCGAAAAACTTGTAGCCGCACTCGCGCCGAAGATCTAACCGCGAGACCGGAAGTGGCAACTTAATGCCCGTCCGTCGCCGCTTGTCACTCGTCACTTGGAAATTCTAGAGCCAGCGGCGCACTTCGCGTTTCAATTCCAGATAAGGCTCGCCGAATTTTGCGGTGAGATATCTCTCTTCCCGCAGGATCACTCCATAATGCATGATCAAAGCCAACGGAACGACGAACAGCAGCGTGATCCAGTCGTTCAGAAAAAATCCGAGCGCGATCTGCAGTAAACAAAGGGCCAGATACATCGGGTTACGCGTGAAGCGAAACGGCCCGCCGCGCACGATCGTCAACGCAGGCTTGGCCGGGTTCACGTTTGTTCCTGCCGTTTTCATCGTGACCAGGGCCGACAACGCGAGCGTCGGCGCTAGGATGAGGAGAACAATTCCGCAAACCAGACTGGCGCGATAACTCGCAATCGGCAGCTGGATTAAGAAGAAATGCACCAGCACGCTGATCACTGCATTCATCAGCCAGATCAACGGCGGAAATGCAATGACCCCGGGATTATCCGATGTTGTCTCCGAGCTTATCGTCATCTGTCACACGCCAATCGCTTGCCGCGCCGTAGCTTTAGCGAAGGCGGGTCACTCGTCACAGGTCACTTGTCACTTCTTCTTTCGTTCGCCATTGAGAAATTTTGCCAAACAAGTCGCGTGTGGCGGCGGCGATGTCTTCCGCTTTTGATACGCCGCCGTCAATTAATGCGCGCCCGGTGGCTTCCCAGATTTTTCGCACCACCAGCGCGCCGTTTTCCCGCACGATCCGGCCGAGATGCTGAACGGCGGCAGCCGTCGCCGATTTACGAATTAGTTCGGGTGAAGTGCGCGATGTTAGTTCGCAGTAGCGTCGCGCGACTTCGCCAACTCTTAATGTAAGAAACGCGTTGGCCGCGCCGTTCGATACACATCTTACCAACAAAGCTGAGATGCCGCTCAGGCCTGGAATTCCGCCTTTCAGCGCCGGCACAACCGAAGTCGCGAGCGGCGCAACCATTTCTCCGAGATCGAGCGATTCGAGTCCGCTGGAAATGAACGCGGTGCCGGCAACATTCAGATAAAGCCGGATTAATTCGCGAGGCGACGGCCGCTGCAGATACACGCGCGCAACCCGACCGACCATTTGGATTTGGGTGAAGAGAAGAATGAGCGCGTCGAGCCGGCCGTTTTGCATGAGTGCCGTGCTCAGAAACACTGTGCTCGCTGTTCGGCGAACGACCGAGTCCGCCTCTGCGGACAAAACGCCGATCGCGTTTTCAATTTCTGCCGGCGTCGTGAGAGGCTCGCCTCGCATGCGCGGGTTGGCGGCCAGCCGGACGCGGAGCGCTTCCAGATATGCGTCGTGCTTGGGACCGAACTCTTCCTCTGGCGGAATCAGCGCCGCTGGAAGTCTTGCGTAAGCGACCACGCAATAGAGCGCGAAAAATCCGGTCGCGAGGACAAGCGTCCAGAAGACGATGCTACCCGCGAGCGGATGAATTCTCTCGGCCAGCGAAATCAAGCTGGTAACTCCGGCGACGATCAGCGAGAGCAGGCAAACCGTCACCAGCACGACCAGCGCGATAATAATTTTCCGCGCGTTAAAGTTCTGTTCTGGCGCCGTCGCAGCGTTCACAGGTTGTCCTCGTTAGTCTGTCTCGGTTTGGTTCTTGTTCAATCAACTTAGAGCTGTGGTGGCAGGCGTCTCCTTTGCAGTTAGATAGGGGCGGTTGACCTCAATTCTGCCGCTCTGCGGCAATCCAAAACGGGGCTTCATTATGAATGAACTAGCAGGGAGCGTAATCGCCCGCTTTGTTGATCCGTTTTCATCCGCGTAATCCGCGGTTAGTGTTTGATCATGAAAACAACAGGAAACACCATTTTGATCACCGGCGGCGGCTCGGGCATCGGCCGCGGGTTAGCGGAAGCGTTTCACAAACTTGGCAATCAAGTCATCATCTCCGGCCGCGGGAAGAAATCGCTCGACGAAACCGTTGCCGCCAATCCCGGGATGAAATCGGTCACGCTCGATGTGTCCGACCCGAAAAGCATTCAGTCGTTCGTCACTCGGGTGACGAAAGATTTTCCGTCGCTCAATGTGCTCATCAATATGGCCGGTATGATGAAACCGGAAAATTTGCTCGAGGAGCCGTTCGACTTATCGACAGCCGAGAAAACGATCACGACCAACCTGCTCGGTCCCGTTCGGCTCACGGCCGCGTTGTTGCCGTCGCTCCGGAAACAACCGCGCGCTACTATCATGAACGTCTCTTCTGGTCTGGCCTTTGTGCCGTTGGCCATGACGCCAACGTATTGCGCTACCAAAGCGGCGATCCATTCCTACACCCAATCGCTCCGCTACCAGCTCAAGTCGACAAAGGTGGAAGTCCTCGAACTCATCCCGCCCTACGTCCAAACCACGCTGATGGGCGACCAAATGGCTGAAGATCCCAGAGCAATGCCGCTAAAGGAATACATCGACGAAGTGATGTCGATCTTAAAGAGCCAGCCTGACGCGAAGGAAGTCTGCGTCAAAAACGTGCATCCGCTACGGTTCGCCGCAGAAAGCGGCCAGGAAAAATACGAATCGTTCTTCCAGCAGCTTAACGATTCGATGCATGGCTGATTTTGGAGCAACCACCTGACGAAATATGTTCACACCCGGCAAAAATTTCCGTCCTCTCGATCGACGAGTGCACATCGGTCACGTGCACTTGAAGGTCTCCGATTTGGAACGGTCGCTTGAATTTTACTGCGGCGTGCTCGGGTTCGAACTGATGCAACGCTGGGGCAAGAAGGCAGCGTTCATTTCTGCTGGCGGATATCATCATCACATCGGACTGAACACGTGGGAAAGTCTCGGCGGCTCGCCGCCGCCGCCGGGCACGACCGGTTTATTTCACGTCGCCATTATTTATCCCGATCGCGCGACGCTCGGTGACGCCCTCCGGCGGCTGCTCGCGGCCAAGGTTCCGCTCGACGGCGCGAGTGATCACGGAGTGAGTGAAGCCCTTTATCTGCACGATCCGGACGACAACGGAATCGAGCTTTACCGCGATCGTCCGAAAGAGGAGTGGTCGCGCAATCCCGATGGTTCCATTGCAATGGGCACGCACCCGCTGGATCTCGACGCGCTCCTGCGCGACGCGACGTAGCCCACGCTTGACCGTCCGTGATTTCGGCAACCGCCGCGCAACTCCTCAACAATCCCAGTCCAATGCCCGTGCGGCTCGCACCTCGGACCTCAACGTCTCAACCCACTGTTTCCGCTTAAATCCGTGTAATCCGTGGTTAGTCAGTCGCTATTTTCCGGATCTGAGCTATACTCCTCGATGTCTAAGTCCGTTGGCGCTTCTTTTTCACGTCGGATGCCCGACAACGTAACCGAGGAATTGGTGGCCGTGCTTTCGTCCAGGGCCTCGTTCGAGTTCAAACCTTTGTTCGACATCATCCTCCTGAATCTTCGGGAACGAAACGCTGCCAGCGGCGGCGAAGAGATGTTGCGCTTGCGCGTTTACGAAAAACTTCAGGGTCTGGTCGGTCAGGGCGCGGTCAACCGAACGGTGAACGGGATCACGAAAAAGTATAAAGGCGTCGGTCCGCGCATGGCCACGTTACGGGCGGAGATGAAAGTCTTGCGTAACGAGTGGGCTAAAAAAGTTCAGGCCAAGGCCGCGTCGCGTCGCTGACGTCTGGTCGCTGATCCCGTCGCCGGTGGCGACAGGGACTGACTCGATCGCATCGCTGTCTCTCACACTGCTTGCCCCCGGGCTTTTGCTATCCAAGAGAATCTGGACGCATGCATCATAAGCCGCTTATGATGCTGGCTTGAGGGCTGCGAATGAACGAATCTGACAAGAACGTGCGCGAATATCTCGCGCGGATTGGTTCGCGCGGTGGGTTTGCTAGCCGGCGCGAACTGACCAAATCGCATGCCCGACAAATGGTCGCGATCCGCGAGATGAAACGCGCCGCGCTGAAAGCGGGAAAGCCCTGGCCGCCTCGCGATCGAAGATCGCTCAAACTTCTGAAGCTTTCCTGAACCGCTAGGTGAATTCTCGCATCGTAAGCCGCTTACGATAGATGAGTTAACACTAACTTGGTTGCATCGGCCATCGTAAGCCGCTTATGATAGACGAATTCGCGCACTAATTTGAGTGGCACCGCTGCATCATAAGCCGCTTATGATGCCTGCCTGCTGCCGTCAGTGCGTGGTCGTTGTTGAAGATTGCATGGCAAGCGGTCCACCGGGATCAGCAAAAAATATAAAGGCGTCGGCCCGCGCATGGCCACGTTGCGGGCGGAGATGAACGTCTTGCGTAACGAGTGGGCTAAAAGGTCCGGGCCAAGGCCGCGTCGCGGCGCTGACCTGTATCTTGCTTGGCTCGCCGGCTTGTCACGCCATAGCCATCGCGTCGGCGGAAGCCTCGGCGAAGGCGGATCCGTGGTCCGTCGTCTTCTTTGGCGGCAGGCGTCTCACCTGCATCTCCGTTGTTTCAATTTTTCAACTCCTCAACTACTCAACGCCTCAACGTGTCAACCCGTCTGACTAACGGCTTGCCTTCATTCGCAAGTCAGTGATCAATGATTGTCTTGTGCTCAGCGGAAATGAAGAAATCGCCGTGCGTCTCGGGGCTTCGCTGATTCTCGGCGGCGCGCTTGGCTTAAATCGCGAGCTGCACGGAAAACCCGCCGGACTGCGAACCCACGCGCTCGTTTGTCTTGGAGCGGCCGCTGCTACGATGGTTGTGCTCGAGCTTCCGAACCGCTCTCTGGCTGCTGACCCGAACGCAATCGGACGAGTCGTCCAAGGTATTCTTACTGGGATTGGATTTCTCGGCGCGGGAGTGATTCTGCGCGATCCCGCAGGCCACGTCACCGGGCTAACTACAGCCGCGACGATTTGGATTTGTGCCGTGCTCGGAATTGTTTGCGGGCTCGGCTATTGGTCGATCATGGCGATCGCACTTGGTCTTACCGCGCTCGCGCTATTCTTGGGACGACCGGTGGAACGCTTCGCTGAGCGCTGTTTCAAAAGGACGCGCTCCGAACCGACAGACAAAAGTGTTTAGATTGACGTATTAACGCCGCCTCAGGTCCATCGCGTAGTGCCTTTTCCGCGACTGACGTCTGATGTGTGATCTCTGACCTGTGACTTCTGTCTACGTTTACGCCAAGGCCGCCTCGACGTCTCTGAAAGGCGTCGGTCCGCGTATGGCCACGTTACGGGCGGAGATGAAAGTCTTGCCGCCGAACGGAGCGTGCGGGGACGCCGCGACGTAGATTGCAAAACCCGAGGGCGAGGGTGAGCGAGTGGGCGCGAGTGAATCATGGCGCCGGTGGGAAACCGCGACATTGCCGGTGTAGCCGCGTAGATGCCTTTTCCGCGACTGATGTCTGATCTACGCTCCCGCTAGTTCATCGATAATGTTCCCTGGATGTAGATTGCCGCAGAGCGGCGGCCTTCTGACCTGTGACTTCTGTCTACGTTTACGCCAAGGCCGCTGCACGATAATTCGAAGATGCCTGCCTGCCGTAACAACTGGTGAAGGCGGGTCGATCTTGTGCTGAAATCCCCGATCAGGACTGTTTGTCGAAGGTAAACAAAAAGTGCAGCTCCGGTGCAATGGGGATGTCCTGACCTAAGTTAGTGCAAACCGGTTTCGACATCCCTTCCTGGCCGAAGATCTGGATCCAGCGATCAGGCCGCGTGAAATTGTAAGGAACGGCGATATCGTCGTGAAGGACGCGGTTATATAGCCAATCGACGTAAACAGCATATGCAAGTTGGGTGTCTTCAGAATGACCGGCCAGAGCATACTGTTCTGCGAGATGGTCGTCAGAAGCTCCGAATACGGATTCTATTATTAAAAGGCGTTTTCCTACGGCACGCCATGCTGCACGTAGCAGTAACAGGGGATCGAAAGAATGATGAAGAACCGTAAGCAATAGCACCGTATCGAATTTCCTCTCAGTCGGAAGCGGTTGTCCGTCATCATATTTTGCAAACGGAAGGTCAATACTCGGCAATAAGTAATTGACCACATCAACAAGCAGAATTTCTTGGAAGTGTTTTCTTGCCGACTGAGCAATCAGCCCGTTGCCACAGCCAATATCCAATAATGATGATCCGACAAGCAACGGCTCGACTTCTTGAAATATAATTTCGGAGCGTTGGGCGATTGCGAGTTTTAGTTTGTTCGGGTCTGCGTAGCGCCTAAACAACTTCTTTAAATTGCTTTCGTAATCGCGCGCGTTTAGCACGGCGTTCTTCTCTGAGAATGCCGCTTCGGCGATTTCACGGAATTGATCTCGTGGGATATCAAGGAGCTCCATAATCTGCACAAGAAGGTCCTGAAGAATGCTGCGCGAAGGCTCCTCAAGAATGATCTTTCGCGGTTCTGGGATTGCATGTCCCCAGAAATTTATTTGTCTACTTAATGGCATCGCTCACGAAATCGAGCTCTCGGTCAAAGGTTTCCTCGAGTCTCCAGGTCGCGGCAATGGCAATGGTACACACCACAACTGCCAATATTAGAGCGGCGCCCGCTAGGCCCGTTATCGATCTGAAAGCGGTAAAGATTGCCGATATCGGAATAAGTAGCGCCCGCACGAAATTCGGTACGGACGTTGTTACACTCGCGCGCAAATTTGTCCCGAATTGTTCGGCTGCATTCAAAATAAGAACGGCCCAAAAGCCTATGCTGAAGCCGACGGCGGCGCATTTTGCATTAAAAAAGCCTACGGAAGGTGACGGCACCAAAATAAATACGCAACACGCCGCCAGACACAACAAATGGAACGTCGTTAATGCCCATCGCCTGCTGTGCCACCATTGGCTGAGCGCACTACACGCTAGGTCGCCGACGGACATCGCGATGTAGGCGTACATTACAGCAACACCAGCCACCGGCATTTGAGACAATCCTTCGTTCCTTCCAAATTCGGGTGAAGCCGTTATTAAAATACCGATCACGAAATAGAGAGGAGCCCCCGCTAGGACACAAAGAACGTATCGGCCTAGCAATTTTTTATCGCGAAATAACAATGAAAAGTTTCCGCGTGGCACGTTTAGCTTACGAACCTTCAGAAACAATGAGGACTCTATCGCCCCCATTCGCAACACTAGCAGAGCAAGTCCTAAGATTCCGCCGACGAGGAACGAGGTTCGCCAATCGAAATGAATACCGACTTGAGAGGCTAATACTGCACCGAGCAACCCGACACTTGCGATAAACATAGTTGCCCAACCACGATTCTTTTTACCTACAAACTCGCTGACGATCGTCACGCCAGCGCCGAGCTCTCCCGCAAGACCAAAGCCAGCCACAAATCGTAGAAGCTCGTATTGACCAATGGTGGCGACATACGCGTTCGCAATATTCGCAGCTGAATATAAAATAATAGATCCGAAAAGCACCGATAGGCGACCACGCTTGTCCCCCAGAATCCCCCATAAGATGCCGCCAGCGAGAACACCGGCAAGTTGAATATTTAATAATCGAAGTCCTACACTCAGCATTTCGGGGGGAGGCACTCCAAGTCCAGCTAGACTTGCTGAACGGACGACACTAAAGATAATCAGGTCGTACACGTCAACGAAGTAGCCGAGAGCAGATACTATGAGTAGCGTAATTACGGGTCTGGAGAACGTTCGTTTTTCGACAAGAGTCTTTGAGTTCATTGTTTCTTGGATTGAAGAGGTGAGTCGATCCCGTCGATTTATTAGTGCTGCGGCAAAATTCCTGAGGTAATCAATGATTTGATCAGGTGCCAAGTAGCCTTTGCCGACCCGCTCCGCGTACGCAGGCTCCCAGATAGTCGATGCATCGAGAGCCTGCATGTCGCCATCATATGTGTCGCCGCCAATAACGATGCCGTGTTGATTGTGAACGTATTGGAATTTTAACAGGCCATTCCTGTAATCCCGCTTCCATTGGTCTTCGGGAATTACAGAATACAGGATGTAACACGTAGCGTAGTGTCCTCCGCGCGCTATTTTTGCGCCAACAGTTGCGGCCACTACAGACGATTCCCATCCTACATCTGTGCCTGCCAGAAGATGGCCATCCTTCCAGTCATTAGATTCACCCTGCGCGGAAACCTGACCGTTGACAGCGCACTGGAGAAAAAAATATCCGATCACGTCAACAGTCGAGCCATCAGCTGTGCGGCGTTTGAAACAGTAGAGATAAGTACCCGGATAGCCGCGCGTTCGAAACTTCACAAGAGCTGTGTAAAATCCGACGCAGGTAAGGGTGTTAAGAAGAGTTACAAGACAGAAGTACGCCACTTCGGTCGCTGCGCCGCTCAAATAATTTCCTTTGATCGAATTATCGAGAGTTTCGTGAAGTTTGGAGAAAATTAGAAGATTCAAGCCGGTTCCGAACAAAATCGATAGCGCAAATGACGCGATCGAGATCCACGTCGTTGCATAGAAGGGACGAATTGCGCGATGCAGATCCTTCATCGGGAGGGGGGTTTTGCTCGGCGAGTCTTGCAACAAATGGCACCGACATCAAGATTTATGTACGATTTGAGAACGATCCCTCCGCGCGAATCGGCATTGCGTATTTGTTTGCAATGAATGTTGGCAGCCTGTTCAAAGTAATTGGGTCTACAAAGATTCACGCTTCACAATGAGAAGTTGGATTGCATGTTGCTACGATGCGTGACTTTTTCTCGCCTAAAGAACGCTCACGACTGATGTCGCGGATTCGTGGTCGCGCGAATATCTCAACCGAGCTAAAAATTGCCGGCATTCTTCGGGTGGCAGGAATTCGAGGATGGCGTCGGCATCTTCCGCTGCCGGGACGCCCAGACTTCACATTTCCGAAGCAGCGCGTTTGTATCTTTGTTCACGGTTGCTTTTGGCATGACTGCCCACGTTGTCGGAAACGCTCCCGCACGCGGCCTAAATATTGGGCGGAGAAGATCGAGGTTAATCGAATGCGAGATCAACGCGTATCGCGTGAACTGCGATCGCGAGGCTACAAAGTGATTGTAGTTTGGGAATGCACTCTGCGACGAAAATATCCAACGGCCGCCATTTCGCGACTGATCGGATTGTTGGGACAAGTTGGCATCACGCCTGGAAAATCAATTGAGCCGCGACTGAACACAAGAAACGACACTTAAGGCGCTAGATCGCTACTTTTCCCCAATAAGGATAGTGTCGTTGAAAGATAATGTAGTTACGCAACTTTTCCTCGCTTTCGCTCTGCGTATCGTCGAGGAGAAATCCGAGTCGCTTCTGAACTGCTGAGGCGTCGCCTGCCAACTTCGGGAGTAATTGATTGATGAAAACTCGCTCCTTCAAGGTTAGTTCTGGAACGCGAATACGCACAACGGGGTCAGTCCAAGTTAATCGACTAAAGTACCAATCAGCAAACCCGGAAGCCGTAAGTACGCCGGTGAGATCCGTCTTTTGCCCGACGATGCCGGTGACAGTAAGCATCTGCTGTCGCGAATCGGCGTACGCCGAAAATGTTAAAGGTTGAAATCGCCAGTCGCCTCTTCCGCTAAAAGCTTCTCGAGCTACATAGTCAACAACAGCTAGAAGCGCGTTTGGGAAATTTTCCTCCGCCATTGCCTCCTCTTCGAGACCATTCGGGAAGCAGCGGCTAAAATCTGACAGAAAAGCCTCCAATCGTCTCTTGAGGAGACCCGGCTCGCCCTCGGAGCCTCCGAGGGTTGCCGGTGCGGCGTTTAGGGTCAGTTTTACAATACTGCGCTCTCGCAAACTGCGTAGAAGGGCCTCGAATTCCGCAATTTGTATGACTCGCTCGCCTGCCTCTGTGTAGTCGAGCCAAACGATGAGTTTGCGTCGATCAGATACCGCCGAAACAAAGTCTGCGCTGGTTTGAAGCTTACTTCTGGCATTGGTATGTGGACAATTGAAGCGCTGCCGCTTCAGAACATTCGGCTCCCTTTCGATCGAGAGCATCTTCATATCCGGAAAGATCTGATGCAATAAACGGAAGTCTTCCATTTGGGGGCCACCGAACCCCACGTAGTCGTAGCCTGGACCGATTTTTAAAACGGCATCGAGTTGATTTAGCAGTTCAAGAAATATAAGTCGTTCGACCGCTTTGTTGGGGCGAAGCTGGTACGGCAGTTGTCCGCCACTATTCATCGGGAACTATTTTGTCTTACGCAGAACGAAATCGAAACATTCCGCTCCAACTTCCGATGGGCGACGATCCTCGCGTTGAAAAAACCACTTTGAAACCCTTCGGATGTCTTTGACGGCGCGGACAAAAGATATGCGCCGTTCTGTGACTTCTCGTGGACTCGGTGGGAGTTCTGGGGCGGATTGTTCTTGTTCGCCATAGCCTCGCAAGGAGTGAAGCTTAATTTTGCCCTTCTCCACGAGTCTCTCGATTTCCGGCACTGATATACGCTCTGCTTTTTCAAAAATCTTGGATGCGTCGAATCCTTTCCAATCATTCGTAAATTTCGTGAAGTGCTTTACACCAGCCTGCATTCTTTCTCGCACAATCGTGTACACATCCAGATTGGCGTTTACGCCGCGCTTAGTTGTCGTCATTGGCAGATCCGACGGATACCCATCGAAGAATACAAATCCCGTGATCCATATAAACTGATTGTGATAACTCGGGACTCCTCCCCATCCCCAGCCAGTTTGTCTGCCTTTGTCGTACGGCAATATCACACGGTCGTTGCAAACAATTGTCCAACCAGCATCTTCAGAGCTGTACTTCGGTTTCGCGTCAGACTCTTCATCGCTGGGCGTATCGGGTCGTTCTCTGAAGCCGACCGCTAGGAACACGCTCACGCCGTCCAACTCGGCACGGTATATATATGGGCGTAACACTCCGGTTCCTTCCGACTTTTCCCACAAGAGACTCGGAACCTTCGGTACGACCTCTTCACCGTTAATTTGAACTTTAAACCCTTTTTCCAGCAGAAAGCTGTAAGCATTCCTAACAATGCCAATAAAGTCTTTCCGAAACTCCGATCCTTCAGCAAATTCGTTCCGAACAACTTTATGAAGATCACGGACCGTAATCCTTGTGCCGTGCACTGCGAGTTCCTTTTTGACGGTGAGCGCCTCAAGATTCCAGTTCTGGTCGTCTTCCAACCATTCCTTCGTAATCTCGACTTCAAACGCTCTGTCTTTTGTATCTGACAAAACGACACAACTGCGTCCCATCTTGAAGATAGCTCGTTTCATCCCAATACCGTAAACCCCGATGGTGCCTTCTTTTCCGCCCGGATATTCGGCCGGGCGGCCCATCATGAAGGCGTATTTCTGCGCAAGGTCGTAAGGGATCCCGCCGCAATTATCTTCAATTACAAACTCGTCTTCCGAAAAACTGATGTGGGCATAATAACCCCGATATGGGCGCTCTCCCTTGGTTCGTCCAAGGCGTCTAACGCCGTCAATACAGTTATCCAACAGGTCCAAAATGGCGTCCTGTAGCTCAATATCCCGAGTAATCATTTCGACGAAGAATGCTTTCGCCGGCGACGCGTCCACTCTAACAGCCACTTTTTCTTGGGGGGGCATGAAGGGCGACCTTTATGTCAGCTCGGGAAAAAGTTTGCAACGAATAACGTCAAGAACAGCCTCCGCGATTAACGGACTAATGCTATTGCCGATTTGACGAAAGCTGTGCCACTTCGTTGGCGAGAATTGAAACCAGTCTGGAAATCCCTGTAATCTTGCTGCTTCGCGCGGCGTGATTACGCGATTTCTCTCGGGATGAATCGGACGCACAGCTTGATAGCTTCCTCGGCTGCTATCGGTGCCTGCTCGAAGTGTCGGACATAGCCCGTTCCAGCTCAGTCGAGGGAACTTTGATGTCTTGTCCATCTTGCCAGCAGGGACAGCCGCAAATCGCTTGATCACGTCTTCTCTATGTCGGGTTCCTAAAAAGCCAGAGACTTCGAGCTTTTCTAAGAATCTTTCGATTGCTTCTGGGTCCCCAACCGATTCGCAGAACCTATTGATCGTGGTGAAATATTTGCCCTTGGACTCTTTAACGCGCCGCCAGCTGCTTTTTTCACTTTGCCAATTTGGCTTTACCTGCGGAGAAAGACCGGCAAGTGCTCTTCTTACACAGATATTTGATGAAGAGATTCCATTCTCAAAATCGGAAACCGATAAACTGATTTGGCATCGCTTGGAAACGCCAACGAAAAAGACGCGCGATCGATTCGTAGCAGCACCAAAATCGCTCGCGGCTAGAGTGAAAGGACCCACGATATTGTAATCACTGGACACGAGTTTGAGCGCCTTGCTGCGTAAACTGTGGAACTTGGAGTCTAGAATTCCCGGAACGTTCTCCGCAACGAAGAACAAGGGTTTGAGCTCGGACACCAATCTGAAGAAATGGAAGAAAAGCGGGTTTCGTTTATCGTTTTTTCGCCGGCGGCCCATCGTGCTAAATCCCTGGCAGGGCGGTCCTCCAATAAGTCCAACAAGTTTCTCTTCGCCGATGTTTGCGATGCGCGGCAGATCGTGTCCTGCCAGCTTCGCAATATCGCGTCGCGCGTGTTTGGTCTTCGGAAAATTCTCTTTGTGACTTCCAACGGCGTGTCGATCTGTATCGATCGCAACAGCAACATCAAATCCTGCGCGCGCCGCGCCAAGGCTGAATCCGCCGACTCCGGAAAATAAATCGGCTATTTTTCGCGTGGGCGATTTGTGCTGTGAACGGGGGGAACTCGACGCTTTTGGTTTGGGATTTCTGTGCCCGCTTTGCGAGTGACGCACTCCCAAAATAGGCAGAAGTCAATCGCTCTGCAAATTGCCCACTTCTCTAAGTCGCTCTGTCCAGTATTCTTGCACAACCTCTAAATCGCGCACCGTGAATTCCGATTATTACTTCGTACCTACATCGCGCCGACGTCCCGCATCCTTTTTAGAAACTGTGCGAATTCCGTCAGCGTCGTGAGGTCTTCTGGCTCCAATCCATCCGGGTCGAAATGCATCACGTCATTTCGAATCTTACGAACCGTGTCGAGGCGCTTTATGAACTCAACGCGGTCGATTTCTAATTTCAATTTCTTCCACTGGCTATCCTCTTGAATCAGCCGGATATAACCGCCGAAGCTCAAATCGGTGACACCTTCAACGTTGTCGGAATCGCCGTCCGGATCGCAGGCCGCTTTCAGTTCGCTCACGGTAAACTTGCCGTGCAGCATTCGCCGAATGCCATTCTCAATTTCGCCCACCAAAAGGAATGGCTCTGCAAGTTTTCGAAACTGCTCATTAAAGTCGCTGGCGGTTATAATCCCTGATATTTGCTGATCGGTTCCTCTTACGAGGACATAGTCGTGAGCAGCAATAATCTCGATTGCGGAAAAAAGAGATTCCTCGATCAACACAACGTGCGCAGGCTCCATACACTCTCTTGCCGTTGGACAATCTTTTTTGAGAGACAGTCGGCTCCCAATGGTCTTCCAGCTTACGACTCCTTTCACCTCCCTCGTTCCTGACATCACCGGCAATTGCGAAAAATCGCTCGTTAGCATTAGAGTTACGACTTGTTGTAACGTGCTGTCCGGATTGACCGAAACTGGCGGTGAGTTTGCGGATTCCAGACGACCGATGCGGTACGTGGGATCAGCCGCAGCAGTTCCGCTCGTTGCTCCACTTCTTTCCGCTTTTCCACCTACCCCTGTAGCCGTTGCAAAGGAAATGTAGCCGTCGATGTACGCGTACTCGAAATCCGGTTGAGTCGTAAGTCCGTACTGCTCGAGTCCGTGCCGCACCCAATGAACGACTCGATACCCCCTCCGCGCGAATCCAAACCATAACAAGAACGACCGAACGGTTTCTTTTGGCGGTGCGACGCCCCTTTTGAGTTGTTCGGCAATGTTCTTAAGCTTTTCGTCGGCGAGCGACATAGATACAGATATGCTTCGCGAAGGAGGCCGTCGTTATAAGACTGCTGTCGAAATGGGCTGTGAAAGAGATGATCTTGTCAAAGGGGGGAACCGAAGGCGAAGTGCTGACCTACTTCATCCGATCAAAAGTCTTCTGCAGTAACTCCAAGTCAGATGCGTTACCTGTCTTTTCCCTGGAACTCTCAATCCACTTCTTCTCCAGTGAATTCTTCGTTGGTCGGTCATTCTGATAAAAAACTCCAAATACCCCTGGGAAGGGAAGCTGCGCTAATTTATATGCGGCCAGCTCGTCGGTGACGTCGTGGCGGAGTTCGTCTTCGGGGGTGTTGTCGTATTTCTTTTCCTGGATCAGCTCGAAGCTGCCGCCTTTGCGCGGATCGGCCGGATCGAACACATCCGGAAAAAATTCGACGCATTCACTCAAGCATTCGATGACGCTAAAACCTTGGTGATCGAACGCGCGCTCGATCATTTCCATCATGTGTTTGACCTGGGTGGCGTGAGTGCGCGCGATGAAGGTGGCCCCGGCGGAAATCAATTGTTTCATCGGATTGACCGGCATGTCGATCGCGCCGGTCGGGTCGGTTTTGGATTTGAATCCGATGGGCGACGTGGGCGAGGTCTGCTTTTTGGTCAGGCCATAGACGAAATTGTCCATGATGAAGTAGACGAGGTTGACGTTCTTGCGCGCGCCGTGATTGAGATGGTTGCCGCCGATGGAGAAACCGTCGCCGTCGCCGCCGAACAAAAAGACGTGGAGATCGGGCCGGGCCAAACTGATGCCGCTGGCGAGCGGGACGGCGCGGCCGTGAATGAAATGGGCGCCGTGGCCGTTGACGAAATAAGGAAAGCGCGATGAGCAACCGATCCCGGCGAGGGTGACGATCTTTTCGTGATCGAGATTGCGTTTCTCGAGGACTTTGTAAAAGGAAGCGAGCACCGCGAAATCGCCGCAACCGGGACACCAGGTGGGATGGTCGGCGGTGATCGCTTTCTTGCTGAGTTTCTCGCGTTGGAGCGCGGGCGCCTCGCCTGCTTCTCGAACAGTTGTTGTCGATGCATCACTCATAAAACGAGATCATTAAGATGTTCTTCGGCGAGGGCGCCGAAGAAAGCACGCGGGGCGCGTGCGCTCCCCGGAATTTATTGTTTCACTCATTTTGAAAATCTGTTCTCTGTCCTCTGACCTGTGTTCTCTGGCTTCATCCCACTCCTTGTTCGACAATTTCACTGCGTGCGGTGGAAGCGGCCTGTTCCGCGGTTTCGCCGTTACCGGAAACCGGACGATTCGGCGAATAGCCCCTGGCTGAGACGAACTTGCCGGGGAAAACGCCTTGAAGAATTTCTTTCACCCGATAGGTCAAGCCGTCGGTCTTGGTCACACTCTCGATTTTTGGGTCGCAATAGCGCGCGCGCAGAATGATGGCGAGCTGGCCGAACCCGTAAAGCCCCTGATCGTTCATCTCGACGGTGACGATCCGTTTGAAGTTCTTGAAGATTTTTTCCAGGCCGTTCGGTAACGGATGAACGTGGCGCAAATGGATCGCGCCCATTTTTTCGCCATGCTCGCGCCCCATTTTCACCGCGTCGTGGATCGGACCATAAGTCGAACCCCAACCGACGAGGAGCGTGTCGCCTTTCTGGTCGCCATAAACTTCCGGCACTGGAATTTCTTCGCCGAGCTTGCGCAATTTGTTGCGGCGTTTCGCCGTCATCGCCATGTGCAATTTCGGGCTGCCGGTCGGGTGACCCATTTCGTCGTGCTCGAGTCCGGACAGAAGCGGATATTTTCCATCGAGAATGCGAGTGCCGGGCGGAATGTGTTGCGTGATTTGATCGAGCTTATACGGCACGTGCGTTTGCCGCGGAGTGAGATCCGGTTTCGGATCGACCATTAGTTTGGAAAGATCAGGTTCGTCGAACGCTTCGATGCGGGTCGCCAGCGAGGTATCGCTCAAAATGAAAACCGGCGTGCTGTACTTGCGCGCGATCCGCCCAGCTTCGATCGCGATGTAGAAACAGTCTTCCACCGTCGCGGCAGCGAGCACGACGCGCGGACTGTCGCCGTGACTGCCGAAAATGGCCTGGTGCAAATCGCTTTGCTCGACGTTGGTCGGCAGACCGGTGCTCGGCCCGCCACGTTGGATATTGCAAATGATCAGCGGCATTTCGGCCATCGACGCCCAACCGATCGCTTCGCTTTTGAGCGAAATGCCCGGACCGGCGCTGCCGGTGACAGCAAGATATCCGGAAAAGGAAAACCCGAGCGCCAACGAGACCGCACCCAGCTCGTCCTCGGCTTGGACAAAAATTCCGCCGTATTTTGGCAGCTGCGTTCGCAAAACTTCCATGACCGACGACCACGGCGTGATCGGATAACCGGCGCCGTAGCGAACCCCGGCGGCGATCAGGCCGAAAGCGAGCGCGGTGTTGCCATCCATTGTGATCTGGTCGCGCGCGCCCGGTTTTTTCTCGAACTTTTCAAATTGATATTGGTGCGTCAGCACTTTGCCGACCGGATAGGCGTACCCGGCCTGGAACGCCATCAACGCGGTGTTGACGATACTCTCGTCTTTGCCAGCGAATTTTTCGGTGATGATTCTTTTTAACTTTTCGACATCGAGGCCGAAAATTTTCGTGATCAATCCGAGCACGAAAATGTTTTTGCCCTTGTCCTTAGCGGTGCCGCCAAGCGCTTCAACTGTCAGTCCGGTGATGGGCACGCCGACGTAAACGAAACGTTTGTCGTCGAGGTTCGGCTCGACGTTGTCCGAATCGTAAAGGAGAACACCGCCCTCCTTTAGAAAATCAAGATGGTCCTGATAACTGTGTTGATAAAACGCGACCAGGAAATCGGCTTCATCACCGGCCGAGAGCACTTCGCCTGAACCGATGCGCACTTGAAAAATCGACGGGCCACCCGAGATCGTGGCGGGAATCGTCATGTAGGTCATGACGTCCTGATCGCTGCGTCCAGCGAGCCGGGCGAGAAACGCGCCGGCGGTTTGGATTCCGTCCTGCGAATTTCCGGCGAGGCGAATGACCGCATCCTGAATATTTTCCGGGCGAAGATCGGCGCGCTCCGCCTGCGGTGCCGCAGGGGCACTAGATGAAGCAGGCGGCGCAGGTTTCTCCACCGCGGTTACGTCAGGATTAACAGGATCGCCCATGATTCAGTTTTCGATTTTACGGCAGTGAGAACAGTAACTCTCAACACTGAACTCTCAACCATCAACTGAGAGGACAGAGGACGGAGGGCAGAGGTCAGAGGACAGCAGTCAGAGAACAGAGATCAGCGGTCAGCGGTCAGAGGTCAGAGGTCAGACGGCAGCAAAAAGAACTGACCCGTGATCTCTGAAATGTGACCTCTCGGCGGCGGCTCGCGCCGCCTAGCCGCTCGGGAACCAGGCGTGTTCCTGCCAGAAAGCCGAGAGCTCGGCGTTGTTGCCCCGGAAAATATTGCGCTCGGCTTTGCGCATATTGGCGACGCTGATTGGAAACGCATTGCGCGGTCGCAACCCGCATTTGCCGTCCCCGGTGTATTGCCACAAATCCCAATGGCCCCATGGCGAAGTGTAGCGCGGCTGGTTGTGGTAATTCGCGATCCAGAGCCAGCAGTTGGAAAGGACTGCGCGATGCGCGGCCGATGCGCCGCCGCTGTACAACATTTGCCGCAAACGAAATTCGCTGCCGTAGATCCCGGGATATTTTCCGGTGCGCTCTTTGATTCGCTGGGCGAACGCTGCCGCCTGGGCGGTGCTCATTGAGCCGCCGGGATAGTGGCCGTTTATTTCGAAATCGAGCACCAGCAAGACGCCGGGCCGGTTTTTCTCTTCCTCATGAGGAGCGTTGGCCGGCGGGTGCGACGAACCGACGACGGCCAGAAAATGATCGGCCTGTTGAATCGGATTAGTGCCGTCGCCGAAATGATACGCGCCCCACAACAAACCGGCCCGCATAGCTTGGACTTGTCGTTCAGCGTATCGCCAGTCGCGTTGCGAGCGTGGAAACGATGCTTCGTGAATCACGCCGACAACGCCTTCGTTTTTCATTCCGACAAAATCGACGCGCATCAAATCGTAATGCGACAAGTTGACGACGCTGTTGCTGGCGAAGGCGGAGAGCGGTGCGAAGAGAACGGCAAAAATACGAACGAGAAATTTCACGCGGGAAAATAGCGCGCGGATTTCGTTCGGCAACAGAGGACAGAGGTCACATGTCAGAGGTCAGAATCCGCGACCAATAACCAATACGAATAACTGCCGCGTTCAGCCTGCCGGCGGCGAAGACGCGGCTTTCGTTTCGTCAGAACCAGGTTGTCGATCGAGGCCGCGGCGTTTCAACAGCGGTTCGATGTAGGGATCGCGGCCGGTGAAATTCTTGAACAGGCCGAGCGCGTCGGCCGATCCGCCGCGAGAGAGCAGCGTTTCACGGAAGTGGTCGCCGTTCTCGCGTTTCAAGCCGCCGTGTTCTTTCATCCATTCCACGCTGTCGGCATCGAGGACTTCGCTCCAAAGATAGGAATAATACCCGGCCGAATATCCGCCGGCGAAGGCGTGCGAAAAATAAAAGCTGCGGTAGCGCGGCGGCACCGGCGGAAAATCGACGCCCGCTTTGTGCAGCGCTTCTTTTTCAAACTCGACCGCGTCTTTCGGAATGTCGGATGGATTCAGTTGATGCCACGCTTGATCGAGAAGCGAAGCCGCCAGGTATTCGGTCGTTTTGAATCCCTGATTAAATTTCTCCGCGGCCTCGACTTTATCGAGCAGCGCCTGCGGGATCGGTTCGCCTGTCTTGTAATGTTTGGCGAAATTCTTCAAGACTTCGGGCCAGGTCGCCCACATCTCGTTCACCTGCGACGGATACTCGACAAAATCGCGTGGGACGCTTGTTCCGCTGAAGCGCGGATATTTCACATTCGAAAACATTCCGTGGAGCGCGTGCCCGAATTCGTGAAATGCGGTCCGGGCTTCGTCGTGAGTGAGCAAGGTAGGCTCGCCCGGCGGCGGTTTCGGAATGTTGAGATGATTTGCCACCACCGGCTTGGTCGCGAACAAACCGCTTTGTTCGACGTACGAATTCATCCAGGCGCCACCGCGTTTGGAAGGACGCGCATAATAATCGCCGATGAAAATCGCGAGTGGCTTGCCGTCAGCGTCGTAAACTTCGAACACGCGCACGTCTGGTTGATAGACCGGCAAATCGTGGCGCTCCTTGAAGGTGAGCCCGTAAAGTTTTCCGGCGGCGAAGAAAACGCCGTCCAGAATGACGTGATTCAATTCGTAGTAAGGACGGAGCTCGGACTCGTCGAAGTCGTAGCGCGCTTTGCGAACTTTTTCGGAATAAAAATCCCAGTCCCAGGCCGCGATCTGGAACCCGCCGTTTTCCTGATCGACAATCTTCTGCATATCGGCGGCTTCGCGTTTGGCATTGGCGACCGCGGGCGGCGCAAGATCGCTGAGAAGTTTGTTCACGGTCGGGACATTTTTTGCGGTCTGGTCTTCGAGTTGATAGGAAGCCCAATTTTCATATCCCAGCAATTTCGCTTTTTCGGCCCGCAGCTGCGCAGTGCGAATGACAACCTGGCGCGTGTCGAACGGGCCGCCTTTGCTGTCGCGCGACAGCGATGTCTGCATGATGCGCTCGCGCAATGGTCGATTTTGCAGCGACCCGAGCAGCGGCTGTCCGGTCGTGTTCTGAAGTTGAATAACGAACTTCCCCTCCTTGCGCTCGGCCTTCGCCGCATTGGTGACAGTTGCCATTTGGCTGTCAGACAGACCGGCCAGATCTTCCTTGCGATCTACCACAACGGATGACGCGTTTTTCTCCTTGAGAACATTTTGCTCGAATTGCGTCTGCAACGTCGCCAGCTCGGCGTTCATCTTCTTTAGCTTCTCTTTGTCGGGACCGGAAAGTTTTGCGCCGGCGCGGACGAAATCCTTGTAGTAACGCTCGAGCAAGTAAGCCGATTCCGGATCAAGGCCGAGTTTGTCGCGATTGTCATAGAGTTCCTGGATTCGCGCGAAAAGTTTGCCGTTGAGATGAATTGCGTCCCGATGCGCGGCGAGCTTGGGCGCCATTTCGGTCTCGATCTTTTGCAGAGCCGGGTTCGTGTTGCAGGAGTTGAGATTCGAAAACGTGGTTTCGGCGCGGTCGAGCAGGCGTCCGGTACGCTCGAGCGCGACCACGGTGTTCTCGAACGTCGCCTTTTGGGAGTTGTTCGCGATCGCGTCGACTTCCTTGAGCTGCTCGCGCATGCCGGCTTCAATCGCCGGCGCGAAATGCTCGTCTTTGATCTTGTCGAAGGGCGGGTAGCGATACGGGAGCGCGCTTTCTTTGAGCAGCGGATTATCGGAAGAGTTGGCGGCGGACACGGCGGTGATTTGCGCGCTGAGAACGAAAACGCAAGTGACGAAGGCATGAAGAGTTCGCATAAAGGACTGCTGATTTATCAGAAAACGTCTAACCCGCCTACGCTGAAGCTTCGGCCGTGGCAAGCGCTCACATTTCTCGCCGTAGCGAAAGCGAAGGAGGAACGCCCAACAACATCCAATGCTAAATGACAGTCATAGACTGCCGCTACAGAAGAATTTTAGCGCCGTTTGAATTTCTCAACGATTCGGCTAATCGCCTCGGCTACGCCGTTGCTGCCATTCGGACTCTTCTTTTGTTTTTTGGCACGGAGATTGACCGTGGATTTCGCAAGGCCGGTCAGTTTCTTATCGGTGCGGGCTTCTTCCTGCAACGAAGTGTTCAATAATCTCGCTCCGGCTCTGTCGCCCAAAAGTTGGGCGTAGGTGCGGGCGCAACCGTAGCCGGCCATTTCGTAATGCTCGACTCGCTGGGCGGCAGCGATCAGGCCCGCGTCTCGCACATCTTTTTCCGCTGCCTTAATGACGGAGTTGCCTTCTTTCAAGAGACCTTCCATCCCTTTGCATTTTGGGGCACGGGTCGACTCCTTGTGACTTTTCAGAATTCTTTTCAAACGCCTGGCCTGATTGCGCGTTTGTCCCAAATGCTGATTGAAAGCCGAGGCGAGTCGCCGATTCTTCGTCGCTTTGGCCATCTTGGGCAGCGCCTTGATGATCTGGTTCTCGGCGCTGTAAAGATCTTTTAATTCGTGGACGTACAAGTCCCTTAAGGTCTCCAGTTCCATAATAGGTAGTAATCGTGCGGCGACGCCCGACTGGCCCTAGTGAGCAAAAAAAAGATCCTGGAATTGTGCATCGCGGAAATTGAATGACGTTGACAGGCGAACCCAGGTAGAATGAAAAGTTACTCGAAGCGTAACCGAAAGATTATCTGCGCTTTAGCGCTGGTGATCCCGTTGATGGGTTTGGCTGCGGAGGAGGCGACGCCGAGTCGATCGACCGACGAATTCGACGCCAAGGCGGCGGAGCGTTTTGCCAAGCTCGCGCTTGCGTGCGTGCACAAGGAATATCCAAACAAAATTGCGCACGTCCTGAACAGCGACGCGGACGTGGCGCCGCCCCGAAAATTGACGCCGGCATTCTGCGGTTGTTACGACTGGCATTCGTCGGTGCACGGGCATTGGTTGCTGGTGAGACTGCTTCGCACCTTTCCCGATGCGCCCTTTGCCAGTGCCGCGCGTGATGCACTCAAGCAAAGCCTGACTGCCGGAAATCTGAAACAGGAAGCGACTTATATTAAGGGCGAAGGCCGTTCGAGTTTTGAACGGCCCTACGGTTTGTCGTGGCTGCTCCAACTTTGTGCCGAATTGCGGGAATGGGACGATCCACAAGCGCGCGAATGGTCGGCAAACCTGAAGCCGCTCGAGGACGCAGCGGTGGAACGACTGACCAACTGGTTACCGAAGCTTTCGCATCCGGTCCGGATCGGCGAACACGACCAAACCGCGTTTGGTCTCGGCCTGATGTTCGATTACGCGCGCGCGACGAAAAATGAAGCTTTCGCAAAACTGGTCCGCGATTCAGCCAAGAAATTTTTTCTGGCGGACAAAAATTGCCCACTCAATTACGAACCTTCGGGTGAAGATTTTCTTTCGCCTTGTCTGGGCGAAGCGGACGTGATGCGGCGAGTGCTTCCGCAAAAAGAATTCGCCAGCTGGTTGGAGCAGTTCATGCCGCAAATTCCGGTAAGCGAAGAAGTCGAGTGGTTGAAGGTCGCGGTTTCACCGGATCCGAGCGACCCGAAACTGGCGCATCTCGACGGATTGAATTTGAGTCGCGCCTGGATGTTGGAAGGAATTCTTTCGGCGCTACCCGAGGACGACCATCGCCGGCCCGCGCTACAAGCTGCGGCGGATGCGCATCGTCACGCCGGACTCGCCGCGGTCACCGGCGAGCATTATGAAGGCGGACACTGGCTTGGCAGTTTCGCGGTTTACCTGACGACCCAACGCGGGTCCGAGCCGCAACGACCATAAGGGAACGAGAGAAAACGGGGATAGACAAAGATTCGGGTCGGCGACGTCTGGATATTGATGGGTGACTCAACCGCTGAACCGGAACGTATCGCGGAGATCCTTCGGGAAATCATCGCCTTATCTCAAACTGGGCGGCCGAACAACACGGAATCAACAAATGGGGTTGAAGCTGTAGTCGCCAACAAGTCAGAGTCCGAAAGTCGCGAGTCACTCGAAGAGGGCACCGATCCGGATTGATTCTGTGCGCGCGGCGCGCTCATTTCGGACCGAGGTGGCGATGATTAAGATTCAGCGGAAGAGGAAGAGATCGATGAAGATGTCGATCTAACGGAGTCGTCAGGCTTTTGGCGCGAGGGAGGCGACGATTTTTTCGAAGCGCGGATTGCCGCGCAGTGGATCCCAAACCTGATCCAACTTCAACGAGCCATATTCGGGCGCGTAGGGTTGATGAACGCCTTTTTCGAGAGAATCCAAAGTGCGATCGATCTCACCGACTTGCGCGTAAATGGTGACGAGGCGGGTTTGCAATTGATAGCCGTTGATCGCGTCCTTGGAAATGGGGAGCAGTTGAACCGCGCGTTGGCCTTCATCGAGCGCCTCGGCTTTGCGTCCGATCGCGGCATCGATTTGGCCAAGGACCATGAGTGCTTTGGCATCTTGCGGATGTTCTTGCACGGCCGCAGCTGCACGCTCGCGAGCAGTTTGAAATGCGGCAGTCGCTTTTGATTGCTGACCAAGCGCTCGCGCCACGATGGCCTGCTTCCATTCTCGCGGGGTAAAGAAACCATTATCGTCGAATTCCGTACCGCCGCCGTTTGCCAGCAATTGGTCGGCGCGATGATAATCCTTTTCCTTCAGCGCCAAATCCACCCGAGCGTTGAAAACATCATTCGGGTCGGCGGTTTTGGTGGCTTCGCTTGCTACAACGTCTCTCCAACGTCGCAAATCAGCTTTCCAAAGAAAATCCATGTCGGCGCGAAGAAAACCGATATTGAAATCGAGCGGTTTCCACGACAGAGCATGGTCGAGTGTCTTGATCGCGTCCGGATAACGCAGGAGAGCGCCGTAGGTCCAGGCTAGTTCTGACACAACAGCCAGATTGCATGGATCCAGGGTCAGGGTTTGTTCGAGGCGACGGGTTGCATCTCGCCAGTTGTTCTGCCGGCGTTCGATCAACCCCGCAAAAAACAGAACTCGGGTGTCGTTAGGCAGACTGCGTCTGGCTTGAGAAAGTTCGGCAAGCGCGGACGTGTATTCGCGCGCGCCCCAGTAATGAAGCACGGCCCGGGTCAAATGCAGGTCCGGGCTGTTCGGCTGCAAGCGCGCGGCCGATTCGATCGCTTGTTTCGCCAAACCGAGATGATCGACCGACTGGTCTGCATTAATCCAGTGCAAATAGAGATGGTTTTGCGCGAGCAAGCAGATCGCAGGTAAGAAAGCCGGATCGCGGCTGATCGCGTCGTTCAGAAGCGCAATCTGATGTTTAGCTTCTTCGGCGCCGCCGCTCCCGATAGAGCTCGTCCGGTTTCGGCCACTCTCGATCGCCTTTAGATAAAGGTCGTAAGCGGCGAGATCTTCAGTCGGTTTGACATCGAGGGCGGCTTCTTCTTTCGGTGAAAGTGTTGCCTGAAGTTGATCGGCGATTGCCCGGGCGATTTCGCTTTGAATTGCGAAGACATCAGCGAGATCGCGATCGTAGGTCTGTGCCCAAAGATGAGCATCGGTGCGAGCGTCGATCAGCTGGGCATTCACGCGGATGCGATTTCCAGCGCGTTGAACACTGCCTTCGAGCACATGGGCGACGCCGAGCTGGCGTCCGATCTCGCGTAAATTGCGCGCGCGGGGGGTCTTGTACTGCATCACGCTGGTGCGGCTGATCACTTTAAGGTCGGCTACTTTCGCGAGATTAGAAAGAATCTCATCCTGAACACCATCAGTGAAGAAAGCGGTCTCTTGATTAGTGCTGAGGTTTTCGAATGGCAGCACGGCGATACTTTTCTCGGGAACGGAAGAGATGAGGGTGGCGTTCGGAACAGGAGTTATCGCTTTGGGTGCGATCGGGAAAAAAATTCTGAAGCCGATCGCTGCCGCCGTTAACGCGACCAGAGCTGCAATCAGCATGCGGGGAATTCGGTCGCGCGTTCTTTGAGTAGTCGCGCTGACAGGGCGAGGCTTTGCGACGAGTTTGGCCGGCCGCTGAGGGTTGCCGATCTCGTCGTTATAGAGATTAACGAGTGAAATCACTTCGCCGTGTTTTACTTCGCATTCGCCGAGGTCGTGGAGATACAGTTGCCAATGCCGGTATTGAGCAAGGTCTTCCGCAACGCGTTTTGACAGAAGAATGTGTCCGGCGTCGCCGCAATCCATTACCCGCTGGGCGATGTTGATGCCGGCCCCGGTGACGTTCGACCGATCATTCAGATCGGTCATTCCACTGACCGGTCCGCTGTGCACGCCCATTCGAATTTTCAATTCGGGATGGTTGAGCAATGCCTTGCTCGCTTGTAACGCGCACCGGACAGGCGCGTCCGGCGTGCTGGTGAAAGCTAACGCCATTCCGTCTCCGGTCGGCAGGCAAATGAGCTTTTCCGTCGCTTCGGCAATACGAAACGCGTCGGTATTTCGGAAAACTTGATTTAGTTCGTCGAGCGACCCGCGCTGCTCGTTGATCAACAACTTTGAGTAGCCCACGATGTCCACAAAAAGGACATGGGCGATCTCTAGCTGAAGATCTGGTTCGAGCTCAGTGGACATGGCAAGTCGGGCGACATCCCGCTAGACGAGAGGTCGATAGTTGGAGGCGAAGCTTCTCCCGCGCCAAATCCGGCCACTTTCTGCCGCTGCCGCCGAACTGACGAAGACCGGAGCCAAAATGGGCTAGGTCCGGAGGGGTAGTTCGACCGTAAACGTGGTGCCTTGCTCGCTGCTCTTTACCGAAATCGAGCCCTGATGCGCCTCGACTACTGCTTTACTGATGGCCAGCCCGAGCCCGGTGCCGTTCGATTTTCCATGGGTCACGAATGGCTCGAAGATGCGTGGCAACAATTGGGCGGGAATCCCGCAACCGGTATCAGAGACCTCGAAGCGCAAGCCGGTGTCGGTTCGTTTGATCGCAAACGTCAGGACCTTTTGGTGGGTTTTCGCCATCGCCTCGCAAGCGTTGCGAATCAGGTTGCTGAACACGCGCAAGAGCCGATGGCGGTCCGCTTGAATTGCACCGTTGTAAGAAACTTCAACCCGCGATTCGATCTGCCGCTGGTATCTGGAAAATTCTGCTTCGATTGCATCGACAAGATCGTCAACCAAAAACAGCTCAAGATTCAGGTGCGTGTTGCCGCGCGAGAAATCGATCAACTCGCGGGCCATGTTTTCCATGTTCCTGACCGCTTCGCGAATCAGATCGGTCGCTTCGCCAATTAAATCATCGGGATTACTTTTCCGGATCACTTCGCACGCGCAGAGGATGCACGAGATGGGATTGTTCATGTCGTGCACGATCGAGCTGATGGTGCTGCCGATGAGCGAGAGACGTTCGCTCCGCATTACCTCCTCGATGAAGTGCTGATTGTTGTGACGGAGTCGCTTCGTGACGGAGCGGGTAAAATTGGCCAAAACTTGTTGCGGCGTCAGCTGGAGCAACGAGTCCCAGCCGTCGCGATCGATTCGTCCGACAATGACCTGATCGACGGCGGCGGCTTGAGCAGAACGTTTGCCGGTATCGACCAGCGCCATTTCACCGAAAAAATCGCCCTCCATTAAATAGGCGAGTGTCTCCTGCTGGCCGGCACGGCCTCGTTTCGAAATTTTTACCGAACCCGCCGCGATCAGGAAAAGCGAATCGCCCGGATCATTTTCTTCGAAGATGATTTCAGTCGGACGGCAATGAATCACGCTAATCTTATCGGCAAGCGCGTCGTAGATCTCGTCGGTGATCCCGTCGAGAAGAGCGTTGGTGCGGAATGAAGGCCGCTCCGGTGAATCGGAACGCGAAATGGGAACGCGGGAAGTCTCCGTCATAAACGCTTAATCCGGTTGTAAGGAGCACCGGCCATGCCGGGCTTGGAGCAACCGCGTTTGCAATCGAAAATCTGAAATCTAAGATCTAAAATTCGATTGCCAGGGTGGCGAAATTGGCAGACGCGCCAGACTTAGGATCTGGTGGAGCAATCCTTAGGGGTTCGAGTCCCCTCCCTGGCACATGACCCGCATTGAGATGTGTACGTTCACGGAATAATTGAGTACTTTCGGGGGACGGTCGAATCAGTGTCCGTTGCTGACATTTCGTCAGCGTTGCCCACCGTTGGTGCCACTTTAGCCGCTTTTCATCGTCGGCGGTGGACTTATCGGAATATTCAGCGGATCTACAGATTGTTTACCGCTACTATCTTAGAGATCGGGGCAACGGAATCGAGCGGGCGCTCGAAATCTTGTAACGCTGTTTCCTCTAGATTGTTTTGGCTCACCTTTGTGGAGCAATGCCCAAAAAGGTGTTGCGTGTATGGCGCGGTACTGCCGCTCTACTTGTCTTGAGACCAAAGCGCAGTCTTATCGGCGTTGGCTTTTGCCAACGCGGCATTGTATTGCGCAACCTCAATATTATATGCGCGATTACCTTCGACATCGCTATTGAGGAGGTCGCGCTTCTTGAACCGTAACGCTTCGTTCCATGCAGCCAGCCGCTCAAACTCTCGATTATTCGCTATCCGATGTTCTTCGAGCGGCGTCCTTCGTTTCGAAACTTTTTCGACGCCATAAGGGGCTGCCGGAGCCGAATGCACGGTCTTATCGTTGAGAAATTTATTGTAATACGCGCCAGAAAGCGACTCCGGGCGAAGCAGGATATAAGCAAGAATGCACGGAAGCGCTGCCAGCCGAAATGTCTTCGATGACGGCGCGACATGAGGATGACTCAAACGGAACAGTAATGGTCCAAACGGCAGAAAAACACCCAATCCGCACCAGACGCTGACGCGAAATGCCGCGCTAGAGAGAAGAATGCGGCCGATCAAAGCGCAGAGAACGCCGATGACCAAGAAAATGAGCGCAGCCATATGTTGATTTGAGCAGGGTAAATGCCATTACCGATAAATCGTAAGACGCAGCTCCTGAGCTTCTACATTGCCGAAAAGTTTCTTCAGTCGGCAGGATCGGCGGTTACATCCGGGCATACACCCGCCGTCGTCGTAGGGGCTTGTTGTGAGGAAGTCCGTGGACGCGGTTGAATAACTCGACGTTTCGTGCCCATACCCTCAATTGGCGAATCCGCAGCCGCGGTTTGATTCGGGTTAACTGGCTTTGCTGTTTCCTGAAGAGGTTTTGGACCGTCCACGACGTTCAGTCTTAGCGTCGTCGTCTGCTCGACTTCGATCCCACCTCGGCGCTTGCGCAACAAGTCCAAATCGCGGCGCACCCGGCCTTTATCGTTGCAGTAAAGCAACACTGTCTCTTCGCTCACCTCATTGGCTTCCAATGCCTTTAACAAAGAGCTATCAAAGGTATGCCAGCCGTAGATCGTCGCCGCATCCATAATCTCGTGAAAAGTCTTGCCTTCCGACTCACCGTAGCGAATCGCCTCACGAGTTCGGAGGCTGCTGCCAATCACTTCACTGATTAGCACGCGGCCACTGTTAATCTTCGGAGCCAGCCGTTGACTCACAATGTACCGAATGGTGTCGGACAATCGGTAACGTAACTGTTCTTCCTCGTCTTTGGTAAAGAACCCGATGATTCGGTTAATGGTCTGGCCAGCGTTGATCGTGTGGAGGGTAGTGAAAACCAAGTGTCCAGTTTCGGCCGCGTTCAACGCAATTTCCATTGTTTCGCGGTCGCGAATTTCGCCCAGAAGAATCACCTTCGGCGCTTGACGCAACGCGGCGCGCAAACCTTCGGCGAAGCTGCGAAAATCCCTGCCCAGTTCGCGATGGCTGATCGCGGCGCGAGCATGGGGATGAAGAAACTCGATCGGATCTTCGAGGGTAACAATGTGAATATCCTGAGTTTGGTTCAACTCATTGATCATTGCGGCCAAAGTGGTCGTTTTACCACTGCCGGCTGCACCGGTTACTAACACGATCCCATTCCTTTCTTTGACTATCGCTCGAAAGACGGGCGGCAAATTCAGTTCCGCAAGCGTTGGCACGGTTGGTTGCAGCTTGCGCATGACAATGGCGCGCCGGCGATTCTCTTTGTAAATATTTGTGCGGAAGCGGGCGACATTGTCGATTACATAGCTGCAATCGCACGAACCAGTCGAAACGTAGTCAGTTCTTAGCCGCTCGTCGTCACTTATGATGTATTCGGCCAGTGCGTCAATGAAGTCCGTAGTGAGAAGGCCATCAGGTGTGTTGATGGCACACGCTTTCAAGCGCCCGTCGACCTCAACAAGCGGAGGTTTTCCTGCGAGGAAGAGCAGATCCGAGACTCTCTCTCCGGTTCCCAGCATGTTGGTGGCCAGGCCGTCAACGGTTTCTCTGTCCAATTGCATGCGCTGCTGTGAGATAGCTAGGATTGTGCCTGCATTCGCCGTTTTTGTTGTGCCCGAGCATCCGAGAATTTCGGACATTGGACATGCTGAAATGACTCAAATATTAAGTGAATTTACAGAGACGTTGAATGGGTGAGCGTTGAGACGTCAGATCAGAAAATCTGCCACTTTCTGTCGCCACCGGCTTCGGTTTCCCAAAGACGAACGCCACCGAGAAACGCGTTTTCGTTTTTGCCGCGCTCAATGCCTTCCGGCAATTGATCGAACCGGTTCACGTTGCCGCCGCCGAGCACGACGTAATCGGCAATGAACGATTTCTTCAGTTGCGTGACCGCAAAGATCACTTCGCGTTTCCATTCTTCTTCTCCGAGTCGTTCGATTCCGGGAATGCCGAGAAAATTTTCAATGATGTCGCGATCGCGGTAAGGGAGATCGCCCAGTTCGAGCGGGAAGAGCATTTGTTCGAATGCGAGCGCGGAACCGAGCCCAGTTCCGAGCCCGAGAAAAAGCATTCGCCCGCCGTGATAACTTCCCAAGGCCTGCACCGCGGCGTCGTTGATGACCTGGACCGGTTTGCCTAACGACTTGCCAAAATCATACCCGACCCAACCTTGGCCGAGATGTTTCGGATCTCTGATTATTTGACCGCCGCGGACGGGCGACGGAAAGCCGATCGAGATGTTGTCGAATTTCCAATCGCGAGTGTTTTCTTTTAGTCGAGCGACAAATTCATCCGGCGTCATCCGCGCGCCGGAATCAAAGGCGCGCTGGTCCGCTCCTTGGACCATCAGCTTTACGTGCGTGCCGCCGATATCGACGACGAGCGTCTTATTCATCGACTCTCAAAATTCGGGTGCTACTCGCCGAGACCGATGGCCTGACCGAGCCGCTGAAAGATGCCTTTCCGTTCTTGTCCCGTCGCGCTGCCGCCCGACCAGCACTCGACAATCTCAAGGGCGAGGAACCGGAACAGGGTGACGCTGGCGAATTTCAAATCGAGTCGCAGATTCTTTGCGATCTGTTGAACGGACCGAGCGCCGTTGAACTGCGACGCGAACTGCGCCTCCGCGACGGTCAGACGTAAATTCTGCACTCTCTCAAATCCATCGCGAGTGTAAGCCGGAACCGACGTAGGATCGTAATAAGCACGGTCGCCCAGTTGCGGAAATTGAACGAAGCGCAACGTCGCCAGCGCCCATTGATCGACATCGAGTTCGCCAGAGACCGCGCTGCCGAAGTCCGGAAGCGCTCCTTGTTGAAATGAAAAGCGAACGCACGGCGCGCTCCAAAGTTCGGCGAAAAGTTTCTGCCCATGATGCTGCGTTAACTGCATCGCCGGCTCTTGCAGAATCAGATTCTCCTGGGCGAGCGTGATGAAGAGCGGGCACCCGGTCTCCTGTTGTTGGGCTCGCGCAGCCGCGATCCGGTCCGGATCGACATTGCTCAAAGTGACCGGCGCTTCCGGGCAATAGAGCTCCGGGTCGCGGGAAGTCGCAAACAACACCTGCCCGTTTTGAGTGAAAAGCTCGACCGGCTGTTTGTCCCAAAAAAGGCGCAGCGTTCCGGTCAGTTTTTGGGTGGCGATGATTTGCAGCGCGCGGTTCAACGAGAAAAAGCGCGTATCGCCGGAGAAATAAGCGCTGCCAGTGAGCGATTCGTCGGGAATGTAATATTGCTCGGCCGCGGGCTCGAACGCCGCCGGTGTTGCGGCTGGCACATCGGTCGCGGGAGGTGGAGTCCACCACGGAGTTTCCGGCGCTGGGGTGATTTCCGGTCCGACTTCGCTCACTTCGCGGTAGGCCGGTTCCGGTTCGACCGGGAAGTCCGCTTCCGCCGCGGGTTTCGGTTCCGCGGCATTTGGCTGGGTTGGCTCCGGCTCGTCCGATTTTCGAGGCATATGGGTTTCTACGGTTTTGATAAGCAAATCCGAAGTGAACGGTTTATTCAAGAACCCAATCACATTTGAATTTTCGCTCCGGCTGGCCTGCAGCTCCGCCCCGTAGCCGGACATATAGACAACCGGAATGGTCGCGGTCCCGGGATTTTCCAGCAAACGGCGGCAGACTTCGTCGCCTTTCATGTCCGGCAGGATGAAATCCAGCAAAATCAGATCGGGCACACCGCTTTGCGCCGTTCGCACCGCTTCTTCGCCGGTCGATGCCGTCGTCACTTCATAATTCGCTTCGATCAAAACTTCTTTTACAAAACTGAGCAGCATCAGGCTGTCATCGACCACTAATATTTTTGGATTGCCCTTCTTGCTGCGCGATTTTTTCGGCGGAGCGGCCTCCGTTTCATCGGCGCCGCGGACGGCTTCCATGAGCAAGCGCTGCCAATCCATGTCGATCGTGTGCGCGCCGGAAGGCGCGTCGGCGACTTCGGAAACGGTCCCGCCTTTCCAACGAACAATTTCATTGAACGCCGCCATTCCTTCTCGGCCCGGAGCAGTCGCGTGGCGGACCTGGCCTTTCTCAAAGAACACCCGCGCCTTTTCGCCGCTCGGCCCGGTGAATTCCACCATCGCGGTCGCCCCGCTCATGCATTTAAGTTGAATGATGTCGGTGAATTGGAGATCGCGAAGCGTCCCTTGAAATTTTTCCGCGGCCGTGTCGGTCGTAGGATGCAACAAATGCTCGACTAGATCGACGAAATCCCATTGTACCAGCGGCTTCTCCAGAAAGTGAATTGCCCCCAGTCCGGCGACTTTTTCCCGTTGCTCGGGCAAATGCACGCCGGTCAAAACGATTGCGCGCGCATTCGGGTGGCTCGTTCGTAAATCGTAAAGAAAATCGTGGCCGAGGTCCGGAGCTGCATCGACATCGAGGACAAAAAGTTCGGGCTTCACTCCCAAAACAAGTTGTTGCGCTTCCTCCAGGCTCCGCGTCATCTCGACGAGTGCGTCCGGAGCCGCTTGCTGCAAAGAAGACATGATCGCGGACGCCAACTGCTCGTCCGGTTCCAAAACCAGAATCCGCGCGTTGGGTTTTGATTTCTTCTGTTTCATCAAGGTGCGTCTCAAGGAATGTCTCGACGCTCAACTCGTTAGCAATGCCTGCTTCTCGGCAAATGACAAAAGAATTTTTGTCCGAGCGGACCGGCACTTGTCGAAGGATGGGACATCGTTGGTCAGGCGCTAAAGCGTTTTGCCAGCTCCCGTCGGTTGATTTTTCCGCGCTCGTTTTTCGGAATCGAATCGACGATGAAGATCCGCTTCGGAACCTGCCACGCGCCCAACGCATCTCGGCAGAATTCCAGCAGCTCGTTCTCGGCCAGATCGACATCCACTACAACGCAGGCGGCGACCTCCTCGTGTCGAAATGTTGATTCACGACCAAAGGCAACCGCCTGACGAACGCCCGGAAAGCGGAGCAAGCGTTCTTCAATCTCGGCCGGGTTTACCTTTTTCCCCGCGACATTGATCACGTCCGAGATGCGTCCGACAATTTTGAAACCGGAACCGTGGCGTGCCAGGAGATCGTCCGGAGCGAAAACGCCATTACCCAATTTTTCTTCGTCAACCTCGGGAAAGTAACCATCGCCTACGGCTGCACTTCGCACTCGAACCTGACTCTGTTCGGCATTTGCATCGACAATCTCAAGATCGACATCTTTCATCGGCGCGCCGACGAAACCTTCGATCTCATTCGCCGCTTCACGGTCATAACAAATTCCTCCGCACTCCGACGCGCCGTAAAAGGAATGGATCGGCAATCCGAATTTTTCTCGGAATTTTTTCGCCGTGGCAATTGGCAGTGGCGCACCCGCGGAAATGAAAAGTCGCAGTTTTGGCAGGGGCGGAACATTTTCCATTTGGCAAAGCGCTTGATAGAAAACAGGCGTGCCCGGAAAGACGGTCGCGTTCGTTCTGGCAAGGTCGTCAAGGACTGCGCGCGGCGTTCGGTCCCGACTCAAGGCGACCGGGATTCCTCGGGCGATCAGCGGCATGAGCAAATTGCTGAATCCATAGGAATGCGAAATTGGAATGACGCCAAAGTTAAGATCGACGTCGGAGATTCCCATCGTGTCGCAAATCTGGTCGCAATCAGCCAAGAGCTGTTCGCTGCGAAACCGGATCATGCGTGGTGCGGAGGTTGTGCCAGAGGTTAGTTTCAATAATGACGACGCTCTCCTGCACCACTGAGTTGCAGCTGCCAATGTCCCCATCGGCAGAACCTCCAAGTCCCTGCCGCCAGTGACGGCGGCCGCTACAACGCCACTCGCGTTACAAATTTTCAGCGCGGCGTCGCGTTGCTGAACAGTAATCGATTGCTCAAACGGCAGAACGATAATTCCGCGGCGCAAACACCCGATCAAGATCGACGCCCACTCCTCTCGATTGCCGATTTGAACCCCGATCACGCTGCCAGCAGTGAATTGATCGATCTTCAATTCAAAATCGCCGGTGCGGCCATCGATTTCGCGAAAGGTCCGAACGGCCTCGCCGCGCGTGTTGAAAATGGCCGGGGCGTCGCCCTTTCGAGCGAGAATCGTCTCCCATCGTTCCAGCAATGCGTCTTTCGGTTTCATCGCTTGCGTAAAATGCCCAGGCGGTTACATTCGGCGCTCATTTTTGACGATGAAAGCCGGCATTCACCCAGAATATCACGAAACAGATATCGTCTGCGCCTGCGGCGCGGTCTATCACACGCGCTCGACGCGTCGTGACATTAGAATCGGTATCTGCGCCGCTTGTCATCCGTTTTTCACCGGCGAACAGAAATTCGTGGACACGGCCGGTCGCGTCGAAAAATTCACCCAGCGCTATGGCAGCACCAAAGCCGCGCGCTCGGGCAAAAAAGGTTAGCTGAGCTGTAGTCACCTCGCTCTGTCGAGGTGTCTCCAAACACGGCAACAGAGCGCCGTGGCTACAAACACTCATGGACTTTGATCCTCTCATTCAACGCAAACGCGAGCGGTTCGAGCAACTCGAACGCGAGATCGCCGATCCGCGTCTTTTCGACAATCGCAAACGGGCCGGCGAGATCATGCGCGAGCACGCCAATATCAAAGCCGTGCTCGCGAAATGGGACGGATTGGAAAACGCGCGCAAGCAGCTGGATGACAATCGGGAGCTGGCCACGTCGCGGGACGTCGAGATGGCGGCCATGGCCGATGACGAGATTCCCGATTTGGAAAAGCGCGTGGGCGAGCTCGAGCGCGACTTGCAAATCGCGTTGTTGCCGCCGGACGAAAATGAAGATCGCGATGCCATTGTCGAGATTCGCGCCGGCACCGGCGGAAACGAAGCCGCCATTTTCGCGGCCGATCTTTACCGGATGTATCACCGCTACGCCGAGTCGGCCGGACTGAAAACCGAAGATCTCGAATCAAGTTCGTCGGAGATGGGTGGGCTAAAAGAAGTGATCTTCAAAGTCTCGGGCGAATCGGTTTTTCGAAAGCTGCGTTATGAGAGCGGCGTGCATCGGGTGCAGCGCGTGCCGGCAACTGAAGCGCAAGGCCGAATTCATACATCGACTGCAACGGTGGCCGTGCTGCCAGAAGCGGAAGATGTCGATGTTGAATTAAAGCCGGAAGATTTGCGGATTGAAGTTTCCCGCGCCGGCGGTCCGGGCGGACAAGGCGTCAACACTACCGACTCGGCGGTGCAGGTAATGCACATTCCAACCGGCACGATTGTTCGTTGCCAGGACGGTCGCAGTCAGCTCAAAAACAAAGAAAAGGCATTGTCGATCCTGCGGGCGCGGTTACTTGAACGGCAGCAGCAGGAGGAAGCGGCAAAATACAGCGCGCAACGCCGTGGGCAGATTGGCACCGGCGGGCGCGAAGAAAAAATTCGCACCTACAATTTTCCTCAGAACCGGCTGACCGATCACCGCATCGGACTAACGCTATATAATTTAGATCGGGTGATTAATGGCGACCTCGACGAAATGATTCGATCGCTCCAGGCCGCCGACGTGGCGGAAAGATTGAAGGGTAATTTGGAGGGCGCCGCGCCGTCGGCGCCATAAATTAGTGGGACACGACAGCGCGTGTCCCTCCAGATTGAAAATGACGCTCCTGGAAGTGTTGCAATCCACGACTGCTTATTTCACCAAGCACAAGATTGAGAACCCGCGCTTGAACGCAGAACACTTGCTCGCGCACATCCTTGGACTTTCGCGCATGGATCTTTACTTAGAGTTCGAGCGCAGTCTTTCCGACGCCGAGCTGAAACCGCTTCGCGAATTGGTGAAGCGTCGCGGTCAAGGCGAGCCGGTCCAGCATTTGTTGGGCACGGTTGAATTTTGCGGTCACACCTTTTTAATCGACAACCGCGCGATGGTGCCGCGACCGGAGACAGAGGAACTGGTCGAGCTGCTTCTACCGGCGATCAGCGATCACAAGTCAGCGATCAGAATCGTTGATGTTGGAACCGGCAGCGGCGTGATCGCGCTCAGTCTGGCCGCGAACTTCCCGGAAGCCGAAGTTTATGCTTCCGATATTTCGGAAGACGCGCTGGCGCTGGCCCGTGAGAATGCGGTCCGACTCGGGTTCGAGCAAATCCACTTTCAAAAAAGCGATCTCCTCGAAAGTTTGTCTGAAAGATTCGATCTGATTGTGGCGAATCTTCCTTACATTTCCATGAAAGATCGACATCTGCTTGCGCGTGAAGTGCTACATGATCCGGAAGTGGCACTCTTTGGTGGATCGAGCGGTGACGAGTTGATGCGAAAATTGATCGGAGAAGCGCCGCACCATCTTGATTTCGGCGGCCTGCTGGCGCTAGAAATTGGCCTCGGTCAAGCTGAAGGACTTTCGGACTTCCTTCGTCAAAAGAATTATCACGACATCGAGTTAAAAAGGGATTATTCAGATACCCCGCGTTTTCTTTTAGCCAGATATGGATAAAATCCGCATCCACGGTGGACATCCGCTGAGCGGTTCGATCAAGATCAGCGGCTCGAAAAATTCTGCCCTGCCGATTCTGGCGGCGACGTTGCTCACGCCCGAGCCGTGCACCATCCGACGTGTGCCGGACCTGAGCGACACGAATTACATGCTCCAAATTTTGAAGCACCTCGGCGCGGAAGTGGAACGCGCCAGCGGCACGGTAACGATCGCGGCCGCAAAAATAGATTCGGTCGCGCCTTACGATGTCGTGCGGAGAATGCGCGCTTCGGTTTGCGTGATCGGTCCACTGCTCGGCCGCTGCAAGGAAGCGACGGTTTCGTTGCCGGGTGGATGCGTCATTGGCGATCGTCCGATCGATCTGCACTTGAAGGGATTTGAAGCGCTCGGTTCTGCGGTTCGGGTGGAAGGCGGCAACATCAAAGTGTTCGCCCCGAAACTAAAGGGCGCGATCGTGAACTTGCGCGGAAAATTTGGACCGACGGTGCTCGGGACCGACAATGTGATGATGGCGGCGGCGCTCGCCGAAGGAACAACGGTGATCGAAGACGCAGCCCAGGAACCGGAAGTTGTCGATCTGGCAAACTTCCTGAACAAAATGGGCGCGAAGATTGAAGGCGCGGGGACGCGTCGCATCATCGTCGAAGGCGTGAAGGAATTGCACGGCGCGGAGCACGACATCATTCCCGATCGGATTGAAGCCGGCACATTTCTGGTCGCGGGCGCTATTTGCGGCAACGGCGTGACCGTGAAACGGGTCGAGCCGCAACATCTGACCGCAGTCATCAAAGCGCTCGAGGATTCCGGTTTTCGTATTGGTGTGGAGGATAAGGCGGTTTCAGTTTCTCCAAACGGCGTGGCCAAACCGCTCGAGATCGAGACCGAAGCGTATCCCGGTTTCCCGACCGACATGCAGGCGCAAATGTGCGCTCTGCTTTCCACCACGCGCGGCTGCAGCTTGATCACTGAGAGAATCTTTCCACAACGTTATATGCATGTGGCCGAGTTGAAACGTATGGGCGCACACATGGAGTTGGAAGGCGCGACTGCGCACATCGAAGGCGTCGACCAACTTCTCGGCGCGCCGGTGATGGCGAGCGACTTGCGCGCTTCGGCCGCCCTCGTGCTTGCCGGTTTGAAAGCGGACGGCATTACCGAAGTCAGCCGCGTTTACCACATCGACCGCGGCTACGAACACTTGGATGAAAAATTGAGTGAGCTCGGTGCCCACATCGAGCGAGTGAAAGGATGAATGGAATGAGGAAAGTCGAATGGGCTAATGACGAAGGACCGTCGACATTCGCGCCAGTAAAGAGCAGAGTCGCGTCTTCGTTATTCCGGCTTCGTCATTGGAAAGGATAAACCTCATGGATCAACAACCTACATCGTCCTCGGCGGTTCCGGGCAGTTCATCGAGCGTCCGCACCTGGTGCATTCTTGCGCACGCAACCGCTTTGGTCGGATTCTTAGTGCCGGTGGCCGGTCACCTTGTTGGACCGCTCATTGTTTGGTTGGCAAAGCGTCAGGATTCACCCGAGATCGATGCCCACGGCAAAGAATCGTTAAACTTTCAAATTTCGATGCTGATTTGGAACGCGATCGCGCTGATCCTTTGTCTGGTGCTGATCGGAATCCCGATCCTCATTCTCCTCCACATTCTTAATATTATCTTTGTCATCGTCGCTTCGATCCAGGCGAGCGAAGGCAAACTTTACCGATATCCGCTGGCGATTCGGCTGATCAGTTAGGTAGGGGCGGTCCACCGAACCGCCCGCGGGCGATTGGGGTCAATCGCCCCTACCTTTGTTGTTTCAATCAGTCCGCGCAGCGTTTTCATATTCGCGACGTCTTCGCGGAGTTCCTTGCCCTTCGGCGTTTCGAGAACCTTTGGGATTTTACGAAATCGCCGGTCGCGCATGATGAAACGGAACGCGTCGAGACCGATCTGGCCTTTGCCAATATGTTGATGTCGATCCACTCGTGAGCCGCGCGCGGTTTTGGAATCGTTCACGTGGATCGCGGCGAGACGATCGAATCCAATCACGCGATCGAATTCGCGAAACGTTTTTTTGATCGAGGCTTCGCTGCCGACGTCGTAGCCGGCGGCGAAGATGTGCGCGGTATCGAGACAAACAGAGAGGCGCTCCGGCTCGCGGACGTTTTCGATGATGTAAGCAAGCTGTTCGAACCTGTGACCGAGACATGAACCTTGCCCGGCAGTTGTTTCGAGCGCGATCCGCGTTTTCACTTTCGGGATTTTTCGAAACACGCGATCGATCGAATCGACGATTTTTCCGAGGCCTGCTTCTTCGCCCGCGCCCAGATGAGCGCCGGGATGCAAAACGAGAAACGGCAGCTCGAGTTGATTGGCCCGCGTGAGTTCCTCGGACAAGGCGCGAATGGAATTGGTGTCGAATTGCGGATTCGTGGCCGCGAGGTTAATCAGATAATTGGCGTGCGCAAAAATCGACAATAAGTCGCCGCGCTGTCGATGTTCGAGGAAGGCGCGGATTTCTTCGCGTTCGAGCGGCCGCGCGAACCATTGCATGTTGTTCTTCACGAACATTTGGATCGCGGTGCACTTGATTGAACGACCGCGCTCGATCGCAGTGTGCACGCCGCCGCCGATCGACATATGCGCGCCTAGTAGAATTTCCGACTGCCGGCTGTCGTTTACCGATTTGTTCCGGCCGTTCGAGCCCGTCACAACTTCGACAAATAATAGGGCAACATGTCGCGCCAGTAATTCCAATCGTGGCCGCGCCATTTGCCGTCATCGAGCCAGTGCTGAATTCCTTTCGAGTTCAGAATCTCCGAAAGCTGGTAGGATTCGTGGCGGGTGTTGTCCCATTCGCCGGTGCCGATGATGATGCCCATGTGATTAAATTTCCAGGGATCGGTCGTGTTGGGCAGATATTCGAAAGGACTGTTGAAATAAATGTTGTCGTCGTGATAACCGTCAAAAAAATCGCTGATGTCGAACGAGCCGCTCAGACTGATGAAATTGCTGACTAGATCGGGATGGCGAAACGCGATGTTGCCGGCGTGATACGCCCCGAGACTCGCACCGCACACGGCCACACGATGACAATGACATTCGCGCCGCGCGTGTTCGAACACATCGCGCACGATCACGTTTTCGTAAGCGTTATGAGTCCGCATCCGATCGGCCGGATGAATTCCCTTGTTGTAAAAACTATCGAGATCGATCGCGTCCGGGCAATAAACGGTGACTCGGCCCGAGTCGACGTAATCAGCGACTGAACCGACCAGACCAAAATCTTTGTTTTGGTAATAACGGCCAAACGACGTCGGAAATAAAATCAAAGGCAGACCGCCACCGTCGCCGAAGGCGAGCATTTCAAAATCGCGGCTGAGCCAGGGCGTGTGCCATTTGATATAACGTTCGTTCATTTACGACTTGTCATGTTGAGCGGAAGCGAAACATCTCTGACTTTCCTCCGAACAGCAACGCAGAAGAATGATCAGAGATTCTTCGCTATGCTCAGAATGACAAGCGTGTCTCTGAGACGGCGTGTAAGAGATTCCTCGGTCCGAGCCGGACTGGCACTTTAGCTCGGAATGACTTAGAAGCGTTTCGCTTTCATGCCTAAGCACACACTTACGGGAACAATCAGGCGGCACCGCGGATTTCCATCGAAGATCCTCGGAAATCGCCGCGACGTTCTGGTTTGGTTGCCGCGCGGTTACTCGCGTTTCTCGCGAAAACGTCATCCGGTTTTGTATTTGCAGGATGGACAGAACGTTTTTGACGCGGCCACTTCGTTTGCCGGAGTCGAGTGGGGCGTGGATGAAACTGCACAACGATTGGTCCGGCAAAACCTGATCGCGCCGTTGATCATCGTAGCGATCGCGAATACGGGCGAAGATCGCATTCACGAATATGCGCCTACTCCGGGAGTGATTGATGCGAGTGCGAAACGGAAAAAACGAAGCAAAGGTTGGGCGCGAAAATACGGCGGCTTTTTGATCGAAGAGCTTAAGCCTTACATCGACAAACAATATCGCACGGAACCGGAAGCTGAATTCACGGGTCTGGGCGGTTCATCGCTCGGCGGGCTTCTGACGCTTTCGTTAGGCCTGTGGTTTCCAAATGTTTTCACGCGGCTGATCGCGATGTCGCCGTCGGTCTGGTGGGATGATGAAGCGATTGTAAAAATGGTGAATGAGCTAGATCGGAAACTGCCGCTCAAGGTCTGGCTGGATACAGGCACTCACGAACCAGGCTGGGAACGCGCGCGCACTTTATGCGCGGCACTCATCGAGAAAGGCTGGCATCCGTTCGAGGATTTGCATTACCACGAAATCGACGGTGGCGACCACAGCGAAGGCGCTTGGGCGAATCGAGTTGAACCGGCGCTGCGGTTTTTATTTCCGCCTAAACCGTTGTAGCCGCCGTCACTGGCGGCAGAGCTGCGAATTCTGCCGATGAGGACATCGGCAGCTACAACTCCTATTGCAGAAATTTCCCGTAAACTTGAAAGACGCGGGTGAACCCGCCGACAAATTCCTGGTCTTTCTCGAAGTTGAACTCGCGCTTGGCCGGCAGCCATTTCAAATGACGCGGCCCATCGGGGTGATTCGGATCGTAGACGAGATAATGATCAGTGCCGTCAGCTGATCGGTGGCCGTCGTGAGTGTAAACGAGAACGGAATGGTTGATATGAAGAATCGGATAGTCGGAGAGATACGCGATGAAAAATTCGCCACGGGCGAGCGTTTGCTCGAGCTCTTCGTGTGTTTTTTTCTGATAATCACGGTTATGCAAATAAAACATCCGGAAATTTCCCGGCCGGAGATAAGCGACCCAGCCCAGTCCGATGTTCCTTTGCATTAGCCTGGTGTGCGCCTGACTCATTTCGCGCAAATTGCGATAACCGGGAAAGACGATCCGCTTTTCCGGCGGCAATGGATCGTGCCACGGTGGTTTGCGCGTGACCGCGCGAAGACGTTTATGGAGCTCGCTTTCGTCCAAGGGCTGATAATTCGGATCGAACCGCGCGAATTTGTAAAACTGCTCGACCGTCCGGGTCATCACGAAACAGCGACGCGTGTAGCGGTCCGATTTGCGACTCCACCGTGAAACAACTTCGCCATTGTGGTACTCGAACACGGTTGTATTCGCGAAGGCGAGCGTGTCGCGCTGAAAATTGAAACCGGTGGCTGATCCGGCTTTGGCGGAAACCGCTGCTGCGAGAAAAATGGCAGCAAAACATCCGCAAGATCGACAATCCCCGAGTCGCATCACCAATTATGAACGCGCAGAAGTCGTTTTCGGCTCGGCGAAATTGCCGAGTTTGCGAAATTTTGCGTAGCGTTTCTTAAGCAACTGATCGACCGGCGTGGCGATGATATTCTCAAGGTTCCGTCGCAACGCTGTGCCGAGGTTCGTCGCGGCCGTTTCGTAATCGCGGTGCGCGCCGCCTTCGGGTTCGTCCACAATTTCGTCGACGACGTCGAGTTTCAATAAATCCTGAGCGGTCAGCTTTAGTGCTTCCGCGGCTTCGGGTGCGTGACGCCGGTCGCGCCACAAAATCGCGGAACAAGCTTCCGGGCTGATCACTGAGTAATAGGCGTTTTCCAAAATCAAAACACGATCGGCCACGCCGATTCCAAGCGCGCCGCCTGAGCCGCCTTCACCAATCACCGCGGCGATGATCGGTATTCGCAAGTTCATCATCTCGCGCAGATTGACCGCGATCGCTTCGGAGATATGGCGTTCTTCCGAACCGATTCCCGGAAACGCGCCCGGTGTGTCGATCAAAGAAATCACCGGCATCCCGAATTTCTCGGCGAGCTGCATCAGGCGAAGCGCTTTGCGATAGCCTTCGGGATGGGCGCAGCCGAAATTGCGCATCACGTTTTCTTTGGTGTTGCGGCCCTTCTGGTGGGTGATGACGACGCACCGTTGCGAATCGAGCATCGCCAGTCCGCTCGGCATCGCTTTGTCATCGGCAAAATGGCGGTCGCCGTGCAGTTCTGTCCAGCCAGTGAAACAACGCTCGATATAATCGAGCGCGAAAGGCCGTTGCACATGCCGGGCAATCTGGACGCGCTGCCACGCGCTCAAGTTACCATAAACTTGGCGGCGGGTGTCGCGTAGTTTGGCTTCGATCGATTCCACTTCCGAATCAAGATCGACATCGTGCTCACGCGAATGCGTCTTCAATTCCTGCAAGCGCCGTTCCAGTTCGAGAATCGGCTTTTCAAAATCGAGCGGTTGCAGGTCCATCGTGCTAATCGGTAATCGTGACCGGAGTCTGTTTGTTGATGAGGCTGCTTAATTCTTCCACATCGGCCGCGGCGAGGCCAAGTCCCTGCGGAGGCGGCGGCTGGGACAACGCCGGATGCGCTGAATCGGGAAGGGAGTAAATCGTATAGGCCTGTGAACTGAGCCGTATCCAGCGCGTGCTCCCGATAAATTCTTTGGTGCCAAAGCCGACGCGTTTGCCACCGTTCCACGCCATCACTTCAACGACCTTGGCTGTGACTTTGGATGGCGCTTTGGCCGGCAATTTTTCCTCGCGCAAATGGTATTGCTTGAAGAATCCGCCGCGATTGAGGACCACCAGCAGTTTTGGTTTACGCTGAACGACGATGGAGAAATCCGGATGGGAGATGAGTAAGCGTTCGCCGATGTGAAGCATCGTGCCGCTCATGTTGTTCATTCGCATGATCAGCTCGGGCGTCGATTTCACCTTGTGCGCGACTTTTTGCAAAACGTCGCCCGGTTTGACGATATATTCTTCTTTCTCGGGCGAGGGCGTGCGCGAAAGAAGAATGTCGATGTTCACTTCGCCTAACAAGTCCTTGGCTTCTTCGGCGTGCTGTCCGGTCGGATATTTTTGGACGAAAGCGGTGAGGGCGGCACGAGCTTCCGGAATTTTTCCTTCCTGTCGCAATTTGGCCGCCGCTTCATATTCCGGGAGGGTCAGGTCGAGTCTCGGTTCGGGAGTCACTTCGCCGCGCTGCTCCTTCCGGACCTGGATGTCTTCTTTGAAAACAAAGTTGTACCCGAACCAGGCGGCGCCGCCGAAGATGATGATTGCAAGAAACAGGACAAAGAGCCACTTCATGGTTCAAATAGCGCGGGCGGTAATTTTGTCGCGGACGCGGCCAATTTCCAGCCACGATGCGCCGAAAATCTAGGTCGCTTCCTCGCGTCCCGGGAAGAACCGGTGCCAGAGCCGGCCGATGGTGCGCTCTTCCTCGTTGCTCCAAGTGTAATGACAATCCTGACAATAAAATTCCTTGGGAATGATCCTCATCGCGCAAAGCAGCCCGACCAACGCTGGGGTCAGGAATTTGCGCGTCATTTGTGGATACTCAATGTTGGACGACCCGCATTGCGGGCAGCGAATGATGGCAGCAGCGACGTCGGGATCGCTTGTCTCCCATTCGATCATTAAATTCTGGGCGCGTTCGAAATCGGCGTCGTCCACCATGACCTTGGCATTGGCTTGCGGGCGGGACATGAACGCGACCGCTTGAAGATGGCCCTCGTTATGAATATCCGCGTTGATGCCGGCCTGTTGAAGGCGCTGCTTAAGACGCTTCGCTTTATCCGGCTCATTAAATGTCGCGATCGTCACCATGGCTTATTTTGCCTTGCGGTTGCTTTCTTGAGCAAACATCAACTACTGGCCAAGTGCAAGATTCGGCGGCGGAAACCAATGGTAGAGGATGAAGTAAACCAGGACGCCCGTGACCGAAACATAGAGCCAGATCGGCATCGTCCAACGGCCGACCCGGCGATGTCGATCCCAGCGGCGCTGAAAAGTAGGCACCAGCGTGACGATCACCAGCGGCAGCGTGGCAAACGCGAGCAACACGTGCGTAATCAAGAGCGGGAAATAAACCCACGCGATCAAACCGGTGTAGCCGGAGGATTTCTCGCCGGCGTGCACGTGATAGACGATATAACCGACCAGAAAGCCGGTCGACGTGATTAGGGCGATGATCATGCACGGCACGTGACGCTGCCAGATATCCCGGCGGATCCAAAACCAGCCGGCCGCAATGAAAACTGTGCTGACCGCGTTGAGAGACGCATTGATCGCGGGCAGATCAGAGATTGTCACGCGACAGATTCACACAGATGAGCCACAGATGAAAGAGATGCGAAGCTTGCACTGTAAAAATCGGTGTAAATCTGTGTTCATCTGTGGCTCTGTACCAGTTCGCTAATGCCTACCATTATCGAAGAACCCAACGCCACGAACCTCGCGGAAGATCGGCAATCGACCTTTGCCCGTCGGCTGGCGATTTCCATTTTGCGGGTTGGGGTTGTCCTCGTTATCGCGGCCGCGATCGGTAGCGGATGGTATCTGGCGCGAAAAGGGTTTGGCCACGAATGGCGCGCGCGGATCGTGGAGGAATTGCACCGGCGCGGTGTGGAAGCGTCGATTGACCATCTCACGCTCAATCCTTTTCGCGGATTGGTCGCGCGGAACGTCCGCATTTTTAGCTATCAAGACCGCACCCACACTCTCGCCTTCATCACTGAAATCGTCCTCGATATCAATTACGCCGCTTTTTTCCATCATCAGCCGTTTCTCAACGCGCTCGATGTTCGCAACGCCGAAGTCACGCTTCCGCTGAAAGGCCCGCAGGGGAAAACCGAGCAGCCGCAGCTCAGAAGATTTCACGCTCACATTTATTTTCCGCCGGAGCAAATCTTCGTCAGCCAGGCCGAGGGCATTTTTTGCGGCGTGCGCGTTTCCGCTACCGGTCAACTGATCAAACGGTCGGATTATCAGCCATCGCCACCGTTGGCTGAAGAAGAACGGCAAAAGCGATTGTCGATCCTGCGCCGGATCGTGGCCGAACTGCAGCGGTTTAATTTTCCGAACGGCCCGCCTTCGCTGCAGGTAAAATTTAGCGGCGACCTCGCGCAGCTCGAAGACGCGCGCGCCGAAGCGACGCTTCAAGGAAATCTGCTCAAGCGAAAGGATTACGAGGTCCGCGACGTCATTGCGTCGGCGGAGTGGAGTGATCAAACCCTCAATGTCCCGCGGTTTGAATGGAACGATCGCTTGGGCGGCTTTGCCGCAACGGCGAACTGGAGCCGGAGAACTAACGCCGGAACTTTTCGAGTCCGGAGCAGTCTCGATCTCAAATCGCTTCTCGAATCAATCGACTCGGGCAACGCGCTGACGGATGTAACCTTTAATTCGCCGCCAGTGATTGATCTTTCCGGTTCGGTGAATCTCGCCGGCGCGCATCCGCAATTGAAAGTGATTGGTCACATAGCGGTGGAGAACGCGGTATTCAAAAATTTTCCGGTCTCGCAATGCCGGGCTGAGTTTTCTTGGGATGGCGAGCGCACGTGGTTGCGCGACATTCATGTTCGCCACCAGAATGGCGAGCTTCGCGCCGAGGTTTTCGAAGCGCCGGAGGAATTCCGACTGAACGTCAACGGCCCGGTCGCCCTCGGCGCGTTGCGTGCGTTCGTTTCACCGGAGATTCAGGAATTTCTATCCGAATGGGAATTTTCGCGAGAGCCGGTCATTCAACTCGCCATTCGCGGGAAAGATCGACATCCGGAAAGCTGGCAAGGCGACGGAAATGTCGCGCTCGATCGCACCCGTTTTCGCGGGCAATGGATGAACAGCGCGACCGCGAAAGTGCATTTCGCGGACGGCGCGGTCACTTACGAGAATTTCCAGATCGCGCGCGATGAGGGCGTCGGCATCGGAAGTTTTACCTACGATTTCGCCAAGCACGAAGTGCGCGTCTCGAACGTTAAAGCCAACGTTCGCCCGACCGAGGCGGCCGTTTGGATCGATCCTGATCTGCCGAAAACCGTCGCGCCTTATAAATTTCGTCAGCCGCCCACGGTTACAGCGAACGGCGTCTATCAATTTCGCGGCGGCACAGGCACGCGACTTGAAATCAATGTCGATGCGCCGGGCGGGATGGATTACGTTTTTTTGGGCAAGACGTTGCCCTTCCATAAAATCGCCGGGAAACTTCTTTTCACCAACGATCGTCTGCAGATTGCCGATCTTCGCGGCGAACTTTTTTCAGGTAACGTGCGCGGTAGCGCGGACATTTCGCTGGCGCATGGCGATCCACATTATCGCGCCAAGCTCGCCGTCGACGCAATAGATTTTCCGCGCCTGACCGATCTCTATTACAACTACAAAACCGCGCACGGCCAGCTCAGCGGCACCTACGATTTCACCGGTCTCGGCGACAACTCGCGAGCGATGCAAGGCAGCGGCAAGATGAACGTGGCTAATGGCGATGTTTTCGCCATTCCGGTGTTCGGCCCGCTCTCCGGAATTTTGAATCTGGTTGTCCCGGGCGCCGGCTACAGCATTGCCCGGAATGCGAGCGGCGATTTCACCGTCCAAAAAGCGATCATTCACACTGAGAATTTCGAGGTCGCGGGAAGACTCTTTTCCATGCTCGGAAGCGGCGACATTTATTTTATGGACGACAAGCTCGACTTTGACGTGCGGATCGATCCCAAAGGGCCGGGCATCCTGCTGGCGCCGGTTTACAAACTGTTCGAGTACAAAGGCGAGGGCAGTCTGAAAAATCCGGATTGGCATCCGAAAAGGTTTTAATCTCCCTAACACCGGACTTCAGTCCGGTGTGATCGGTGCAGATCAGTTAGCCGTTTCAACGGCTTTAGACGGAATCGACGACTGGACAAAGCCGTTGAAACGGCTTATGGCGCGTGTCGCGCGAATCGCACCGGGTTGAAGCCCGGTGTTAATGAATGTTTAGAGATGTCTCGGCTCCGCTCGACATGACAATTTTCCAATGAAAAAAATCGGAATCCTATTTGGTCAGGAGCACAGTTTCCCGCCTGCGTTTGTCGAGCGGGTGAACCAGAAGACCGGCGGCAGAGACATCGTCGCGGAGTTCGTCAAGATCGACAAAGTGATTCAGGGCGAACCGTGCGGCTACGACGTCGTGATCGATCGCATTTCGCAGGACGTCCCGTTTTATCGCGCCTGGCTGAAGAATGCGGCGCTGACCGGAACGGCAGTGGTGAACAATCCGTTTTGGTGGAGTGCGGACGAAAAATTCTTCAACAATGCACTGGCGACCAAAATCGGCGTTGCGGTTCCGCGAACAGTCTTGCTGCCATCAAATCAACCGCCCACAGACACGAATGATAAATCGTTTCGTAATCTGGAATATCCACTGAACTGGGAAGCGATCTTCAGCTACGTCGGTTGGCCGGCGTTTTTCAAGCCCTTCGCCGGCGGCGGCTGGAAAAACGTCTATCGACTGCACAATCCGGAAGAATTCTACCGCGCCTACAGCGAGACCGGCCAGCTGGTGATGATGCTGCAGGAGGAAGTGAAGTTCGACATGTACTTCCGCTGTTACTCGATTGATCAGCGACATGTTCGCGTCATGCCGTACGAGCCGCGCCATCCGTATCATCTGCGTTACCAAACCGAATGGCAGACTCCGCCTGAAGTCTTGCAGAAAGTTGAACAAGGCGTGCTAACGCTGAATCAATATCTTGGCTACGATTTGAACACAGTTGAGTTCGCCATCCGGGACGGCATTCCGGTTGCGATCGATTTTTGCAATCCGGCGCCGGACGCGGAAGCCGCCTCGGTTGGTCAGGCGAACTTCGAGTGGGTGGTGGAAGCGGTTTCCGAAATGGCCATCCGCAAAGCACGCGAACACGTTCCCGGCCGCGACAATCTGAGCTGGGGAACGTTTCTTCAGGCTGCCGTGATGAAACGTTCGTTAAACGACCTCGTCTAGGATCGACAAGAAGAAATGACGGATGACAAATCTCGAATGACGAAAGAATGACGAAGCCATAATCATTTTCGTCATTTAGACATTCGGGCTTCTTTCGACATTCGTCATTCGGATTTCGTCATTGCTTTCGACAGCGCATTATTTTTGAGGAACATTTGTTCCCGCTCATGAGTGCCAAACCCCACACCTACACGCTTGGCATCGAGGAAGAATTCGCGATTGTCGATCCGCAGACACGCGAGCTGCGGTCGCACATTCAGGAAATCCTCGAGGGCGGGAAGGTCACACTCAAGGAGCAGATCAAACCCGAGATGCATCAATCGGTGGTCGAGCTCGGCACCGAGATCTGTCCCGATATTAGATGCGCGCGAGAACACGTGGTCGATCTTCGGAGCAAGCTGGCAAGCCTCGCCGGCGAGAGAGGATTAAAGATCGCTTCGGTCGGAACGCATCCGTTTTCGCACTGGCGCGATCAACTCATCACCGAAGGGGAGCGGTATGCCCAAATTCTGAAAGACATGCAATCGCTCGCCCGGGCGAACCTCATCTTTGGATTGCACGTGCACGTCGGCATTCCGGATCGCGAAACCGCGATTCACGTCATGAACCAGGCGCGCTATTTTTTGCCGCACATTTATGCGCTCTCAGTCAATTCGCCGTTTTGGGTCGGCCAGGACACAGGCTTGAAAGGTTACCGACTAAAAGTGTTCGAGCGTTTTCCGCGCACTGGAATTCCGGATGCCTTCGAATCGCTCTCGGAATACGAAGATTACTGCAAGCTCCTGGTCAAAACCGGCTGCATCGATAATCCAAAGAAAATCTGGTGGGACATTCGACTGCATCCGGTGTTCGACACCCTTGAAGTCCGCGTCTGCGACGCCCAATCGCGCGTCGACGACACGCTTGCGATCGCCGCCTTGATCCAGGCGATCATCTCGAAATTGTTCAAGTTGCTTCGACGAAACACGACCTTCCGGGTTTATCGCCGTCGTTTGCTCGACGAAAATCGCTGGCGCGCGACCCGCTACGGCATCGACGGGAAATTGATCGACTTCGGCCACGAAACAGAAGTCGACACACGTAGCTTGCTTAACGAGTTGCTCGAATTCATTTCAAGTGAAGTGAAAGAGCTCGGAAGCGAGCGCGAGATGGCGCACATCGAACGGATCATGCGCGAAGGCACTGGCGCAGACCGACAACTGGCCGCCTTTGCGAGGACGCAAGACATGAAAGCGGTCGTCGATCAGATCGTGGCTGAGACTTACGAAGGTTTAAAAAGCGGATGAATCGACAACGTGATTGCCGCCGGCGAGTTTCTGTTTAATCCTCAACGTTTCCAAAATGCCTGACCGTTTAACCATTGACGCAATTGATGAAGAGCTCGCGCCCGGAGCGCGCAATGCGATTCGAGTTTGCCTTCAGCTCAAAGCCGAAGAGCGAATCACGATTATCACTGACGAAGCGACCTGTGAAATCGCGGCGGCCCTGCAAGCAGAGGTAGAAGAGATCGGTTCTGAGCACGCCGTTTTTGTTTTGGAGAATTACGCGCCACGACCATTCACCGCGATGCCGCAAATCATTCTCGACGACCTCGCCCACTCGCAAGTGTCGATCTTCGCCGCGCAAAGTCAGCCTGGCGAGCTGACCGCGCGCATGCAGATGAGCGATGTCGTGAACAAGAAACACATTCGCCATGGCCATATGGTGAACATTAACCGTCAAATCATGCTCGAAGGAATGCGCGCCGATTTTCGCGAAGTGGATGCGCTCAGTCAGCGGTTGGTCGAGCGCGCGCGGCGCGCAAAGCAAATCCGATGTCGCACGCCGCGCGGCACGGAATTCGAAGGCGAATTTTCGCCGAAGCTGAAATGGCTCAAGACGAGCGGAATCATTTCGCCGGAGAAATGGGGAAATTTGCCGGGCGGCGAAATTTTTACTGCGCCCGCGAACGCCAACGGAACTTTCGTGGTGGATGGAGTAGTCGGTGATTACTTGTGCAGCAAATACGGCGATTTGCGCGACACCCCGATCACAATTCAGGTGCGCGACAACCGAATTGTCGATCTTACCTCTGATAACAAAGAACTACTTCAAGATTTTCGCGGTTACACCAGCACGGACGAAAACAGCAATCGCGTCGGTGAATTTGCGATCGGCACCAACACCGCGTGCACCCACGTGATCGGAAATATTTTGCAGGATGAAAAAATTCCGGGCATCCACATCGCCTTCGGGCACCCCTATTCCGAGCATACTGGCGCGGATTGGACATCGAAAACGCACATCGACTGCGTCGGCCGTGATTTTGACATCTGGTTCGACGACGAACAGGTGATGCGCGCCGGAAAATTCGTGGTGTGAGAATCCCGGTCGGGGCAGTTATCGTTTCAGCGTTTGCAATTGCATGGACCGCGGTCGGCGCGCGAAGTCTGCCTCGAAAGCTATTCGCGATTTTGCTGGTTGCAGCGATCCTGATTTCCGCCGCGTTGATTTACATAGGTGCGCGAATGGCGCCTCCGCATCCGCCGGTTTTTAACGGAAGGGCTTACAGCCTCGCCGTCGCGTTCGAGGCCGTGTTAATTTTTCTGACGGTCGTTGTTTTGCGTATGACGAATCGCAAGTATCTGTTGCTACCGGTGATTTCGATCATCGTTGGTTTGCACTTCTTCGGAATGGTCGTGGCCCTGGGCTCAAGTCTTTACTGGTCGATCGGCGGCGCGATGTGTCTGCTGCCGATTCTCACGATGTCGATCTTGCCGCGACATGTTTGGGACCCGGTAGTTGGTTTAGGGTGCGCCGTAATTTTGTGGTTCGCGGTCATCTGTGCATTCTTCTGAGAGTGCATCCAGAGCTCCGCCAGCGTTTCAACGCTGATTTTACAGCTGAGAAGTATGCCGCGCTGTTGCGCTGCGCGAATGAGGCGACGAAATGGCCCGCCGATTTTCGGGTCTCGGAGACGCCCATTTTTCTGACGCGCGAATTTACCGATGAAGCGGTCTATGCGGCGAACGAGATCGCGGCCCAGACCCAAACCCCGGAGTTTGCGATGCACTCGGCCTCCGCGATCCCGCCCGGCTTGGAAGTGCCTAACGAGTCGGAGCATCCCGAATTTCTGATTGTCGATCTTGCCGTTTGCGACGACGGCCATCGGCTCACGCCGAGGCTGATCGAGCTCCAGGCTTTTCCGAGCCTGTTTGGCTTTCAGTTCATGCTGCTTGGTTGCATGCGTAAAGCTTATCCCGCGATCCCGCGGAACTGGACTTCGTCATTTGGCGGAATCAAAGACGACCAATACATCGACATCCTGCGCCGGACGATCTTCGCCGACTCAAAGCCGGAAAATGTGATTCTGCTCGAGATTGAGCCGGAGAAACAAAAAACGCGGATTGATTTCTCGGCGACGGAACTGCTCCTCGGAATTCAGTCTGTTTGCGTGACCAAGATCAAAAAACGCGGCCGACAGTTATTTTATGATCGCAATGGAACCGAAACACGGATCGAGCGGATTTATAACCGCGTGATCTTCGACGAGCTTGAGCGGCGGCCCGATCTGAAACTCCAATTTAGTTTTCAAGACGAGCTCGACATCGCCTGGGTCCCGCATCCGAATTGGTATTATCGGATCAGCAAACATTCGTTGCCGTTCCTCAAGACAGCTCACACATCACCGGCATTTTTTGCGAACGAATTTCCCGCGAATGAAGAGGCCGGCTGTTACGTGCTGAAGCCGCTTTACTCGTTCGCTGGGCTGGGGGTCGATATGGAACCGACGCGCGAAAAAATCGCAGCGTTAAAAGACCCGCATCACTGGATTCTGCAAAAGAAAGTCGACTACGCGTCGTTTGTTCCGACGGTCGACGGCGCGAGATCAAAAGCGGAGCTGCGGATGATGTTTGTCTGGTCGGAACAAGGCGAACCAGTCCTGCTCAACAATCTTGTCCGGATGAGTCAGGGAAAAATGATGGGTGTCAATTTCAACAAAGACAAAACCTGGGTCGGCTCCAGCATCGCGTTGCACGACCAATAACGTCGCTCTAGATCAGTCGACTCTTGATATTGATTTCGGAAGTGAGCGTTTGATGGACCGGACACTTGCCGGCGATTTCCATGAGTTTGGCGCGCTGCTCATCGGTCAGCGAGCCCGTCAGCTGAACGTCGAGCTCGATCCGATCGATCCTTCCCTCTTTCGTCTCGCATTCCTCGCAATCGATCGCGTGGATTTTTGAGTGTCGAAGTGAAACGGTGATTTTTTCCAGCGGCCAACGCCGTTTTCGCGCATAAAATCCGATTGTCATCGACGTGCACGAGCCGAGCGCGGCGAGCAAAAGATCATAAGGTGACGGGCCGCTATCGGTACCGCCGTAGGAGGGAGGTTCGTCGGCATAGAGTTCGTGGGAACCGATTTCGACCTCTTGGGCGAAGCCGGAGGCGGTGCCGTGAACTATCACGTGCCCTGGTTCTGTTTGTTCTGTTGTTGCCATAGTTAATAGTCCTCGCGTTTCATGAGTTCTGCGACTTCGGCGGACGTGCGCACCGGAATAATCTCGAACTCCATCAAGTCTTTCCAATTGTCGATCCAACGTTCGAGCAGAACGAAATCTTCCGTCTCCATAATCTGCCAGCAGCTCTTGAAGTTGTGATCGATCCAGCTGGAAACGTAGTTCAAACCTTCCGGCATCATCCGGCCCTTCTGGTGAAGCCGACGATAAATTCCGGGCGCGTCTTTGAAGCGCTCAATCACCATGTAATGCATCGGAGCAAGCCTATATCGTCCTCGCGTAGAGAAGCGAATCGAGAATTTTCCCGTCTTTGACGACGTTCTTGCGCAATCGTCCTTCCAACACGAAGCCCGCTTTTTCGAGAACACGCGCAGACGCAGGATTACTCGAGTGCGGCATGGCGAACATCCGCTGGAGCGAAAATTCTCTGAAGCAATAATCGACAAAAGCCGGAACGGCTTCGCTCATCACTCCGCGTCCCCAAAATTGTTCGCCCAGCCAGTAACCGAACTCCGCGGTATGCTGATGAACATCTTCGCCCGGTCGCAGGCCGAGGCCGCCAACTGCAGCGCCATCGATTTCGATGCAAAAGTTTTTGCTCGGCAAACCGGCGATGTGACCCTGGAGAAAATTTTTCGCGTCTTCGATCGTGTAGGGATGCGGAAAGGCGTCGCGTAATCCGAGCCAGACCTTGCGATTGTTTGCGTGTTTGGCGAGCGATTCGGCATCGTCCGCCCGATAATCGCGAATCGTGCAGCGTGTGAGTTTAAGCTCCACCACTTAACTCTTCGTTGGCTTCGGCGAACGCTTTGATCGCGAATTCCAAATCTTCGCGTGAGTGCGCCGCGCTGACCTGGGTGCGGACCCGCGCCGTGCCGTGCGGCACGACTGGATAAAAAAAGCCAATGACGTAAACGCCTTTCTCCAGCATGCGCGCGGCGAACTTTTGCGATTTGGCGGCATCGCCAATCATGATCGGCACAATCGGATGTACGCCGGGCTTAATCGTGAGACCGCGCTGAGTCACGGCCTCACGAAAATATTTCGTGTTTCCTTCGAGTTTGTCACGCAATTCAGTCGACGCCGTCAGAATTTCGAGCGCCTTCAAACAAGAAGCGACGATTGGCGGAGCGACTGTGTTGGAAAATAAGTACGGACGCGAGCGCTGCCGCAGAAGATCGACAATCATCTTGCGCCCGCTGGTGAATCCGCCGCTCGCGCCACCGAGCGCTTTGCCCAGCGTGCCGGTGATGATGTCGATCTTGCCCATGACACCGCGATATTCATGAGTGCCGCGACCGGTTTTGCCGAGAAATCCGGTGGCGTGCGCATCGTCGATCATGGTCAGCGCGTCATATTTTTCGGCCAGATCAACGATCGACTTTAGATCAGCGATCGTTCCATCCATCGAAAAACAGCCGTCGGTCGCGATCAATCGGAAGCGCGCGTCTTTCGCTTCTTTCAACTTGGCCTCGAGATCGGCCATGTCGTTGTGCTTGTAACGGAAGCGTTGCGCTTTGCAGAGCCGGATGCCGTCGATGATCGAGGCATGATTCAATTCGTCGCTGACGATGGCATCTTTTTCGGTGAGTAGTGTTTCGAACAAGCCGCCATTCGCATCGAAGCACGACGGATAAAGAATGGTTTCCTCGGTCCCGAGAAATTTTGTGAGCGCGGCTTCGAGTTCTTTGTGGAGATCCTGGGTCCCGCAAATGAAACGGACGCTGGCCATGCCGAGTCCGTGAGTGTCGAGTGCTTCTTTGGCAGCCTTGATCAGTTCGGGATGATCGGCCAGGCCGAGATAATTGTTTGCGCACATGTTCAGAACGCGTTTGCCGCCGGCCACGGCGATGTGCGCGTCTTGCGGCGTGGTGATGATGCGCTCGGTTTTATAAAGTCCCTGTGACTTTATTTCCTCGAGCGTTTGCGAGAGCTGCTTTTCGAATTCGGCGAGCATGGAGAAAACTTTGGGTGCGCAACGGCGTTTAGGCAAAGAAGATGTCAATCCTGGCTTTCGGTGACGACTTGACGGCCTGTGAATAAGTGTTAATAAGTTCAGCGATCCGCCTTGACCCACGCTGAACTACGCAGCCTCGCCCTGGCCGTTCTCGCGGCCTTCATCGCAATCCTTCTCCTCAGCGCTTGCGAAACCACCGGCGTCAGTACCCGCGCCCTGCCCAGTTATGAGCCGCCGATCGCGAAGACGGATTTCCAAAACGTCCGCACGACTGCCTATACCCATACGGAAGCGGATCACACCCAGTACGGCGCTCGCAATGCGCTCGGCGGCGAATTGCATCCGGCCGGGCCCGCGTTTCGCCGCGCCGAAAATGTCAGGCAGTCGCGCACGATGTCTACCGACAGCGACGACACCGATGTGATCAATATTTCCAGCAACGACTCGAAACTTGAAAAGTTCTCGATGGATAAGCCGAAGAAGGGGACGCGAGTCACAACGACAACGGTGACGACCACTCGCGTGACCAAGGCAACGACGACAACGAAAGGCGGCAAGCGCGCAGTCGCAGTCATTAAATCGCCGCCAAAAATCGGAAGCGCAGCCGCGGATTGGGCGCGCTGGCCGATGGGAACGACGTTCCGGTTGCTATCGACCGGGCAAATGTATCGGGTCGAGGATTACGGCTGGGCGTTGAGCGGCCGGAACACGATCGATCTCTACATGGCCAACTCGCGCGACATGAACACTTGGGGCGCGCGCCAGGAACCGATCCAGATTCTGCACTGGGGCGATCCGCAACAAAGTTTGCAAGTGCTGCAAACGCACACCGAGCACAAGCACATCAAACGGATGGTGCTTGAGCTCCAAGGCCGGAACGAAGAAGCCGCCGCGCTTCAGTAATTCCTAAACTTCGCTCCAGTTCAGGATGATCTTGCCGGAGTTGCCGGACTTCGCTAGCTCGATCGCTTCCTTGAACTGTATATACGGGAAGTGATGGGTGATAAGCGGCCGAATATCCACGCCGCCTTTGATCAGCGCGGTCGTTTTGTACCAGGTTTCGTAGAACTCACGGCCGTAGATTCCTTTGATCGTCAGCTGATCGAACACGATCGTGTTCCAATCGATTGCGGCGGTGCCGGGCATGATGCCGAGCAGCGCAATTTTCCCGCCGTGAAACATGTTCGGCAAAATATCGTCGAAAGCCTTCGGATTGCCGGACATTTCGAGCGCGACGTCAAAACCTTCTTTCATCCCGAGTTTTTTCATCGCGTCGGTGAGTTTTTCAGTTCGGACATTGAGGGCCAGGTCGACCCCCATTTTCCATGCGAGCTCGAGCCGGTACGAATTCACGTCCGTGATCACGACGTGACGCGCGCCGGCGTGTTTGCAAATCGGAATGGCCATGCAACCAATCGGTCCGGCGCCGGTGATGAGCACGTCTTCACCGACGAGGTCGAACGAGAGCGCGGTGTGAACGGCGTTTCCTAACGGATCGAAACAGGAAAGAACATCGAGCGGTATCGAAGGATCGGCATGCCAGCAGTTCGATTGCGGAATGGCGACGAACTCGGCCCAGGCGCCGTTGCGATTGACGCCGACTCCTTGCGTGTTGGGGCAAAGATGACGGCGTCCGGCGAGACAGTTGCGGCAATGACCGCAGGTGATGTGGCCTTCGCCGACGACCAGATCGCCTTTGGCAAAACCTTTCACGTGATCGCCAACGCGATCGACCACTCCCACGAACTCGTGGCCGATGGTCATCGGCACAGGGATTGTCTTCTGAGCCCAGGCGTCCCAGTTATATATATGAACGTCGGTCCCACAGATCGATGTTTTGAGGACCCGAATGAGAACGTCGTCGGCCGCAGCTTCGGGAACGGGGACTTTCTCCAGCCACAATCCGGGCTCGGCTTTCGCCTTTACCACCGCCTGCATCGTTTTCTGCACGGAGTAATTGTATCCGCAGATTTCGCAGATTCACACAGATTATCGAAAGGAGTTTCTCAATTTAATCTGCGGAAATCTGTGTAATCTGTGGACAAATTTCTGTCTGCTCAGGAAGATGGGAGTTTCATGCCCGTGACACTTGAAAAGGCTGGAGCCGATACCGCGAAACCGCGTGCCGTCTTCATTCCGCGGTTCGTTAGCACGGTCGTGCTTTGGTCGATTGCGCTTCTGATCGCGTTCACCGGGTACGAAATCCTATTTTGGCTTTTGATCAGCGCGTTCGGGTTGATCGCGTTGCTGGAATTTTATCGGATGCTCGACCACGCGCAGCTGCCGAATTTTAAAATCACCGGATTGATCTGCGGCGGGATCATGCTGGGCGGAAGTTTTCATTACTTTTCGACGATCGGCCTTGCCCGTTCCTACGACTTCGAGGTGGCGGTATTGCTCTTTTTTCTGCTGACGGTCTTTGGCCGCCAAATGTTCGCGCGTTTGCGGCACGACGAGCCGTTGCAAACCATGGCTTACACGCTGTTCGGTCTGCTTTACGTGCTTTGGCTCTTTAATTTCACCACGAAAATTCTCTATCTGACTCCGCGGTCGAGCGCCGGCGTGGTAACGGGGCAATTTTATTGTCTCTACCTGATTGCGGTCACGAAGTTCAGCGACATGGGGGCGTATCTTACGGGCAGCGCGATTGGCCGGCACCTGATGGTCCCGCAAATCAGCGCGAAGAAAACGTGGGAAGGATTTTTCGGCGCGCTCGGGTTCGCGCTTTTTTGTAGCCTGGCGCTGTTCAAGCTCATGCCGGAGCAGTTGTTGATGTTGACTTGGACGCACGCGACGGTGCTCGGGCTGTTATTGGGCTTCGCAGCTGTGATCGGCGATCTCGCCGAATCGGTCATCAAGCGCAGCACCGGGGTGAAAGATTCGGGAAACTTGCTTCCAGGGATCGGCGGCGCGCTCGATTTGATCGACAGCCTTCTCTTCACGGCGCCCCTTTTGTTTTTCTATCTCCGGCTCGTTATTAGGGTTTCTTGAGCGGGTGAATCAAAATGAAACGTAAACGGGTCGTGGTCTTGGGCGCGACCGGATCGATCGGCGACAGCACGTTGAAAGTGGCGCACGACATCCCGGAGCGGATGGAGATTGTTGGGCTGGCTGCGAACAGCAACGCCGAAAAGCTGGCGGCGGCGGCGAACAAGACCCGCGCGAAAGCAATCTGTCTGGTGGACGAGCGCAAGATCGACATCTTGCGAACGAAGTTGGAGTACCAGCCAAAAATTCTTGTGGGCGAGAATGGCTTGCGCGAAGTCGCGCGAATGGAGGATGCGGACATGGTTCTCATCGCCATCGTTGGCACGGCGGGATTGCACCCCGCCCTTGATGCGATTGAATCGGGAAAAGATCTGGCCGTCGCGAGCAAAGAGATCCTGGTGATGGCGGGTGAAGCTGTGACCAATGCGGCCCAGAAACGCGGCGTGAAAATTCTCCCGGTCGATTCCGAGCACAACGCGATCTTCCAATGTCTCGATGGCCGGCCATCGGAAGTCCGCCGGATTATTCTGACGGCCTCAGGCGGGCCGTTTCGTGAGACACCCGCGGACCAACTTGCCAATGTTACGGTCGAGGAAGCGTTGAAGCATCCAACTTGGAACATGGGCCCAAAAATCACGATCGATTCGGCGACGCTGTTCAACAAAGGCCTCGAGATGATCGAGGCCCACTGGTTATTCGGCGTGGAAATGAATCGCGTAGAAGTAGTGATCCATCCCCAAAGCATCGTCCATTCGATGGTCGAATTTGCCGATGGGTCGACCCTCGCGCAGTTGAGCTACTCGAACATGTGTTTTCCGATTCAATATGCGGTGACGTGGCCGGAGCGCGTGCCGAACACATTGCCGCCGCTCGATTTTTCGAAGGTGTCGAAGCTCGAATTCTTTCCACCGCGTTACGAAGATTTCCCAGCACTCAATCTGGCGCGGCGGGCCGGCGAGAGCGGCGGAACTTTGCCCGCGGTCATGAACGCAGCGAATGAAATCGCGGTGGCAGCGTTTTTGAACCGACACGTCCGGTTCGCCCAGATCTGGGAGACGGTCGGGCAAGTGATGGACCGGCATCGTACCGTTGCACATCCCGATCTCGATGCGATATTGGCCGCTGATCAGTGGGCGCGCGCGGAAGCGACTGCCGCGATCGGGAAAAAATAATTCAGCCAGCCGCAATGATTCTTCACATCGGTCGCGTCGTCCTCGTCATCGTCGAGGTCCTGGTCATTTTCAATTTGCTCATCGTCGTGCACGAGATCGGGCATTTTCTGGCGGCACGCTGGCGCGGTCTTTACATCGAAAAGTTCGGGGTCTGGTTTGGCAAGCCACTTTGGCAAAGGAAAATCAACGGCGTCCAATATTCGTTAGGCTCGCTGCCGTTCGGCGGTTTCGTGGCGCTGCCGCAGCTCGCGCCGATGGATATCATCGAAGGAAAAGCGGACGTCGACCGAGAGCGGCTTCCGCCTGTTTCTGCACTCGACAAAATCATCGTGGCGGTGGCCGGTCCATTTTTCAGTTTGCTGCTGGCGTTTGTGTTCGCCGTAATCGTTTGGGTGGTGGGGTATCCGGTAAGTGAATCGGATACGACCACAGTGATTGGTTACATCATGCCGGATTCACCGGCGGAAAAAGCGGATCTGCATCCGGGAGACAGGATTTTGGAAGTGGATGGAAAACGAGTGACCCGTTTTCTCGGGATGAACGACAGCGTGAGTTGGGCGGTTGTCCGGAGTGAAGGCGAGACCGTTCCGGTGAAATTCGAGCGCAGCGGACAGGTGCAGACAGTCAACGTTGAGCCATATAAGTCCGAGACAGGGCGCTGGCGCCGAAAAAGCGTTCGCCAGCTGCTGATCCTGCCGGCCGAAACGGCGATCATTGATAAAGTCGAGCTGAACTCGCCCGCGGCCGCAGCCGGGTTGCGCCCGCGCGACATTATTCGCGGGTTCAATCATACGCCGATCTACAATCCGATCGCGCTGCTCGAGTATATTAAGAAACATCCCGACGAAACCTTGATCCTCGAAGTGGAGCGCAACGGTTCGAGATTCGAAGTGCCGGTGAAACCCGTGCCGCTGCCAACCGACGGAAAAATGCAGCCGCGAATTGGAATTCAATGGGACACGAGCGGAATCATGTCGATCGCGCACCCGAGCCCGATCGAACTGATTCGTAACAGTGTGACCAGCACGCTAAGTACGCTTGGCGCGGTCGCTTCGCCCAAATCGGATGTGAAACTGCAGCATCTAAGCGGGCCGATCGGTATCGGAAGAATTTACTATCTGTTTTTCGTCAGCGAGCGCGGGTGGCAATTGGCGCTCTGGCTCAGCGTGGTGCTAAATGTAAACCTGGCGATTTTGAACATGTTGCCGATCCCGGTGCTCGACGGCGGGCACATCCTGTTCGGATTGATCGAGTCGGTCCGGCGCAAACCTCTGAACATGCGCGTGCTCGAAGTTGTGCAAGGCACCTGCACGATTTTGATCGTTGGCGTGATTATTTACATCACCTTTTTTGATTTGCAGGATTTGCCGTTCGTTAAACACGCGCTCGATAAATACGCTCCTCAGTCGCAGGCCAAGGATCGAGACGTGCCTTAAGCGGATTGCGCCAGTCGCGCGCCGCTTTTACATTTGGATTCATGAATCCGTCAATGACAACGACGGCATTTGAGTTGCCGGGCTATCGCGTCGTGAAAACCTTCGGGGTTGTGCGCGGGATCATCGTGCGTTCGCGCTCGATCTTCGGCACGATCGGTGCGGGATTGCAGACCCTGGTCGGCGGCAACATCACGATCCTGACTGATCTCTGCGAGAAAACGCGGGAACACGCGCTGGAGCTTTGTTTGGACCATGCCCGCGGCCTGGGTGCTAACGCGGTCATCGGACTTCGTTACGACGCGACCGAAATTATGCAGGGTGTGACGGAAGTCCTGTGTTACGGCACGGCTGTGCTGGTCGAGCCCAATCCAGTCTGACAAAATGCACTATTGCGAGAATCCATTGCAGTTTCGCCGCCGCCTCTCGCGAGAGGTGCAAGTGGGCAATGTCGGCATTGGCGGGAACAATCCGATTCGCGTCCAATCGATGATCACGTGCGACACGATGGACACGGAGATGTCGATCCAACAGACGGTGGAGTTGGCGGAAGTGGGTTGTGAAATCGTCCGTATCACGGCGCCGACGGTAAAAGACTCGCGCAATCTGGAAAATATCGTGAAAGGGTTGCGCGACCGAAGCTGCGGCGTGCCTATCGTGGCCGATATCCATTTTAAACCGGACGCCGCGATGGAAGCGGCCAAATGGGTCGACAAAGTCCGGATCAATCCGGGCAATTACGCCGACTCGAAGAAGTTCCTGATTCGCGAATATTCGGATGAGCAATACGCGGCTGAGCTGAATCGGATCCGCGAGCGGTTCACCCCGCTGGTCGATCTTTGCAAAAAACGCGGCATTGCCATGCGGATTGGGACGAACCACGGCTCGCTCAGCGACCGGATTCTAAATAGATACGGCGATACGCCTCTCGGGATGGTGGAGAGCGCGCTCGAATTCGCCCGGATCGCGCGCGACCTGGATTATCACGCATTCGTTTTTTCCATGAAGGCGAGCAATCCAAAAATCATGATTGCCGCTTATCGACTGCTGGTGGCGCGATTGAATCAGCTCGGCCCGGATTGGAATTATCCGCTCCATCTCGGCGTGACCGAAGCGGGCGAAGGCGAAGACGCGCGAATCAAGAGCGCTATCGGAATCGGGTCGCTTCTGGCGGATGGGATCGGGGACACGGTCCGCGTCTCGTTGACGGAAGACAGTCCGCACGAGATTCCGGTGGCGCGGGCACTGGCGGCGATGGTGAAAAAGAAAACGCTCCGCGGTCCGGGCGGGATTGGCATTCAACGCCCAATGCCCAGTGTCGAATTGTCGTTCGATCCGTTTTCGTATCAGCGGCGCGCGACGGAAACAATTGAGCGCGACGGCGTGCGACTCGGCGGCGAACAATTAATTCGCGTGGTGGTGAGGCAGGAAAATTTCGACAAGATCGCGCACAAGATCGACAAGATGGGCGATTACAAGCCGGAGATCGTTTACGAAAACGCGCAAATCCAGGAGATCGATCCCACCGATGAGGACGCAATTGCGAGATTAAATCAGACTTCCGAGCCGCAATTAGTCACGGTGAAGGACGATGTCGATCTTCCGGTGATCGCGGCGTTTCGTTTGTTGGCCGCCAGATTGCAACCGCGGCATCCAATCCTCTTAAAGGATGTTGTGAAGAATGACGAAGCACCAATGACGAATGACGAAGGAAAAGATTTTCTTCAGACGCTTCTCGTATCGGCGACAAATGTTGGTTCGCTGCTTTGCGATGGAGTTGGTGACGCGATTTTGATTCAGGGCGAAGGTGCGCCGGGGCAGGCATTGCGTTTGAGCTACAACATTCTGCAAGCGGCCGGGTCGCGCATTTTTAAAACGGATTACGTGGCGTGTCCGTCATGCGGGCGAACCTTGTTCAACCTCCAAACCACGACTGCAAAAATTAAGGCAGCGACGTTGCACCTCAAAGGCGTGAAGATCGCGATCATGGGTTGCATCGTAAACGGGCCGGGCGAAATGGCGGACGCAGATTTTGGTTACGTCGGCGGCGCGCCAGGTAAGGTGAATCTCTATGTCGGCAAGACCGCGGTGAAATTCAATATTCCGGAAGCGGAGGCGGTGGATCGGCTGAAGGATTTGATTCGCGAACACGGAAGATGGACCGAGCCGGCGGCGGCGGAGCCGGTCCTGGTATAAACGGGTGCGGCGTTAACGATTTACGTACGCTTGAATCCCGCGTAAAAAGGGCGTGCAATATATTTCCGGAGAGCTAAATAAAGAGATTCGGAGTTCGTCTAAAATGTAGATAGGAGAATATCATGAAGAAACTCGCGTTAGTTTTAATCGCTATTCTTTCGATTAGCGGGGCTGCCCAGGCGATTTCGCTCAACATCGACATCGGTGACAACCCGTATTACGTCCACGGCCCGGGTTACTGGTCCGGAGGATACTACTGGGTTTGGGTTCCTGGACATTGGGGCCCGCATCACCGAGTCTGGTTCCACGGCCATTACGTGCGGCGGTAAGAAAATAGCAGCGTTTCATAGTCGGCCCGGCTAGCGATCAGCACGGGTCTCTTCTACTTAAACCCGGCCGACATCGTCGGCCTCAGGTTTTGCGACAGGTAAAAGTGGGGAAAGTGGGGACATCGCCGTATTTGATGGGGCACGGTTTATTCGTCACAGCGAGGTATTCGAAAGTTATTCACAATTATTCACACGCATCCCAGAAACTAGAAGAATTGTCTTGATTTTTTTTGATTCGACCGCCAGGCTCATAATTCACTCAGCTCTCTAAATTCTAAATTCTTAGTTCTTAGTTCTATGAAACTTACCTACACGTCTGTATTCTCCTATCTACGCGTCGCGGTTGCCGGCACCTTGGTGCTGGCGGCGGTGGCGTTAGCTGTCACGACAGCAAAAATGTCGACCCCACTCCGGCAGACGGAAGGGCCAGCGTACACTCCGAAAAAGGTGGACGCAGACTTCTTCAAACCCGGCCGCAACGCCGAAGCTAAGGTTACGGCCGAAAGCAGAAATCCGAAATCCTCACCCGACGTCGAATCTTATTTGCGACGAGCATATCCGAGTAAAGAAATATCGGGCGATGCGACACGGGCCGCGCGAAATGGCTGGGCCTCGCTTAATGCGAGCGCACACTCGGCCGGCTCTTGGCAACTGGTCGGTCCGAGCAAGGCAACCTACCCGCAGGCGCTTACTCCCTTCCTGTTCGACGGCGCGCAATACGTTGCAAGCGGCCGGGTGACAGCCATGGCAATCGCACCGAACTGTAGCAAGCAAAATTGTACTCTTTACGTTGCGGCGGCGGGTGGCGGCATCTGGAAGACCTCTAAGGCTCTTGCTGGAAGCCAGAATTGGCAATTCGTCTCCAACAGTTTTGGCATTAACGCTATTGGTTCAATGCTATTGGATCCAGCCGATCCTTCCGGCAATACTCTGTATGTCGGCACCGGTGAACCGAATGCCTCAGTGGATTCTGAAGCCGGCGTCGGGGTTTACAAGACGACGGATGGCGGCAACACTTGGGCGCTGTTTCCCGGCACCGATATCTTCTTTCAACGTGCGATTGGCCAGATGGCGCTGGACAATGCGGGGAATCTGCTCGTTCCAATTGCGAGCTCTGTTCGTGGAATAAATTCTGAGGACAGTGGGGCCGCGTCGAGTGGCGCTACTGGTCATCCGCTTCCAACGCGCGGTGTTTACCGATGTAACGGCGTGAGCTGCACGCGAATTTTTACCTCACCGTTGCCATTCACCCGAGGTTCAACCACGGTGCGGGTCGATCCGACACATGCCGGGTATATCTATGTTAACGCATTCGGGGGAGGCTTCTTTAATCCCGCTCCCGTGAGCGGGGGCATCTGGCGCTCGACGGACAATGGCGCATCGTTTACGCAGATTTTTCAGCCAACGGACACGTCGGTCACCGCGACTGCCAGCGCCCTTGAGCGTGACGAATTCGATGTCACTACGTTGCCTAGTGGTGCCACGCGGATGTTTGTTGGCGCCGGCTCGTACCCGCCCGGAGGCGGCCCTCCATCGTCATTCTGGCGAAGCGACAACGCGGATACTGCGGCGACGTTCGTATCCATGGGTGGCGCTCAGGTGTCCAATTATTGCACCGGTCAATGTTGGTACGACAATCCTGTCTACACACCATCCGGTTCACCGGACGTTGTTTATATTGGCGGCTCGTTCGATTACAATAATCTCCACGGCCGCGATAACGGCCGTGCCTGGTTGCTTTCAACCGATGGCGGCACGACCTGGAGCGACCTGACGCAGGATGGCGGTCCTAATCACGCCGAAGCGATCCACCCCGACCAGCATGCGATCACCACGGTCCCGGGTAACCCATTCCAGTTCTTCACCGGCTCGGACGGCGGTGTCGTTGGATCCGATGGCAAGTTTGCCGACGTGTCATACAAGTGCGACTCGCGGGGATTGAGCCCGGCGGATACTGCGTTCTGCAAGAGTCTGCTCAACCGAGTGCCGAATAAGCTGCTCAATATGAATGAGGGGCTTTCTACGCTTCAGTTTCAGAGCCTTTCGATCAGTGCCCAGCGGCCGCAAAACCTTCTCCAGGGCGGCACTCAGGACAATGGCACCTTCCAATACAATGGCTCAGCAGTGGTATGGCCGCAGATCATCTATGGCGATGGCGGTCAGTCCGGCTTCATGGTCACGAATGACTCAGTGCGTTTCAATACGTTCAGCGGTCAGGCCAATGATGCCAACTTTAGGAATGGCGATCCAACGAAGTGGGTCATCATCGGGGCGCCGATTTTATCGAGCGCGGAGGGTTCCTATTTCTATCCGCCAATTATTGCTGACCCAAATTCAGCAGCGGCGGGCACGATCTTCCAAGGATCGTTCTCAGTCTGGCGAACCCAGGACTGGGGCGGAAATCAAGCAACTCTCGAGGCCAATTGCCCTGAGTTCACAACAAGCGCCGTGCAACCGGGCTGCGGTGACTTCGTCCCGCTCGGCGGTCCGGCAGATGGCTCCGAGACTGAATCGGGTGACTTGACCGGCACGTTTTACGGTGGTGATCGCTTTGGTGGCGCCGTTGCGTCGCTCGCTCGCACCCCGCAAAACACGAACACTCTGTGGGCCGCGACCGGAGCTGGACGATTGTTCGTTTCCGATAACGCCGATGCGGCTGCGCCGTCGGTCCTTTGGAATCGACTGGACAACTCAGCTGCCAACACGCCTAGTCGGGCGATTAATGCGGTCTACGTTGATCCCACGAATGCCGCTCACACTTTCGTCGCCTACAGTGGTTATAACAACAACGGCGTAGCGTCCACGGGAAATCCCGGCCACGTGTTCGACGTGATGCGGACCGGACCGTCGACGGCGACCTTCACCGACATCAGCTACAATCTGCCAGATTTTCCGATCACAGACGTGAAGCGCGATGACAAGACAGGCGATCTCTACGCTGCGTCCGACTTCGGCGTGATGAAGCTGCCTTTCGCTACCACCACCTGGGTTGTTGCGGGATCGGGACTTCCGATGGTTGAATGCCCGGGCCTCACGATCAGTTCGGCAGGACGGGTTCTTTATGTGGCAACACACGGCCGCGGCGGTTGGTCGATGCAGCTTCCGTAAGCAAATTAATTAGTTGTTTCACAAATGGGCCGGCAGAAATGCCGGCCCGTTTTGTTTCCTCCGTGCCTTCAAAAAGGCTTGATCGGACTCGCGGACAGGAGTCTAATGGCAAACTAAAACTAGCAAGACTATGAGCACTCGATCATTGGTTTTCGGAGTTGCGTTCCTTTTTGTTTCCAGCCTTTGCGCAATAGCCGGGTCTGCAGCCGGAGGCGGCGCCGCACTCGGTCCGACCGACAATAGCTCGGTCAGCACCTATAAAGTGACAAACACCGGTGTGGGGGCGAGCGCCCAGTCCTCTGCCGGCGGTTCCGCATCGCAGGGCAGCAGCTCTTCCAGCACAAGCGGTTCCTCAACGGACACTTCCTCATCCAGTGGAGCTGCCTCCTCCAGCGGGGTTGCCTCATCGAACGGAACTGCGTCGACGAATAGCAGCGCGCCCTCGACCTTCGGCGTCGGACCAAGCGGGGCCAAGAGTGCGAATCAAACTGCAATCGAACTGGCGCGTGAAAGAGTGATCGACACCGGAGACAAGGCTGTAGAAACAGAAAAACCGGCAAAGACTGAACCACGCGACAAGACATTCGCGCCGGGCCTGCTCGATAAGGTCAGCGACATTTCAGCTGTCGGCGCGCAAAAAGAACACGGTTCCGGTTCCAAAACCGACGAAAGCAAGTCCGCAGCGTCAGGAGATAAAAACGATTCGCACAAATAGAGCTGCGCTGAATAATCGCCAGCTCGGCCGGTGCGTTTAAGGCGAAGAGATCGTTAACAAACGACGCGCTGCAGGTTGATTTTCCTGCAGACGGGGGCATATTCGGCGCTCCTCCGCGCCCCGGAACACGCTGCATGGAAAAGATCCGCAACATCGCCATTATTGCGCACGTAGACCACGGTAAGACCACCCTGGTTGATCAGCTCTTGCGTCAGTCCGGAACCTTTCGGGCGAATCAAAAAGTCGAGGAGCGCATGATGGACTCGATGGATCTCGAGCGAGAAAAGGGCATCACGATCCGCGCGAAGAACGCGGCGTTTCAGTGGAACGGCTATCGCATCAACATTGTAGACACCCCCGGCCACGCCGACTTCGGCGGCGAAGTCGAACGGATCATGAAGATGGTCGATGGCGTGCTGCTGGTAGTTGATGCTCACGATGGACCGCAGGCGCAGACTCGCTTCGTCTTGCGTAAAGCATTCGAAAACCATCTCAAACCTATTGTTGTCATTAACAAGATCGATCGCGAGCACGCGCGTCCGCACGAAGTTCTCGATCTTGTGTTCGATCTCTTTGTCGAATTGAAGGCGACTAACGAACAGCTCGATTTCCCGATCATTTATGCGAGCGCGAAAGAGGGTTTCGCCAAGCGGGATCTGTCCGACAAGAGCGAAGACATGACACCGCTGTTTGAAACGATCGTTGAATCGGTGCCGCCGCCGGAAATTTCGACCGAACCGTTTTTTCAGATGCTGGTTTCGAATCTTGATTACAGCGACTACCTCGGCCGCATCGCCTTAGGCAGGATTGTCAGCGGTCGAGTCGGGGTTGGCGATTCGATTGTCTGTCTGCACCGGGACCATTCGCCAGAACGCGCCATCGTCACCGCAATTTTTACCTACTCGGGCCTCGAGCAAATCCAGATCAAAGAAGCGTTTGCCGGAAACATCGTTGGAGTTGCCGGCTTCGAGGAAATTTACATCGGCGAAACTCTGACTGACAGCGAGGAGCACCCACCGCTTGAATTCGTCGACATCGATCCGCCCACGATCCGGATGCGCATTTTGGTGAACGACTCGCCATTTGCCGGTCGCGACGGGAAATTCGTTACTGCCCGTCACTTGCGGGACAGGCTCACTCGCGAAACGCGCGGCAACGTTTCATTAGAAGTGAGCGATACCGAGACGGCCGGCGCGTTTCAAATAGACGCGCGCGGCGAAATGCAAATCGCCATTCTCGTCGAGCAAATGCGGCGCGAAGGCTACGAAATGATGGTCTCGCGGCCGGAAGTCATCTTCCACCGCGATGAATCGGGCAACCTCCTTGAGCCGTTGGAGAACCTGTATGTCGATCTGCCTAACGAGAACCTGGGCGATGTGATGCAGTCTTTGGCCAATCGCAAAGGAGAAGTGGTCGGAATACATCATCACGCCACGCGCGTGTCGATCGAAGCAATCATTCCCACCCGCGGCTTGATTGGGCTCGAGACCGATCTCGTCAACTTGACCCGTGGCGAAGGCATAATGAGTCATCTCTTTCGTGAATATGCCGCGTTCAAAGGCGAGATGGAGGGTCGTGGCCGCGGGGTGCTCGTTTCCATGGAATCCGGAATCAGCACAGCCTATGCGCTCGACAGCATTCAAGACCGCGGCCGTCTCTTCATCGGTCCGCAGGAAGACATCTACGGAGGCATGATTGTCGGCGAGAACGCACGCCCGGAAGATATGCCGGTCAATCCGTGCAAAGCAAAACGCCTGACAAACATGCGCAGCCAGGGAGAAGGCAAAGCCATTCAGCTCGAGACTCCGTTACGTATGACGGTCGAGCGCGCGATCGAATACATTGGCATCGACGAGTATGTCGAAGCCACGCCTAAATCGTTACGGCTCCGCAAGCAGATTCTCGACGCCACTGCCCGAAAGCGGGCGGCCAATCGCGCCGCTTAGTTGGATTGACAAACCAGGCGGGCGCAGCTTGAATACTGCCTAGTAATTTCTCCACGTCCGCGGGTCTCGCGGCGTGCTCGTTGAATCTTACTCGTTAGGCAATCGTATTCGAAAAACCCGATATGGCGGGACATAGCAAGTGGTCGAAGGTCAAGCGTTTTAAAGGCGCAATCGACGCGAAACGTGGGCAGATCTTCAGCAAGTTCTCCAAGGAGATCACCATCGCCGCAAAAACAGGTGGCGGCGATCCGAACGCAAATCCGCGTCTTCGCAGCGCGATTCAGGCAGCCCGCGCCCAGAGTATGCCCAACGATAATATCGATCGCGCCATCAAACGCGGCACGGGAGAAGGCGTCGAAGCCGCCAATTTCGAAGAAATTATCTACGAAGGATATGGCCCTGGCGGCGTCGCGATCATCGTCGAGGCCGCGACCGACAACAAGAATCGGACGGCCGCGGAGGTACGCAGTATTTTCACGAAAAATAATGGCAACCTCGGCTCCGCCGGCAGTGTTTCATATATGTTTCATCGAAAGGGGCAGATCACGGTTCCGCGCAGTTCGATCGACGAAGACCGCCTTCTGGAGCTTGTCTTGGAGGCCGGTGCTGAAGAGTTGACAACCGAGGAAGATCAGTATCTTATCATTACTTCGCACGATCGGCTCTACGCTGTAGCTGAGACGCTCAAGAGAGCAAATGTAACGACCGATGGGCAAAAGTTTACTTTCATCCCTGATAGCACGGTTCCGGTTGCCAATGAGGACGTGGCCCGGCAGGTGCTGCGTTTGTGTGACGCCCTCGAAGAAGATGATGACGTCCAGAACGTCTACTCGAATCTAGATATTCCCGACGAGATGCTGGCCAAGTTGCCAGCTTGAAAAAGAAATTTCCTTTCGCTGAACCTGGCAGTGCGCTTGCCCCCGGCGAGCAATCGGCCTCTGCAATTTTATGAACGAAGAAAACGAGAACCAGCCGCCGCTGGAAACCCAATCGGCCGGAGCCCCCGAACAGCGTCGCCCTCGCGGGCGCCGCCGCTATGGTCGCCGGCGTTACTACAACCGCGGCGGGAACGACAATTTTAACGAGCCTTATAACGAATCCCGGAACGACGCGCCGGGCACGGCAAGCGGCGATCCCGTTACCACCGAAACATTGGAAGGCGCGCCTGAATCAGGCGAACAAGTCGAGCGCGAGCCTGAATTCGGCGAAGGCATCATCGAGATCTCCGGCAAAGGCTTCGGTTTTCTCCGTGACCCGAAACGCAATTTTATTCAGACCCCGCAGGATATTTTCGTTACTCCGGAAATCGTGCGCCGCTTCGCCCTGCGCGATGGCATGTGGATTTATGGTGAAACGCGTCGCGGCAGTCGCGGCCCACAACTGATAAAACTACTCACCGTCAACGGCGAGGACCCCACGAAATATCAGGGTCTGCGTCCTTTCGAAGAACTGACGACGATCAATCCCAACAAACGGATCAAACTCGAGACTGTTCCGGATCGCTATACCACGCGCATCATGGACTTGATGACGCCGCTCGGCATGGGCCAGCGCGGTTTGATTGTCGCGCCACCGCGCACTGGCAAAACGACGTTGCTTCATCACATCGCCGACGCGGTCACAAAAAATCATACGGAGATGAAGCTGATTATTCTTCTGGTCGATGAGCGCCCGGAAGAAGTCACGGATTTCAAACGATCGCATCCGAAAGCGGAGATCATCGCCAGTTCGAACGACAGCGACATCAAAAGTCACACCCGCATTGCCCAGCTTGCGATCGAGCGTGCGAAACGCCTGGTCGAGGCGGGTCAGCACGTTTTCATTCTGCTCGATTCAATCACGCGAACCGCCCGCGCTTTTAATAATGCCATGTCCGGCGGCGGTCGGACGATGAGCGGCGGTATCGATGCCCGCGCGATGGAGATTCCGCGAAAAATCTTCGCCGCTGCGCGCAATACGGAAGAGGCCGGCTCACTCACGATCGTCGCCACGGCACTGATCGAAACCGGCAGCCGGATGGATGAGCTCATCTTTCAGGAGTTTAAAGGCACCGGCAACATGGAGATGGTGCTCGATCGCAAAATTAGCGATCAGCGCATTTATCCGGCGATCGACATCTTTCTTTCCGGCACCCGCCGCGAGGAACTGCTGCTTCAAGCGTGGGAGCTGGAGAAGATCAATTTGATCCGTCGCGGTCTTGCCGGTCACAAGCCGGAGGAAGCGATTCAGCGTTTGCTCATGTTCGTGAAGAAATTCCCGACCAACACGCAAATGCTGAAAGAAATTCCAGGTTAAACTATAGCCGCGGTCTGGGACCGCTCTCGCGCGCGTGCCGCTGCCATTACCGAAAAGCCTTCTCAAGCCGTCGGCCAAGGAAGTCGATTGGGAGGTTCTCCCTCCGGAAACTGGGTCTCAACCGCGCGGTTCGGTTGAATCGGTCTTTAGACTCGTTTCGCTGGTGATGGATCGATTGATCCGGATCCCGGGCCTCAAAAAACGGCTCGGCTTGAACCCGATTGTCGATCTTGTGCCGGGCTTCGGCGATATCGCAGCGGGCGTGGTTTCCGTCTCTGTTATCGTTTACGGGATTCGGCGGGGAATTCCGAAGATTGTTCTCGGCCGGATGGCGCTCAACGTCTTGATCAACGAAGTCGTCGGTTTAATTCCAGTCGCCGGTTCCGCATTCGCGTTCTGGTTTCAAGCCAACACGCGCAACTATGAAATGATTCGCGGACATATCGAGACTCCGGGCCGCTCCACCAAAGGCGACAAGATTTTCGTTAGCGTGATTCTCGGGCTGGTTGTCCTGGTAATTCTCGGCGGTTTTCTTGGTACGTTCCTGATGTTGCACGAGCTCGCGAAGTTAATTACTGGCGGTTAATTCAGGCGCGCTTTGATGTGTCGCTCGTAAAGCGCGTGAATTGTTTCCCGGGCGGCGCCGTAATCCTTCGCGAATAGATCGAGATCCTCGTAGCCGAGTCGCTTTGCCGTCTTTTTTTGTTCTTCCGGCCCTGCTGGCAACGTCGAAACATTCTTGTTCTCGAATCGCCGTAATGCCGTTTCAGTGCGGCGCAGCAACTCGTAGCTTTGAGTTGCGTCGCTCGCATCACGATCTGAGACGATTCTATTTTCCCGCAAAGCCATCAAAGCGCGTTGCCAATTCGGCTCCCACACGCCCGAACGCATTTGCAACGCTTGCACGAGAAACTCGGCTTCAATCATCCCGCCGCTACCGGTCTTGAAATCGAGAAAATCGGAGCCGCTGCCGCGCTCGCACCGAATTCGCTCCAGCATATTGTCGATCTTGGCAAAGAGATCGGATTGCTTGCCGACCTCGCGCCAAATCCGTTGCACGATGTCGAGATACGCGTCTTGCCACGGCCCGCTGATTGGGCGCGCTCGCGTTAACGCGTGGATTTCCCAAAGTTGCGCGCGCTCGCGGTAGTACGATTCGTATGCCGCCAGCGGCGCAACCAAGGGTCCTTTCTCCCCATCAGGGCGAAGTCGGGTGTCGAGCGAGGCGATCATGCCTTCGGCGCTGGGCTGCATCGTGGCCGTCACCAAATTTTGCGCGCTGCGGGTGTCGTCACCAATAAACAGTAAATCGAGATCGGCGCCGTAACTCAATTCACCGCCGCCAAATTTGCCGAGCGCAATAATCGTCACATTTTCCCCGCCTAACAGCTTGTTCGCAAAGGTGAGACATGATTCGGCGAGGTCGGACAACTCCGCGAAAATGACCGACGCCGTTGCGACTCCAAGCACGTCGCGCATAATGATCCGGAGGAGTTGTCTTTGCCGATATGCCCGAATCGGATCGAGATTCGCCGCGCTGCTTCCGAACGATTCCAGCCGAGCACAATGTTCGGCGATTGATCGCGGTTGATTAAAATTTTTGTCGCGCGTGATCTCCTCGACCAATTGCGGCCGGCGAATCAGTAAGTCGCCGGCGAATCGGCTGGCATCGAGAGTTTTGATCATCAATTCGAGCAAAGTCGGATTAGTGGCCAGTAATTCAAAAAGCAAGCCGCGCAGGCCATAAGCTTCGACAAACCGGACGAATTGGTTCAAAACGGCGTCCGGATCTGCCGCCTTAGCCATTTGGGCGAGCAAAATCGGCCGGAGCTTCCTAAAAATCTGTTTGGTTCGCGGTGCCACATGAGACGCCGACGTCGGTTTCAACAAATCGGCCAGCGATCGGGCGGCTGATTTTTGGTCTTTGAATAATTCCAGGTCCGGCAGCGCGCATTCCGCTGGGGCTGATAAAATGATCCGATCGAAAATCGATCGAACATTCTGGATTGTCTTCTTGAGGGCTGCGGTGAATTCGTTGCCGGAATCAAAGCCGAGACTACGCGCGAGTCTTTTGAGAGGCAGCGGGTCCCGCGGAACGGTGTGAGTTTGTTGTTCTGCTTCAATCTGCAACCTGTGTTCGACCTGGCGGAGGAAACGATAGGCTCGATCAAGATCGACAACTTCGGCACGCGGGATGAGTTCGAGTCGTGCCAGCGCGCGCAATGCATTCAGTGTGCCTGGTTCCTGCAGAAACGCGTGGCGGCCGCCATGGATGAACTGAAGCGTTTGGACAACAAACTCGATTTCGCGAATTCCGCCGCGTCCAAGCTTGACGTCTCGGTCCAGTTTATCTTTGCCGAGTGAGTCGCGTTCTATGCGTCGTTTGATATTGGCAATCTCGTCGAGCAAATCCGGTGTCGGGCTACGCGGATAGATGAAAGGCTGATGTTGACGCAAGAATTCGTAGATCAGCTCACGACTTCCGGCGATTCCCCGCGCTTTGATCAACGCAATCCGCTCCCACGTTTCGCCAAAGCCGGCGTAATAATTCTCCATGCTTTCAAGTGAGCGGGCGAGCGGACCAGCCGAGCCTTCAGGACGCAAGCGAAGATCGATCCGAAACAGCGCGCCTTCCGGATCCCGCGTGGAAAACGTTTCCAGAATTTTTTCGGCCAACCGGTTAAACCATTGGTGATGTGAAAGGCGCGGCGAGAGCTCGCCTTCTTCGCTGTAAAGAAAGATAAGATCGACATCGGAACTGTGATTGAGCTCGCGGCCGCCCAGTTTCCCGAGGGCGAGGATGGCAAAATCGGCCGTAGGCGATCCCAACGATTCACGGAATTTTGAATTCCAGTGGGCAAAGACTTCGCGCACGCAAATTTCAGCGAGTTGGGACAACTCTGCGGTCGTTTCTTCGAGGGCTGCGGCATTCGCGAGCTCACGCAACGCGATTCGCGTCATTTCCTTATTTTTCCAGCGGCGAAGGATTCGGAAGTTGTTTACTGCGGCATCAGTGCCGGCCATTCGATAAAGTTCGTTGGCCATTTCGATGTGATCGCGGCCTTGCCGGCAAATTTTCGGTTGAGAGAGCCAGACCAGAAGGTCCGGATTCTTGGCGATCCGAGCCGCACAGATGCTCGAGACCGCGAAGAGGTGAAGAAGAGCCGCCTCGCCTAATGGAAAATTTTGGATCGCGTCGGGCAGCGGACCCGCCGCTTCCGGCCACGTTCCATTCAATTGAATCAGCGTGGTTTCGACTTGCGCAGGATACAGCGAAGCGGCGGATTTCTTTTTGATCCAGCTCGCGCTCTCCATCACCCAAAAGATGCCGCGAAACCAGACGAATACTATTGTCGATCTTTCCGCGACTGACCGAGCTAAATCTAACCGACTTTTTCCCGCGCCTGGGAAAGAAGGCGACGTTCGGCCTTGCTTAAACTTTGGATTCCCTTGCGCGAGATTTTCTCAAGCAACGGATCGATTTCATGCTCGATAAATTCGGCTGGCGTCATGCGTTGCACGCGTTCGGCTGCTTCGCGTCGGCGGCGCAATATCCGTCGCAACCAGGACGCGTGTCCGAAGCCGAGCAAGTTCGCGTAAAGCCAGCCGGCGGCAAGACCGCCGGGAATCGCGCTGTGCATCACCGCGCCATTTCGGTCAATTGCAAGCATCAGCAAACTCAGGAACAGGATTGCACAAGCGACGTGCTTTGCCTTCAAGTGAAAGGAGAAACGGGAGCCGCCCCATTCAATCAAGTCCAGTTCTGGCAGAATTGTTGCGTAAGCGATGAGCACCGCGGCCACGCCGCCACTAGCCGCGTACAAGAGCGTCTCAGACGGCATCAGAAACAAGTGCCCGAGTTCGCCTCCGATCGCGCCACTCAAAAACAAATACAAAAAGTGGCGTTGGCCAAGAATTGATTCAATGTCGCGTCCGAGAATATACAAGACCAACATGTTTCCCAGGAAATGCCACGGACTGCTATAGAGAAGCATCGCGGTGGCGAATTGCCATGCGTAAGCATCGTGAAGACCGCGATTACTTAGCGCCAGGTAGTCGCGCACAAGATCGGGAGCAAACGCATCGAGAAAGAATTGGGTAACGAAACTGGCAACGTTCAGCCCGATCAAGGCGAACAGAACAACGCGTCGACTCTCTCTCCACGGCCGCGCAAACAATGATGGTTTTCCCCGCGACAGCCGCACCTCAAGAGAATAGCGCAGTGCGATTTTTTTGTCAGCAGAATTTCAGTTTCGCACAGTCCGGCACGACCGCACCTGGTCGATCTTATTCGGGCACGAGGACGCGAAGCGAGCGCTCGGACAGGCTGAATTCGACCGGACAATTTCCGACCAGTTCGCCGTCCAGTTCGACCGGGACGGACTGGTCGCTTTCCACGCGCAGGCGTCGGGTTTGGAAATATTCGATCTCGGGCACACGAATGTCGGAACTAAACACGACGTCCTGCAAATATTTGATGATCTCAAGATAACCGAGGCGCTTGAAAACGATGACGTCCAAAAGACCGTCATCGATCACAGCGTGTTTAAAAAATGGAAACGGACCGCCGTAGAACCGGCCGTTGCCGACAAGGACAAACGAACCTTCGTCAATAGTGGCGTCCTCTGACTGAATGAAAAGCCGAGGGGGTTGGCGCGCCGCAATTTGAACCGCGGAAATCAAATAACTGACCGGCCCAAAATTTCGTTTTAATTGGCTGCTTGTTTCTTTTACGACTTGAGCGTCGAGCCCGACGCCCGCGAGCTGAACGAAAAATTTCTGGTTCGCTTTCGGCAAGTCTACCGCGCGGGTGCTGTCCGCTCTAATAATGTCCCAGCAAAGTTCGAGATCGTGAACCGGCAAACCGAGCTCGGTCGCGAACACGTTCATCGTGCCGATTGGCAGAAGACCGAGCGTAGCGTTGGTCCCGGCCAGCCCATTTACCACTTCGTTGATCGTTCCATCGCCGCCCGCGGCCACGATTTTTTCGAAACCTTCTTTTGTTCCGCGTCGGGCCATGAGTTCGGCTTCGCCGGTGCGGGTGGTGGCGCAGACGACGCAATCGTGGGCCAGCGATTCGACTTGGGCTCGTTTTCGCCGGGCCCGTTCGCTATGTGCAGCTGGATTCAGAATAATCAGGGTGCTGGTGCTTATCTCAGCACTGTTCCGTTTCATCTTTTCTTCAAACATGCCCTGCGTAACGTTTCCGCGTGCAAAAATTCGGACGCCTCACACTGATTCTTATCGGAGGATTGTCGATTTTTGGAGCGGTCCTTTTTCTTGCTCTCAATTTGTATGTGCAATCCCAAGGGACACAAGCCAGGATCCAGCAAGAACTTCGCCAGCGTTTTGGCGCGACGTTAAAAATTGGACGCGTTAGCGTCACGCCGTGGAGTGGTTTGAAGCTCAGTGGCATCACCATCGCCCAGGGAACGACTGGCACCAGCGGCAACTTTCTTGAGGCGAAAAATTTTGGTCTGCGGATCGCGTTCTTCTCTCTTTTTTCGAGAAGACTCGTGATCAAGGAAGTGTCGCTGGTCAGTCCAAACGTCGTTTGGCCGCAGAATGCGGACGGCAAATGGCGATTGCCGGATTTACGGCCTGAGCGTCCGGAAAATTCTCCAAAAAATATCGTCGCTGCGACTTCTTCGGCTGAAGAATCGGAAAAGGCCGAGACGCCGTCGGAAACTCGTGTGACAGCGAAACCATCAAAGCAGCCGATGCCTCCGCCGGAACGGAAAGCGATCGTGCCCGGGGCATTCATCTCTGAAATTCATAAGGTCAGTCTGATAAACGGCAATTTTCGCTTTCTCGGTCGGACAAGCGAACCTGTCGCAAATTTCGAAGGGGTCGGATTTCGTGCCGCAGTTAGTAACGCATCGTCGTTACATGGGAACGCGCGCGTCGCCAAGGTTTCGTTGCGCGAGCGTTTTCTTCTCGAGCAATTGAAATCGCCGTTGCGATATGATGTAAACGGTCTCGATCTCTCGCAGATTTCCGCACACCTCGGCGGCGGAGACATTACCGGCCAGTTCACGATGCAACCGGAAACGGAGGAATCCCCGTTCCGAGTGGAAATGAAATTCCGCGGCGTGCAGGCGGATCAAATTATTACTGAAGCCGGCGGACCCAGCGGAGTTCTGCAGGGGAAGCTCGAGGGCAGCTTGCAAACAGAAGGCAAGACGACAGACCCCGATGCGCTGACTGGAAACGGCGAAGTTTTTTTACATGACGGGCAGCTCCGGCAATACAATTTGCTCGTCGCGCTCGGTCAGCTTTTCCAAATCGAAGAACTCACCCAGCTGCATCTCGATCAGGCTGAAGCGAAATACCATCTTGCCCCGGGCGTAGTGACGATCGACGAATTAGTTTTGCGCTCGACGAATATTCGTCTCTCGGCCACGGGAACAGTGAGTTTTCGTGGCAAACTCCACTTAAGTTCGCGGTTGGCTATCAATGAAAAAGTTCGCGCACAGCTTTTTAAGCCGATCCGCACGAATTTTCAGCCAACGGAGGAACCTGGATATTCCGCCGTCGATTTCGAAGTCAGCGGAACACTCGAACGGCCTAAGACAAATTTGCTCGAAAAAGTAGTGGGGCGCGATTTGAAAGACCTGGTGAACAGTCTCTGGGGCGGAAAAACCGACAAGCCGAAAAAGAAAAAGGGAGCGCAGACAAATACTGACGAGTCCACGCCGCCGACAAGCCCCGAGGCGAGCACATCGCCAGCCGCGCCAAGTCCGACCAATTCGCCATGAGGGTGATCGCCGGTCGCGCCGGCGGTGTTCGGCTGACCTCGCCGAAGAACGGCGTCCGCCCAACGATGGACCGCGTGAAAGCAGCGATTTTCTCGAGCCTTGGCGAGATCGTGATTGGCGCACGGGTCCTCGATCTTTTTGCCGGCACCGGCGCCCTCGGTATCGAGGCGCTCAGTCGCGGCGCCAACTCGGCGCTTTTTGTCGAACAAGATCGACAATCGATCGCGGCCATCGAAAAAAATCTCAGCAAAACGCAACTGGCTGGCCGGGTCCGCCAACAGGACGTGTTCGGGTTCCTGAAAAATGCGGTCGTAACCACCGAGAAATTCCAAATCGTGTTTGCCGATCCGCCTTACGATAAAATGAAATCGGATGAGTGCTTCACTGAGAAGCTTTTGGCCAATGAAACCCTGCCGTCGCTGCTGGAACCGGACGGAGTTTTTGTCTTAGAGAAGCGGCCGGGTGAGGAAATTCCATTGACGAAACTGTGGCAGGTGAATCGTCAAAAAACCTACGGCGCCACTGAAGTCTTATTCCTTGCGCCAATTCGCAAATGATTCGCCTTGTCTACAATCTGCTCTGGCCGCTCGGCTTGGTGTTTTTTCTGCCAGGCTACCTGGTCAAAATGTTTCGGCGCGGCAATTATCGCGAAAAATTCGGTCAGCGTTTGGGTTTTTACGATGCGCATTTACGGGCCCGACTCTACTGGAAGAAAGCGCTCTGGCTGCACGCGGTCAGTGTCGGCGAGGTGACGATTGCGCTGAAACTGGCCAGGCAAATTCGTATTTTGAAACCGAATCAGGAGTGCGTTCTGACCACGACGACCACGACTGGATTTGCGCTGGCAAGTAAGAATGCTCCGGAGTGGATCGAGGTGATGTACAGTCCACTCGACTTCTGGCCGATCATGCGCCGCGCGTTCGCCACGATCGGTCCCAAAGCGATCATTTTGGTTGAAGCGGAAGTCTGGCCTAATTTCGTGGCCGAAGCGCACGCCCGGAAGATACCGATCGCTTTGGTCAATGCTCGATTGTCGCCGCGGTCCGAGAAAAGGTTTCGGATGTTCCGCAGTTTTGTCGCTCCGATTTTTCGTCTTCTCGACGCGATTTGCGTCCAAAATCTCGAAGATATTGCGAGGTGGAAAGCACTCGGCATTGAAGAAGGGAGAATTAGTCACGTTGGCAGCATCAAGTACGATCCCGAGAACGCAGAGGTCGACTCGGAGCTACCAACCGCCGTTCTCGCTGAATTCGGGTTGGAAAAGCGCGCGGTGATTTTCGGAGGCAGCACGCATAATGGCGAAGAGAAGGTTCTAGCCGAAGTGTTTCGTGCTTTGCGAAGGGACTTTGTCGATCTTCTTCTGGTTCTGGCACCGCGACACACCGAACGAACAACCGAAATTCGTCGCGACTTGGAAGGAATCGGATTCCGTGTCGCGCTTCGAACTCAATCGCCTCTTCCCGATCCATTTCTCGATTGTCTGCTTATCGATTCCACCGGTGAACTGCGCGATTGGTATGGCGTGGCGACACTTGCCTTCATCGGGAAAAGCTTGCTCGCCCGCGGCGGGCAAAATCCAGCCGAAGCAATCTTGGCCGGGAAACCGGTTCTATTCGGTCCCCATATGGAGAATTTCGCGGCACTGGCAGACGCACTCGTGGCAGGGCGCGGAGCGATTCAAGTCAACTCTCCGACCGAACTGCGGAGGGCCATGGCGCATCTCCTGGCAAACCCCGACGAACGCGAAGAAATCGTCGAGAACGCGCGGAAGGCCTTGGATGCACATCGCGGCGCTACGGTCCGCACAGCACAGCTGATTGTCGATCTGAACCCGGCGCGCTGAAAATTCGCGAGGTTGCCTTGCCGCTAGCGAATGGAATATTGGGCGGCTTTGTGACCCTATCGTCTAGAGGCCTAGGACATCGCCCTTTCACGGCGGTAACACGGGTTCGAATCCCGTTAGGGTCGTATGTGTTTGATAATCAGTACCTTGTGCCAGAGATGCGGAGGCATGGACCACCATTGCTTACGTGTATTCCTCAAACAGCTTCCGGTGTCGCGTTCGCGAGCCACGCAGCGCGTCTTTTTATTTTCAGCCATGATTGAGATGGACCCGCGCGTTGGAGAATCGGCGAATCGCGCGAAACTTCGGCCAAGCTGATTTAGGGCAAACGCTTGTCGCAAGGGCGTAAAACGATTAAATGCTCACGCGAGCGTTTGAAAACCAGTCGTTCTAATCTGGTCCTCGGGGTTTATATCATGACGGGCTTGGTCTGCCTTGGAATGAGTATCGCGGCGGCGGGCCGAAAGCAATTGGAGTGGACTAACGTTTATGTTCCGGCGGGCGCCCGCCTGTTGAGTAGCGAAAGCCTCTATCTTGCCAGGGACCCTTTTTGTTACCCGCCGTTTTCCGCTGTGGTAGCTGTCCCCTTTGTCTGGCTGCCGATGTGGGTTTCGAACGTGGTCTTCCAACTGGTTAACTTCGCGGCCCTGATTTTGTTCGTCCGCACGAGTTGGCAGTTCACGGGTGGCGGACGTTTGCTGGAGGAGGGCGACAAATTTCAGCGCGAGATCTGGATCGCGATCCTCGCCTTGCTCTGTGCGCTCCGATTTTCGTCCAACGCCCTAGCACATGGACAGTCGGACCTATTGATTGGCCTGCTCTTAGTGCTCGGCGCCGCTGCACTTGTTAATGGCAGGTCAGCGCTGGCCGGAATCTGTTGGGGTTTGGGCGCTGCATTCAAAGGGCCTCCACTGTTGCTTGCCCTCTATCTGGTTTGGCGGGGACAAGTCGCCGCGACGGTCATAATGCTAGCCGTCTTTTTCGCTGCGAATCTGCTGCCCGATGTGATCCATCATGCGCCCGGCGGGAGATTTTGGCTAACTGTTTGGTTCGAGCGCTACTTCGAACCGCTCTTCGGACGAGGCCACCTGCCCGGTACTTGGTTTGGAGGATTCAAGGACGATCAGTCGATCGCGGGTGTGGTCGGCCGTTGGTTTACCACTTCGTTGACAATTCAAGACAAGGAGCTGGTCTTAGCTTGGCGAGCCAACGCCCCGAATCCCGATGTGCTCAGGGTCATCATCTATGGCAGCTATGGACTACTCGCGATTGGTTCTGCGATTGTGATGTGGCCGCCATTCCGGCAGCTAAAATCCCGGTTTGATCGCGCCACTGCTGTCGATAGGTCTGAACGATTTCACCGGTCTGTTTATGAAGTCGCCATCAGCCTGTGCCTGGTCCCGTTGGTCTCTCCGATGTCGAGCCGCTCGCATTTTTGCGTATTGCTAATCCCCGCAATGTGCCTCGCGCGAGTTGCGGTCGACCGGCGCGACGCCATTGCTCGAACATCTCTTTTCACCGCGATTGTGATATCGCTGATTTCGTCCAATATTCCTCCGCTCAAGCTCGTTCACGAAATCACGCTCTACTTTGGGTCTGCGACCTTTACCGCATTGTCGCTACTCATTGGATGTGGCTGGGTGCGCTGGACGCTTAAGCAACAATCGCCCTCGTAATCACCAAATGTCCTGCGGGCGGAAGCCGTCTGTCTCATTCTTCGATCGCGCCGTAGTGGGCTAGCTCCTCTATCGACCAACTTCGCGCGCGCGTGGGCTTTTCGGACAAAATCCGACACTCGAACCGCGTAATTCTGCGCAATTGTGCAAAGTCGGTAATTTGCTTTCGCGCAGTTAACGCGCAAACTGGCGCTGATTTACGTCGAAAATGTGCGAAATCACGAAAAGCGAAAAGTGGTTTCGAATCCGGTTAGGGTCGCCAACTCCTTTTCATAGGAGAGATGCTCAGTTGCTATGGACTGTTGGCCGTTGTGAAGAAGGAATCGATTGGACGCTGTAAGCATTGCGAATACGACCAAGACACTCGCAAAACTCAGTGAGGTTCCGTCAAACAGTCGGGTTCTCGGATTACGGCGGAATCCGGGTGACACAAAGGTAGGACAAAACTCGGCACCGCCTTGTCAACGAACAGCATTGAGCGCGGCCTGCGGCCTGCGTCCTGCTAATTCGATCTCAGGAATCATGAGCGACCCTTTACGGATCCTGGTTGTCGAAGATGAAAAAGCCGTCGCGCACATGATTGCAATGGTGCTTGGAGGTCCAGCATCCAAGGTATCCAGGGCGAGAAGTGGCTGGGAGGCACTTATTAAGATCGGCGCTGCGGCCCGACCTTTTGACGTTGTTATCACCGATCATCGTATGCCGCGCATGACGGGCCTCCAATTAGTGGATCGACTAAGGGCGCAAAACTTTGGCGGCAAGATCCTCGTCGTATCGGGTCATCTCTCGGACGAGGACATTCGAGCTTACGAAGAACTCAGTGTGGACATGATGATGTCCAAGCCGTTTGACTTTGACGAGTTGCAACAGGCAATGGCCGTTCTTAACAAGAAAGCTTCAGTGCTCGCTGAAGCGTAGAATTTACGAAAACAGGCGATCGTACGCCGGACAGCAGGCTGACTGCAGCGATTGATCAGGTCTGCTTACGGTACAAGCTGCCCGATCGATCTCTTGGCTGGCGGTCTCAATAAGACACTCAACCGTAAACGCATAGGGAAAAACCCGATCTTGAGGGATGAGCGGCGTTAAGGCAGGCGTTTTGCTTCTGTAATTTTATGGTCAAAATCGAAGTTGGCTTTGCGCCGGAGGGATTCGAGAAGGAAATGGTACAACAGACCAAAGATGACGTTAGGGCCAAGCTGCAAGGGCATGACCTTGGTCGCGTGAAAATTGTGATGAAGAAGCGTCCCGGCCACCAATTGGCTTTTCAATTTCTTGGCGACCCAGACGCAATCGATAAAACCAAGCAAATTCTCGGCATTTACGCTTGAGAGATGCGGCCGAGACCCCCGCTTTCCATGATTTTCGTGATCTACGGTTGAGGCGAAATTGAAACGGTTAGTGTGTGGGTGGCAATGATGATTGGACCCTGGCGTTGTACGATCTTCTGTTAGCGATTGTGAAGTATGAGCAACGGGAGTTCTTGGAAATTCCCCGCCCATTTCTGACTTCGCAAACAAGTACGTGATTGCCGCAGATTTGGGGAGAGAACGCGCAGAATCGCGAAGTCTCGCTTTAGGGTTCGAATCCCGTTAGGGTCGCCAACTTCAAGATGGAAAACGATCGTACGCTCATTGTTGTTCCGACCTATAACGAGCGCGAGAACGTCGGCGCACTGACCGCTCAATTACTTCAAGTCGCGCCCGATGCTGAAGTGATGCTGGTGGACGACAATTCGCCAGACGGAACTGCTGCCGCGGCTGGGCAGTTGTTTGGCACCAACGCGCGTTTTTCAATTCTGAGTCGAACTGGTCCCCACAGCTACGGGCGCAGCCTGGTGGACGGTTATCGCGTCGCCTTGGAACGCGGTTATTCGTGCATGGTTCAGCTGGATGCCGATTTTTCGCACGACCCGAACATGGTGCCGGTGTTGATCAGTGCGACTCGCGATGCCGACGTGGTCATTGGTTCGCGCTATTGCCAGGGCGGGCGGGTCATGAATTGGCCGTGGCATCGACGGTTCTTGAGTCGCTTCGCGAACGAGTACGTCGCTCACATCACCGGCGTCACCGTCCGCGATAGCACGAGCGGCTTTCGCTGTTACACGCGCCGCGCGTTGCGATGCCTGCTCGAGATTGGGATTACGTCGGAGGGATATGCGTTTCAGGTCGAGACCATCTTCCACGCACAGCGCGAAGGCTTGCGTATCGTTGAGATTCCAATCACGTTCACAGACCGCCGCGCCGGACAATCGAAAATGTCGCGCAAAGTGATTTTCGAGTCCGCCCTTAAGCCGTGGCGGCTCCGGTTTGAGCGCTGATCTTGTCAGCTGGTTTTTCTGTTCCCAACAAAAACGGATCGCTGATTCTGGAACCCGACAAAGGCGTGCTTCCGGAACAGTTTTATCTTTTTTATGGGAACTTACGCGGTTCGGTCGAGACGTGGTCCGTCGCGAAGATGCGTGAGGCGCGCCCGGCGCGCTCTGCGATCGGAGTCTGCAACATTCGGGATTTCGCTGCGGTTCGTGAAAACTATCACGACGTGACGATAGAGCTGGCCCAGGGGCAATTCATCTGTTGGCGAGCAAACCCGTTTTAATGGAGTTTGCTTAGTGCGTTGTGAATTTGGCGCGCCCGAGACCAATGCGACGAAGCAACCTTGCAAAACGCGGAACCAGACCGGCAGAGGCGCGGTTCGAACGCCGGAAATGACCCAATTCCTCAGCAAACGAGTCCCCGGCGGCGCGACGCTGTTCGTCAAAAAGGTCGTGTGCGTAATCGTACAATTCGAGATCGAGGCGATTTGCCTCTTCTATCAATCCGCGCGTTTCCGCATTGAGGAATGTCTCGTCAGGTTTTTCCTTCGTTACGTTTTCTTTGACATAAAAAGGCAAGTGCCAGCCGAAGGCTCGACGCAAGAGCAGCAGGCTCGCATCAAATTCTTCCAAAAGGCCGACAACGCGAAAATGGGTCAAGTTCGCTTTCGCTCGATCGAGCGCGGTGCGCGTTAGAACGCGTCGCGGATCCTCCCACTCGTCGCCCGCGAGCTGGCGCGTCTGCCCGTTACGAAGCTCCGGCGTCAGCTCTCGTGCAAGCGCTGTTTTAAGATCGAGACGCTCGTTAGCCAACTGAGGATAAAGATAATGATCTGGGGTGCTTCGGGCGTAATAATAAAATGAAAGCACGCGTTCGACTGGACGGCGCAAAAAGGTGATATAAGTGCTCGCTCCCGGGATATAACGATGGAAACCGAAGTAGAGATGTCCTTCGATCAAGCGATAACGTCCGCGCTGCGCGGCAGGCAGTGTTTTAAATTGGTCGATTTGGGAACTCTCTAACCGTAAAGTTTCGGCGCGCGAGTATTGCCGTCCCAGAACCTTGTACATGGTCGATCCGGCCGTCTTGGGAATGTGGAGGAAAAGGATGGTTTCGTTTGTCTCGGACATCGTTTCTCAGGCGCAGTAATATTCAAGCATTCGGCACGCAGGCGAGGACATTCGGGAGCCGGAGCCGCGCAATTCTGCCGCGCAGGATAATTTTGACCCAACGGTTTGTCGTCAACTAGAGTCCCTCGACGTGGACGAAATAAGCATCACTAGCAAGAGTTCAGTTTTCGAAACGCCCTGGTTCAAACTGATCGCCAAGCGCGTCGGCGAAGATCCGTCGCTGCATTACTCGATCAGCACATGGGATTACGTCGCGATCCTGGCTGTGACTGGGGACGGAAAATTTCCGTTGGTGCGGCAATTCCGGGCGGCAACGGAATTGGTGACGTTGGAATTGCCCGGCGGCCATATCGATCCGGGCGAAAGCCCGCAACAAGCAGCGGAGAGAGAATTGCTAGAGGAAACGGGGTTTGTCGCTGATGAGTTTATTTTTCTTGGAGAATTAGCGCCGGACATCGGACGGCTGAGCAATCGTCTCTGGTCGTTCTTCGCGCCTAACGTCACCCGCGCCTCCAGGGGTGAATTCATTCCGCCGCCTGAGATTGAGCCCATCGTCTACGAAAAGCCGCTGCGAAATCTGATTCTCTCCGAGCCAACGTTCGACAGCGCCTTGAACAGGGCGACCATTTTGATGGCCGTAGCGGCCGGACACATCAAGTTGTAATGAAAGCGCGGGAGACTTACGACGTTTGCGTTGTTGGCGGCGCGGGTCATATCGGCGTGCCGCTGTCGCTCGTCCTGGCTGAGAGCGGTCGCAAGACGTTGATCCTCGATGTTAACGAAGCGGCCTTGCAAACAATGGCCGCTGGAGAATTGCCCTTTTTTGAAGAGGGCGGCAAAGCACTGTTGCAAAAAGCGCTCGGGAATAACGCGCTCGCATTTTCGTCCGATCCCAAAGACGTGGGCAACGCTCCGGTGGTCGTGATTACGATCGGCACGCCGATCGATGAATTTCACAATCCAAATTTGTCGCGCCTCACTGTGTGTCTCGATGGATTGATGCCGTATTTGCGCGACGACCAAACGATTATTCTTCGTTCAACCGTTGCGCCCGGCACGACCGACTATATCGACAACTACCTGCGGCGGCACGGAAAAAAAACACGCCTGGCATTTTGCCCGGAGCGCGTGGTCCAGGGCAAAGGGGTCGAGGAAATTCGCGGACTGCCTCAATTGATTAGCGGGACCTCGGCGGAAGCGACGGCAGAGGCAAAGAAACTTTTCGAGAGCATTGCGTCCGAAGTCGTGGAGATGACCCCGCTAGAAGCGGAATTTGCCAAACTCATTTGTAACGCTTTTCGCTACATCCAATTCGCCGCGACCAACCAGCTTTACATGATGGTCGAAAGTGCCGGTCTGAATTACTCAGACCTTCTCGCGAAAATGAAGCGCGGCTATGTCCGGATGGAGGCTATTCCCGGACCGGGTTTCGCCGCCGGGCCCTGCTTGATGAAAGACACGATGCAGCTGTTCGCGTTTCAAAAGCAGAATTTTATCCTTGGCCAGGTCGCGATGACCATTAATGAGGGACTGCCGAATTTTATCCTCGAACGCCTGGCCAGGCAGTTTGATTTGCGCAAGACGCGTGTCGGCATCCTCGGGATGGCCTTCAAAGCCGAAAGCGACGACATCCGGGAATCGCTCTCCTACAAGTTAGGCAAGCTTCTGCGTTTTCACGGCGCGCAGGTTTTTTATTCGGACGAATACGCGAAAGATCCGACGTTCGTGAGCAAGGAAAAACTCATCGCCTCCAGCGACGTCGTCATTGTCGGCGCTGCGCACAACGCCTACCGGCAACTGCAGATTCCAGCCCGAATCGAGGTGGTCGATTTGTGGAGCGTTCTTCCCGTGAAAGAAAGATCATGAGCGATCGAAGCAAAATTGACGCATACTGGGAGCATTCCGATACCATTTCGTTGCTGGACCAGAATCTGAGGAAACTCGAAACCGACTTCGCAGTCTCACAGATCAGGGCGACCGACGAGATGGCCGACTTCGGCTGCGGCGACGGGGAATCCACTGTGCAATATGCCGCAAAGGCGCGCAGCTGCCTTGCCTTGGAACACTCCAATCATTTGCGGGCCAAAGCGTCCGAGCGTTTTGCCGCTGCCGGCCTGACTAATGTGACGCTGGTGGAGGGCGACGCTTTGGACTTGTCGGCTTACGTTGGCAAGTTCGATCTGGTTGTCTCGCAACGAGTCGTGATCAATTTCATGACGTGGGAAGAACAGAAACAGGTTCTGCAAAATATCCGGAGTTCTTTGCGTCCGGGCGGACGCTACATCATGATCGAAAATACTTTCGAGGGTTTCGAAGCGATGAATGAAGTGCGTCGCGCGGTGGGACTGCCGAACGTGCCTTTACACGACTGGCACAATTACTTCCTGCACTACGATCAGTTAATGGCGTTTCTGGAAGGAAAGTTCACAGTCGAGAAGACGCATACTTTCAATCTCTATTATCTGCTCACCCGCGTTTTCGTGAATATGTTCGCGAAGTTTGAAGGTTACGGCCGCAAAGCTGTTAAGGACGACATCATTGACGCCGTCGACGATGCTGCGCGCCGCTTGTACGAACTAATGGGCGAGCGAGTAAAAATCACGGTGGATAGAGGAGAGTCTTTCGGCCCGATCCAAGGATTTGTTCTGCGCCGGACCGGGTAGCAAGAATGGCTTCTCGCATTTCTTGGTGGTCCCCCGAAATGACCGGCAACGAGTTAGCCCTCCTAAAAGCCGTTCTCGACAGCAATTTTCTTAACGACGGCGAAGTGACGGAGGAATTCGCGCGCAAGATCGCAACGCTGACGAACGCAAAATTCGGTATTGGCGTTACCAGCGGGACGGCGGCCATTTATCTTTCGCTCGTCGCTCTCGGGGTTACTCGCGGCGACGAAGTGATCGTCCCCGACATGACTTTCATAGCCACCGCCAATGCCGTTTCCATGACCGGCGCAACGCCGGTATTGGCAGATGTCGATCCTGGCACGTTGAATATCAGCGTCGCCGCAATGGAATCAGCCATCACTTCAAAAACAAAAGCGGTCGTGCCCGTTCACGTCAGCGGACGGGCCGCGGACATGGAAAACATTCTGCGCTTCTGCCGGCAGCGCGACCTGATGGTCGTCGAGGACGCAGCCGAAGCGTTTTGCTCGCGAGGCGGTGATCGTTACCTCGGCACGTTTGGTCGCACTGGTTGCTTTTCGTTTTCACCTAACAAAGTTATCACCACAGGTCAGGGCGGCGTCATTGTTACTGATGACGAAGCGATTTTTCATCGGCTCCGCGAATTGAAGGATCAGGGCCGCCCAGTGCGTGGAACGGGCGGCGCCGACACGCATGATTCCATTGGTTTTAATTTCAAACTGACAAATCTCCAGTCGGCGGTTGGCCTGGGACAACTGGAGAAACTCGATGCGCGACTTAAGCGTATCCGGCAGACCTATCGGATTTACCACGACGAACTGGCCGGAGTGAAAGGCATCCGCGTGCTTCCATTCAAGATCGACAAGGGCGAACAACCGCAATGGATCGACGCCCTGGCCGAACGCCGCGATGAGCTCGATGATTTTCTGGCAAACAACGGGGCTGACTGCCGCCGCTTTTGGTTTCCGCTTCACACTCAGAAACCGTATCGGCGCGATGATGCCGAATTTCCAAACAGCACTCGTCTTGGCAAACAAGCGATCTGGCTGCCATCGGCTTTTCAAATGGCGGATAGTGACGTGAAGACCGTCTGCCGCTTGATCAAGAAATTTTATTCCGCATGACCAGCGCCGCGGCGATTGCCTCACTGCAGGCGGAATCGGCAGCAGATCGTTGCCGGATGTTGTCGATTTTGCTGCCCGTGCGCAACGAAGGCATCAATCTGCGAATCATGCTCAAGATTTTGCGCGCGGTCGTCGAGCTGCCGCACGAAGTCTTGGTCGTCTATGATTCTGACAACGATGATAGCGTCCCGGTCGTCGATGATGTCCGGACAATCTATCCCGAGTTGCGCGGCGTGCAGAACACGCTCGGGAATGGGGTCGTTAATGCCATTCGAGCGGGCGTCGCTGCGTCGGAAGGCGATGTCATCCTTATTTTCGCCGCCGATGAGGTCGGCCCAGTCCTGGCGATCGAAGATATGATCGCATTGATTCGTGACGGATGTGACTTTGTCAGTTGCACTCGTTACGCGCACGGCGGGCGACGACTTGGCGGCTCGTTAGTCGGCAGCATTCTTTCGTTTTCCGCCAACTGGCTCTTCCATCGCGTCTGCGGCTCTCCGTTCACTGACGCGACCACCGGAATTAAAATGTTTCGCAAGGAAACTTTTCCTGCTCTTAAACTCGAAAGCCGGCCGGTTGGTTGGGCGGTGGCATTCGAGATGGCAATTAAAGCACAGCACGTCGGTCTTCGTCTCGGCGAGGTGCCGATTGTCTCCATCGATCGTCTTTACGGTGGCGAATCGACCTTTCGGCTTGGGCCGTGGGTAACCGAATATTCCCGTTGGTTTCTCTGGGGATGGCGGGCGAGATTCACGAATCCGCGCTCAAACGAAAAGGCGATGGTCCGGATTCCGAAATTCTACCGGTAGTTATGCGATATCTTGTGACCGGAGCCAGCGGGTTCATCGGCAGCGCGCTCGTGCGCGCTTTAGTGAGGAGCGGACACGAAGTCCGCGCCCTGGACAACGAATCGCGCGGGTCGCGTAATCGCCTTAGCGACATTGAATCGGTGATTGAGTGGATCGACGCCGATGTCCGTGATGCGGCGGCAGTCGGTCGGGCAGTTCAAGGCGTCGATGCTGTCTGTCACCTCGCCGCGGTCAACGGCACCGAATTTTTTTACGCACAGCCCGATCTCGTCCTCGAAGTTGCAGTCAAAGGAATGCTCAACGTCCTTGACGCCTGTGTCGCCCACGGTGTCGGCAACTTGTTTGTCGCTTCGAGCTCCGAAGTTTACCAAACACCCGCGCAAGTGCCGACGGACGAAACCGTCGCGCTGTCCATTCCCGATCCGCTGAATCCGCGTTATTCCTACGCTGGGGGCAAGATTATCAGCGAACTGCTGACGCTTAATTACGGTCGCAAGAAATTGCGACGCGCGGTGATTTTCCGTCCTCACAACGTTTACGGCCCGGACATGGGGTGGGAACACGTCATCCCGCAATTGACGTTGCGCATGCACCAGCTTTGTCGGCAGAGTGAGGGCGTGGTCGTCTTGCCAATCGAAGGCAGCGGCAACGAGACCCGATCGTTCGTTTTCATCGACGATTTAATCGCCGGCTTGATGTTGGTGCTCGAGAAAGGCGAACATCTTGCCATCTACAACATCGGGACCGAGGAGGAGATGTCGATCAAACATCTGGCAGAAGAGATCGCGCGCTATTTTGATCGGCCAGTGCGCATTGCTCCGGGGCAATTGAAAGCTGGCGGGACACCGCGCCGCTGTCCAAGTATCAAACGAATCGGCGCTCTGGGTTACAAGCCGGTCGTTTCTCTGAAACAGGGTTTGGCTGCGACGATCCCGTGGTATCTAAAGCACGCCGAGGGAAACCCGCGCCGCGCTTGATGAAAACGCCAAAGAAACTTGCCGCCGATAGCGGTGGAAGCATCGTCGTCGACCAGTGCCAGGTCTGCGATTCTCCGGACTTGGAGCCGATTCTATTCCTCGGCTACCTCCCGCCCGTGAATACGATGCCCGCCATTGGTTCTCCGCCGGCAGAGCAGCCGGCTTATCCCGCGCAATTGTTGTTTTGCAAGAACTGCACTCTCGCCCAACTCGGATTGATCGTGGACCCGGCAATTCTTTTCCCGCCGTCGTATCCATATACCAGCGGCACGACGAAAATCCTTCGCGAGAACTTTGCCGAACTCTCGCGCGAAGTGGAATCCCTTTATCCGCTCAAGCCCAATCAGTTGATCATCGACATCGGTTCCAACGACGGCACGCTCCTGAGCAACTTCCAGAAAAACGGCGTGCGCGTGTTTGGCATCGAACCAACCAACGCCGCGAAATTGGCGATTGAACGCGGAATTCCGTCGATGATTTCGTTTTTTACAAAGGAAGTCGCGGAGAAAGCGGCGGCTGAACAAGGAAAAGCGCAAATTGTCACTGCGACGAACGTCTTTGCCCACATCGAAAATATCCACGATATCGTGGCCGGAATTCTTACCCTCCTGAGCGACGATGGCATTTTCATTAGCGAGTCCCATTACTTTCTTTCGCTGCTGGAGACGCTGCAATACGATACGATTTATCACGAACATCTTCGCTACTACACGCTAACAAGTTTGCGAAACCTCCTCGCAATGCACGGATTGGAAGTGATCCACGCCAAACGCATTCCGACTCACGGCGGCTCAATTCGCGTTTACGCCGCGAGAAAAGATCGACATCCGGTTCAACCTAGCGTCGAAAAAATACTCGCGGAGGAAGCGCGCGAGATTACACCGGCGACGTTCGACCAGTTCAAACGCGCGGTCGTAAATTCCAAGCTCGAATTGCTTGCGCTGCTCAACGACATCAAACGCGACGGCGGCCGTGTCTACGGCATCGGCGCGCCATCACGGGCGAGCACTCTTATTAATTACGTCGGTCTGGACAACGGCGTTCTCGATTCCGTGCTTGAAATCAAAGGGTCGTATAAAATCGGCAAGTACGTTCCCGGAACGATGATTCCGGTGATCGAGGAAGCGCAGCTCTTTTCCGATCAGCCCGAATACGCGCTTCTGTTGTCCTGGCACATTGCTGACGAACTGATCCCGAAGCTGACGGAGCGTGGATTTAGAGGGCGTTACATTATTCCGTTGCCCTCGCCGCGAGTGCAATAAGGCGGCGCAGCCAATCGCGAATGTCGATCTAAAATGCGTTCCGCTCCAAAAATCGCCGGCCTTGTTGGCATCCTCCTGCTCATCTGGTCCGCGATGTTTGCTTTTACTTTTTCCTATCCCTTTCATTGGGACGACTTTCATCTGATTCGCACGTATAGCGGCCCGGAAATCCTCTCGGTGTTTCACGGCGTGGTCGATCCGGACAAGATAGAAACGCCCGGATTGCGGCCCGTTAGCATTCTTCTTTACAACCTGCAAGGTACGCTCTGGGGCGAAAACATTCTGCTCCACAGAATCTTCATGCTCTTCGTCATGGCGCTCTTTTTGTTTTTGGTCGGGATTCTTTTGTCCGACCTCGGTCTCCAGTTTTTCCAGATCGCGATTGTCTTAGCGTTATTTGTTTCTTCGAGAGTGTTCGCTTCGCTCGTCCTTTGGGTTTGCCTGAGTCACCTGATCCTGGCCTATATTTTCATTACTCTGACGGCTCTTTTTTTTGTTCGTTGGATCAAACAACGGCGGACCGTTTTCTTTGTTCTCATGTTGCTCTCCGCAACCGTCGCCACGTTTATCCGCGAAGAAAGTTACACCCTGCCGGTGGCCTTGCCGCTCATCTGGTTGATCTCAACACCGGATCGCGCGCGCTGGCGCCAAGTCCTGGCGGCTTCGCTGAGTCTGCTTGGCATCTTCGCTTTCCATTATTGGCTCTGGCATTTCTTCATCCCCAATGCGCTTAGCCCCCAGTTCACCTCTTCCGCCATAAATAAGCTTCTCAAGGCGATGGCGTCCTCTTCGCTACCAGGCGGTTTTACCATGATAGGGATAGCCGATAAACTGATTGGATTTCTCTGGACCGGATTTTTGATTGCGCTGCTAGTGATTTTTCTTGTCGTAAGTCGTCCATTGGCGCGCTGGCAAGTTCTGGGCATTTGCTGTTTGGGCGCGCTCCTTTCGCTACCCGCTCTCGGGATCGCACGTCCTTTCGGTATCGCCTTGCCCACACTTGCCTTCATGACGGCCGTCCCCATCGCCTTGGCCGAGATTTATCGCCATGCGATGTTCCGCGGGTGGCAACGCTATGCGGTTATCGGATTCGCGATGCTTGGTCTAGCCCTCGGCATCGTTGGCGGAGTTCATCGTTCGATGTATGTCGCCGAATCGTTGCGCGAAAATTGCGCTGTGCGAGCGGAACGGGACGGAGAATTTCTCTTCGATATCGACCACCCCGCAACGATCCCGAAGCCCCGACGGGAAGCCGGACTTGTGAGATTGGCCGGATTGGGAATCAAATCGGCCGACGATGTCAAAAATCTTCGACGAGACCTGAAGGAAAATCGGGCCCGATTCGAACAAAGCGGCAAAAATGAACAAGGTCTTTTCCTCTCCAAGTATGAATACTTGTCCTTTTGATCAGGAGGAAGATCGCCGGTAAAGTTGATCCCTTGAAGGCCGAATCTCCCACCCTTGTTGCCGAAGCAACACCGCAGGTAACGTCGCTTCTGGCGAGCCCCCGAAATCAGAAGCCTCTGCTTCGCATTCGGCCGACCAAAGGTTGGGTCGCGCTGAATATTCGCGAACTTTGGCAGTATCGCGATCTGCTTTGGATTTTGGTCGAGCGAAACATTAGGGTCATCTACAAACAGACCGCGCTCGGCATGGTCTGGGTCGCGCTACAACCTTTAGTCGCGGCAATAATTCTAGCGGTAATTGCCGGCCGCGTCGCAAAATTGCCCAGCGATGGAGCGCCGCATCTGTTGTTTATTTTCTGCGGACTAACCGCGTGGAATTACTTTTCACAAACCGCACAGCGAAGCAGCAACAGTCTGGTGAACAACGCGCAGCTTGTCTCAAAAGTTTATTTTCCAAGAATGTTGATTCCGCTTTCACACACGTTTTCGACTTTAGTCGATTTCGCGGTGACGCTGATCATGCTTTTCATTTTTATGGCGATTTACCGTGTACCGCCAACCCTGCGCCTGCTCGCGATCCCCGGCTTTTTATTCCTGACTGCAATCACTGCAACCGGCGTCGCCCTCTGGTTTTCGGCACTCAGCGTCAAGTATCGCGATTGTAATTATGCCCTGCCGCTTTTTCTACAAATCTGGATGTGGGCGAGCGCAATCATTTACCCAACGAGTAATATCCACTCGCCGCGGTGGCAGACATTGTTCGCCCTTAACCCGGTCGTTGGGTTTGTGGAGGGTTTCCGTTGGTCTGTGCTGGGCCGAAGCGCGCTCAATCCCACCATTTTTTGGATCACGGTCGCAATGTCTGCGTTTATTCTGCTTAGTGGCGCCTTTTTCTTTCGCAGGGTCGAACGGACCTTTGCAGACATCATTTAATTTTCGTTTTATTTGCAATGCCAGATGTAGTCCTTTCCGTTCAAAATCTCAGCAAGTCGTTTAACATCGCTCACCAGCGAAACGCCTTGCGGGGCTACAGAACGTTGCACGATGAGCTCGTCACTCTACCTCGACGACTGTTGAACCGTTTTTGGCAAAACGGCTCTACCTCTGAGACTCTGTGGGCCCTTAAAGACGTTTCCTTCGATGTTGAAGTGGGCGAGGTCGTCGGCATCATCGGCGGAAATGGAGCGGGCAAAAGTACCCTGCTCAAGATCCTGAACCGGATTACCGAGCCAACCAGCGGTGGGGTGGACGTTTATGGCCGGGTTGGGGCGCTCCTTGAAGTCGGTACTGGTTTTCATCCCGAACTGACCGGACGTGAAAACATTTTCTTAAATGGCGCGATCCTGGGAATGAGCCGCGCGGAGATTCGGAGAAAGTTCGACAAAATTGTTGCTTTCGCGGAAATGGAAAAATTTCTGGACACTCCGGTGAAGCGTTACTCGAGTGGCATGTATGTGCGGTTGGCTTTTGCCGTTGCCGCCCATCTCGATCCGGAAATTCTTCTGATTGACGAAGTCTTGGCGGTGGGCGACGCAGATTTTCAGGCAAAATGCCTGGAGAAAATGGAAGATGTCGCAGCCAACGAGGGGCGCACCGTGGTCTTTGTCAGCCACGACATGGACGCAATATCCCGTCTTTGCTCTCGCTGTATTCTATTGCGACAGGGCGAAATTGAAGAGTCAGGGAAGACGGCTGACGTCGTTGCAATTTATCTGGGCGGAGGGCAGCAACAAACGCCAGTCATCGAATTTCCGCCAAGGGACAGCGAGGCAAGTTTCCAGTCTGCCGGATTGTATGGATCTGATGATCAGGCAAAAACGTCCTTTAGCTCGAGCGAGCCGGTGGTCCTGAAATGCGCATTCAACGTGCAACGCCGCATCGAGGGACTTCAACTTTCGTTCGAAGTCCTGAATTTTAAGCGCGAGCCAATTTTTTATTCGACGTTATCAATGGCAGACCCACCCATTTTAGTGGAAGCCCCGGGAGAGTACAATATCGCCGCGGCAATTCCACGTCGGTTGCTCCTTCCCGGCCGCTACTTTATCCATCTGGCACTTCATACGCCGAAGACGAAGCTTTACGATCGGCGTCCGCAGGCGCTTAGCTTTACAATTGTTGCCACCGTTGCTGACAGCTTCGATGGCTTCTCCGGCGAAGAGCTCGGTCACGTTTATGCGGACGTGAAGTGGCGCAGAATTGATCAGTAGGTGAAAGGATAGCCACTCACTCATTCAATTCGAATTATGTGGCCGGTTGATGCCTCTAATTCGCCCGCCTAACTCAATGCGCCACTTCTCTACTTATTTTGATCGCCACTATCTCGTCCGGGGCTTGGCGCTGTACAATTCGCTTACGAAACATTGTCCTGATTTCAAGCTTTGGATTTTGTGTTTGGACCTCTCGAGCCATGGTGAACTGGTTCGACTGAACCTGCCTAAAGTGAGCTTGCTCACGTTGGACGAGCTGGAGCGGGACGATCCAGCACTGAGCCAAGCAAAGACGAACCGGTCCCGCGTTGAATATTATTTTACCTGCACGCCTTCTTTGCCGCTCTTAATCCTGCGGATCGATCCGACGATCGATCTGATCACATACCTCGATGCGGATCTCTTTTTCTTCTCGAGTGTGGCGCCGCTTTTCGACGAGTTGAAAGACAAGTCAATCGGCATCATCCCGCACCGATTTGCCGAGGCTTTTCGCAAGTGGGAATGGAACGGCATTTTCAATGTGGGCTGGGTCAGCTTTCGCCGGGACGAACACGGGCTAGCGTGTCTTCGCTGGTGGCGGGAACGTTGTATCGAATGGTGTTATGATCGGGTGGAAGACGGCAAGTTCGCCGACCAGAAGTACTTGGATGACTGGCCAACTCGTTTTCAAAACGTGGTCGTGTTGCAGCATAAAGGAGCGAATCTGGCGGCGTGGAACATCGCCAACTATAAGATTTCGCATCGGGACGGAGTGATCCTGGTGGACGATCAGCCTTTGATCTTCTTCCATTTTCACGCCTTCAAACAATTGACCGGTTGTATCTACGACACCCAGTTGGCAAAATATCACGTGGTCCCATCAAAAACCGTCGTTCAGAATATCTATGCTCCCTACATTCGCACGGTGATGGCGTGCGCGGCGCAACTCGGGACGTCCTCTCCGGCGCCGTTGGCGAGCCCGAGAAAAAAATCCGCTCTATTCCCGGCGCTCGTTTACCTTTTGAAACGACAATACCTCATTGTCGTTAACGGCCGCGTTATCTAAAACGGTAGAAAGCGGCTTCTCGTGGCGCGTTGACGATTAAAATGGGAGCTCCCAAAGTATCGATTCTGTTGCCGTCGCTGAACGCGCGGGAATTTCTCGAGCCACGAATTGATTCCTTGCTGAGTCAAACGTTCGCCGATTGGGAAGCGATCGTTTTGGACAGCGGGTCCACCGACGGCAGCTGGGATTTTTTTCAATCAGTCGCCTCGAATGATTCACGTTTTCAACTGCATCAGATTCCTCGTGAAGGAGTTTACGCCGCTCTCAACCGCGGGCTCAAAATCGCGGGCGGTCAGTTTCTCTGTTTTGCTACGTGCGACGATACAATGTCCCCCGAATTTTTGAGCGAAATGCTCGAAGCATTTTCAAGATGTTCGGGAGCGGGTATTGCCGCGTGCGACGCGTTATTTATCAACCGACACGGTAACAAGCTCTCGGCTAATGATTTGAGGAACCATTTATCGCGCGGGAGCATCAAGAAGCTCTTGAATTCCGACACCGTACGCACAGCTATTCCCGGAGAAAAGAAACAGACCATCAATTATCGACCACCTCCGCATGATTGCATCTTACACTACTCGGGTCGGAGCGTTTATTATTCCCTTACCCAATTGCTCGTGCGCGCCGATGTCGCACTTGCCGCGGGCCCGTTCGAAACAAACGTGGGATCTGTTGCCGACTTAATCTGGCTCGTTCGCCTTACCAACCTGACCGGGACAGTCCATCTACCGAGGAGACTCGCGACTTGGCGATTTCACGGTGAGCAGCTTAGTATTCAACGCGATAAGTCACGAACCGTTTCGACGGGCGTGATGTGCAGACAGTTTTTACCCGAGATGCGTCGACGTCATGAGAGGGAACTGACTGACGACGCTTGGATGTTGCTCGTCCTGGAGTGCAAGATCTTGGCAGCCGAATCGTTGGCCTCAAAGATTGGCTACTGGCTCGAAGGCGTTCTCCGTCTGATCTGGGTTTCTGTTCAGTGGCCGAGCGGCATGTGGAAGGTTTTTCGGGTGACGGGCTGGCGAATCATCAATGTCAGGCAGTATCTACCGGGTGTCGTTCTGCGCACCCACGACCTCGCACCCCAAGATCTATAGTCCTGCCATGTCAGGGCGTCGCAGGCCCCCTGCCTCTTAACCTCGCGCTGCTGGCCCTCTTTTCAGTTGCGCTACTCCTCTTGTCAGCCAAAGCTAACCCCCCCTTCGGCTATTGAAACCTTGTTCGAGTCCCGTTAAAATCCCTTACGTAATGCACGCGGCCTTTTACCCGTCTGAAGTTGAGCATCCGCACCCGGCACGAGCCCGAGCGATCCTGAAGGCTCATCCCGAAATTCGAGAGTTGATGGTAAGGAATCCTCATACGGCTCTAATCACTCTTGGACTCTTGATTCTCCAGACTTCGATCGCGTATGGAATGGGAAAACTTGGATTCCGGTATTGGTGGCTAAGTTTTTTGGTCGCTTATGGCGTGGGTGCGTTCGCCAATCATGCCAACTACGTCATCATTCACGATGCGACCCACAATCTCATCTTCAGAAACAAGGGTTTGAACAAGCTGGTCGCGATCCTAGCCGATCTTCCGAATCTGACGGCCGGTGCAATGGGTTTTCGGGTTTACCATTTGAAGCATCATTCCCATCAAGGCGACTATCAACACGATGCCGATCTGGCCAATCTTTGGGAGGCGCGTCTGGTTGGCAACGTTTGGTATCGTAAAGCGATTTGGTTGATGCTTTTTCCTTTCTTTCAGCTAACGCGGCCGCCGCGTTTGAAGTCGATCACCATGTGGGACCGCTGGTTCGCGGTCAATCTGCTCTGCGCCATAATTTACGATGTCGCCGTGGTTTATTTCACGGGCTGGCCTGGTTTCGTCTACCTGGCTTTGTCGTCTTTCTTTTCAATCGGCCTGCATCCGGTCGGCGCGCGGTGGATCCAGGAGCACTACACGAACGATCCCGACCAGGAGACCTACAGTTATTACGGACCGATCAACCGGCTTTGCCTGAACATGGGATACCATAACGAGCACCATGATTTGCCGTCGATCCCCTGGAATAACTTGCCGAAACTTCGCGCCATGGCGCCGGAGTTCTACGAGAATCTAAAATTTCATCCTTCGTGGAGCCTGCTGCTTTTCCAATTCATCTTTGACCAACGTTATAGTTTGTTCTCGCGCATCGAACGCATCAAGAAGGTCGGATCGGAGCTAGAAGTTACGCAACCGATTGTCGATCTTGGAGGCCGCGAAACTGTTGGAGCGGAAGCGATCAATGTCTGAATCCAGGAAGCGATTCTACGTCTCGAACAAGAATGAAAGCGTTCCAATGTTTGAGAGCAGGTTCATGGAGTTTTTTTCCCACGTCCATCCAATCACGCCGGTGATTTTATACGTTCCCGCGGTTGTTTACATGCTCTATCGCGCGCTCGTGTCCGGAAAAATGTCGATCTCAATTGTATTCGTCCTTTTTGTGTTTGGCGTTCTGATCTGGACGCTTCTGGAGTACATCGTCCATCGCTACGTTTTTCATTACGAACCGAAGACTCGCGCTGGAAAAACGCTCCACTTCATTATTCACGGCGTGCACCACGATTATCCAAACGATGCGAGCCGGTTGGTTTTGCCGCCGGTCATTAGTCTGCCGCTGGCAATATTGTTCTATCTTCTTTTTGCCATCAGCTTCCGCGGGTTTGGGCCGGCAATCTGGGCGGGGCTCGTCTCCGGCTACGTTTGCTACGACATGATCCACTACGCCACGCATCATTTCGCGATGAGAAATGGGGTGGGCGTCTGGTTGAAACAGTACCATCTCCGCCACCATTATCAGGACGACGAAGCCGGCTACGGCGTCAGCTCGCCCCTGTGGGACTACATCTTCGGGACGACCCGAAAATAGCGACGCTGACGCTTGCCTGGGCAACGTTGGCCCGGGACAGGATATTAGCCTGATAAAAAGTAGTGACTAAAGCCTTGTCGAGGGCATCAGACGCAGTACAATAGCTGCCCCGATATGGAACCCGCCCCGTGGCGGATGATTTGCCATAAGGAATGAACGACGATCCCGCAAAATTAAGCCTCAGTAACTTTCTCGCCGGCGAAAGCAACGATCCTCTCCAGGCCCCGCCCAGCTTTACCCGCTGGATGCATGTTGGCGCGTGGGCCGTTAAATTGTACGAGCCGGCTCTGCTCGCGGCCGCCGAAGCGCGAACCACCATCAACTACGACGGGAAGCCGCTCTCGGTCGTTAATCTTTGTTCCTACAATTACCTCGGGCTGGCTAACCACCCGGAAGTCATCGCCGCCGCCCACGATGCGCTCCAGACCCACGGCCTCGGCGCCTGCGGTTCACCAATGCTCTCCGGAATGACCGACCTTCACCGGGAACTGGAAATGCGCATTGCCAAATTTCTCGGCCGCGAAGACGCAATGCTTTTCAACAGCGGCTTTGGCGGCGCGCTCGGAACCATCTCCGGCTTATTGCGAAAAACGGACGTCGCCATTCTCGATAATCGCTCCCACTTGAGTTTGCGGGACGGCGCAGTCCTTTCACGTTGTCGCACCGAAAAATTTGAGCATAACGATGCCGATTCGCTTAACACGGCGCTAGATCGACAGAAAGGAAGACGCCGCCTTGTCATCGTGGAAGGGATTTACTCGATGGATGGCGATTTCGGTAATTTGAAAGAGTTGATTGAAGTCGCCGAGAAGCATGACGCGAAAATCTTTGTTGACGAAGCGCATTCAATCCTTGGATGTGGAGATCATGGCCGGGGCGCAGCCGAACAATTTGGAGTCGAACAACATTTTCCGCTCGTATACGGAACGTTTTCGAAAGCGTTTGGATCCCTCGGTGGATTTGTCGCGGGGTCAAAAGAGACGCTGCAATATCTGCGGTTTTATGCGCACCCCTATGTCTATTCATGCGCCCTTCCGCCCGTCGTCATTGCCGGGCTGCTCAAAGCCCTCGAGATAGCGATTCGCGAGGGCTCTGCGCTGCGGAAAAACCTTTGGGAAAATGCCGATTACTTTCACGACAAATTGCGCGAGCTCGGCATCGATGCCGGGTCCTCCACAACTTACATCATGCCGATTATCATCGGGGACCGTGAACGGATGTATCGCCTCTGTCATGAAGTCCGTCGGCGCGGGCTTTGGGTGGCGCCGGTCGATTATCCGGCCGTTCCGCAAAAGGGTATTTGCTTCCGCGCTTGCGTGACCGCAAAACACACCCGCTCCGATCTCGACGAAGCGCTCAACATTTTGGCTGACACTCTGACGCCGGCGATGCTCCAAAGCGCCTAACCGCGCCTACGAATATTCATGCCCGAGCAGATTGAAGTCGCGCCTTCCGCGATCGAAGCGACCTACAAGGCGCGTGAAGTCGAAGGGGTCATCGATGTTTATTTTTATCGCAAGATTGGCTTTCGAATAGCGCACTGGTTTGCTCAACGCAATGTCGGCCCGACGGCGGTGACACTGCTCGGTGGCGTCTTCGGAATTGTCGCCGGTCATCTCTATTATTATCGCGACCTCGGAACCAACATTGTCGGCATGGCCCTGCACGTCTGGGCCAACGCGCTCGACAATGCCGATGGTCAGCTCGCGCGCTTGACCGGCCGGGGGAGTCGAAATGGTCGCATTATTGATAGTCTTGTCGATCATCTGATCTTTCTAAACATCTATGTGCATCTGGCCCTGCGCTGCTTGAGGGATGGTGCGCCGGCTACGGTTTGTCTCCTCGCGCTCGTCGCCGGTATTAGTCATGCATTACAGGGCGCGGCGGCCGATTATTACCGCCACGCTTACCTTCATTTCGTAGGCGTCCGGACGCAGGCTCAATTTGATTCAACCGCGCTCTTGCGATCGAGGTATCGCGAACTCGAATGGCGTCGCCAACCATGGAATAAATTCTTGCTCGCGCTGTATCTCAATTTCACCTGGCAGCAGGAAATGCTCGCCCCGAAGCTGAATAAGTTGCGCGAAGTTCTCGACCAGCTCTACCCGCGCGAGCTGCCAGAATGGCTCAAGGCGCGTTACGCCGCCAGCGCCAGGAGGATGTTCAAGTGGTGGGGATTCCTGATGACAAACACCCGGATGATAGTTTTGTTCCTGGTTTTGTTTCTTGGTCGTCCCGTTTGGTATTTCTGGATCGAGCTCACGGTTCTCAATGTCTTGCTCATCGTTCTCCTGTTTCATCAAAACAAGATGTCAGAATCGCTTTTGAAACTAGCGACCGGCGCGCGGGATCAAATAGGCATCCGGTCTTGAATGGAATTACCGATCCAGATCTCCACGGCCAATTCGCGACGCGAGCTCGATGATTTTATCAAATTTCCTTGGACCATCTATCGAAATGATCCGGTTTGGGTCCCGCCATTGATCATTGAACGCCGAGCGTTTCTCAATCGGAAGAAACATCCTTTTTATCTTCACGGCGACGCCGAATTGTTCCTGGCGCGGCGAAATGGCGAGATTGTTGGACGGATCATGGCCAGCGACGATCCGCGATATAACTCGCTTCACCGGACCAGTGTCGGCTGCTTCGGTTTGTTCGAATGCATCGACAATCAAGAAGTTGCGACCGCCCTTTTCGCCGCGGCCGAGGAGTGGCTTCGCGCCCGCGGCCGAAATGAGATCATGGGACCGATCGACTACTCCACGAATTACGTGTGTGGGTTGTTAGTCGATGGATTTCAACACTCGCCAACCCTCTTGACTTCGCATAACCCGCCCTACTATCGGCGCTTGATCGAAGGGTACGCTTTCAACAAAGTCATCGATTTTTATGCGTGGTGGTTCTCAGATCCGACCCAGGCCACAATTCGCTTGCGAAAACTGAAGGAACGTTTGCAATCACGAGCCCAATTTACGGTTCGCCGGGCCAATCTCCGAAATTTGAAAGCCGAGAGCGAGCAATTCGTTCGGATCTACAATGAGGCTTGGAAAGATAACTGGGGTTTTGTCCCGTTCACTCAAGCTGAGTTCGATCATCTGGCTGCCGAAATGAAACCGCTGTTGCGTGCTGATTTCACCGCGGTCGCCGAAGTCGATGGCGTGCCGATTGGTTTCGCTCTGGCGTTACCAGACATCAACGTTGCGTTGCAAAAAATAAATGGCCGACTGACGACATTCGGCATCCCTGTCGGCCTGGCCAAGCTGCTTTATTACAAATCGCGTTTAAAAAGAGCGCGTTACATCGCGATGGGCGTCGAGCCGCGATTTCGACGTTTAGGCGTGGCCGAGATGCTGGTTTTAACCATCATGGAGGAGGGAATGGTCAAACTTCATTTCGACGGCGAATTGAGTATGACTCTCGAAAACAACGTGATGATCAATCGCTTTATCGAATCGATCGGTGCGACCAAATACAAGACGTATCGGATTTACTCCAAGTCGTTAGGCTAACTCATACTCGCGGATTTGTTTCGCGCTTTGTAAACGGTCCAGGCTGCGTGCGGTAAATGAACGGCTGCCGTGATCAACTCTAACCAGATCATTGCGACAAATGCTTTCGCGGGCGCGCCAGATAAAATTCCGATGGCCAAAATCCAAACGTAAACGTTACGTCGGCCGCCGACGAGACGAACGATTCGTTCAAAACTGTTCAATTCGTCGATCAATCTTCCGGTTGTAAATAAAACTGCGCCCTTGGCGACTCCGTCGATCGCCTCGGCCGCAACTAGCACGAGCCAGTACCGAAAGGCTCCCGGTAGTTGGCCCGAAACTTGGAATTGATAAGCAAGGGCCGTCCACCAGGACCATTCGAAGATTCCGTCGAACCAATGTTCAAGTTTGCCGCGTTTCGTGGTTTCGACTTTGAGACGGGCCTGCTTACCGTCGAGTCCATCGATAATGCCGATGATGAGCGCGATCACAATACCGGAAACGAGATGGCCAGTCAGAAAAAGAATCGTCGTTATCCATGCGATCACGTTGCAAAAAAATGTCAGTTGGTTTGGCGTGATTGACGTTCGACACAGATACGAAATAAGGAATTTTTCGATCGGCGCGTGGAACCACGCCGGAATATCGAGCGCACCTTTCTGAGTCGAATCGAGAAGAACTCGCTCGACTATTTTTTTTGTCTGCCTCGAAGGTGTAACGAACCAAAATGGTTTGAGCTTTCGACGCAGAGTCGAATCGTACGAAGGTAGCTTGGATAGATCGAGCGGCGCGACGGTGCCGTTAGCAAGGCCGTTGAACAGAGCTTCTTGGAGCCCGCCGATTCGGGTCGAAAGCCATTCACGCTTCACTAACGCGGCACCGCAAAATTTTCCGAAACTCGTATTTGGCGCCGAAGCGACGAACGAACTCATTTCGTCCGTGACGGCAGAATCAACGAGCGCGACATTTCCGGCTTCGCGGGCAAGGCGATGGATTACACGCGGATCCAAGATCAGATCCGCTCGTAGAATTAGTGTGGTGTCCGCCCCTTTCGGCCAAAGATCGACAATGTCGGAGACGTTGACGGATTGGCTCGATTGTTTGCGAATGTCGATCTTGAGCGCTGCGCGAGCCCATGACTGACCGGCGAGATTTTTTTCGATCAAATCCGGCGTGTTCGATAGGATTGTTGCGTGTTTGATTTCACAGCGCTGAAGCGTCCGGAGCAGTCTTTCCAGAACGGAAATGCCGCAGAGCTGGGTCAACGCCGCGGGGCCGTCACTGTAAACGATGCATTGCTCAACCATTAAACCGCTGTCGCTGCGTCGGATGTTAGTGTAAAGTCGCTGCCCACGCCATCATCCCGTCGCGTCGGCGGCCACGATTCGCAATCCCCAAATTATGGTCACTTTGAGCACAGAACCGCGTTCCGCGGAGTCGCCCGACGTTCCGGTCGAGACGCCCGGCATTTTTTCGCGGCTGCGTTTCAGTCCGTTCTTGGCCCAGATGGTCATCATTCGGCGATGCAATCTGGCCTGTGGCTATTGTTCCGAGTTCGATAAAATCAGTGAACCGATTCCGTTCGAGATTTTGGAACGGCGTCTGCGCAAACTCAAAAGTCTGGGAACATTTGGCATCTCGCTGACCGGCGGCGAGCCGACGTTGCATCCCGATCTTCCGCGCTTGGTTCGAAAATGTCGCGAACTTCGATTTTTCCGTACCGGGATGATTTCCAACGGCCTTTTGCTTCGGCCGGAATTGATCGAGCAACTTAACGACGCCGGACTTCAAGAGATGCAAATCTCAATCGATGGCGTTCACGGGAACGAAACCACCCAGAAAGTGCTGACAAATCTGAAGAAGCGACTTCAGGCTCTTCGCGATCACGCCCGTTTTCGCGTTGTCGTCAGTGGCGTTCTTGGCGCGTGCCCGCCGCATGAAGCGGAGGAAGTTCTCGCGTTCGCGCGCGAGATGGGTTTCGTCCAGCGCGTTCTGCTCGTTCACGACAGCAACGGTCAACTGAAACTCGATCCCGAAGAAACCAAAGTGTTCGAGAAGATCGTTGCCGAATTGCCAAAAACGGTCGTGGACTTTTCCGATTACCGAAAGCGACTGGTTCACGGCGGCTCAGCGCCGTTCAAATGTCGCGCCGGCAGTCGTTATCTTTACATCGACGAGTTTGGTAAAGTGAATCGCTGCTCCCAAACGCGCAAAGTTTGGTCGAAAAATCTGATGGATTACACGGTCGCTGATCTGCGGGAACAATTTTACGAATACAAATCCTGCCACTCAGGCTGCACGCTCGGATGCGCCCGGTCCGCCAGCCAGATCGACAATTGGCGCGCACAACCCGGTTTTAATTCGTAGGCCGGTCGCGCAATTTTCGTTCGGCTTCGCTCACCATCTCCGGCGTATCGACATCCTGCCACCACGCTTCGCGGATATCGATCGCGCGCACTTTTCCGTCCAAAGCCATCGCCCGAACGCCGTCGGCCAGGCTGCAATCACCATCCACTTTCGCGCGTTCGAGATAATCAAAAATTTCCGGCGGACAAACGAACAGGCCGATATCGATCGCGTCGTATTCTTCCAACGTCTTACCGATCGCAATGATTCGGTCACTGCGCGTCTGAACTTTCATCGCGTCGTTTAGATCGAAAACCGAACCAATCTTGCGATCGATTGCGACATTCAACATCGACAAATCGGCCGACTGAATTAGTCGCTCGAGAATCTCTCGATCGAAAAGATGATCGCTCATCGTGAGAACAAACGGTGCGTCGATCTGTTTCGCTGCGACTAAAAGTGAAATTCCGTTTTGCTTTTCCCATTCTCGGTTTTCGATAAAACGGATTTCAACTTCCGCTGGAGCCAATTCCTTCACCGCGGCGCGCAATCGCTCGGCTTCAAATCCGATAACGGCGTTGATCGTCTTGATTCCAGTTTCGATCAAAGTGTCGATCGTGTACGAAACCAGCGGCCGGCCTCCAACCGGAAGCAACGGTTTCAGAAACTTTTCGTCCGAACCGCGCAGACGGGACCCGCAACCGGCCATTAAAATTACCGCTTCGGTCACGCGGTTCTGTGACGATGTCGATCTTCGTGCGCTCGTCATATCCCATAATATTTTTTCAGACCCCAAATGCGGACGCGTTGCGGCAAAAATCGAAAAATCAACGGCGCAATCTTGCTCTGAAACGCATCGCCGACGGTCACCCGCGCCGGCGGATTCTTTGCATCGATCAATTTGAGAACATGTTTTGCCACTAACTCTGGCGTCGGCGCATTTTTCATGTTTCTGTCTACGGCCATCCAGGTTTTTGCGACTTTCGCAGCGTAGAGCGAATCGTCTTCTCCGACTTTGCGGACCGCATCGTTAAAGTTTGTCGAAATATCAGCCGGTTGAAGATCGACAATGCGCACTTTGGAATCCAGCAGCTCAAGTTGGATCGACATCGTGAAAGCAGCCATCGCCGACTTGGCGGCGTTGTAAGCGGCCATAAATGGCACCGGCAAACGCGAGGCGAGCGACGTCACGTTGATGATCAGACCCTCTCCGCGCGCGCGCATGGTGGGCAGGGCCAGACGCATCAATTGCAGATGCCCAAAGACCAGTGTCTGAAATTCATCCTCAATTTCCTGCGCCGAGAGATATTCAGCTGGACCAAAGTGGCCACTGCCGGCGTTGTTGATCACAACATCAAAATAGCCGGCGTCGGACAGCGCCCTGGCAAAGGCCTTATCGATTGAACTGGCGTCGCGCAGATCGAGTCCCACCGGATGCAACCGCGCCATTTGTGCGATCCGCCCAGGCTGACGGGATGTGCCCCAGACTTCATCGCCCCGCGCGACCAGCGCCTTGGCAATCGATAATCCAATGCCCGAACTCGCCCCGGTAAGGAAAATATTCTTCATCGCGGCGCTGAGATTTCGATTGTGTAGGTTTTCAACGCGTCGAAAGGTTGGCCGTCAATGTCGGGGCCGGTATCCACGGTGCAATCTCAGCGTAAAGCCGGACTGTTTCAGCGGCCATCTTTTGCCAGTTAAATAAGGCCGCGCGCCGAATGCCTCGTTCCGAAAGTGATTGTTGAAGTGCCCGGTCCTCGACGATACGTCGCATCGCGGCGGCGATGGCCGCGTCGTCGTTAGGTGGCAAGAGAAGAGCGGCGTCTCCGGCTACCTCGGGTGGCGCGGTCGTATCCGAGCATAAAACAGGGCAGCCGCATGCCATCGCCTCCAGGACTGGCAGTCCAAAACCCTCATAAAGCGACGGAAAGACGAGCGCCTCGGCGCGATTGTAGAGCGCGACCAGTTCCTCGGGTGCGACACTGTCTCGAATGATGATGCGTTTCGGGAGCTGAGTCCGCCGCACGGCCCGGCGTAATTCAGGGGGCGATGTTCGGTTACGTTCGATCACCAGGAGATGCATATTGTCGAAAGCTTGGAATGCCTTGCCGAAAGCGGATACGGCCCTCACGTGATTTTTATTAGGGTAACCTCCGCCTACGACCAAAAAAAAGCGCTTCCCGGGAGGAATAATTGACGAAGTGAGCTGTTCGGCGCTCTCTTTCATGATCGGACGAAACGTCGGCGACTTGCCGAGGTGCGTTACCCGAAGTCGCGGCCGGCAAGCCGGATCAATTCGGGCGGCGTCGTCAGCGCTGTGCTGGCTGACCGCAATAATCCGATCTGCTCGGCGAAGGCTGTCATGGATAATAAAGGACCAGTACGATTTTTGGAGCGGACGAATCAGTGGATTGGGGAAAACAAGCTCGGGGCAGACCACATGCATGACGTCATGAATGGTAATAACGGACTTGGCCTGAATGCCGCGGGGGAGCACTCGATAAGGAGCGTGAAATAAGTCTTTCGGGCCGATTCGTCGGTTGAGCCAGCGCCGCAGCCGGAAATAATTCACGGGATCGTTGGGGCCGCCACCGCGGCTCCATTCTGACACGTTAGGCGCACGCGAGAGTGCGCCGAGCCGATCGGGGTGACGGAGAAGAACGATCGGCACATTCGGCAGAAGAAGAGGAAGATGTTCGACGAGCGCTTTGGTGTAGCTCACGACCCCGCCCGGCGTGCCCCTGAGGCAACGGGCATCAAGAACAATACGGTTCGCCATCATGATTTCGTCGCCAATTTCGCCCCGACTACCCTGATATTGCACGCCCGAGATATATAGTGAAACATACTTGGGAAAGAATCGGTGCTGGAGTATGTGCCGCGCAACCGCGCAAATAGTAACAGTCTGAAAGCTTCCGCCACATCTGCGCCAGAAAGCCCTCAGATATGATTTATCTGGAAGTATCAACTTCGTGCAAGACCGTCCGGAACACTGGGATTCAACGGATCACACGAAAACTTTTTCAAGAACTGCGCGCCCGCGTCCCAGTAACACCGATCTCATGGAACATTCTTGGTCGCCGCTTTCAACGGTTGACCGCGGGAGAGCTCGCCACGCTCGAGGCGCCGTTTCATGACGGGCCGCGTGTTTCAGCGCGCCCCGAGCTACGTGGTGAGAATCCTTTGTCGGAAGCCTATCGGTTGTTCTTCCGGCACTGCTTGTCGCTCGAAAAAGAGTTGCGACCTGAGGACGTGTTTTTAATGCCCGATGTCTATCGCGATGCGCGCACGAGAATCTTTCCGGACTTAATCGCGAAGATTCGCGGACGCAGCCTCGCCATTTTTCACGATGCGGCCGCATTGCAGCTGCCGGCCTTGGCTGAGCGAAGCCGTCGGGGGTTTCGCAATTACATTGAATCACTTGCCGCCTTCGACTTGGTCATTTGTGTTTCCAACAGTTCCCATGAACATCTGCAAATACTTTGGGGCCAATATGGCGTGATACCGACAGAAACGGTGGTGGAAAGATGGCCGGTTGAAGTTTCCGTGGCGGAGCGTCGATCTGCCACCAAATCTTCGCGTGCGTTGATTGTCTGTGTCGGTTCTTTTGAGGAGCGAAAAAATCATCTTGCCCTGCTCCGTGGCGCAGCCGCGCTTTGGCGCCGCGGTTTGTCCTTCGAGCTTTGCCTGATTGGCCGAAGTGCCGGCTTTGGACGGAAAGTGGTAAGAGAAATCGGGCGATTACAGAGCGAAGGTTGGCCGGTTCGTTGGTTAAAGCATGTTGACGATGAAACGCTCCACCGTGCCTACCTCGACTGTCGGTTTACAGTGTATCCCTCTTTGGCGGAAGGATTCGGGCTTCCGATTATGGAGAGCCTTTGGCATGGGAAGCCGTGTGTCTGTGGCGGTAACGGTGCGCTGGGGGAAGCGGCACGTGGCGGCGGATGTTTGATCGTCGACCAAACGAGTGACGACTCGTTGGCAGATGGGATTAACGCGCTGCTTTTAGATCAACCACTGTATTTGCGCCTTTGCCAGGAAGCTCGCGGACGCCAGTTCCGTTCCTGGTCGGATTACACGGATAAATTGTTGGCTTACGTTCAGCCTCCTCGCGTCTCTTCGGTTGCCGTCTCGATTTAAACCGAGATTCGTTGACCGTGCGGGTGGCTGGTGACGATGCGGCCGTCCTCCATCTCGTGGACCCAGTCGCAAGCATCGGCAATGAACCGATTGTGCGTGACCAAGAGCAACGCTTTTTGGCGTTCGCGGACAAGATTGGCAAGCAGTTCGAAAGCACGTTGAGAATTATTCGTGTCCAAATTTCCGGTCGGCTCGTCTGCTAAGATGACCTGCGGATCGTTGGCCAGAGCGCGGGCAATTGCCACCCGTTGTTGTTCGCCGCCGGAGAGATGCCGGCTTGGGCGTTGTAATTTGTCCCCCAGATCAACCGCTTTGAGCAGTGCCGCTGCACGCTCGCGCATTTCGGCTTCGTTGAGTCGACCGAGCCGGCGCATTGGAATCATCACGTTTTCGTGTGCGCTAAAGTCCTCCATCAAAAAGTGGAATTGAAAAATAAAACCGATCAATTCATTGCGCCGGCGTGACCATTCTTCGTCCGGCAAATCGGAAACGTGCTCGGATCGGATCGCGACCGAACCACCATCCGCGTGATCGAGTAGTCCCAGAATGTAAAGGAGGGTGCTCTTACCGCAGCCGGAGGGCCCGACGACAGCATGGATGGTTCCCAATTCGACGTCGAGCGAAACGCCGCGCAAGGCGTGGACTCGTGATTCATCTGTGCCGAGGTAGCGCTCGATGTCGCGGCAGCTAAGACAGACTTCGCCGTTCATAAACTGGAGCCGCGCAAGGTCGCTACCGGCGGTAACTGAGCGGCGCGCCGGGCCGGGACATAGCTGGCGATGAATACCGAAACAATGGCCAGAAGTGTTGCCCAAAAGTAATGATGCCAGTCCCAAATAACCAGAAAGTGATTGGCATAGAGTAAACCGCGAATATGAATTGGAATGTGCGCGACGACCCAGGTTAAAGCCCAACCGAGTAAACAACCGATGGCAGACCCCAGAGCTGCGATCAGCGCCCCCTGCCACAGAAAAATGGCGCTGATGTCGATTCGGCGATAGCCCATCGACCGAAGGATCGCTATCTCCCGGACTTTGGTCAGCACCGACATGGTAAGAACATTAAAGATTCCAAACCCGGCTAGGAGAATGATTAGGGACACGGTGACACCCGCGGAGATTCGCAGCATCATGAACAGCTGCAATGTGGATTCTTCTCGTTCCTGCCAGCTTTGAGCTACGTGCTGAAATAGATTTTCGAAATGCTCGGCCAGGGCCGGGGCCCGGTCGCGATTGCGCAACTTGTAAATGATCATCGACGCGGCGAATGGCTTTTTGAGCAGCCGTTGCGCGACTCGAATTTGGATATAGATCCGGGCTGAGTCGATGGATCCGACCCCGCTTCGGGCAATCGCGGCGACACTAAAGCGCCAATATTCGCCGGAGGGCGCGAGCAACTGAACGGTGTCGTTAAGCCGGACGTTCAGCGCTTCGGCCAGGCGGTTGCCGATGATGAGCGAACTGCTGTTGTTTCGGAAATCGTCGAACTTTCCGTCGACAATTTGCTTGGCCAGATCGGTCGTCCGCAAATGCAGGCTCGGATCGATCCCGTAAAGATCGGCAGTGGCGTTCTCGAACCCGGCCCGGGCGCTAACCGTGCCGTGGAGAACTGGGCAACAAGAGGCAACGTTAGAAAACTGCCGGCTTACTCGCATGATCTCTTGCGCATTAGTGACTCCTTCGAAGAGATCACGCTGAGCCACTTTGGTGGATGTAGTTTTCGCGGCGACCGCGAGGGCCTGGGAGCGCGGCCTGAACCGTGCCCGCAGAATAAGCGCACCGTTACTTCCGACACTCGATTCGATAAAATATTGCGTGAATCCCTGGGTCTGAGCTTGGGTGCATACAAAAATTGCCACACCGAAGACGACGCCGAGGAGACTTAGCAACAGCGCGCGTTTGCGGTGAGTCGCGAACCGGAGCGCGATGTAAAGGGGCGCCGTCACCGCTTTAGAACGGTGGCAATGTCTACTTTCCGTTGCCGAACCGGCTCACCGGGATGCAATCGATCTTGATCGGCAATGACGACATGGTCGCCGAGCGAGACTCCGCTCAGCGCTTCACTGAAATCAAGCGTTCGAAAACCAACCTTGACCGTGCGCCGTTGGACCATGCCATGTTTAATAATGAGCGCTTGATCGACGAGTAACGCTCGCGTTGGCACGAGCAACGCATTTTCATGCGTTCCAGTGATGATGTTCATCTCGCCGGTCATTCCGGCCATTAAATTGTCCGGCGGCTTTTCCATTTCCAAAATCACGGTGTAACGCTGCGTATCCGGATCGGCCGCGGGCTGAATGGAAGAGACCTTCGCCGCGAACGTAGCGTTCTGAAACGCGTAGAGTTGCGTCTTTGCGTTCATTCCCGTTTTCACCTGACCAACATCCTCTTCGTTTACTTCTCCGCGGACGTAGGTCTTCCGCGATGAAATCGTGAACAGTTGGTTTCCTTCGTTCACCAATTCTCCGTCAATGGTCTGGACTGCACTGAGCAGACCGTCCATGGGCGATCGGATTTCCGAATTTCTCATCTGCGACTCGAGTTTCTTTCTGGTCTCGTCCAGCGCGTCCAAATTCCGCTCCCGTTCAATTCGCTCATTTTCCACCGCCCCGCGCAACCGGTTTGCTTCACTTTTGGCTTTTTCGTAATCGACTGCCGGCACATTCCCGGTCGCGACCACTTGTTCGAGGCGATGCAGATTATCCTCGGCAGCCTTGAGCAGTTCCTCGGATGGCAGCGGCAACTTCGCGCGCTCCATCGCCGCCTGTTGATCGGCCGTGGCTTGCTTCAACTGTCGCGCCGTCGTTTCATCCGCGATTGTCCCTAGCACCTGGCCTTTGGCCACCGCCTTTCCAATCGCTCCGCGGCCGGCAGAGAATTCGTCGGCCAGACGAATGAAACCTGAATTTTGGGCGCGCACGTGGATCACAAACGCCGGCTCGATCCGCACCGTCCCATAAACGGCTGAGATCGCGGTGCCGCGCCGGACGACGGCGATCTCTGCCACCGGCATAAAAAGATAGTAGGCAACGCCGCAAATCAGAACCAGCAGCGCGCCAGCGACCCACAAAATCCGCTTGGATTCCGGCAACTTCAAAGCCTGCAACTAACGCACATCTTCCGGAAATTGGAAATAGCGTCCGGTGGCACGGTCCCAATCGGCCAGCGCTACGTTCTGGAGATAGCTGGCCTCGAGCAGTCCGGTCTGGGTCTTCAGGGCACTGCCTTCGGCCACTCGGTACTCCAGTTGCGTGGAAAGCCCGCTCCCAAGGTTTTGCTGAATGGCAGCGGCGGTTTGTCGCGCACTTTCTGATCCGGTGGCGAGCGATTTATGCTTTGCATCGATGCCGAGCAGCTCATTTCGAATTCGGGCGAGCTCACGGCCGACGCTCGTTTCGAGCTTTGCCAATTCCACCTCATTGATCTCCCGCGCCTTGCGCTGCCTCAGCACCGCGCCGCCAACTTTTCCGTTGTCGATCACGTTCCAGCTCAAAGCAGCGCCTTCGCGAATCTCTGAGCCGACAAAATCATCCACCTTGCTGGTGGAACCTTCGCGATGAATTCCGGTCACCGGGATGTAATCGCCGGTGACGCTGGCGTTCACGGCCGGGTAGTAACCCGCGGCAATGATTCGCTCATCTTCATTTGCGGCGCGAACCAGCAATCGCGCGAGTTTGATATCGGTCCGGCGTTCCAATGCTGCCGCCTTTTCGCTGTCAACATCGACATCCACCGGCGCGAATTTCAGTTCTCCTTCCGGATCGGGCAGGGGCTCCTCCGATTTGAGGTCCGCTGCCATGATCACGGCAAGCTCCAACTGCGCACCGTTATAAGCGCGTCGGGCGCCTTCCACCATGGGATCGAGCTCGCGCGCTTGCATGGTTGCGCTGGTAAAAGCAGTCCGGTCCGCCAATCCGGCACGGATACGAGCATCCTGGCCGGCCACATTTTGATCCAAATGCACGCGCTGTTGTTCGCGAACGGAAACCAGCGCGCGATTGTAAAGCGCAGAATAAAATGCGAGCCGCGCCTCGTGCAATTGTTGCTCCACTGCGAGATTCAGCTGCTGTTGGGCGATCAAAACTTCCACATCGCCGCGCCGAAGTGATGGCGGAATCGCGGCGTCAATCAGCGGCTGAGTCAGAAATCCGCGCACAAATCCGAAAACTCTTGTCGAAGACTCGCCCGATCGCTTTCCGCCTTGTAATCCAGCCGGAAGACCGACTGTTAAATTCGGCCACATGGTCGAGCGCAGGACGAGCCGATGCCCGCTGGCTTGTTCGAGATTCAGTTTTGCCCGTTCGATCTCCGGATTCTTTTCGAGCGTCGTTTGCAATACGCCGTCGAGCGTGACGGCCCGCGCCGATGCGACGGCAGTCACCCACAGAATCGCAATGGTGAAGTGGATTTTCATTGCTGCGTGAGTTTTGCCGGCGGCTGTGCCAGGTCGAGTGCCTGTTTTTCGTGCCGCTGCTTCAGGCGGTTAGAAGCAAAGTCGAGCGATTCCGGAGAACTGCCGCAGGCGCGGGCAAGCCGCGCCAGTGCAACATTGTGCAGATAAATCGCGCTCAATCGCGTCGTCCGCGTTCGGGTAACATCCGCCGCAGCTTGCAGAATATCGAGCTGTGTTCCTAATCCAGCCGCGAGATTGCTCTTTGCAATTTCCAGCGATTCGTCCGCGCTCTGCACGCTCTTCGTCACCGGTTCCAGAACCGTGTCCGCCTGTTGAAGATCGAAAAATGCGCTTCGTATTTCGGAGGCGACGGTTTGACGCTCTGCCTCCAGTGCGGCGGCGGCTGCTTCACGGCGTGCGCGCGTGGCTTGCATGCGGCCTTTGGTCGCGAAGCCGTCGAATAGGTGCCAGGTTCCGCTCACCCCAACGATATAACCGTGATTAAATTCGGGGCCGACGAATGGGTCCCGCTCATTGTAAACTTCGTAACCGGAAAATGCCTGGACGTGTGGACGGAGCGCACTCTGGTCCACCAAATATTGTCGATCTTCGATCTCGACGTCGATCTGTCGCGCTCTGATCTCGGGCCGCTTCGTGTCGGCGCGGCCGAGGCATTCGTTCAAATCGGGATGGCGTGCTTCGTAACGCAATTGTCCGGCAACGTCGAAATCCGGGTCGCTCGCTTGCGAACGCCAGGCAACGAGTTCAGCCAGGTGCAGATGAGAATTCTTTAACAGCGTCTTTGCATTGGCGAGCTCCGGTTGCTCGTTGGCCAACGCCACTTGCGCCCGCTGCACATTGAGGGTCCCAACGATTCCGGCGCGTTGCCGGTCCTCCTGGGATTTGAGCTCTTCACTCAGCGCCCGGACCGAATTCTCGCGAACTCCGACCTTTGCCCGATTTAACAACACATCGTAAAAGGAGATCCGCACGTCCATTGCGACTTTGTTCCGCACTTCGTCCAGCTCGCACTCTTGTTTCTCCACATTCAGCCGCGCGATTGCGACCTGGTTTGAAACCGCGCCGCCGGTATAAATGTTTTCCAAGACGCGAACCGACGCGGTGTAATCTTCTGTCCGCAACACAGTGTTGTTTTGCGTCTCTCGCTTATCGGCAAATCCTGATGCGACCGCGGATGGCAAGTAACCCGAACGCGCTTCGATTAATCCGCCCCGTGCCGCTTCCACTTTTTTGCGTGCAATAATGATCTCTGGATTTTCGGCATCGGCCAGCGCGACGCCTTGTTCGATCTCATAACTCGGCAGCTCGGCTCGCGCATTGGCAAGAAGTCCGATGGCCAGCAAAGCGACGACGAAAATGGATATTTGCCCGGCGCAGCGGCGGGTCCTAACGAGTGTCCTCAAAATTGCTTGCATGCTAACGCCGGATACGGCAGTTTCCACGCTCAAATCGGGCGAGGGTTTCCTCCTCGGACGAGACCCTACAAACCACCTGTCGCCTCAACCTTAACCTAGATGCTTTCAAACCTGCTAGATTGTATCTTGCCCCAAGCTCACTGCTCCGGGTAGGATTTCTTTTTTCCCATGAGAAAGATTCGTATCGCCGTCGTCGGAGTGGGCAACTGTGCCAGTTCGCTCGTCCAGGGTATCAACTTTTACCGCAGCTCCTCCGTCAATGGCACCGCCGTTGGGCTGATGCACAAACAAATCGGCTCGTACCGGCCGGGGGACATCGAGGTCGTTGCCGCCTTCGACATCGACCGCCGCAAAGTCGGGCTCGATGTCAGCAAAGCCATTTTCGCTCCCCCCAATTGCACGAGAGTCTTTTGCGACAAAGTCAGCCTCACCGGTGCCATCGTGAAAATGGGCTGCGTCTTCGACAGCTTTGCGCCGCACATGGCCGACCACGATCCGCTCCGTACTTTTCTGCCTTTGGAAAAAGAATCCACCCGCGAACAAATCATCGGCGAACTGAAAGACTCCGCCACCGAGATCATGGTCAATTATCTGCCAGTCGGCTCCGATGAGGCCGCGCGGTTTTACGCGAGCTGCGCACTCGAGGCCGGCGTCGCTTTTGTAAACAACATCCCCGTTTTCATCGCCAGCGATCCGGTTTGGGCGAAGCGGTTTGCCGATAAAAATCTGCCGATCGTCGGGGACGACATCAAATCGCAACTCGGCGCGACCGTGCTTCATCGCACCATTGTCGATCTTTTCCGGAAGCGCGGCGTGAAGGTTGAGCGCACTTATCAGCTGAACACCGGCGGCAACACCGATTTCCTAAACATGCTCAGCCGGACCCGGCTGACCTCGAAGAAAACTTCCAAGACCGAAGCCGTCCAATCGGTCATGAACGAACGCCTGGCCGACGAAAACATTCACATTGGCCCGAGCGATTACGTCCCGTGGCAACTCGATAACAAGATCGCGTTCATTCGCGTCGAAGGCCGCCTTTTCGGCGACGTCCCGATGGAGCTCGACGTCAAACTTTCGGTCGAAGATTCGCCCAACTCCGCCGGCATCGCCATCGACGCGATCCGTTGCTGCAAACTCGCGCTCGATCGCGGGATCGGCGGCGTTCTCAATTCGCCCTCCGCCTATTTCTCCAAGCATCCGCCCGTCCAGATGAGCGACGACGAAGCTTACCGCTGCGTCGAACAATTCATCCGCGGCGAGCGCGACCGCTAACGCGGCAAAATTGGTTGTGCAAATCCCCCCAGCCGAATTAGGTAAACAATTGTTCCCCTAATTCTCGTTAGACCGATGCGTGCTCTCGTGTATCCGGCTTTCGCCGCCTTCGTCATGCTTTTCGTTGGCTGCAATACGTATCGAGTTGCAGGCGCGATGACTTTCGGCCGCACGCAAGATATTTCGGCTAGCGATATCGAGGCTGCCGTCGCGGCGTATCGCGAATACATGCAAGCCACCTACCACACCGAAGGCCTCCCTGGACAGATCGAGGTTGTAAGCCACGACTGCGTTCGGATCTATTACGGCGACGCAGGTGGCGGCTACACGGAGATGAATCGAGTTCACGGCAAGTGGCGCCACGGTGCCGTAGTCATTGTTACTGCATGAATCGGTCTAACCAAGCGCTGGAGCGAACCGCTGACCGGCGCGAAAGTTTACTTTCGAGGACTTCAACACCCACATCCGAAGCGCGGCTCGCTCTCGTCAGCGGTCGCTCAGCTTGGTCTCGTTAGGTGTCATGAAGACGTCACAAGCCTGCCTCATCGTAATGATGGCCGCAGCTGGCGCTGTGGTCACAAAAGGCGGCGACAGTCGCCCAATCAACCCACAGTTTACCACGGTAGAGATACACACATTGGCTGACCCTCAGTACGGGCCGATCATTATTCGCGCGACTGCCGTAGAGGATGGACGCATCGAAGCCATCTCACTTGAGTATAAAGGTAAGAAGGTTTCTGTTCCCGCAGAAGGCCTAGCGGATTTGAAAAGGGCTCAGATTG
>Ga0210405_10000031_pt1 | contig 183643 bp, 171 predicted proteins | sample IncBWH11MmetaG_FD_155492 | JGI IMG/M metagenome (GOLD analysis project Ga0210405, IMG submission 155492) | Forest soil microbial communities from Barre Woods Harvard Forest LTER site, Petersham, Massachusetts, United States - Inc-BW-H-11-M | ecosystem: Environmental > Terrestrial > Soil >... | reverse complement strand
GGCCGGCCACGCCGCCGCCGGTGCCAAATATCATTACCCGGTCGCCCAGGGTGTGCCCGATCCGTACCCGGCCGGTCGCGTACCAATCCAAGGCGGCGTGGGAGACAATGGACGTAGTGTAAACGTGCTCTTCTGAGTTGCCCCCAGGCAGCTGAATGAAATCAAAAACCTCAGCGTTTCTTTGCAGGTCGGTGCCTTGAATGTCCAATTCAAAGCCGAAGACCCAGCCTCCACGCTGCCAATTGTAACCACCGTGCAATCCGCCTTCCCCGGACGTCTGGTCCTTCTGCCTAACTGCTAAAAACAGATCTTCGGCGAAGCCTCCATTCGTCGCATCGGTTGCTTCGAACGCAGCGGTTGTAGCATCGAGGTTTGCCCAGATTCCGCCTCCGTGGATACCAAAGTACCAACCCTCAAAGCACGAGGGCGCAGGCGCAGGCACCGGCGCGACTTCCTTGGAAGCCATCGGTTCTGGACCGGCATAAATTAAAGCAGTGGATGCGCAAAGCAGCGCAACGGTTAAGGCAAATTTCTTCATAGTCTTGTCGGTTTAAGTATTACGGGGCCGGTGGTCAATAAAAAAAGACACTTACTTATTGGTAACGGCATTATAAAAACTAGAATGAGCTCTCGAGGTGATTTGCTGCCGAGGCGCTGCTTCAGTTTTCACAAGATGTCGATCTTGCGTGCCGAAGCTGTACCCGCGGTCGCTCACCGTGGGCCCGCGTTAGCGACGCCGTGCTAAACAATCGCAACCGGTCTAGTCATAGCGGTGGCAGTATGTAGAATTCGAGCGGTCGCTTCTCCTGCTATGAAACCCAGCCGTCGACGATCCAAGACGCTTTTGGTCAGGCTACGAGAGCACGCCTTCGCGCCAGTCGATATCGCATCGCTGATTTTCTTCCGAATTGCATTTGGTCTTCTGATGGCGTGGCAGGTGTGGCGTTATTTCCTGTATCATCGGATCGGCCTTTTTTGGCTCGATCCACCATTATTATTTAAATATTACGGATTTTCCTGGGTGCAGCCCTGGCCGGGGAACGGGCTCTACATTCACTGGGCGATCCTCGGCGTTCTCGCATTGTTAATAGCGATCGGTCTTTTTTACCGAATAAGCGCGCTGCTATTTTTTCTAGGCTGGACCTACACCTTCCTTCTCGATGAAGCGCAATGGGTCAATCACACCTATCTAATCTCTCTTTTCAGCCTCCTGCTGATCTTCGTGCCAGCCGATCGCTTGTTCTCGGTGGAGACGTGGCTCAATCCAAAACGGCGATCACAAACCACGCCGGCCTGGACGCTTTGGTTGCTACGTGCCCAAATGGGCGTCGTCTATTTCTTTGCCGGCGTTGCTAAAATTTCGCCGGATTGGCTGCATGGCGAACCGATGCGGGTATGGCTGAGCAACAGTCAGCAGCCGCCGATTATCCATCAATTTCTGAGTGAACCATGGGCCGCTTACTCTTTCAGTTACATTGCACTTTTGTTTGATCTGTCGATCGTTCCATTTCTTTTCTGGCGCCGCACGCGGACGGCAGCGTTCTGCGCGGCCCTCCTTTTTCATCTTCTCAACGCGCAACTGTTTCACATCGAAGTTTTTCCCTGGCTCGCAATCGTAGCCACTACTCTTTTCCTGTCACCGAGTTGGCCGCGCCGCGTCCTCTCCATGTTCCGCAAAACAGACGCACCGCATTCCACCGTCGACCGGATGTCGTTTTCGCAAGGCAAACAGTCAGTCATCCTGACTTTGGCGGCGATCTATGTGGCGATCCAGATTCTCGTGCCTTTGCGTCATTTTCTTTATCGGGGTGGAATCGAATGGATCTACTCCGAACATCGTTTCGGTTGGCGAATGATGATTCAAAACGAACTGGTGCGCGCTAATTTTTATGTCACAGATCCGAATTCGGGTGAGACGTTCCAGGTTAAACCGCAGGAGTACCTCGATCTCCCACACGCCCAAGCGATGGGATGGCACCCAGACATGCTTCTTCAGTTCGCGCATTATTTGGCAAAAGTGACGCCGCGGTTTGGTCCAAGACCGCTCCGAGTGGAAGCACGCGTGTTGGTCAGTCTGAACGGTCGAAAGCCGCAATTGGTTATAGATCCCAATGTCGATCTTGCCGCCGAATCGCGAACTTTGGGGCGTCCGCGCTGGCTCTTGAAGATAGATCAACCATTACCCGATCACCCTTTTGACCCCTCCGAGCCATTTTGAGCCAACACTCTTTTACGAGCTTGGCCCGAGAAGTTCGAGAAAACAGATCGCAGCAACGATTTTCACGGAAAACAAAAGCCCCAGACCTAAGTCCGGGGCTTTTGAGTAAGCTTGAAACAGCTAGCTTATCTAAAAATGAAAAGTCAGACCGCCTCGGAAGTCATGGAACTGAAAGTTGGCGTTCGCGCGGGTCTGCGAGTCAAACGTCCGGACGCCGAATGTCACCGGCCGACTCGTGAAGACAAAATTGGTCCCGACGTGTTCGTCCCCAAGATCGACATAGAGATAGGTGAAGTTCAGTGTCCAATGCTGGCCAATACAAAAATCAATTCCGCCACCACCCGTCCAACCGCCCCGAATCCCCCGGTCGTTATTGCTGAACGTTTCCGAGGTTGCGCCGCCAAAACGCGTGTTCTCGTTCACAGAGGTGACCTCGTTCAGCTCGGTCAGGCCGGCCACGCCGCCGCCGGTGCCAAATATCATTACCCGGTCGCCCAGGGTGTGCCCGATCCGTACCCGGCCGGTCGCGTACCAATCCAAGGCGGCGTGGGAGACAATGGACGTAGTGTAAACGTGCTCTTCTGAGTTGCCCCCAGGCAGCTGAATGAAATCAAAAACCTCAGCGTTTCTTTGCAGGTCGGTGCCTTGAATGTCCAATTCAAAACCGAAGACCCATCCTCCACGCTGCCAATTGTAACCGCCGTGCAATCCGCCTTCCCCGGACGTCTGGTCCTTCTGCCTAACTGCTAAAAACAGATCTTCGGCAAAGCCTCCTCTTGCTGCCGGCGGCAGGGTTTCTTCGAACGCGGAGGTTGTAGCATCGAGATTTGCCCAGATTCCGCCTCCATGAATACCAAAATACCATCCCTCAAAGCACGAGGGCGCAGGCGCAGGCACGGGCGCGATTTCCTTGGAACTCATCGGCTCCGGACCGGCATAAACTAAAGCAGTGCACGCGCAAAACAGCGCGAAGGTTAAGGCAAGTTTCTTCATAATTTTCTCCTTCAGGGGTTTAGGTTTTGCCGGTGTAGGCGATTGCCTGAGCTAGGTCAATGAAGAAATTAACTTTGTTCGTTATGCGTTTATAAGAACTAGAATACGCGCCTGTCTATTTAAGGGCTATGTCGCGCAAGGTTGGAGACGACGACTTGAATTCAGCACGCGGAAACGCGAGCTGTCCGGCAATCGTCATGCCTCGATCCGCTCAGCCAGAATCCACCCTATCGCGCTTAGAGCGATGGCTGTTCGCGCAGGTCGACATCGCCTCATTGGTTTTTTTCCGAATCGCATTCGGCCTTCTCATGCTTCGGATGGTGAAGATGGCCTGGTCGCTTGACCGGATTTCGCAATGGTGGATCGAACCGTCGTTCTTGTTTAAATATCCCGGCTTCTCCTGGGTCCATCCCTGGCCCGGCAACGGACTCTACGTTCATTGGATTTTGCTCGGCGTTTTCGCGTTGTTCGTGACCGTTGGCTTCCTCTATCGCATCAGCACTACGCTATTTTTCCTGAGCCACACCTACTTCTTCCTTCTCGATCAGGGAAGGTACGTGAATCACACCTATCTCATCTGCCTTTTCAGTTTTCTGCTGATCTTCGCGCCGGCGCATCGCGCCTTCTCGGTCGATGCATGGTTGTGGCCAAAACTGCGATCGTCGACTGCTCCGGCGTGGTCGCTTTGGTTGCTGCGCGCGCAAATGGGCGCTGTTTATTTTTTCGCCGGGGTGGCGAAAATTGCACCGGACTGGCTGCACGGTGAGCCGATTCGAACGTGGTTCAAGGAGCAGATTCGCTCCCCCTTATTCGCCCCCGTTTTCCATCACGAATGGGCAGCTTACGGCGCGAGCTACGCCTCGCTTCTCATCGATTTGCTGGGGGTGCCGTTTCTTCTCTGGCGGCGAACTCGCCTCGTCGCCTTCTGCGTAGCAGTAAGTTTCCATCTATTAAACGCGCAGATCTTTCCGCTCGACATCTTCCCCTGGCTCGCGATTGCGGCGACAACTCTCTTTCTCGCGCCGAGCTGGCCGCGTCGGATCATTTCCATTTTTCGACGAAGAAATGCATCACCTGTGGTGGATACGGCCACATTGCCTCCGCGTCGGAAACGAATCCTGATTCTGAGTTTCGCGACACTTTACGTCGCGATCCAAATTCTAGTACCGCTGCGCCATTTTCTTTATTCCGGCGGCATCGAATGGACTTACATGGAGCACCGCTTCAGCTGGCAGATGATGCTCGAGCGTCATGTCACGCGCACATTATTCTACGTTGCGGATCCGAACACCGGCCGCGAGGTCCGAGTTCAACCGGGAAAATATATCGATCTGCAACAAACCATTCACATGGGCTGGCGACCCGATATGGTTTGGCAATTTGCTCGTTTCCTCGCCGACAAAGTACCGCGCTTGGGCCCTGAGCCCCTTCGGGTGCAGGTGCGAATGTATGTTTCCGTAAACAAACGAAGGGCACAGCTGTTTCTTGATCCAAATGCCGATCTCGCTGCCGAACCGCGAAGTTGGGGGAGACCGCGTTGGCTTTTGCAAGTCAATGATCCGCTTCCACCGCCAGGACAAGATCTCTCAGCGGAAACATTTGGGGTGACGTTTCCGAAGATCGATTGAACGCTACCGCCAGACTCGATCAGCCGACCCGAAAGCGAATGTCACGGATGATTTTGGTGCCGAAACGTTGTTTCAATTTGCGCAAGATGTCGATCTTCGACACCTGCTCGAGCTCGTAGTGCAAAGCCGGCTGGAGCACGCGCACATACAAAATTCCTTCGCGCAAAGCGACCGGCGCCGAGTGCGCTGCAATAAAGTCGCCAACGATCTTGCTCCACGCTTCCATCACTTCGGTCTCGTGTAATCGCTCTTTTAGGCCAAGCCGCTGCATTAACTTCGGCAGCACGTCTGTCGGGGCTAGCCATCGATCCGGCGAAGGAAAGTTGTTCGGTAAGCCGCGCCACTCAGAAATGACTTTGGCGCGAAGTGTGGCGTTCATCTTTGACTGCAGCGGCGCTCTGCGAGCATCGCATGGCTGAGGGAGTTTATGCCGCGGTCATAGACCGCCGCTAGAAAGAAAATTTCAGTACCGCCGCCGCATGTTGCTCGGCAGAATGTTCAGCTCGGTCCGGTACTTGGCGACGGTGCGACGCGCGATCGGAATTCCGCGCTTGCTCAAAATCTCCACAATCTCTTTGTCACTCAATGGCGCATTACCTTCTTCAGTTTTGACGAGATCGAGGATCGCCTCTTTCACGCTGGTGTTGCTCATCGATTCGCCGGTGGCGGTTTGGTAACCGGGCGTGAAAAAATATTTCATCTCGAACACGCCCTGCGGGGTGGACATGTATTTACCCGATATCGCACGGCTAACTGTCGTCTCATGCACGCCGACCGCGTCCGCGATCTGCACCATCGTCATTGGCTTGAGGAACGCCGATCCCTTGTCGAAGAAGTCGCGCTGCCGTTTCACGATCTCGTGCGCGATGTTGGAAATCGTTTGCTGGCGTTGGTGAATCGATTTGATCAAAAATTTGCCGCTCCGGATCTTGTCACGGATGTAATCCTTCACTTCGTTTCCGTTGTGGTCTTGCGCCATGATGTCCTTGTAAGTGTTGCTGATGCGCAGATGCGGAATTTGTTCGCCATTTAAAATGACCTGGTAAGTGCCGTTTACTTTTTCGACCGTCACATCCGGCAGGACATAATTTTGCGGCGCCTGGGCAAAAATCGCGCCCGGCCGCGGATCGAGCTGGGCGATATTATTCGCGCATTTCTGTACTTGTTCGACGCTGATTCCGATCCGTCGCGCAATTTCGGGGAAACGTCGCTTGCCCAAATCCTGCATGTGATCGGCAATAATTTTATATTCGAGACTGCTTTGCCTTCCTTCCCGTTTGAGCTGGATGAGCAAACAGTCGCGCAGATCTCGCGCGCCTACGCCAGGCGGATGAAAGCTTTGAATGAGAGTGAGCATGTTCTCAAAATCTTCCCGAGGGATTCCGGTATTGAGCGCCATCTCTTCCGGCGTCGTCTGCAAAAATCCGTTGTCGTCGATGTTGCCAACGATCAGTTCGGCCGTTTTGCGGTCGTCGCCGTCGAGCGCATTTTGGTTGAGCTGCCCCATCAAATGTTGTTGGAGCGTCTCCTGGGTCGGGATGGAGTCGAAAAAGAACTGTCGCTTTTCTTCCGCTTCCTGCGAGCGGCCGCTGTAGCTGCTCGATTGCGCCATGTAATCGCGCCATTCTTCATCGAGTTTCGCCAGCTTATCGAATTCCTCTTTGAAATTGTCCTCAGGGGGCGGCGTCTCCGACTCAGGCGGCGCGTCCGGATTCGGCGGGTCGGCCAATTCCTCCAGGACCGGATTCGTTTCCATCTCCTGTTGAACGAGGTTTCGCAGCTCAAGCAATGGCGCCTGCAGAATGAGCAAGCTTTGTTGAAGTTGCGGGGCAAGGACCTGTTGCAGAGAAAGATTCTGCGTTTGATGCATCCCAGGACCGGCCATACGTGGAGTTTACTGTCGGGCGAACGACAGGCAAGCAGGTTACGGGCCGACTGCCTCGCGACCCGGCGGTAATCGTGCTCCAGAACAATTTCAGGAACACGACTTGCTACCCAGTTGAGCGGTCGACCACTTCCGAATGAAACGGATTCTCCTCGCCCTATCATTATCAATCGCGCTCCTCATCACGCCGTTTGGCTCAGCGCAAACGCCGGATGCGAACCAGGAACAGAGACTTCTTGCACTGATCAAAGAGGTCCAGACACAGCAAGCGCAAATGGCGGATAATCAGGCCAAGATCGAGACTAAGCTTGCAGACGTCGCTGAAACGGTCCGCGTCGCACGGATACTTGCCGGAAAAATTGGGAAGTAAACTAGATGAAGCTTACAACTCGGTTCTTTTTCTGCAGCCTAATATGCTCGGTGATAATCATCATCACTCCAGTAAGAGCCCAGTCGCCGACGCCAATCATTGTTCAGGCCGCCTCGGCGCTACCTGCAACCTCGTCAGCTACTCGGGCGGTCCCGGTGAATGTCAGTTCGGTCCCGGAAGCAATCAAATTGCTTGAGCAAATGAAAACATCTAACCAAGAAATTTTGAGCAAGCAGGAAGCTGCGTTGGAACGGCTTGATGACCTTCAAAAGACCGCCGACCAACTTAAGATTTTTACACGCCGCTCAACGGGCTAGGGAGCGTTGGTTCCGACCAACTGCGAATCTTCGCCCAGCGGGGTTAAGCGCTTTGTGCAGGCGGTTTGTGGCCCGCAAAAACCACAACAGACGCGATCACGAGGATGGATGTGTCATTTCTTGCCGGGGCAAAAATCTGTGCGATCAATCTCGCTCAGGCTCTGGGAAGGACTATGCGTTGTCGATCTTACGCGTCGAATTCATGCCGCGAAGATAATTCCGAGCTGCTGATTCCCTTTTGACCATGAAAAAAAACAATTCTACTCCGCGTGGCGCGCGAACGGCCAGCAGTTCGCATATTGAAAATGGCCAACTCGACAGCAAGCAGCTGCTAACCGCTCTCCTGGCGTTCAAGCGCGGCGATTTTTCCGCGCGCCTGCCGGAGGACTGGACCGGCGTCGCGGGCAAAATCGCCGACACGTTTAACGACGTGATCGCGAAGAACGAACAAATGACGCAAGAGCTCGAACGCATCGGACGCGTCGTCGGCAAGGAGGGCCGCATCACTCAACGAGCTTCGCTTGGCGACGTTTCTAAGTCCTGGGCCGGCGCAGTAGCGTCGGTCAATGGTCTGATCGGCGATTTGGTTCATCCGACAAGTGAGATGGCGCGCGTGATCGGCGCGGTCGCCAAAGGCGATCTCTCCAAAACGATGGCCACCGACATCGAGGGCAGGCCGTTGGAAGGAGAATTTTTGCGCACCGCCAAGACCGTAAACCGAATGGTGGACCAGCTTGGCGCATTTGCGTCAGAAGTCACACGCGTAGCGCGCGAAGTGGGAACCGAAGGAAAACTTGGCGGACAAGCAACCGTCAAAGGCGTCGCCGGCACATGGAAAGACCTCACCGAGAATGTGAACTTGATGGCCGGCAATTTGACCGCGCAGGTGCGCAACATTGCCACGGTCACCACGGCGGTAGCGAATGGCGACTTGACCAAGAAAATCACCGTCGATGTCAAAGGCGAGTTCCTCGAATTGAAAGACACGGTAAACGTGATGGTGGATCAACTCCGCTCGTTTGCTTCCGAAGTGACGCGCGTTGCGCGTGAAGTGGGTTCGGAAGGGATTTTGGGCGGCCAGGCCCGCGTCGAAGGCGTCTCCGGAACATGGAAGGACCTTACCGATTCGGTAAATTTCATGGCTCGAAATCTTACCGGCCAGGTCCGCAACATCGCGGAGGTAACGACCGCGGTCGCACGCGGCGATTTGTCGAAAAAGATCACGGTCGACGTCAAAGGCGAGATTTTGGAATTGAAAGACACCATCAACACGATGGTGGACCAGCTCAGCTCATTTGCGTCGGAAGTTACGCGCGTAGCGCGCGAGGTGGGCACCGAAGGGAAGCTGGGCGGCCAGGCTGATGTCCGCGGCGTTGCCGGAACCTGGAAAGATTTGACGGACTCGGTGAACTCTATGGCCGGCAACCTGACCGGTCAGGTGCGCAACATTGCTGACGTCACGACCGCGGTAGCGAATGGTGACTTGTCGAAGAAGATCACGGTCGACGTGCGGGGCGAGATTTTGGAATTGAAAGACACGATCAACACGATGGTGGACCAGCTCCGGTCGTTCGCCTCCGAAGTGACGCGCGTCGCGCGCGAGGTGGGAACGGAGGGAATTCTCGGTGGTCAAGCTGACGTTAAAGGCGTTGCCGGCACGTGGAAGGATTTGACCGACAACGTGAATATGATGGCCGGCAACCTGACCGGCCAAGTCCGCAACATCGCCGAAGTGACAACTGCGATCGCAAAGGGTGATCTATCCCGCAAAATCACCGTGGACGTTCAAGGCGAAATTCTGGAAATGAAAAACACCATCAACACCATGGTGGATCAGCTCAGTTCGTTCGCCGCAGAAGTAACGCGCGTCGCGCGCGAAGTGGGCACCGAAGGAAAGCTCGGCGGACAAGCCGACGTTCACGGCGTCGCCGGAACTTGGAAGGATTTGACCGACAGCGTGAATTTCATGGCCGGCAACCTGACCGGCCAGGTTCGCAATATTGCCGAAGTGACGACTGCCGTCGCAACGGGCGATCTGTCCAAGAAGATCACGGTCGATGTTAAAGGCGAAATCCTGGAGCTGAAGAACACGATCAACACCATGGTGGATCAGCTCAGTTCGTTCGCCGCGGAAGTGACGCGCGTCGCGCGCGAAGTCGGAACCGAAGGAAAACTCGGCGGCCAGGCCGACGTCCACGGTGTTGCCGGCACTTGGAAAGATTTGACCGACTCGGTCAATTCCATGGCCGTCAACCTTACCGATCAAGTCCGCAACATCGCGGAAGTCACGACTGCGGTCGCAACCGGCGACTTGTCGAAAAAAATCACGGTCGATGTGCGTGGCGAGATCTTGCAGCTCAAAGACACGATCAACACCATGGTGGACCAGCTCCGCTCGTTCGCGTCCGAAGTTACACGCGTCGCGCGCGAGGTGGGTACCGAAGGAAAACTCGGCGGCCAGGCCGACGTCCGCGGGGTGGCCGGCACATGGAAAGATTTGACCGACTCGGTGAACTCGATGGCGGGTAACTTGACCGGCCAAGTGCGCAACATCGCGGAAGTGACAACCGCTGTCGCGCGCGGCGATCTGTCGAAGAAAATTACAGTCGATGTTAAAGGCGAAATTCTTGAACTGAAGAACACGATCAACACCATGGTGGATCAGCTCAGTTCGTTCGCCGCGGAAGTAACGCGGGTCGCTCGTGAGGTGGGTTCCGAGGGACAGCTCGGCGGGCAAGCCGATGTCCGCGGTGTCGCCGGGACTTGGAAAGATTTGACCGACTCGGTCAATTCGATGGCGCGAAACCTCACCGGCCAGGTCCGGAATATTGCCGACGTCACGACCGCTGTCGCCAATGGTGACTTGTCGAAAAAGATCACTGTCGATGTTCGCGGTGAAATTTTGGAATTGAAAGACACGATCAATACGATGGTGGACTAACTCCGATCGTTTGCATCCGAAGTGACGCGCGTGGCGCGGGAAGTGGGTTCGGAAGGATCGCTCGGCGGTCAGGCGCGGGTCGAAGGCGTTTCCGGAACGTGGAAAGACTTGACCGACTCAGTGAATTTTATGGCGTCGAACCTCACAACACAGGTGCGCAACATCGCTGCCGTTACCACCGCTGTGGCGAGCGGCGATTTGTCGAAAAAGATCACGGTCGATGTCAAAGGCGAGATCTTGGAATTGAAGAACACGGTCAACACGATGGTGGACCAGCTCAATTCGTTTGCATCCGAAGTGACGCGTGTGGCGCGTGAGGTCGGCACGGAAGGAAAACTTGGCGGACAAGCCATCGTTAAGGGCGTCGGCGGAACATGGAAAGATCTGACTGACAGCGTGAACTTCATGGCCGGTAACCTGACCAATCAGGTGCGTGGCATCGCACGCGTCGTGACCGCCGTCGCCACCGGTGATCTCAAGCAAAAACTTTTGGTGGAAGCGAAAGGCGAAATCGCGGCGCTCGCGGACACGATCAACAGCATGACTGACACATTGGCCATTTTCGCCGAACAGGTCACAACGGTTGCGCGCGAGGTGGGAGTCGAAGGAAAACTTGGCGGACAAGGAAATGTCCCCGGCGCATCCGGAACGTGGCGCGATCTGACCGACAACGTGAATCGACTCGCGGCCAATTTGACCACGCAGCTTCGCGCTATCGCCGATGTTGCGACTGCAGTTACCGAAGGTGATTTGACGCGGACGATTCAGGTCGAAGCGCAGGGCGAGGTCGCCGTGGTTAAAGACAACATCAACGAGATGATTCGAAATTTGAAAGACACTACGTCGCGCAACGAAGAGCAGGACTGGCTCAAGACCAATCTCGCAAAATTCACCCGAATGCTCCAGGGCCAGCGCGACCTGTTGACGGTTGGAAGGTTGATCTTGTCCGAGCTCGCACCTCTCGTCTCAGCACAACGCGGCGTGTTTTACATTATGAATGGCTCGCAAGAGGAACCTGAACTTCAACTCCTCGCCAGCTACGCCGGTCACAATGGCGCTGAAAACAGAATCAGTTTCAAACTCGGCGAAAGTTTGGTCGGGCAAGCTGCCTTGCAAAAACAGCGGATTCTTTTGAACGATGTGCCGGCGGATTACACGCCGATCAGCTCCGGCCTGGGCGAATCACGGCCGATCAACATCGTTGTTCTGCCGATTCTTTTTGAAGGCGAAGTGAAAGCGATCATGGAGCTGTCTTCTCTCGATCGTTTTAATTCGACGCATCAGGCGTTCCTTGATCAGCTCACTGAGAGCATCGGAATTGTCTTGCACACGATCGAGGCGAACACCCGAACGGAAAATTTGCTTGCTCAATCCCAATCGCTCGCTTCCGAACTTCAGAACACCAACCAGGAACTTCAGGAAAAAGCGCGTTCCAATCTCGCGAAGGATCAGTTCCTTGCCATGCTCAGTCACGAACTGCGCACGCCGCTTACGCCAGTTATCGCCTCCGCTATAGATCTCGAGGGCGAAGAGGCGTTGCCTCCGAATATCCACGAATCACTCCAAATGATTCGTCGCAATGTGGAGCTGGAAGCGCGGCTCATCGACGACTTGCTCGATCTGACTCGCATCAGCAAGGGCAAAGTGCAGCTCAATTTCGAGGTGGTCGATGCTCACACGCTCTTGCAAAACGCGCTCGATATTTATCAAACCGAAATCGATCGGAAACATCTGGAGCTCCGTCTCGACTTGAACGCGAAAAAAGTGCATCTCCGCGCCGATCCAGCTCGACTCCAGCAGATTTTCTGGAACCTGATCAACAACGCCGTGAAATTCACCCCCACTGGTGGCCAAATCTCGATTTCAACCAGCAACGATGCGACCGAGCAACTGCGGGTTGAAATCGCTGACACTGGACTGGGGATCGAGCCCGAGTCGTTACCGAAAATTTTCGACGCGTTCGAGCAAGCGACTCGCACACAGCTGGGAGGACTTGGTCTCGGCCTCGCTATCAGCAAGACCTTGGTTGAGGCGCATAAAGGAGTCATCACCGCCGATAGCGCCGGGCGAAATCAAGGAACGAGATTTGTTCTCACTTTCCCCACAACCGAAAAACCCGATGCCGCGGCGGTGCCGGCCATTTTGCCCAAGACTCCGCATCGTCACGCCATGCGGATCCTGCTGGTGGAAGATCATGAGGATACCAACCGCTCGCTCACGAGATTACTCCGACGCCGCGGTTACGACGTGCGATCAGCTTTCGATCTTAAATCCGCGATTGAACTGAGCGCTGAGCATCAATTTGATGTTCTCATCAGCGATATCGGACTGCCGGACGGCAGCGGAATCGATCTGATGCAAAGACTCAGTTCGGAACGGCCCGTTTTCGGCATCGCCCTAACCGGTTTTGGAATGGAAGAGGACATTCGCAAAACTCGCGAAGCCGGATTCAAGCACCATTTGGTGAAGCCAATTGATCTCACCAAGCTTGATCTGCTGATTCAAGAAAGCGCAGCCACCGGCGCGCCCGTTTGAGAAGCAGCGTCGCTTACTTTTTCTTTGGCTCGATCTTGCGATAGAGCGTGGCCATGCTGATCCCGAGCATGTTGGCCGCTTTCTCGCGTGAGCCATCGCAATGCTGAAGCGTCGCTTCGATGTAATTGCGCTCTTGCTGCTGGACAAAGTCATCGAGGGGTTCGCCCACCGGCATGCTCGCTAGCATTTGATCAGTTTTGTCGCCTTTGGCGTGACTGACGATGTGCGGCGGTAAATCGCTCGATAAGATCAAGTCGTTCTCGCACAAAGCGCAGGCTCGCTCGATCGCATTCTCCAGCTCGCGCACGTTCCCGGGATAATTGTAGTGACACAAAATATCGACTGCCTCGGCATCGATCTTCTTCGGCTCGCCGCCGGTCGCGCTCGCTTGCTTTTGCAGAAAATGGTTTACCAGCAGCGGCACATCCTCGAGGCGCTCGCGCAACGCCGGCAGCTCAATTGGAATGACGGCCAGGCGGTAATACAAATCCTCACGAAACGTGCCGTCTTTGAGCTTGGGCTGGAGCGGCTCGTTCGTCGCGCCGACTACGCGCACATTAACGGGCGAGCTTTTGTTGTCGCCCACACGACGGACTTCACGCTCCTGCAAAACGCGCAGGAGCTTCGTCTGCAATGCCGGCGCCATCGAATTCACTTCGTCCAGAAAAATTGTGCCGAGGTTTGCTTCTTCGAACAGACCGCGCTTATCCGCCACGGCTCCGGTGAACGAACCTTTCTTGTGACCGAACAATTCCGACTCAAGTAAATTTTCCGGCAATGCGCTGCAATTGATCGCGACAAACGGATGATGCTGCCGATTGCTATTGAAATGCAAACCGCGCGCAACCAATTCCTTGCCCGTCCCGCTTTCCCCCATGATCAGCACGGTGCTGTCCGTGTCAGCGACTTTGCTGATCAAGCTGTAAACGCTCTGCATCTTCCCGCTCGTGCCGATGATGTTTTCAAATCGGTAACGGTTCTTCAGCTCCTTGCGCAGATAGACGTTCTCGCGCAGCGCCGCCTGATAATCGAGCGCCCGCTGCACTGTTAGCTGCAGCTCGTCGATCTTAAACGGCTTGGTCACGTAATCGTACGCGCCCATCTTCATCGCCTCGACCGCGGTCTCGACCGTTCCGTAAGCGGTAATCAAAATCACCGCCGTTTGCCGATGATGCTCCCGGACGTGCCGCAGGACATCGAATCCGGTCATGGTTTCCATCTTGATATCGGCGATCACGACCTGCGGCGCGATACTGTCGAGCTGCTCGACCGCTTTGGGCGCGGCGTTAAACGGGAAAACCTGGTGTCCTTTTTCGCGGCAGAGTGTCACGATGACCTCTACCATCGCGGGTTCATCATCGATTATTACGATTTTAGCCATGGTAAATCTCAGCGCGGAGAATATCTCAGTTTTGAGAAAAAGAAAGCGATTTTGAGAATTTGCTTGGTTAGGCCGAATTCGCGACCTGACCGCCAACCATCGACCAACTAACCGGCTGATCGAAAGCCAAAATCTCCTCGAACGCCGATGTCGATCTCTCGCACGGCACCGCGATCAAATCAGCGAGGAATCCGGAGTGAACTTTACCGAGTGAATATTCCTGCCGTAATGCACGCGCCGAGTTCGTCGTCACCATTTTCACAATTTCCTCAGCTGAAACATTGGCAAATTCCTTTTGAAACGCCCGCATCTCCGCGAACAAACTCAAATCGTCATTGCTCGCCAGGCTGTCGGTGCCGAGACAGACGTTGAATCCAAGCTCTCGCAGTTTGTGAAACTGAAACGGCGAATGGGCAAAATATTCGTGACTGCGCGGACAATGGATAATTTGAAGTTTTGTTGCCAATCCTTTCAGCAAATCAAAATCGCTTTGAGACAACTCGTTCAAATGCACAACGAGGTAGGGACGATTGCCCTCAATCGCCCGCGAATGCCAATCCGGCCCGGATCGGTTCGGTGAACCGCCCCTGCCAATCACATCGACGAAACGTTGCAATGGTGTCTCGTTGCCGCAATCGCCCATGTCTCGCCCAATCTCTTTCAAAAACTCGTAAAGCGGCCCGCTCGCTTCCCGGAACATCGACATCTCCTCGCGCGATTCCGCCAGATGCGTGGTCAGCAGAACATTTTTGCTTCCCGCAATTTCTTCACAGCGCCGATACAAATTGGCTGATGTGGTAAACGGCGCATGCGGGGCGAGTCCCCAATGCTCTGTCGCTTTCAGTTGCTCGAGCGCAGCATCGACGATCTCATTCGCACGGCTCGAATCGCGCACGTCGATCAGTTCGGCGAACCACCAGGTCCGAATCGGCGATTGAATGTCCGAAACCAATTCCGGAAACGCAGTCACGTTCGCGATTGTCGTCGTGCCGAATCGTTTCGCCTCGGCAAAACCTTCCTTGATTGAGGCAACGTAATCCTCCGGCGAAAGTTTCGCTTTCTCGGCATTGATCGCACGGATCCAGTCGGTGAACGATTTCTGCCGCGGAATTTTTCCGCGCAAACAAGTGTAATCGAGATGACAATGCGCGTTGATCAATCCAGGCAGCAGCGCTTGCTCCCCAAGATCGACAACTTTCTGAGCGGCATGTCGCGCCGAGATCTCAGGATATTTTCCAACCTCGGTAATCCGATCGTCCGAAACTGCAACCGCGCCGTTTTCGATCGGCGGTCCGTCCATCGTTACGACAACGCGCGCGCGAATGATCATTCTGCGGGTTCGCCTTTGACGATTTTGCGGCACTGCGCCACCAACAAATTGCACGCCTCTTGGCAAAGCAGTGGGATCGCGTTTTCGCCGCGTCCGGTTTGATCGTGTGACGGTTCAAATTTCGCCAGCGGCAATTTTGTCGATGGAATCGCGCCGTGCGTATCGCGCTTCCACAAGATCGTTCGCAAACAGCCGCCGTCCGACTTGCAAAAATTTCCAACGACGTCATCGATCTGTTCGTCCGAAATTTTCGCAGCGACTCGATACATCCCTGATTGTCGATCCAGCGTCTCGCGCAGAGACGTCGTGCTCAGGCGATTTTCTGTCCACGCCGCGAGCATTGCCACTCGGCCGGGATAAAAATGATCCAGCGCGCGGCGCAGTTCGCCAAGATCGACAAGTTCGAGGCGCCAGCCATGGCGTAGGTTCGGCGCAGTCTTTAGCGGCCGATACTTTCCGGCATCGTCATAACGGGCGAGCTCAACCGCATCGTCTGGTCTCCGGAAAACTTGCAACGACCGGCTACTTTCGTCTTCGCCATGACAAACAACGAATCCGCCGCTGCTCGTTCGTTGGATGAGAAGTTGACCGATCCGGCCGTTCTCGCTCAATACCGCAACGAGCGCTTTTTCAAGTGGCATTGCGCCAGTCAGGCCAGACAATGCGCAATCAACCCCGCCGCCCGCTCGAGAAATTGCTTATCTTCGTCTCCGAACGCCTTCACTTTGTCGCTTTCGGCGTCGAGCATGCCGACGACGTGCCGGTGCTCGTTTCTCATCGGAACAATGATCTCGGACCGCGTGGTGTGAAATGTCGGCAGGTAACGCTTATCTTTCTGAACATCGCCCACGATGATTGCTTTGCCCGACTCCAGCGCAGCGCCGCATAAACCCTGGGTAATCGGGAATCGCGGATAGGCCGGTGGCTCTTTCCCGGTGCCGGCCAAGATCACGAATTCATCGTTCACGATCTTGTAAATCGCGATGAATCGATAATCGCGCGCTGCCCGAACCATTTCCGCGACCTGTTTCAGGCTCTTTTTGGTGCAGCCGCTCGCGAGGACAAAACCACCGATGTCTTGGAGTTTTTTCAGGGTATCCGTGTGCATCTAGGAAATTAGTAGGTCAGGGAAGATTACGAGGCGGAGCCCGTGTGCAACTTTTCTTGAATCAATTCAGCAAGCCGATTGAATCGAACGCCGCCGCTTGTTCGACGATAATATCGGCCACCCGGGGATCGGTGCCGATCGAGCTCGCGTAAAACACCGAGCGATTGTCGATCTGGTAAGGCTCCTTCCGAAAGATTACGCCCCTTTCCCGGTTCGGAGAGGATCTCGATCCTTCTTCGGCGATTCCGAGCAAAACCGGAATGTCTTCGTAACTGTGGAGGCCGTCGGAAATGAAAAGCGGTACCACCACCACGTTCGGAGTGCTGGTCAGCACTTTCCAATCGGAAACGAGGGGGAATTCCTCCATGTAAACGTTGAGCACGTTCGCGTATCGCCCGAGCGCTCGGATTCTTTCCGCTTCCCGTTTCGCCGCGACCGCGCTGTTTTCGTTCAAGTCAGTCCCGTGGGCCACAATCAAAAAACTGGTTTCGTTCTCCGGAATGCCTGGCGCAATGTCACGCGCTCGTTGCACCAACAATTCGGTCATCAGCGGATGGTTCCCGACCGGCTGGCCATAGTTCCACGTTTGTCCATTGGCGCGTTTCGTAATTCGGCCGTCCAACTCGAGCTCGCGCGGAATAACCGTCTGCGTGAAATAACCTTCACTGATGAAGTTCGGAACGACGTAAACATTTTTGATTGTGTCGGGGTCAAAAAGAAAGATCGCGTCGCGCAAGCTGGGCTCTTCTTTCCAAAATGCGCATTGCACATCACCAAAAATGTTTCGGCGTCGGATTTCGGACGCGTGCGCCAGCGTCGGCGCGCTCGAATCCGGATTCACAGTCGAGCCATGACCAACGATCAGAAGTCCGCTGTCCGATCTCACGACAGAAAACGTCGAACGTCCAACGCCCAACGTCCAATCTCGAATTAAACCCTCTGCATTTCCGTCATTGAGTGTTGAGCGTTCGGCGTTGGACGTTTTCTGTTGGATTGGCTAAAGTGTTTTCCCCATGAAGCTTCGCACTTACAAGAACACCGACCTGACCGTCAGTGAAGTCGGGTTCGGCCTCTGGACTGTTTCTACCGGCTGGTGGGGCAATTTTACCGAGGGAGAAGCGATCGCGCTTATGCACAAGGCGTTCGATCTCGGGATCACTCTCTTTGATGCGGCGGACACCTATGGCAACGGTTTGAGCGAGGAGCTGATCGCCAAGGCGTTCCCAAAACAGCGCGACGAAATCACTATCGCCACCAAGGTTGGATACGATTTCGTCCATCACGGCGAAGCGCGTGGCCGTGGTCAGCGCGAGATCCCGCAGGATTTTTCATCGGAAGCGATCGAGAGAGCGACCGACGCGGCGTTGAAACGGTTGAAAACCGACCATGTCGATCTTCTCCAACTTCACAACATTCGGATGGAACAGGTTTATGACGACGCGCTCTGGAAAACGCTCGAGAAATTAAAGTCGTCCGGAAAAATTCGTTATTATGGCATCGCGCTCGGACCGGCGATCGGCTGGCTTTATGAAGGGATGAATTGTATTCGCGAACGCGACATCACCAGCGTCCAGCACATCTATAACGTGCTCGAACAACATCCCGGTCACGCGCTCCATGAAGCCGCGACCGAGGCCGGCAAAGACACAATGTTTCTCATTCGTGTGACACATTCGTCTGGAATGCTCGAAGGCAAATACACCGCCGAGACCGTTTTTCCGCCGACCGATCATCGCAGCCATCGCCCGCGCAGTTGGCTGCTCAACGGAATCAAGAAGATCGACAAGCTGCGCTTTCTCGAGAACTCGGAACGCACGTTGGGACAGGCAGCGTTGCTATGGTTGTTGGCGGATCATCGCGTGGCTTCGACTCTGCCGAACATTTACAACGAAGAACAGTTGATCGAATTCGCGAAAGCGCCCGACTGCCCACCGCTGACTCCGGAGGAGCTCGCGAAGATCGACAGTCTCCATTCGAACAATTTCGGCGTGGAAGAAGAACCGCCGAAATTCAAGGGGACGATGGAGCTGCCAAAAGAAACGGCCGCGGCTTAATCGGACGCGTCTTCTTCGACCGGCTGGGCGCGGCGAACTTCTTGAGTTGATTCGCGCGTGCCGCGCTTATTCGCAGCCGAGCCTTTGTAAATTTCCTGGAAGATGTCAGCGATCATCGGGGCTGCGGTTGTGCCGCCGTGAACTTTGCTCCCGACATCGCCTTCGTAAACCGCGGCGAAGGCGTACTTTGGTTCCTCCGCCGGCAAAAATCCGGCGAACCAAGCCGCGGTGCGTTCCTTATTTTTCGGGCCCCACTGCGCGGTCCCGGTTTTTCCGGCAACTTCCACGCCGTCCAACTCCGCTTCATGTCCGGTCCCGTTGGTACCGTTGACGACTTCGATCATTCCCGTGCGAACTTCTTCCATCGTGGCCTCGGACGCATCGAGCGAACGTTTTTCGCGCAACTCGTAAGCAGTCACGATTTCGTGATCGACCGACTGTACCTGACACACGAGTCGCGTTTGGTAAATCCTGCCGCCGTTCGCGACAACTGCCATCGCCTGCGCCATTTGCAGCGGCGTCACCTGCGTATCGCCCTGACCAATCGACAAATTCGCGATGTCGCCGTTGAGCAATTTCCGGCCGTGAGTCGCTTTCATGTATTCGTCGTTTGGAATGCGTCCCTCCGCCTCGCCGCGCAATGGAATCCCGCATTTTGCGCCGAATCCGAGCTTGAGCGCCCATTCGATGATCGGTTCCGCGCCAGTCTTGATCCCGACCTGATAGAACCAAGTGTCACATGACTGAGTAAGTGCCTCGACAAAATTGAGCGCGCCTTGATCGCCTTTTTTCCAATTGTGAAAGGTGAGATTGCCAATCTGGATCCCGGGGACGCATTGATAAAGATCGTTCGGACGAACTGCGCCGGTCTCAAGCGCCGCAATTCCGACTGCGACCTTAAAGGTGGAGCCCGGCGGATAGGCCGAACGAAAGGCACGCGCGAGAAGCGGAATATCCGGATCGTCCTGTAATTGTTTGAATCTTTCCGCGGAGATGGACGGGACAAAAAGATTCGGATCGTAGGTCGGCCAAGAGGCCATCGCCAGAATGTCGCCGTCAGTTGGATCGACAACGACGATGGCGCCACGTTTGGCTCTGGACTCGAGCGCTTTTTCAGCGAGTTGCTGCAGCCGCAAATCCAAAGTCGTGACGATATTGTTTCCGGGCACCGCCGATTTGATCAGCTTCTCGGACGTTTTGCGGCCGTCTTTGTCGAATGTCAGCTTATATTCGCCGTGCTTGCCGGTAAGCATTTCATTGAACGTTTGCTCGAGACCATCGCGACCTTCTGTTTCCGGCCAAAGCGTTTCATGGTTGTCGATGATGCCGTCGAGATTGCGCCCGGTCTTCCCAGTGTAACCAATGATTTGGCCGGCGAGTTTTCCGTTCGGATAAGTCCGCACGTAAATTGGACGCACGACCAGAAAATCCTTCGCTCGATCTTTAACCGCTTCGTACTCTGATTTGTTGAGATTTTGTGCGATCTCCAACGGAAGGATTCCTCGGTTGTGATAATGACGGAGGATCGCGTCGTCGGAAATTTTGATCGGACGGCCGATTAACTTCGCTGCTTTGTCGATCTTTTCCCGGGCAAAACCGACCGCTTTCACGTCCGTAAAATCGAGCGGTGTCGGAAAACTGACCGCCAGATTGTAGCTAAGCTTGTTTTGGGCGAGCGGCAGGCCGGTGCGGTCCGTGATTTGCCCGCGCGGCGCCGGAATATCGAGAATGTAAGCGCGCGCGAGTTTCTGGGTCTCAAACGTGGGGACGATCGTTTCCTCCTCGCTCGTTACCGACGGACTTGGCGTAGCAGTCGGCGGCAAGCTCTGCCCAAACACCAAAGCAGGGAGCAACAAGAAAAGTGCACGCGCAAGCTTCATGGCAAGATCGACATCTTCCTTTGCCAGACGCTTGCGTCAATGCCGCTCCAAAAAGCGATGCACTTCTTCGGCCAGTTTTGGTCCGATTCCTTCAATAGCCGCGATTTGCTCGACGTTCGCTTTGCGCAAGCGATTGACCGAACCAAATTTTCGTAAGAGCAAGCTTTTTCGGTTCTGACTCACGCCCGGACAATCGTCCAGGATGCTTTCGTCGATCCGTTTTTTGAGCAGCAGTTGGTGGTAAGCGTTCGCGAAACGATGCGCTTCGTCGCGGATTCGCTGGAGCAAATGCAAGGCGCCCGAATCTTCAGGTAGTTGCAAGGGCATTGCGCGGCCCGGCCGGTAAATCTCCTCGTGCTCTTTCGCTAAACCGATGATTGGCAAATCGTGCAGCCCCAGTCTCTGTAACTCGCCACACGCGGACGAGAGTTGTCCTTTTCCGCCGTCGACAATGATCAAGTCCGGCAGCCGAACGGCCACAAACTCGCGCTCGTTTTTATCAGATACGCGATCTAGTGCGTCTGCCGGATTCTCTTGTGAAAATTCCGCGACGTCCGGATTTTTTTCGCGTGCTTCGAGAAGCACCCGCGAATAACGCCGCCGAACCACTTCGGCCATGCTTGCGAAATCATCCTGACCTTCGACCGTCCGCACTCGATATCGGCGATAACAATTCTTGTCCGGTACGCCGTCGCGAAAGCAAACCATCGACGCGACAACGTGTGTCGTGGAAATGTTCGAGATGTCGAAGCACTCCATTACCCGCGGCAATCGCGGAAGCTGCAGCGCGTCACCAAGCGCCTGAACATCGGCCAACGGATCGATCGCGCTCGGCAGCGTTCCGCGGGTGAAACGCCGCGTCTGCCTGGTCGTTTGCCGCACGTCATCGATCATGTTCCGCAACTCGGCCGCTTTCTCGAAATCCATCTTTTCGGCGGCTTTGCGCATTTGCTCGTCCAGCGCATCAATCATCTCGCGCGAATGACCTTCCAGAAAATCGCAGGCCTGAGCGACACGTTCGCGATATTGCTCGGCGCTAATTTCGCCCAGCCGCATCGGCACTTGGTAAGTGGCCGATTTCAACTCGCGCTCCGTCGGCGCACCGCGGCCAAACGTGAGCACGCCAAATTTTTTTCGCATTAAATTTAACGTTTGCCGCAACGCGCCGGCGCCGGCGTAGGGTCCGAAATAACGGGCGGTGTCATTTTTCTTTAGACGTGTCAGTCGGAAACGCGGCCACTCTTCCGAAAGGTCGACCTTGACCAGCAAAAATCGTTTGTCGTCACGAAACGAGATGTTGTAACGCGGTCGGTATTCCTTGATCAGCTTGCCTTCCAGCAACACCGACTCGGCTTCGCTGCGGACGACATGCGTTTCGAAATCCCAGGTTGCTTCCAGCATCGCGCGTGTTTTCAGATCGGCCTGCGCCAACTTCGACGGCAAAAAATATGAGCTGACCCGCTTCCGTAGATCGCGCGCTTTGCCAACGTAAATCACGCGATTGAATCGATCGCGCATCAGGTACACACCCGGCTTGTGCGGCACTTCGTGCACCTTCTTTTGCAGATCGGGTTTTTCCTTGGGTGAAACAGCCATTGCCTTTTTCTTCCGCTTCCTCTTAGTCTTGCTCTGGCTCGCAAGATCGACAAATCCCGCGTTGTAGAGGCGCTTGTGCGAAGCGCCTGTTTTTTTAGATCGGCGTTTGAGAACAAACGCCGCTACAACATTTTCGGTAATTCGCTCACGCCGCCCGACGCCGCGGCAGCGCGGACTGAACCATCATGAGTTCGCTCACGTTTTCCGGCGTGAGCAAGCCCACCAATCGTTTCATGCTGTCGAGCACCGGCACTGCTGGACAATTGCATTCCTGCATGATCCGGAATGCTTCTTCGAATCGCGTCCCCGTCGTCACGGTCGGAATGTCGCGGCGCATGACATCGCCTACCCGAATCGCCGGATCGCCTTTGCGCAACGCCGCGATCAAATCGTGGCGCGTTAGGATTCCCGCGACGTTGCCGGCTTCATCGAGCACCGGAAAATCGTGTTGCGACGTCGCCAGCAATGCGTCGACCGCTTCCTGCAATGTCGCGCTCTCCGGAAGCGAGCGAAATTCGCGCACCATCGCGCTCGAAACTGGAAATCGACGCGAAACATCGCGCATTTGCGCCAATGCCGCTTCCTGCGACGCGCCGATGTAAACGAAAAGCGCGATGAAAATTAAGAACGGATTGGGACTAAAGATGGTCGGAATGCCGAAAAGACCAATGATTCCAAAGAAAAAAGCGAACGCCTGCCCAACTGTCGCAGCAACCTGGGTCGCGCGGGCATAACTCAAGCGCGTCGCGAGCAGAGCACGCAAAACGCGGCCACCATCCATCGGAAATGCTGGAATCAAATTAAACAAGAGCAGCCAGACGTTGAGCTTGAAAAGGTTTACCACCAAATCGCCGCTCTGCACTGAAGCAGCGATGTCATTCATACCTCTCGACGCGATGACGATGAAAAGAGAGAGAGAAATAATAGCGGTCACCGCTGGTCCGGCGGCGGCAATGACCAGCTCTTGCTTCGGTTCTTCAGGGATTCGCTCCAGTCGCGCGACTCCGCCAATCGGCAGGAGTGTGATATCGGGGGTGTTGATTCCGTAAGCTTTGGCCGCCAGCGCATGTCCAAATTCGTGCAGCACCACGCAGACAAACAACAGCAGCACGAAAATCGCCGCACTCGCGGAACCAATAGCGATCCAGGCGATTAACAAAAGAAACGTGATGTGGATGCGCAATTGAATGCCGGCGATGCGGGCGATGGGAATTGACCAGCTCATCTATGAATCTCGTTCCGTTTTAAATCGCACGCCAGCGATGTTGAAGACGCCGTCGTAATTATTAAGACTCAGATGAAATGGAGGTTGTCGATGTAGCGATTGTCGGCGGCGGGCCGGCCGGTTCGACTTGCGCGGCGTTTTGCGCGGCAGCAGGATTGCGAACGTTGGTCCTGGAGCGCGAAAAATTTCCGCGCGAAAAAGTTTGCGGCGATTGCATCAATCCCGCGTGCTGGCCAATCCTGGAAAAACTTGAACTCAACGAACAAATTCGAAATTCACCGCACAATGTGCTCAAAGCGGTGGAATTCATTGCTATCGGCAGTCAAAAACTACGCATCGATCTACCGAGCGAGGATAAAAGCGAGATCGCAATCAAAAGGAGCCTGTTCGACCATCTTCTCCTTAATCGCGCGCGGACCCTCGAAGCTGAAATTCGCGAGGAAGCAACGCTCATCGCGCTCGATCGGACCGCCGCCAAAAATTGGAAGATCGACATCGTTCGAGAAACATTTGCCGCTCGAGTGGTAGTCGCAGCTGACGGACGCAATTCAACCGTGGCGCGGTTGCGCAACCTCCTGCCACGTCCCGAGCGTGAACGCGTTGCGTTGCAAGCGCACATTCCACTCCCGCGAGATTTTGGAAATCGGATCGTGCTCCAATTTCTGCCCGAAGGTTATTCCGGCCAGGCGCCGGTCAACGATCGCGAACTGAATCTCTGCCTGGTTGGCAAGCCGCCAACGATTTCGTCACTGCGGATGTGGGCCGAACAACAATTCAATCTCCCAGCCGATCAGCCGTGGCGCACAATTACACCGCTGGCGCGTGCGCCGATCTCAGCCGCGCGCGAAAATTTATTCTTCATCGGCGATGCCGCGCGGGTGGTCGAACCATTCACCGGTGAAGGAATTTATTACGCACTGCGCTCAGGCGAGCTCGCCGCAAACGCAATCATAAAGATCATCCGTGGCGAAGATCGACAATCGGCGCTTCGCCAATTTGTTCGCTCTCATCGCGCAATGTATCGCGGCCGACTTTGGATCAATCGGCTCGCTCGGAGCGCAGTGTTGTCGCCAAAAACTGCATCAGCATTTCTGCGCGTCGCACGGTTCAGCCCAGTCGTTTTGCGCTCGCTGACGAGAAAAATTACCGGGCCGTTGTAGCAGCGTTTGTATCAAACGCCGGATTAATTAGACAGGCGCTTGGCACAAGCGCCTCTACAACATCTGTCGCGCTGCTTTCACTGTGTTCGACATCAACATCGCGATCGTCATCGGCCCGACGCCGCCCGGGACAGGCGTGATCGCTTTCACTTTCTGCGCAACTTCGTCAAAAGCGACGTCGCCGACCAGTCGATAACCGCGCTCGTTGGTTTTGTCGTCAACGCGATTGATTCCAACATCGATAACAAACGCGCCTTCGCGAACGTGATCGGCTTTCACGAATTGTGCGCGTCCGATTGCGGCAATCAAAATATCGGCTGAGCGGGTGATCTCTTCCAGATTTTTGCTCCGCGAATGCGCCACGGTCACGGTCGCATCGCCGCCTTTGGCTTTTTGCACGAGCAACAACGCAACCGGTTTTCCCACGATCATGCTTCGTCCCAAGACCACGACGTGCGCGCCCGCGATGTCGATCTTGCTTTCGATGAGGAGGCGTTGCACCCCAAGCGGAGTGCAAGGCACGAAGCCGCTTGGGTCGCCCATTGCCAGCTTGGCCACATTGAGTGGATGAAAGCCGTCTACGTCTTTGCGCGGATCGAGCGCGCGCACGATCGCAGCCTCATCGATCTGTTTCGGCGGCGGCGATTGAACCAAAATGCCGTGGACTTTGGGATCACGATTCAATTCTTCGACCCGCGTAAGCAATTCACTTTGGGTCGTTGAAGCCGGGAGCTCGAGCTTGACCGAATACAAACCAAGCTCGCGACTCATTTTGTCTTTTGAGCGAACATACGTCCGCGATGCGGGATTATCTCCAACGAGAACAACGGCAATTCCCGGTGTAACGCCTTTGGCTTTCAGGTCGGCGATCTGCGTCCGAAGATCGACATAAACTTTCTCGGCAATCGCGCGTCCGTCGATCAGATTTCCCATGCAGCGAACTTAAATGAGTCAACCGCGCTCAACCAGCGACAACATCACGCTCCGGAGTCGTAATCTCTCCTCTTCGAATTCTTCCGCGGTCGATGTTGGTCTGATCTGCTGGGGCGGGCCGATAATGACGCGCACTTTCGAAAAAGGCTTGGGAATGATGAACCGGTCCCAACTTTTCACCCGCCAGCAACTCGAATATTCCATGTTAACCGGGACTACCGGGACTCCGGTTTTTTGCGCGAGAAAGATAACGCCCGGACCGAGCTCGTAAGCGGGACCCCGCGGACCATCAGGTGTGAGGAGAACGTCACGACCGGACGCAAGGATTTCGCTCAACTCGAGCAGCGCCGTAGCGCCCATTCGTGAGCTCGACCCGCGCACGACATCAAATCCGAAACGTTGAGTCGCGTCCGCGATGAGATCTCCGTCACGGCTCGCACTGATTAATCCGGCGCCTGGCCGATCCGGGAAAAATTTCTTGAGGACAAATGAAATTAGCAGCAGTCGATTATGCCAGAGCGCGGCAATGTAATTTCCCGCCACTGGTTTTCCCAAAACATTTGCGCGGTCGTCAATTTCGTAACGAAGCGTGCGCGCCCAAACCTGCAGCAAGTAGAATCCAAACGCGATCAACCATCGCGCCGCCCGACCTTCGATCTTCAAGGTTTCTTGCGCGCGCCGCGCCGCGGAGTTTGATCGGCCCAGCGATAGGCGCGCGGACTTGGTAAGCCGATTTGATCGAGAATCCGCCAGACGACGGTGTCGACCAGATCGACAAGCGAATTCGGGCAGCTGTAAAAAGAAGGAATCGCCGGCAGCACGATCGCACCCGCTTCCAGCAGCGTGACGATGTTGCGCGCGTGGATCAAATTCCAGGGCGTTTCGCGCGGCACAACGATCAATTTGCGACGCTCCTTCAAGAAAACATCGGCCGCGCGCAAAAGCGCACTGTCGCTCGAGCCGGACGCAATCCGACCGAGCGTTGCCATCGAACAGGGGACGATCACCATGGCATCAAATCGCGCCGAACCGCTGACGAACGGAACATTGAGGTCGTTCTCGCCGTGTTGCGCGATCGATTTGGGAATTTTCAAGGCGCCCAGCTCCTGTTTCGCGACTTGCCTGGCATGACCGCTCAGGACGAGATGAATCTCGTGCGCGGCGGTATCGATCTGCTCTAGTAATCGTTGCAAATAAATCGAGCCGCTGGCGCCAGTGGCGGCGATGACAAGTTTCATCCGCGAAGAGTTTGAATTTAATCGGTTAACGGGGCAATAAGATACACGATGGTTAAGAAACTGTTACACACGCGCTACCGGGTGAAAGATCTCGAGAAGACGGTGGCGTTTTACAAAGACGTGCTCGGGCTGCAAGAAACCCGGCGTCATACATCCGGCCGCGGATCGCAGTTGGTTTTTTTCAAAGCGCCGGAAAGCGAAGAGGAAATCGAACTCTGTAAATTCGACGAGAGCGGACCGGTGGTGGTGGGTCCGGACCTGACCCATCTCGCGTTCGAAGTGGACGATCTGGACAAATTCGCGCGCGAGGCGGCGGCGAAAGGTTATCCGCTCTCCGATGGTCCGCACAAAACTTCCGGCGGCAGCGCGATCGCTTTTATCGATGCGCCGGAAGGCTACGAAATTGAACTGATCCAGCGCGGAACGGATTTGTAACGACCGCTTGCGCGCGTTGAATCTTTATCGCTAATTTGCCGCCGATGAAGCGCTCACCTCCTGTCAGGTTCTTTTGTGCAGTCGCGCTTGCCCTTCTTTGCCTTGCCGCCGAGCCGACGACGGTTTCGCCGGACGAGAATTCTAATGAGGTTCGGCCCACGGGCGTGCCGCACAGGCAGCACTCGACAGCGAAATCGTCGGCGACTTCGGATTCAGACGAAAGCCCGAGCACAACTCCGCGGCCGAAACGGACGCATCGCGCGACAGTAAAACATCGCGAATCTGAGGAACCGGTCCCGACCCAGACTGTGCCGGGGTCTATTCCCAGAACCGGCGCGAGTTCCGTCATCGTGATCAACGTGAGTAATGGTCAAGTTCTCTACGAAAAAAATCCGGACCAATCCCGGGCGCCCGCGAGCACCACGAAATTGTTGACGGGACTGATCGTGGCCGAAACCGGCGCGCTGGATCGGCCGGTGACAGTCGCGCAAGTCGACACTTTTGCGGAGCCAGTAAAACTAAATATTAAGCCAGGAGAGATTTATTCACGCATCGATCTTCTGCGTGCGTTGCTGGTAAAGAGTCCAAACGACGTAGCGAGATGTCTGGCGCGGGACAACGCCGGCAGCATTGAAGCGTTTGCCGAAAAGATGAACGCGCGCGCGAGTGCCCTCGGGGCAACGCACTCACATTTCGTGAATCCGAACGGATTGCCGGACGTCAGGCAATATTCGACCGCACGCGACTTATCGACGATCGCGCGAGTGGCCTATGCGAATCCCACGATTCGTTCAATCGTCTGCCTGCCGCAGCTTGTTTTTCGTTTTGCCAATGGGCGCACCCGTGAACTGGAAAACACCAACAAACTTTTGCGCCGGCTTCCGTATTGCAACGGGATGAAAACCGGTTACACCGAAGCCGCCGGCAAATGTTTGATCGCGAGTGGATCGCGACCGGGCAAAGACATCATCGTGGTTGTGCTCGGCGATAGCCACGAAGGAGTATGGCGCGACGCAGGCGCGCTTCTGGCCTGGGCTCTTTGGAATCCATCGGCTGGATAAGCGATATCCAAGCGCGGCGGCGATCCGTTATCCAACGGTAGTCAAAGGCACGGCGCGATTGCGGATTAGCGTTTCCGCGGCACACGAAGCAGCCCAGCTTCGTTCGTTGATTGGCGTGATGAAACCGCCTCTCGAAGGAACTGAAGGAACCGATTCGCCGATTACGGCGTGCGCGAGGACGCCCAGTAGCGAAGCAACGGACTCGGCATCAATGCCGGATTCTGGTCAACCGTCGCGGGAGCGTCGGCCGGAACATCTTCTGGGCCTTCGGCTGGAGGCGCCGCCTCTTCACCCGGCGTGCCGGGTGCGGTCGCATTGCTGGCGTACTTAGCCATTAGACGCTGCTCGAGCGTTTGATTGGCAGCCGTCGTCTGAGAAGTGGTCGAACAAGCTGGGAGTAGTGCAAGGCTAAGCAAGCAGAAGGCGATTTCGATTTTCATTGGACTGTGAAAGTTAATACTGGCGACACTTTTATAATTACTATAATCAACTCGCGGATGGCAAGAACTTTTTTTTACCTCACAAAAACCGGCCTAAAATCGGCCGAAGCTTTTCCGCCGTCGCCTTCGGCCAGAGTTTCCGTTCCGTCACCAATGCGTTGTCGAGCGACTGATGATCTTCCCAGTCCGGCTCGGCCGGGATCCGGGGGATCGCTTCGACCAAAACCTTCTTGGCGGCCTCGGCGTTGGCAGTCAGATGGGCGAACACCGTCTGCGCCGATACCGGCTCTTCTTCTACCTTCCAACAATCGTAATCGGTGATCATTGCCATCGTGGCGAGGGCGATTTCCGCTTCCCGCGCCAATTTTGCTTCCGGCACATTCGTCATTCCGATGACGTCAAAGCCATGGCGCCGATTTAACTCTGATTCCGCCCGGGTCGAAAAGGCGGGGCCGTCCATGTTCACATACGTGCCGCCGTTGTGAACCGTGACTCCCGTCTTTTTCGCCGACTCGGCGAGGAGATTTCGCAACTGAAGGCTGATCGGTTCAGCAAAAGAAACGTGCGCGACGATTCCTTCGCCGAAAAATGTGTGACTGGCCCCTGAGCTGGTGCGGTCGTAAAATTGCGACGGCAGCAAAATATCGCGCGGTTTGTATTTCTCCTGCAAACTGCCTACCGCGGTCACAGCAATGATCCAGCGGACGTTCAGCGAACGGAGGGCATAAATATTGGCCCGGTGATTCAGCTCGTGCGGGAGAATGCGGTGACCTCGCCCGTGCCGTGGCAAAAAATAAACCTGTCGTCCGCTAATGTTGCCGGCGATCAGCACGTCGGACGGCGAACCAAACGGTGTATCAATCTTTCGCTCGGTGGCATCGCGTAACTGCTCCATTTGGTACAAACCGCTTCCGCCAATGATGCCGATCGCCGGATTTCCCTCTTTCATTTGGGGCCGCGATTAAATCCGAAAGATCGACGAGTTGGGAAGCGTATAATCGGGATGAAACGGATTCACCGACTGCTCAAAATTTTCGCGCTATTAGGTTTCATATCTCTCGGATCTTGCGAATCGTACGTGTCCACCGGCAGCGCCGGCGCGGCTCGGTTCGCCCAAGCGCCGACTGATCGTCCTGGTCTCGGCACAAAATGGGGCGAAACGCGCACGTCGCGTATTGACTACGCCGGTTTTCGTCGCGCGGACTCGACCCGTCCGCTGGCGACAGCAGCGATTTACTACAATGACGACGCCGGCATTCGCGCGATGGCCGGTGCGGTGGCGTGGTCGCGCCGCTGGCCTATGTTGTCGGCGCCGACAGAGACCTTGATTTCAGTTGGTCTCAAAGACCAGAGCGGGCGTTTTCTTCCCGGCCTAATCGTGGGCGACCGCTGGTTTGTTGTTGCTAAGGAAGGGCGTCGTTACTCAATCGTAGTCCGGAACAAAACGAATCTGCGCCTTGAAATTGTTTTGTCTGTCGACGGACTCGACGTCTTGGACGGAGGCAAAGCTTCGGTCCGAAAACCCGGATATGTTATGGCACCAAGGTCGCAACTGAAAGTTGAAGGCTTTCGACAAAGCACTGAGGCGGTTGCGGCGTTTCGGTTCGGTCCGGTTCGCGAATCGTACGCCGCCGAGAAATACCGCACCACCCAAAACGTTGGCGTTGTCGGGGTAGCAGTGTTCAATGAAGTCGGGACGAATCCGTGGACTGGCGAAGAGGTGCGAAAGCGGTTGGATGCAAATCCATTTCCCGGACGCTTCGCTACACCGCCGTAAGATCGACATCGTAGTAAGCCGTAGCGCGGCGCGCGCGCTCGTGTATTATTTCGCCCGCCCGATGCCCAAGTTTTTCATTAAGACCTACGGCTGTCAGATGAACGAACGCGATTCGGAACAAGTCGCGCACTCGCTCATCGCCCGTGGCTATGAACGCGCCGAGAGCGAGTTGGAAGCGGACGTCGTGCTCCTGAACACCTGCAGCGTGCGCGATATGGCTGACCAAAAGGCGCTCGGCAAAATGGGAATGCTCGGTCGCATGGCCAACGAGCGGCCGCACGTCGTTTTTGGTTTTCTCGGCTGCATGGCGCAAGCGCGGGGCGCTTCGCTCCTTAAAAATCTGCCGCATGTAGATCTCGTCGTTGGCACGCACAAGTTTCATCGCGTCGCCGATTACGTTGATAACGCATTGGAAAGAAAATGGACTCGCGCAATGGACGATCCGCGCTTCTCGATCGTCGACATCGACGAGGAACCGGGATCGCAATCGACTATTCGGCATCAACAACTCGCGCCGAAACAGGCGGCGGCCTTCGTCTCGATCATGCAAGGCTGCAACATGCACTGCACATTTTGCATCGTGCCGCAGACCCGCGGCGCTGAGCGCAGCCGCGCAATTGAGGAAATTGTTGCCGAGAGCCGCGACCTTGTTTCGCACGGCGTCAAAGAAGTGACGTTGCTCGGCCAAATCGTAAACCTCTACGGCCGCCACGAATTTCCAAAGATCGACAGCAAGAGTCCATTTGTGCAATTGCTCGATGCCGTCCACGAAATCGACGGCTTGCGGCGCCTTCGCTTCACTTCGCCGCATCCGATCGGATTTCGCGAAGATTTGATCGATGCTTACCGGCGTTTGCCGAAACTGGCCGATCACCTCCATTTGCCGGTGCAATCGGGCTCGAACAGAATCTTGAAGGCGATGCACCGCACCTATACCGCCGAGAAATATGTCGATCTTGTCCGGCGGGTCCGCGAGGCGCGAAAGAGAATCGCCATCACGACCGACATCATTGTCGGATTTCCGGGCGAGACCGAAGACGATTACAAACAAACGCGCGCTTTGGTCAAAGAAATCGAATTTGATAATGCCTTCGTGTTTCGTTACTCGCCTCGGCGCGATACGCCGGCGGCGGAAATGGCGGATCAAGTCGACGAAAGGATCAAGGAGCGGCGCAACCACGATTTGCTCGAGGTCGTAAACGAATCCGCGCGCCGCATTAACGAACGTCTGGTCGGTCGAACTTTGGAAGTGCTCTGCGAAGGGCCGAGCAAAACCAATCCGTCCCGGCTGATGGGACGCACTCGCACAAACAAAATCGTGCTCTTTGAGGGCTCCCAGGAATTTATCGGTGCGATTGTCGATGTTAGGATCGAGCGCGCCACCGGATTTAGTCTTTACGGAACGCCGGTGCCAACCGAAGAACGTGTCGTGACGATTGCCGCATGATTTACGATTTAAATTTGCAAACAGCAGGCATAGCAGCGGGCTCGTTGCTCGTCCTTCTGACCCTGCCTGGCTTCTTCAAACCGACCCTTGCCCAAAATTGGATGAAACGCTTCCCGCGCTCAGGCATCGCGGGCGTTATTCTTCTGACTCTAGTTTTGGTTTGGTCTTTCTGGCTCCTGGCCACGATGGAGATGGGTGAGTTCTCCAGCTTTCGCCGTCCGCTGATGATCGTACTCCCGATCGGTTATGTGCTGGTGCTGCGATTCGTGGAAGAATTCCTCGCTGTTCGTGCGCTCGGCATTCTTTGCTTGCTCGCGGCCGAGCCTTTATTGGAGGCGGCGTTCTTCCGCTACGAAACCAGCCGCTTGTTTGTAACCGTGCTCGCCTATTTGCTCATCGTGGCAGGGCTTTTTTGGGTGACGATGCCGTACTTGCTGCGCGACCAAATCAATTGGAGCGCAAACAGCAACGCGCGCTGGCGAACGGTGCACGGGATCGCGGCGGTTTACGGGATCGCGATTCTCGCCTGCGCGTTCACCCAGTACTAATCTCGAGTTGAATCGGATTCTGGTGATTCGCGGCGGCGCGATCGGCGATTTCATTCTCACCCTCCCGGCGCTCAAAGCATTGCGCGACGCGTATCCGGACGCGCATATCGAAATTCTCGGCCACAAACACATTGCATCCCTCATCGAGGACCGCTTTTATGCACGGCGCGTGCGCTCGATTGAATCGGCGCTGCTTTCGCGATTCTTCGCCAAAGATGCAGATCTGCCGGCCGAAATCGCGACCTATTTTGCCGAGTTCGATCTCATCGTCACCTATCTCTACGACCCCGATTTGATTTTCGAAACGAATTTGCGACGAAGTGGCGTGCAGAAGATTGTCCGCGGCCCGGAGAAGATCGAAAATTCTTCACACGCATCGTGCCAGCTGGCGCGGCCAGTCGAAGAGCTTGGTCTGCCAATTTCGGATTTTGCGCCGAAACTTTACCCGTCCAGCGAAGATCGACTTCGTGCTTGGGAATTCCTTGCCGAATTGAACACGCCCGTAGTGGCGTTTCATCCGGGCAGTGGGAGCGATGAAAAAAACTGGCCGCTGCAAAACTGGATTGAGCTTGGAAATCATGTTCTCGGAAATCTCGCCGGTTCGCTCGTGATTGTTTCCGGGGAAGCGGACGAAGATCAAATCCGGCAACTCGAATCGATCTGGCAAAATCCGCGAGTTCGATTCGCAAAGCATTTGCCGTTGCCAGATCTGGCGGCAGCGCTGGAAAATACGATATTCGTTGGACACGACAGCGGGATCTCGCATTTGGCCGCGGCAGCAGGAGCACGGTGCATTTTACTTTTCGGCCCGACTGACCCCGCAGTTTGGGCGCCGTTGAACGAAAAGGCGCGAGTGATTCGTGCGCCGAACGGCAACTTACGCCGCCTCGGCGTCGATCTTATCCGCGCCGCGCTCGATCAAGAACTGATGCGCATCGGCATCAGCACGTAAAGGAACGGCGTCTGAATTTTCAGAACGCCCGGGCTCATCTCGTCGATCAGATCGAGAAACACTTCGTCCTCAGTCAAATTGCGCAATGGCGCCATCAGAAACTCCGGATTGAACGCGATCGAGAAATCACGGCCTTTGTATTGCACGGGGAGCGATTCCTTGGCTTCGCCGACTTCCGGAGTGTTGGCGGTGATGTCGATGTTGTTCTTAGCGAAATTGAGCTTGATCGAATTCGATTTTTCGCTCGCCAAAAGCGACACCCGCCGCAGCGAATTGAGAAACGTCTCGCGCTCGAGGGTCACGCGCTCCTTGGCTTCCCCTGGAATGACCTGTTTGTAATTTGGATAATTGCCTTCGATCAGCTTCGAAACGAGCAGCGTCTTGTTTAAATCGAAAGCGATCTGGCCGCTGGCCACGCTCACTTTCACGTCACCATCATCAGTCAGTAATCGCTGCAGTTCGGTGACGGCTTTGGTTGGAACAATGATGTCGGCTTCCTGGCTGCGCGGAATTTCCAGCTCGATATCGGCCATCGCCAGGCGCCGCCCGTCCGTGGCCACGAGGGTAAGCTTGTTTTCCTTCAAGCTAAACAACAGGCCGTTGAGCACGTAGCGCGTTTCGTCGGTCGAGATCGCGTAGGAAGTTCTGCGCAAACCGTCGCGCAAATCTTTCTGCCGGATCGTGACTACCTTGGCTTCTTCGAATTTAGGAAGCGGTGGAAATTCTTCCTCCGGCAATCCAAGGATTTTGAAGAAGCTTTGCCCGCTCCGAATGGAAGCAGCATTTTTTCCATCGACATCGATCTGAATTTCGCTGGAGGGAAGCTCGCGCACGATGTTGAAAAGCCGGCGCGCCGGGAGTGTGGTTGCTCCATCCTTTTCCACTTCCGCTTCAAAACTTCCACGGACACCAACGTCGAGATCGGTGGTCGTGAGATGAACTTCACCATCGCTTGCTTGCAGGAGAACGTTCGAAAGAATCGGCAGCGTCGTGCGCGTGCTGACGACGTTTTGGACCTGTTGTAGACCTTCCAACAGCTTTTCTTTAGTAGCGCTAAACTTCATGAGGACGATTCTGCCTAAGATGTTAGGCGTGCGATCTTATTCGGCAACCGTAATCTCACAGCGCAATTAGCGTTGCAACGAGCTGTCGATAAACGAAATGGTCTGCCGAATGTTGTCCTGCTCCTTCATTCGCCTTTTGACCAATTTGCAGGCGTGCAAGACAGTGCCGTGATCTCGCCCGCCAAAGGCGTCTCCGATCTCATTGAGCGACGATTTCGTCAGTTCCCGCGCCAGATACATCGCCACCTGCCGAGGGAATGCGATACTGGCCGGCCGTCGTTTGCTCGTCATGTCCGCGAGCCGCACATCGAAGTGCTCGGCCACGCGCCGCTGAATCTGCTCGATCGTGATCGAAGTCCGCGCCTCTTCCTGCAAAATGTCCTTGAGCAAATGCTCAATGACTTCGCCCGTGAGCTGTTTGCCACTGAGCGATGCGAATGAAGCCACCCGCATCAGCGCCCCTTCCAAACGGCGCACATTGCTGCGAATTCTGCTCGCCAAAAATTCGAAGGTTTCATCCGGCAGCTTGATCTGCATACCGCGCGCTTTCTTCCGCAAAATCGCAAGTCGCGTCTCGATCGCCGGCGGCTGCAGCTCGGCGGTCAGGCCCCATTCGAAACGCGAGACGAGTCGATGCTCCAGATTGGTGATTTCCGACGCCGGCCGGTCGCATGAGAGGACGATCTGTTTGTGTCCGTCGAAGAGCGTATTGAACGTGTGAAAAAATTCTTCCTGCGAACGTTCCTTGCCGCCGAGAAATTGAATGTCGTCAATGCAGAGCAGGTCAGCCTGGCGGTAGCGCTTCCGGAATTTGACCAGGTTGTTGTGCTGAATTGCGTCGATAAATTCGTTGATGAAAAGCTCGCTCGAAAGGTAAATCACCTTCACGTTTTTCTTCTTCGCGAGCACATACTGCCCGATCGCCTGCATCAGGTGGGTTTTGCCAAGACCCACACCACCGTAAATAAAAAGCGGGTTGTAAGTGCGGGCCGGTGCCTGCGCGACGGCGAGGCTGGCTGCGTGGGCGATTTCGTTGTTCGGTCCGACCACGAACGATTCGAATGTGTTGCGTGGATTGAGACCGAAGGCACTGCTCGCCAGTTTGGTATCGCGGCCGGAATCAGTTTGTTTTGAGACACTGATCGCTTCGATTTCTTCAACCGGCGATTCGGATGAAACGAATTTAATTCCGCGCGGTTCGCCCACTGCCGCCAGCACAGCCGCCTGAAGCGCCGCCATGTGATTACTCTCGATCCAATACTGGTAGATGTTGTTCGGCACCCGAAAACTCAGCGTCTTATCGGTCGCGCCGACTAATTCGACGGCAGAGAACCAGCGTTTGAAAGTGTCCGCGCTAACTTGAGGTTTTAGAGCGGCCGATAATTTCTGCCAAAGCTGGGTACATTTCTCGTCCATAGGGGACTTGTTAACAGTGTTACACAATCGCCATAATGGCGGTTGCCAGGAGGAAATTGAGCTTGGAACAAACGAAGCGTTTCCTGAACGCGACATTCATTCGAGTCATCAAAAAACGCGAAAAAACGTAAAAATCAGTAAAATACGAGGGGAAAGATGCACTCACCTTCCGCGCAATGAAACTTTGCGAACCAGGGTCAACATCTCCTTTATCTTCTCGATTTAGCAGGGTTAAGGGCTTACTCATTCTCGGGAATTAATCTTTCTTAGACATGTTCACATCTTATTCACACGCGCCTTCCTTTCGCCCCTGCCGCTGGCTTGAGATTAGAAATCGACTCCGATAGCGACAAGAAAAAATCTGAACTTTATTTTTCTTTTTCGGTCAAAAAAATCTTGACTGAAAAACCAAAACGAGCGTGTCCCCAAGCAGTGAAAATTTCTTCATCACACGACGAACGATCACCGTCTCGCGCCCCGGCATTTTCTTTGCTTCATCACATTGATAATATGTTTCTGCGCCTTTGATTCAACATGCCGCGCGTTCTGATTTCATTCGTTCTGTTGATTTTCGTCGTCTCAACAACCCCGAAAGCTTTCGGGGCCGAAGAATTACTACCGCCTTTTGGATTCCGCTGGAACGATCCGATGTCGCGCGTGGAATCCGTGCTCAAAGGCGCGAAGGCAATGATTGTTTCGCGTGAGAAAAAAGAAAACCGCGAAGTCTGGACAATCGAAGGCCTCGTCCATCCTGGTTTGAAAAGAACGCTCTTTACTTTTAAAGGCGGCGCCTTGTTCGGCGTCGAACTGCAATACGAATATCCTGATTGGTCGATCGAACGTTACAACGAGCGCATGGGTGAAATCCGCCGTTACTTCGACGCCAAATATGGAACCGGGAAGTTAGTCTCGCGCACGCGCGATACCGATTCGGATGTAATCCAAACTCTGGTCGGTTATCAATGGACCATCGGCGCGACCATGCTCGAGCTTTTCTATTTCTCGGCTCAACACGACGCGCTCGTTTTCCGCACGATCTCGGTCGATTACAAAGCGCTCTGAATCAGAGCGTCGTCTCCGCGACCGCCTTTTGTCTATGTTTCGCGCCACGCTGCGTCTCTTTTTGCAACCGTTTGAGTTTACTCGACAAACTTGTCTTGGCCGCTGAGCTCATCCGGTCGATAAAAAGAATCCCGTTGAGATGGTCGACCTCGTGTTGAATGGCCCGCGCCAGGAACCCGGTCGTTTCGATCTCGATCGGTTCGCCCTCTAAATTCTGGGCCCGCACCGTGATCGATTTCGCCCGCTCAATCTCGCCGGTGATCTCGGGGAAGCTCAAACAACCTTCGGTTCCCATTTCGGTTTCGCCTCCCAAATCAACCTGCGGATTAATCAACACCAGCGGCATTGCGCTTCGCGGGTCGAAGCTTTTGCCGTTTAACTTCATCGTGCTCGCCCGGTCCTCGACCTGCGAAACGTCGAGCACGGTGAGCTGAAGCGATTCGCCGATTTGCGGCGCCGCCAGACCGACTCCGTTCGCGGCGTGCATCGTCTCGATCATGTTCCGGACCAACTCGCGAATCCGTTCGTCGATCTTCTCGATTCGTTTTCCTTTGGCGCGCAGAATCAAGTCGCCGTACTGCAAGATCGACAATCTCATTATTCGCCGCGAGTGAATGCCGGCAGGTTTTTCACGCCAGCGAGTTTCAACGCATCCATCACTTTCACGATCGTCCCGAAGGATGCTTTCTTGTCGGCCTGCAATGCGAGTGTGCTCCGGCGGGTGTCGGACAAATTTTTGACAGCGCCTTCCAGTTCCTCAACGGCCACGGTTTTCCCATCCAGTTTGATCTCGTCGTTTTGATCGACAGTCACGATCGCGTGCTCGAGCTCGGCCGGCGCGTTGGTCGCGGTCTTTGATTCCGGCAAATTGATTTGCACTTGGGGCTGGTCCTTTTTGAACGTGGTCGAGACCACGAAGAAAATCAGGAGAATCGTCAGGATGTCGACCAGCGAAACGATGATGATCGATGGAGCGCGCCGTTTGCGGACTGCGAATTTCACAGATGTCGAATTTGCATCACGCCATTGGCGCGATTTCCGGCGTGGCGGGCTGAGCGGGCGCGACAGTTTGGGACGGCACCGCCTGGGCCTTGCCACGTACACCGGCGAGCCGACCGTAGTAACACTTCGAAAGTAAATCGGTCACCAGTGATTCCATTTCGACTGAGAGGACTTCTACTTTTTTCGAAAAATAAACGAACGCGATCAAACTTGGGACAGCAATTCCCAACCCGAAGACCGTGCAGTTCAGCGCCTCAGAAATCCCGCGCGCAATCAGTTTCGGATCGGCTGAGGTAGCGCTCACACCCAAACTGGCGAACACGTGCACCAAACCCGACACGGTCCCGATCAATCCGATCAACGGCGCGATGCCGATGATTACTTCCAGCACGACAAGTCCTTTCTCCAACCGCACCATTTCGTGACGGGCGCGGGTTTGCACCGTCTCCACGTTCTCCGAGCGCGGCCAGCGCAAATGCGCGAGCGCGACCCGTACGATCCGCGCAAGCGACGAAACGTCATGCTGGACAATGCGAAAGAGCCGCTCCGGATTTGCGCCGGGCGCGAGGCGCTCCATTTCGCTCTCGATCGTCAGCGGCAGCACATTTTTTTCCCTCAACGCCAGCGTCCGCAAAATAATGACGGTCAGCGAAACAATGGAGCACACCAGCAATGGCCACATGAAAATGCCGCCCTTGGTAAAAAATCCGGCAACGGTTTGAAAGACGTCGAACATGATTAGGCGACCATCATCGATTACTAAATGTGGTGAATGATATTTCCGATTCCAGACCCTCCGGCGGCAATGTCTGCGCGACGTCTTCAGGAATCGGCGGCAGCTGCGCGTCAAGAATCGATTGCAAGCAGACGTTGGCAAAAGCCTCGTTGGAATCGTTGCTGATCACTTTCAGGTTCTTTACCCGCCCGCTCCGGTCAACCGCAAAGCTAACCCGGGTCGTCCCAAGTTTCACCAGATCGGCCTTTTCCTCGATGTAGGCATACCAACGCGAGCCAACCGAGTCGAAGAGTATTTTTTGATAGCGCCCGAGCGGCGTGCCCAGCGCGTTCACTGCGGACGTGCCCCTGTTTGTAATCGACCCGGCCAGGCGTGTTTTCTCTTTGTAAGGTTGATAGGAAGACTTGGGCGCTTGCGGCGTGCTCGCCACGCTCGGATGCGGGGTTGGGGTTGAGGTTAACATCGCAAATTCCTCGGACTTCGAAATCGGCGTGGGCTGAGCGCTGGGTTGCGGCGTGGCCGATTGTTGAGCCACGCTCGGTTGAGGTTGGGCGCCTTCGTTCGGAATCGACTGGTGCTGCGAACTCAAATCAAGATTCGGCCGATCGACTCCCTGCTGTGACGGCAATGGCAAGCTGCCAGTCGCCGCATTCTCGCTCGCCGCGATTGAGTTGGCATTTGATTCGAATGTTTTTTCTTTTGGTGCCTCGGTTTGTTTCGATTCGTCGTTCGGAACGAACATTGTGTTCTTCGTCGGCGCGGGCGTCGCCATATCCACAAACGTTAGCTCGACCGGTTTGTCTTCTTCGATCACCGAAAGCGGCGAATAAAGGAGCCCGCCAAAAACCGCAAGCGAGTATCCGATGAGCAGATGAATACCGAGCGCGGCCAGGAGCGCCCAAAGAATCTTGCGCGCCTCCTTCTTTCGTTCGGCCGCATCCTCTGTCGAATGGCCAATGATGAATTCCGCCGTGCTCATTGAATCCAGAACCAAAACATTATCTTACGCCCGAGATGGTGACAAACGAGCTGCCCTTCCTCGAGTGCGAGTCTTCGCCTTACTCATTCGCGCGTGATGAAACAAATATTGCTGTGCGTAACCGCCATGGTCGCCGAAGTATCCCTCTGTGAACGCTCGAAGCCGCGCGGCGTTCAATTTTCGCGCCCGCGGGAAATACCTTTCGCGCAGGACCCGCTCGATCCAGACATCGATCGGGAACGCGCGCAGCCGCTCGTAGGCAAAGAGCATCACGCAATTAGCAACCTTCGCGCCCACGCCGGGAAGCTCGCACAACCGTGCGCGAAGATCGACATCGGTAAGCGCCACCAACTTCTCAAGGTCGACATCTCCAGTCCCGACCAACCGCGCTGTTGCCAGTAAATTTCTCGCGCGGTAACCGAGCGCGCATTTTCGCAATTCTTTCTCTGAACTTTGTCCAATTCGCCGTGGCGACGGAAATGTGTGCACAACGTAGCTTCCGATCCTGCGCGCGTCGCCAAACCGCTCGCGCAGTTTTTGAGAGATCTGCCGGATGTGCGCGACTTGTTTCATCGACGAACAAATAAACATGGCCAAACATTCCCATTTTGGTTGGCGAATGATTCGTAATCCGCGGCAAAATTCCTTGGCTGCGCTCATCACCGGATCGTCCGGAAACGACGCGCAGATTTTGCCCAGGGAATGATCAAGCGCGAAATAATGTGCGACTGTGCTGCGCAAACTTGACTGCTTAAAGCTGTCAAGTTGTCTTTCGTCGCAGCGAACTTTCAAAACATCATCTCGTTGCTCGACATAAACCGGGACATCACCAATCACCCCGATAAACCCGTTCCCAAGTTTCTCCCAATGAAAGACCTGGCCGGAATCGAGCGTCCTCTCGAGGTCAAAGTCGGGTGCGGCAATTTTCGTAAGCTTCATCAACTTTCGAACATTAGCATGAATGTTGTAGCTGCCGCCGTCTCTGGCGGCAGAACCAACCAATCCCTGCCGATGAGGACATCGGCAGCTACAACGGTCTGGGAGAAATTGCGCGTTGCGTCGCGCCAAAATTCTGTCACGTAAGATCGAAATGGATGGACGGCTTGCCATCGATAGCGCGGTTCTGCTGCTTTATTTTTTCATCATCATTTTCATAGGCCTGCGGATGGGTCGCAAGGAGCGCGACTTGGAAGATTTCGCTCTCGGTCGACGGCAGATTCCGTGGTGGGCCGTGTTCGCCTCCATCATCGCCGCCGAAACGAGTGCCGGCACTTTTTTCGGAACGCCCGGCGAAGCTTTTGCGCTGCGCAATTACACCTACATCCAGCTCGCTTTCGGAACGATTCTCGCGCGCATCTTCGTCAGCTATATTTTCATCAAGCCCTACTACGACTACAAAGTCTTCTCGATCTATGAATATCTCACCGCGCGTTTCGGGGTCGGATCGAAAAACGCCGCCTCCGCTGTTTTCATGTTCACGCGTGTGCTCGCCTCGGGTGCCCGGCTGTTTGCCGCGGCCATTGCGCTCGTGCTCGCATACGAACTGATTCGGGGCACGCGTCCCGGCCAGACCGAAACGCTTTTCATTTACATTGGTGCAACGGTTGTCATCGTGATTTTGACTGCGATCTATACCACGATCGGCGGAATCAAGGCGGTGGTTTGGACGGACTTCATTCAAGCTTCCATTATGATCGGCAGCGCGCTCATCGCGCTCGGTCTGCTTTACAGCGCGATCCCCGGAGGCTGGCACAAAATCGCCGAGCTTCACGGGGGCTTTCATATGTCCGATATCATCACGACCGGACTCGATCCCGCTAAGAGCGGCTGGGACAAATGGAAAGGCATGTTCGAAATCGAGTACACTATTTTTGCCGGGCTCATTGGATCGACATTCATCACCGTAGCTACGCACGGCACCGATCAGGACATGGTGCAACGCATGTTGACTGCGGTTGATATTCGGCGCAGCCGGCGCTCCCTTATTCTTTCTGGGCTGGCCGACATTCCGATCGCGCTCACGTTTTTGAGCATCGGCCTGCTGCTCTGGGCTTATTACCAGGTCAACCCCGAGCCCAATCTGCCGAACTCGCCCGAAGTTTTTTGCCATTTTATTCTCACCAAAATGCCAACCGGCCTGCGCGGTTTGTTGATCGCGGGAATTTTCGCCACCGCCATGGGCTCGCTCAGCACCGCGATCAATGCACTGGCTACCAGTTTCACCCGCGATTGGTACGAGCCTTACATCAATCCCAGCGCAACCGGCGAACAAAGTTTGCGCACCGTGCGTTGGGCCACGGTCGGATTCTCGATCTTAATGATCGTGGTCGCGTCGACCACATCCTATTTTGTGATCGTGCTGCCGAACGTGCGCATCATTCCGATTGTGCTCGGAATTTATGGTTACACTTACGGCTCGGTGCTCGGCATTTTCCTGGCCGGCATGCTTACGAAAACGCGCGGCAGTGATCGCGGTAACATCATCGCCATGATTACCGGATTCGTCGTCGTCACGATTCTGAGCGATCTGCTGAATACGATCGCGCGATTGTTCGGCAAGGTTGCTTACGTCAAACCGGCCTGGCTTCCAACCATGGAATTTCCGTGGTGGATTTGCTTTGGCACGATCGTCACTTTTTCGGTGGCGATTCTTTTCCGGACTGGCCGCGAGCATCACCCGCCGGCAAGCTAGTAGATGAAAAACTTCGTAGTGTGACCGAAGCTTCTGTATATCACCAAATTCCATGGCCCACGTCGTCACTGAGAAATGTAACGGATGCAAGTTCACTGATTGTGTGGAGGTGTGTCCTGTCACCTGTTTTTACGAACTGGATAACCAGCTAGTAATTCACCCCGAGGAGTGCATTGATTGCACGGCATGTGTGGAAGTCTGCCCCGTCCACGCCATCTATGCCGAGGCAGACCTTCCGCCGGAATTCACGAAAGACACCGAGTTTAACGCCACTCAAGCTCACCAAATCAAGGATGCCAGCGGGGAACCGATCACCAAGAAGAAGGAGGCGTTACCCGGCGCCTTGGACCGAAAAAAAGCACTGGGCTATTGAGCCATCGTCCAGACTCGCTGCCGGTGTTGGAATTTCCCTAGTGGATCGGTTTCGGCACGATCGTCACTTTTTCGGTGGCGATTCTTTTCCGGAGTGGCCGCGAACATCACCCGCCAGCTTGATCGCGAGATCGCGCAACTGACGCGGATCGACGTCGGCGGGCGATTGCGTCATCAGATCCATGCCCCGATTGTTTTTCGGGAACGCCATCACATCGCGAATTGATTCCGTGCCGCAAAGAAGCATGACCAGCCGATCAAGCCCGAGCGCGATCCCGCCATGCGGCGGAGCGCCCAGACGCAACGCGCGAAGCAAATGGCCGAACATTGATTGTCGATCTTGCGCGGTCACGCCGAGCGCTTCGAACATTTTTTCCTGCAACTGAGATTCGTGAATTCGCATGCTGCCGCCCCCGATCTCCACGCCGTTGAGTACGACGTCGTAGGCTTCCGCACGCGTTTCGGCGAATTTCTTTGCTTCGAGCAACGGCATGTCTTCAGCCTTCGGTCGCGTAAACGGATGATGGACCGCGTTCCATTTATTGTCTTCTGCACTCCATTGCATGAGCGGAAAATCGGTGACCCAAAGGAAATCTAAGCGGTCGAGATCGACGACGAGCTTCTGGATCTCGGCGATGCGCAATCGGACTCGGCCGAGCACTTCGCAGGCGATCTCCCACCTGTCAGCCGAGAACAAGATCAGGTCGCCTTCTTCGATCTTCAATTTGGAGTTCAAGGCCGCTTTCTCCGCCTCGCTGAAGAATTTCACGATCGGCGATTTCCATTCGCTGTTCTCGATCTTGATGAAGGCCAGCCCTTTCGCGCCGAAGGTCTTTGCGATTTCAGTCAACTCGTCGGACTGACCAATGGTGAGCGATGCAAAGTTCTTGGCGTTGATCGCTTTGACGACGCCGCCGGCGTCGAGCGCGCCGCGAAATACCTTAAAACTGCTTGCCTTAAAATCCTCACCAAGATCGACAAGCTCCATTCCGAAACGGCGATCAGGCTTGTCACTGCCAAACCGGCCGACGGCCTCGCGATAGGTCAGCCGATCGAACGGCGTCTTGATGTCGATATTGCGTGCCGCCTTGAAGATCGCCGCCAGCATTCCCTCCGTCAGCGCGAAAATATCGTCCGGCGTAACGAAGGAGGCTTCGATATCGATCTGGGTAAATTCCGGTTGCCGATCGGCCCGCAAATCCTCGTCGCGAAAACATTTTGCGATTTGAAAATATTTCTCTACGCCGGCGACCTGAAGCAGTTGCTTGTACTGCTGCGGGGCTTGAGGCAACGCGTAAAACTTTCCCGGCACCAATCGGCTCGGGACCAGAAAATCTCGCGCGCCTTCCGGCGTGCTCTTCGACAAGATCGGCGTTTCGATTTCGATGTAGCCCTGCGAATCGAGAAAATCGCGCGTCGCCTTGGCCGCACGATGGCGCACGCGCAGATTGCTCGACAACTCCGGCCGGCGCAGGTCGTAATACCGATAAGTCAGTCGCAAATCTTCGTTGTGGATCTCGGCGTCGATCGGAAACGGCAGATCGTCCGCGCGGTTGAGAATTTGCAGCTGACTTGGAATCAATTCGATGTCACCAGTGGCGAGTTTCGAGTTTTCCGTGCCCGGCACGCGCGCCGCGACCTTCCCCGAAACTTGAATCACATCTTCGCTGCGCAAGCCGTGCGCTTCTTTTGCCAGTTGCGCGTTCTCCTCAGGTCGAAAAACGACCTGGGTAATCCCTTCGCGATCGCGCAAGTCGATGAAGATCACGCCGCCATGGTCTCGCGAAACGTGGACCCAGCCGGCGAGAGTTGCGTCCTTACCAATATCGATCTTGCGAAGCGAATTGCAGTGGTGCGTCCGGTACATGGTCAGGCGGAACCGGAGACCTTGAAGAATTTCGCGACGGTGTCCAGCAACGCATCATGCGCAATGAGCGATTCTTCACGGGTGGCCAGGTTCTTCACTTTCACCTGCGGCCATTCGTCGCCGTAAAGAAGCGCGATCCGCGCGCCGACGTTTTCGGCAGTTTGAAATTGTTTGGGCACTTTGTCGGCCGTGAGCGGGTAATCGATGCGGTAACCGCGGTCGCGCAGCTCTTGAATTTGCTCAAGCGCGTCGAGCCGGCGCTGTTCCTTGGCAATGACGACGTAGATGTCGATCTTGTTTTGTTCTTTGACGGCCGCTTCCAGTCTCTCGCGGGCCGCCTCACGATCACTCAGCAATTCGCCGAGGACGACATCGCCCATGGCGAAACCGAGCGCGGGCATCGAGACCGCGCCGTCGCTGAGTTGACCAATTAAATTGTCGTAGCGACCGCCACCGGCGATGGCTCGCAGTTTTCCGGCGCGATCGAACACTTCGAAAACGGTGCCGGTGTAATAAGCGAGGCCGCGCACAATCCGGACGTCGATATCGACGAATCCGGCTAGTTCGCGTGCGCCGAGCCCATCCACCAGCCGATCAAGTTTGTCGCTCCGCCCGCCTTCGTCAAAGACCGAGAAAACGGGCTCGGCAAGCTTGCCGAGTTTTTCTTCGGTTTTCTCTCGCGGCTCGCGTCCCGATTTGTCGATTATCTGCAAAACTTCCTCCCAGCTTTCAGTCGGGAGTTTTTGTTTCTGTAAAAAATCCGTCCAAAATTCACGGTCACTGATGCGAACAACGAAATCTTTTTCGGTCAGCCCAAATCCGCGCAAGATGTCGATACAGAGTGAGATTAGCTCAATGTCAGCCGCGAAATCGCTCTCGCCGATAAGGTCGCAGTTGAGTTGGTAATGCTCGCGCAAACGGCCGCGCTGTTGTTTTTCGTAACGAAAGAATTGGCCGATGGAAAACCACTTGAGCGGTTTTTTGAAAGCGCGTTCGTGCGCAGCGACCACGCGGGCAAGCGTCGGCGTCAGCTCTGGTCGCATCGACACTTCGCGATCGCCTTTGTCGGTGAAATTGAAAAGTTGGTCGACAATTTCGACGCCGCTTTTTTTGCGATAGAGATCGGTCGGTTCGAGCACTGGACCATCCCATTCGACGAAGCCGTAGCGCCGCGCGACCTCGCGCCAGCGTGCGAAGATGTAGTTCCGCGCCGCGCACTCGTCCGGCAGGAAATCGCGAAATCCGGGAAGCGCTTGCATGATTTCAAAGACCGATGGTCGGCCAGCGCGCGAAACAACTTTGGGGTCGAATAAACGGGCGCGCCGAGAAGTCCAACCTATCTACAACAACGAGCATTTGGTTAACCAAAGCAGAGGACAACTATGAAACAAACTACATTAGCGAAAATATTGGCCGTGGCCTGCAGTATGGGCGTCGTAACAGCGATGGCTCAAACCTCGACCACAGTCACAACGAAAGATGCTGCGGCCGGAACTGCCGTCACTGAGACGAGCACGACGACCAGCACAGGAACAATCAGTACCTACACGCCGGGAACGGACTACATCACGTTCCGCACCAGCACGGACACGGCGCCAGTGCGTTACTACTACAGCAAGGACACCACGATTCTTGATCCGGAAGGCCATGCGGTCACCTGGTCAGCGGTGCGTCCAGATCTGCCCGCGACGGTCTATTATGCCCGGGACGGCGAACGCATGGTTGTGCGCAAGATCGTTTTGAGCAACCCAGCGGCCGTGATCGAAAAGAAAGAAACAACGACAACGACAACGACGGAGAAGCCGTAAATGTAGCCACCGTCCTGTGGACGGTCTTTTCGGCGCACAGCGCCGTGGCTACAGCGAAAATTCAAAGCGCTCGCGAAGAAAATTCGCGGGCGCTTTTTGCTGGTAGGGGCGATTGACCCCAATCGCCCGCGCGGGCGGTTCGGTGAACCGCCCCTACCTCAATCCTCGTAACCTTTAGGAAATTTTTGGTGCCACTTCCACGCGCTCTCGATAATGGCGTCGAGGAATTGAAACTGCGGCTTCCAGCCAAGCTCGCGCTTAATTTTTTCCGAGGACGCGATTAATCGTGCCGGATCGCCCGGCCGGCGCGGCTTTTCCACGATCTCGATCTTGCGTCCGGTAACTTTGCGGCAGCAATCGATCACTTCGCGCACGCTGGCACCGCCACCGGTACCGAGATTGTAAAAGTCACTCTTGGCTGACTGGAGCGCGAGGATGTGGGCCCGAGCGAGATCGAGGATGTGGATGTAATCGCGGATGCAGGTGCCGTCCGGCGTCTCATAATCGGTCCCGAAAATTTCAACGTGTTGTTTTTCGCCGAGCGCGGCCTTCAGCACATTCGGGATCAAGTGGGTTTCGACGCGATGATCTTCTCCAAATTTTGCTGAAGCGCCAGCGGCGTTGAAATAGCGAAGGGAAACGAATTTCAATCCATGGATCTCGCCATACCAACGCAGGATTTTTTCGAAAGCTAATTTGGATTCGCCGTAGGGATTGATCGGTCGAGGCGGTGTCGTTTCATCAATCGGCACCCGCTCCGGTGGGCCGAAGATCGCGCAAGTAGAGGAGAAAATGATCTTCTCAACACCTGCGGAGACCATCGCGTCGAGAAGATTGAGACCGTTGGCGATGTTGTTGCGAAAATATTTCGACGGATTCTGCATCGATTCGCCAACAAGCGCGTTGGCCGCGAAATGCATGACTGCATCCGGCCGTTGCTTCGCCAATGTCTTCTCGATCGATTGGCGATCTGCCAAGTCGCCTTCGACGAATTCAGCCCGCGGATCGAGCGCGCGACGATGGCCTTCACTCAGATTATCGTAGATTGAAACGCCGTGGCCTTCGTCGAGCAGGAGTTCGGCGCAAACGCTCCCGATGTATCCGGCGCCACCGACGACAAGAATTCTCATTCTCGGGAAAATCGGCGGCCTGCGCCGTTAATCAATCCAAAGTGCGGCCCGAGGAGGCTCGACTGGACGCTTGCTTCGCCGTGCCGGCCACGCCCGATGCGCGAGCGACGTTCTTTTTCTGAAGCCCAGTGATCATGCGCCGAACGGTCTGTTGTTTGGCGCGTGGGCCGAGCACTTTGAGGCTCTGCTCCTCTGAACCCCATTGCAGAATGTCGATATCGACAGTGCGCACACCCCAGCGTTTCATCTCCAGCTTGGTCGGCTTGTAAAGATCGATCGTGCTGGTGCCGACCAGTGCGGTTCCGTAGTCGTCGATAATATATTCTTCTCTCGTACTGGCGATTCGGAACCGCGTGCCGAGAGGAAAACGCGACCAATCAGAGGCGGCGCTCATAACGTGATGGCCGGATAAATATTTGCCAAGCGCGTTTCGGCGGCCGCCTTTTTCGATACGCGTGTAAGCGGTCGTACGGACATTAGGCAAGCGGCCAAGGTGCGAATTCGCGGCTTCGACAGCCGCCAAAGGCTTCTGCACAACAGCTTGTTCTGCGCAACCAACGAGAACACAACCAACAGCAAGAACTATTGTAAGGCTAAGGCTTTTCGACATTTGCAACACCGCGGCCTCAGATACCATTGAACTTCCGTCGGGCAAGTGATTAATTTCCCGTAAGGAAATATCTGGGCCGTCCTTTCACCCCGGCTTTGGCAGCAGGCCCCAGGCCAGTTTAACCGCCCGTATGCGAGCCGAGCTCCGTGGTACAATGCGGACAACGCCTCGCCTTGATCGGGATCGTCATCGCACAAGCCGGACAATCTTTGGTCATCGGCTCGGCATGTTTAGGCTGCTTTAGCCGGCTGAGTCCGCGCACCAGTAAGAAAATCGCGCCAGCGACAATCAGAAAATTAATGATCAGCGTGATAAAATTGCCGTAATTCAAAGTAATCGCTCCTGCCTTGGCCGCGTCCGCGGCCGTGTTAAACGCAATTGACCCGTCTTTCGCTGCACGCAGAACGATGAATTTGTTCGAGAAATCGAGTCCGCCGGCGAGCAAACTCACCGGAGGCATGATGATATCTTTGACCAGCGAATTGATGATCCCGCCAAAAGCCGCGCCGATGATCACACCGACAGCGAGATCGACTGCATTGCCTTTGATGGCGAATTCCTTGAATTCTTTCCAAATTTTTTTCATATCACGATGTTTACAAGTTTCTTTGGAATCACGACGACTTTGCGAATTTGCTTACTCGTAGTGAGTTCCTGAATTTTCGGGAGCGCGAGCGCCGCCTTCTTTATTTCCTCTTCGCTCGCCTGGATCGCCATCTTCATGCGATCGCGCACTTTTCCATTCACCTGAATGACGATTTCGGCCTCGTCCTCGATCAGAAATTTCTCATCGTAACCCGGCCAGTCTTGCGTGGCGATTTCGCCCGGTAACTTCAAGTTTTCCCACAGCTCGGAGCTCAAATGGGGTGCGAAAGGACTGAGCAGGACGAGAAAAAGTTGCATCGCCGAAAGCGGGATCGTTTCCGCAGTGGTGAATGCGTTGACAAAAATCATCATCTGCGAAATCGCAGTGTTGAACGAGAGCGACTCAATGTCCTCGGTCACTTTCTTGATCGTGGCGTGCAGGATTTTCTGTTGCGCCCGGGTAAGATCGACATCTTGCACTGCCCCCGACAATTGCCATTCGCCGGCCTGGTTTTCCGACATCATCAATCGCCAGACTCGCGCCAGAAAACGCGACACGCCTTCCACGCCCCGCATACTCCACGGTTTCATTTGCTCGAGCGGGCCCATGAACATTTCGTAACAACGAAACGCGTCCGCTCCGTACTGGTCGATCACGTCGTCCGGATTAACGATATTCCCCCGCGATTTCGACATTTTTTGGCCATCTTCGCCGAGAATGATCCCCTGATTCACCAAACGCTGAAACGGCTCCGGCTTCGATAAATAGCCGAGATCGAACAGGACCTTGTGCCAGAAACGCGCGTAAAGCAGATGCAAAACCGCGTGCTCCGTTCCGCCGACATAGAGATCGACTCCGCCGGGTTTTGGCCCACCCATCCAATATTTCTCAGCCTTTTCGCCAACGAACCGTTTGTCGTTCTGCGGATCGCAAAATCTTAAGTAATACCAACACGATCCGGCCCATTGCGGCATCACGTTCGTTTCGCGCGAGGTTTTCTTTGAGTAACGAATCCAATCTTTCGCTTTCGCCAGCGGCGGTTCGCCCGTGCCGGTTGGTTTGTAATCTTCCAATGGCGGCGGCACCACCGGGAGCTCCGACTCATCAAGTGCACGGTGGCGTCGATGCTGCCCGTCCGGCTCGGACTCCCAAACGACTGGGAATGGTTCGCCCCAATAGCGCTGCCGCGAGAAAAGCCAGTCGCGCAGTTTGTAATTGATCGCGCGCTTGCCCAGGCCGCGTCCTTCGAGCCATGTCGTGATCTTTCGAATGGCTTCTCGAGACGGGAGACCATCAATGATTGGCGAATTGGTCGCGATGCCGTCGCCGACAAATCCGATCGGCTCCTCATCGCCCGGCGGCCGAACAACCTGGCGAATCGGCAAACTAAATTTGCGTGCGAATTCCAGATCGCGTTCGTCATGCGCCGGCACGGCCATGATCGCACCAGTGCCGTAGCCGAGCAGAACGTAATCGGCGATCCAAATTGGAACTTTCTCGTCGTTGACCGGATTGACCGCAAACGCGCCGGTGAAAACGCCGGTTTTCTCTTTCGCCAGCTCAGTTCGTTCGAGATCGCTTTTGCGCGCAGTCTTTTCCCGGTACTCCCGAACGGCCGGCCACTGTTCTTCAGTCACGATCAGATCGACCAGCGAATGTTCGGGTGCGAGCACCATATAGGTGGCGCCATAAAGCGTGTCCGGCCGTGTGGTGAAGACACGAATTTTCTGATCGTCGATCTTGAAATCGACTTCAGCGCCTTCGCTGCGACCGATCCAATTCTGCTGGAGCAATTTGATTCCTTGCGGCCAATCAAGGCCTTCCAGTTCGTCTATTAATCGCTCCGCGTAAGCGGTAATGCGCAGCATCCACTGCCGCATTGGCCGCTTAACGACTGGAAACCCGCCGACCTCGCTCTTGCCATCAACCACTTCTTCGTTCGCCAAAACGGTGCCAAGCTCCGGACACCAGTTCACCGCCACATCGGCAACGTAAGCGAGCCGAACTTCATCCGGATTCTTGCCGCGATAAGTCTTAATCGGTTCGGCTTTGTTCGTTTTCGGATTGAACCACGAATTATAAATCTGGAGAAAGATCCACTGCGTCCATTTGAAGTAATCTGGATCGGTCGTGTTGATTTCACGCTGCCAATCATAGGAAAACCCGATCCGCTTCAGTTGCGATTTGAATTTGGAAACGTTCTCGCGGGTGGTGACAGCCGGATGCTGGCCGCTTTTTATCGCATATTGCTCGGCCGGCAGACCGAACGCGTCCCAACCCATTGGATGCAAAACGTTGAATCCACGCATCCGTTTGTAACGCGCGATAATGTCGGTCGCGGTGTACCCTTCCGGGTGCCCGACGTGCAAACCGGCCCCGCTCGGATACGGGAACATATCGAGCACGTAGAATTTCGACTTGGCCGCGTCGAAATTTTTCTCGCCGGGACTTGGAGCGTGAAAAATCTGGCGCTCATCCCAGATCGCCTGCCACTTGGGCTCGATCTGATCGAACGGATATGGTTTGCGGCGTTCGCTGCTCATTGAATATCTCTTAGGAAAGCAGGAAAGCGGGAAAAGAAAATGGATTTACTATTGGCGACTCGCAATCCACACAAGACGCGGGAGTTTCGCGAACTCCTGGGGAAAAATTTCAAATTAATCGATCTGACTGCGCTCCCGGAAATTGCGATCCCGGAAGAAACTGGCCGGACATTCGAAGAAAACGCTACTCTGAAAGCGATCGCCGCGTCCAAAAAATTGCCGAGCCTGGTCGTTGCAGACGATTCCGGGCTCGAGGTCGATGCGCTCGAGGGCGCGCCAGGAATTTTTTCAGCGCGCTATGCCAACGAAAACGCAAACGCCGAAGAGAACATCAGCAAGTTGCTTCGCGAATTAAGTACGCGAAACGTCGCCGCCGAGAAACGATCGGCGCGGTTCCGCTGCGTAATCGCGTTGACCCGCGCGGGAAAACTGCTTGGCATATTTGAAGGCGTTGTTGAAGGAAGCATTGTCGATCCAGCGCGCGGAGCCGGCGGTTTCGGTTACGATCCGGTTTTTCAACCAACTGAATTCGAACGGACCTTTGCCGAAATGCCGCCGGAGTTAAAAAATAAAATCAGTCACCGCGCCCAAGCGATCGCCGCGCTGCGGGAAGGCCTCCGCGATATCGCAAATTAATGCGGAGGTGGTGGAGGCGGAGGCGCGCCGGGAGCCCCAGGAGCACCGGGGCCAGCAGCGGGCCCACCTTGGGCCGCGCGGATCTGGTAGCCGACTTTTTGAATTCCCGTGCGTCGAACTTTATCGAGTACCGTGATCACATCGCCATGACGCGCCATACCTTCGGCGCTGATGGAAATCTTGATGTTCGGATTTGCCGCGTGCAGTTGAAAGAGGCGAGGCAGGATTTGATCGTCCGTCACGTACTGTCCATCAAAACTGACAGCGTTGCCCGCGCCAACCCGGACCGACACATAGTCCTTTACTTGAGTGGGCGGCGGCACCTGTGTCGATGGCAAAGCGACCTTAATCCCTTTCATGTGAGTCTGGCTCAAGCTCACCATCATGAAGCTGGCTAGCAGAAAGAACATGATGTCGATCAACGGAATAATCTCAATCCGAGCGCGCTTTTTCGGGATGGGCGAAGCGACCTGCATAAAAACTAGTAGGAGGCTCCCGTCATCGTGTAGGTAATGGGCACTTTTACTTTCGGTGCACATTTACCCGGCTGAAATCGCCAGCGTCTAAATGTGCTAACGGTGGAGTTATCCAAGATCGGATTGCCGATAGATTGCGCCATGCTTGCATCAGTCACGTTTCCGCTGGCGGTATCGACGCTAAGAAGAGCAACCCCACTGCCAGTGACGTGACGGCTTCGCGCTTCGTAGGGGTAATCCGGTTTTGGAGCAAAGATCGCAACCGCTTTCGCGCCAGAGATCGACATTGTTCCCGGCACGCCCGCTTGGGGCGCTTTAACTGGACCGGCGGGCTTGGCCACGTTTTTAGGTGGCGGCGGTTTTTCTTCGTGAAATTCTGGCGCTACTTCGGGAATCGGCGGCGGCTCGGGAATGGGAATGTCTTCCGGCGGTGGTGTTGGTTGATCTTCCGGTTGCAACATCGCTTCAACTGTCGCCGTTGGAATCTGCGATAGATCGACAACCGGTGGTTCGTGTTTAATCGCCGCGATACCGACCGTGGCCAAATGGATCGCAATGGCGCCGCCAAAAGCCGCCCAGGTTTGCCAGCGCGGAGGCGGTCGATAAAGTAGTGGCCCAGCCATGATCAGTTATTGTCCCGATCCAGGGCCCGGTACCCCTTTGAGCGCTTCACTCTTGATTTCGAAGGCGACCTTGTAAAAGCCAACCGACCGCAAGATGTCGAGGACACGGATAATATTGAAGTGAACCGTATCCGCATCGCCACGAATAAAGACCTTCGCTTCCGGATTTTCGTCGTGAACTTGTTTCAGTTTGGCGGTGAGCGCATCGTAGGTCATTTCGGTCTTGTCGAAATACGGGTTACCCTGGCTATCGACTGAGACGCTGATGTAATCTTTCTTCGACTGCGTTTCGCCAGATTGGCCGGTGGGAAGGTTCACTTTCATGCCCTTCATGTGCACCTGGCTCAGGCTCACCATCATGAAGCTCGCCAGCAAAAAGAACATGATGTCGATCAACGGAATGATCTCGATCCGGGCTTTGTGGTGAGCAATGGGTGACGCTACGCGCATAGTCAGTCCTAAATGGAAGATCCTTTCGCTGAGCTCGGTGTGTGGCCTCCGATCGCTACTTCAGGGTGTTGTTTATTTTGGGCTTCGAGCATGACTTCGAGGTTTGTGGCCGCAGTTTGCAGTTCGAACTCTAAGTTAGACACTCGGGAAGTGAAAAAGTTAAACGGAATCAACGCGAAGATGGCGATGCCCAGACCGCAAGCAGTGGCGATAAGCGCCTCCGCGATACCGCCGGTGACAGCGACAACAGCGACTTCCTCGTTTCCAAGTGCACCGAATGCTCTGATCAATCCCGTCACCGTTCCCAACAGACCAAGCAACGGGGCCAGTGTGACCAACGTGTCCATCACGACGAGGAACCGGCCCGCGCGCTTGATCTCGATACCGGCCGCAACCTGCAACGCGCCCTGCAACGACGCGTGCTGATGGTTTAAACCGTTCCACATCATTCGCAGAACTGGATCGCGTGAGTCGCGCGAAAGCCGCGATGCTTCCGCGACATCGCCCACTTCGATTGCGGTGAAAACCTTTTCGATCCGTTTCGGGTCGCGCCGGAACCAGCGTCCGCCCCACCAGAAGATTCGTTCGATCACGACAGTCAGCGCGACGACCGACACGATTAGGATCGGCCACATCACCGGACCGCCTTGTCTAAATTTGTCGATGAAATAATTGCCAGTGAGTTTCGTTTCGTACAAATGCCCAGATGGAGCCGGCGTTCCACTCTCAGCAGGAGTTAACGTCGCTGTGACACTCGCTCCGGGAGCAGCGCCGGCTGGACCGACCGGTGACATCCCAGGTGCACCCGGCGGCACGCCGGCGGGTGGTTGACCCGGGGCACCCGGGACTTGAGCTCCGGGTTGCATCGGCGCGCCCGGTTGTGCTGGAGCGCCGGGCGGTTGCTGCGCTGGAGCACCGGGCTGAGCTGGTGCCCCTGCGGCCGGCGGTACGTTCGGCGGCGGCGGTTGTGCAGGCCTTTGCGGCGGCTGAGCAAACGCGCTCAATGCGATGAGGCTGAGACCAAGAGTAAGCAATGTTTTCATATTTTCGGCGGAGTTGAATTAACTGCTCGGCACATCTCCTTTATTCCAAATCGGTTGGACACGAGTCGAGCAAAAGTTTTCACTTTTCTTGAGCGACGCTCCGCTTGGGCGAACGTCACTTATACTTCGCATCAGGCGTTGTCCGAGGATGTAACCAGAGGTTCAATTATCACCGGGCATTGACCACGGGATTCCGCAGCGGCGGCCAATTACCGATTCGCGCTTCCAATTCATCGCCGGCACGGATCGGTCCGACACCCGACGGGGTTCCGGTCAAAATCACGTCGCCCGGCAGCAACGTGAGCGATTGGCTGGCGAAGGAAACGATCTCGGCCACGGAGTAGATCATTTGGCTCGTGCGAGCGTGTTGCCGCAGTTCCCCATTTTGGCGCAATTCCACCGGCAGATCGCGAACATCGACATCGACATAAACAAACGGCCCGATCGGGGTGTAAGTATCAAACGATTTGCAGCGACCGAATTGTTTTTCCGACTTCTGCAAGTCGCGGTCGCTAATATCAAGGCCAACCGTGTAACCGAAAACAAAGTCCAGCGCTTGTTCGGCCGAAACACTCTTGGCCGTGCGCCCAATCACAATCGTGAGCTCGGTTTCGAAATCGGTTTGATGCTCGGGAAATGCGATCTCGATCTTGCCGTTGTGCGGCAGGAGCGAGCTCGGCGCTTTGAACCAAATCAACGGCGTTCCGAGCGGCGTCCGTTTCATCTCGGCAATGTGATCGGCGTAATTCAAGCCGACCGCGACGAGCTTGGAAGGCGCGACCGGAAGATCGATATCGAGCTGGGCGATCTTTCGAACCTCACCTGTTGCTTGGATGTCGATCCAATATGGCTTTGCCAGGACCTGGACATTCTCGCCGCGGAGTTCACCGTAAAAGAATTCGTTGCCCGATTTAAATCCGCCGAATGTGCGCATATTCGTTACCGCGGCACAATTGCCACAAAATCGCGCACCGGTTTTTGTTCCGCCATGGAAAATGCGCTTCCTTTCGCGCGCTTGAACCAAAAGGCGCTGGACGAGCCGCCATCGAGATTGAGCGCCCGTTGAATCTTGAAGTCCGGCGCCAGCACGGTTGCAAGAATGTTGGAAAGATCCGCCAGGGTCACGTCCGAACAAAATCCCAAAGCCGCTTTGTCCCCCGCTCCAACGGCGGCAAATGTGCGGCGCGCCGCGCGGGTCGATTCCAAGCCCCGGACCGCCTTGCCAAGATCGACAACCATCGGGCCACACTCGACCGCAGCGTCCGGTTTTTGCGCCATCGAAAATTCAGCAACGCGCGAGATTTGCACTTTCTTGACTGAGGCGCTGAAGACGCCGCTCAGTAAACGCGCCTTTTGCAACGGCGCGATAACCGCTCCATCGACAACGAGCAATCCGATCGGTTTGTAATCGGGATCGAAATAACCGCCATTGACCGCCGCCAGAAAATTTCCGCGACTCATCGCTTCTTCCAAATCTACCCGCGGTTCGTTTGGTTGATCGATTACGCGCAGGCGGCAGGCCTTGGTTGAAAAAATCGCGAGCTCGAGCGAGGCGCGATCGCCGGTGGCGGAATCTTCAGCTACGACGTAGCGATGTTCGAGGCCGCGCAGGGGCGACGTCTCGGATTGAGACGAGATTTGCGTCCACTGCGCCTGCGCCGTGGAGAAGACAACAAGAAGAGGGATGGCGGCGCTAAGCTTTCGCACCGTACTTGTCGATCAAAGCTTGGAAGCGCGGATCGCTTCGAATCCGATCCCAAATTGGATTCAATTTGAGGAAGGCAACCGTGACGGTGCTCGGCCGCTGCAATAATCCATCGAGCACGGGAACGGCGCCGGCTGCGTCTCCGAAGATGGCGTGAATCTTCGCCACGTCTTCCGTGATCGACGGACCTTCAAAAGCATCTTTGCTTTCGGGTAACAACTCCTGGGCGCGTTCGATTTCAGCGAGCGCCGCGTCCTTTTGTCCGAGCCACGCGAGCGCTTCGGCCAGCCCGGCGTGCGCAGACGCATCATCAGGCGTTTGCTTGATGTCGTCTTCCGCAAAACGCTTCGCTTTCTCGAGGGCTTCTCGCGCGCCGGCTTCATCGCCCATTGCCTTCTTCGCCGCTCCAATGATGGTGTATTTGCCGCACAAAGAGCCGGGATGCGTTGTCAGCATCGCGTCCGGGAGCTTTTCCGCTACACCCACGGCCTCGCCAAACTTACGCTGTAAAATAAACATCTGCGCGCGCCCGGCCGTGATTTGTCCCTGGATCTCCGGACTCAGTTGGCTTGAATCGACATTGTTCAGGAATTTTTCACCGAGTGAGAGATCGCCTCTCTCTTCAATGGCCACCTTGCACTTGATCTCAATGAGACCGAATGCGGCCGGGGTGATCGCCAGCGCCCGTTCCAAAATCTTGCTCGCCGCATCCCACTTCCGTTGCATCTCGTAATTGATCGCGAGGTTTTGCATCGACCATGTGTCGTTCGGATTAAGACTGACGGCTTTTTCAAGGCTGGCGTTGGATTCCGTCCACTTCCCCTGACGCCTTTGAATAGCGCCGAGCGCGAGACAGCCTTCCGATTCGTTAGGCAATCCTTTCTGGGCGATCTCAAATTCACTCGCCGCTGCCTGGAAGTTGTTGTCGACATAATAATAAACAAACCCGAGGGCGAGATGCGCCTCCGGCAACTGAGGCTGCAATTGGACCGCGCGCACGGCCAGGGAACGCGCTTTCTCCCGCCGGGGCGAGGTGCGCTCAAACGAGTGAACGATCCAACTTTCCAATTGCGAATAGCGAGCAAACGCCAGAGCAAAGTTAGGATCGAGCGTGATCGCCCGCTCGTACGCCTCCTCGCCCTGCTTTAATTTTCCCAAATCCTCATAGGAGCTGCTCTGAAGATCGTGCGCCCGGACAAATGCGAGATAAGCCTCGGCATTTTGGGTCGGTTTGTTCTCGATCTGCGCCTTTTCGCTCGGCGAAAGTTTTGCCTGTAACGCGCCCGCAATTTCGCGGGCGAGATCGGTCTGAATCGCGAAAACATCGGTTAAGTCGCGATCGTAATTATTCGCCCAAAGATGCTCGTCGTTGTTCGCGTTGATCAGCTGCACATTGACCCGCACGCGATTGCCTTCGCGACGAACGCTGCCTTCGAGAACGGAGGAGACACCCAGCGCCTTCGCAATTTCACGCACGGTCGCCGGCTTCGTCCGGTAAGACATGACCGACGTGCGCGAAATCACCTTCAGGTCACCGATCTTGGAAAGGTTGGTCAGGATATCGTCCTGGATGCCATCGGCGAAAAAGGCGTTCTCTTTTTCCTGGCTCAAATTTTCAAAGGGAAGGACCGCGATCGATTTGTCGATCTTGTGTGCCGCCGCGCGCGGAAGCAGGAAAAACCCGGCGGCAGCCGAAATGACAATGCCGGTCGCAACCAACATGATGACGTTGCGGCGCAGATGTGCTCCGGATGCGACGGACGGCGTCGCTTTGATTCCCTGCGGCGTCACGTCGAACACCCATGCGAGAACGAGCGCGACCGGAAACCCGATCAGCAGCAGTGCGATAACGACCCGAATCACGGAGTTCGAAATCTCGAAAACCGGAAGCACCTGAGACAAACCCTGTGCGAGCGCCCAGCTGGCGACGATGTATGCAATCGCGACGCGGTAAACCTTTCGCCGCTTCAACTCCTCAAAGAAGCCGTTCATGGCAACAGACTCAGGTTGGTTAAAGTTCAACGGCAATCGTTAGACAGGCAAGTTGAACGCCTCGTTCACTTAAGTCCCGTCGCGAATACCGTTTGAAATTGCGGGTTCTCTTTATCTCGCGAAACCACGCTCACTTCGATCTCGCGAAAGCCGCCTTTTTCCAGAAGCTCGTGCAACTTCACCTCACTGAAACCCATCCAGCGATCGGCATAAAGCTCGCGCGCTTTTTCAAAGCGATGACTCAACAAGTCGAGCACAACGACTCGGCCGTGCTTTTTTAAAATGCGGTGCGCCGCCTCGATCGCCCGCTCCGGCTTGATCGCGTGGTGCAACGCCTGACTCAAGAGCACGACATCGACTGAGTTTTTTGCGACCGGCGGATCCTCCAGATCACCCAGTCGATACTCGAGATTTTTAAAACCATGTTGCTTGGCCAGCTTCGAACCGAACTCCACCATCTTCGGCGAGTTATCGATCGCGATCACTTTGCGCGCGTTCTTTGCCAGCAATTGGGAAAGTGTTCCCTCGCCCGCGCCAAGATCGACAATCGTCAGGCGCGGCACGAGCGAGATCAACGCGTGCGAGAGCGCTCTCCAGGAACGTCCCGGGACATAACTGCGGCCGAACTTTCCGGCCAATTCGTCAAAATATTCGCGCGCTCGGTCCTGACGTTTGCGCAGGGCGAGCTTCAACGCGGTCCGATCGCGCGCCGTTTCGGGAATTTCGCGCGCAAGGGTATCGATGATTTGTTGGACGCGACCACGTGCGCCATTCCGGCCCGCGCTTCTAGTCGCACCGTAATAAACATTTTTTCCCGCGCGACGATCTGTGACGACGCCGGCGCGTTTCAATTGCGCGAGATGACTCGAGATGCGCGATTGACCCATGTTGAGGATTTGCTGGAGCTCGGCGACTGAAAGCTCTTCCTCTTCCAGCAAGAGCAACAATCGCAGCCGGGTCGGGTCGGCCAGCAACCGCAGCAAATTTATGGTTGACGTCATCCGCGTATCGAGACGATATATCTACATATCATGATCGGTCAATATGTTGCTCCTGGCTTGATTTCCGCTCTTGTCACCCGTCACTAGTCACTCGCCACTTCTGGTTATGTCGCGTCGCTACATTTTTTCCTCGGAATCTGTCGGTGAAGGTCACCCCGACAAAGTTTGTGACACTATTTCGGATGCGGTGCTGGATGCCTGCTTGCGTCAAGATCGACAAAGTCGCGTCGCATGCGAGACCTACGCCAAGAGCCACACTGTCATCGTTGGCGGTGAGATTACGATTCCGAATCTCGCAGAAGATCGAGCCCTTGAAACGGCCGTGCCCATTTCAAAAATCGTGCGTGATTGCGTCCGCGAAATTGGCTACGTGAACGACGACGACGTTTTTCACGCCGACAAGATCGACATCCAGAACATCATCACGCGGCAATCCCCCGACATCGCGCAGGGAGTCGATGCCCGCGGCGCCGAAGGAAAAGAAACGGCTGAGCAAGGCGCGGGCGATCAGGGATTGATGTTCGGTTACGCCAGCGATGAGACGCCGGAGCTCATGCCGGCGCCGATCATGTTCGCTCATCGACTCGGCCGCGAATTGACGCGTGTCCGCAAAAGCGGACGCGTCCCGTGGTTGCGTCCCGATGCGAAGTCGCAGGTCTCGGTCATTTACGATGACGGCAAACCGGTCGGCATTTCATGCGTAGTGGTTTCTACACAGCACGCCAAGGACGTGAAGCATTCTGAAATCCGCAGCTTCGTCATCGAGGAAATCATTCGCAAAGTTTTGCCACGCGAGATGCTCGGCGAGGACACGAAGTTTTTGGTCAACCCGACCGGCAGTTTCGTTGTCGGCGGACCGCAAGGCGACACCGGCCTGACGGGCCGGAAAATTATTGTCGATAGTTACGGCGGCATGGGCCGTCACGGCGGGGGCGCATTTTCCGGGAAAGATCCGAGCAAAGTCGATCGCAGCGCCGCCTACATGGGACGTTGGGTCGCGAAGAATGTTGTCGCCGCTGGTCTCGCGTCGAAATGCGAAATTCAATTCGCCTACGCGATCGGCCATCCGGAGCCGCTCAGTGTCCACATCGATACTTTCGGCACCAACACCGTGGACGAAGGCGCGATCGAACGCGCAGTAAGATCGACATTTAGTTTCAAACCGGCAGCCATTATCAAGCAGCTCGATCTGCTTCGTCCGATTTATTCAAAGACCACCAATTACGGCCACTTCGGCAAGGTCGATGACCCCGAGATCACGTGGGAAAAAACGGACAAGGCGGACGAACTGAAAAAGGCGGCGAAATAAATTTATGATCAGCACGAAGACAAACACGAAACAGGACTTCAAAGTTAAAGACATCAGCCTGGCCGAATTTGGCCGGAAAGAGATTTCGATCGCGGAAAAGGAAATGCCGGGTTTGATGGCGATCCGCGAAAAGTACGCACCGCAAAAACCGCTGGCCGGCGTCCGGATCACCGGTTCGCTCCACATGACAATCCAGACGGCGGTGTTGATCGAAACACTTGTCGATCTGGGCGCGAGCGTGCGCTGGGCTTCGTGCAATATTTTTTCGACGCAAGATCATGCCGCGGCGGCAATCGCCAAAGCCGGCGTGTCGGTGTTCGCGTGGAAAGGCGAATCGCTCGAAGAATATTGGTGGTCGACTTATCAGGCGATTTCGCATCCCGACGGCAAAGGTCCGCAGCTCATCGTCGATGACGGTGGCGACGCGACGTTGCTCATCCATAAAGGTTACGAGCTCGAAGAAGGAAGCGACTGGGCAAAAACAAAATCGGCCAACAAGGAAGAGCAGGTCATTAAAGATCTGCTCCTCGAGATCCAGCGTGAGAATCCGTATCGCTGGCACGAGATTGCGAAAGATTGGCGCGGCGTCTCCGAAGAAACGACCACCGGCGTGCATCGTCTTTACAAGATGCATCAGGAAAACCGACTCCTGGTTCCGGCAATCAACGTCAACGATTCCGTCACCAAATCGAAGTTCGACAATCTCTACGGCTGCCGGCATTCGCTCATCGATGGATTGAATCGCGCGCTCGATGTCATGGTCGCCGGAAAAGTGGCGGTCGTGTGCGGTTATGGCGATGTCGGCAAAGGCTGCGCGCAATCGCTCCGCGGCCAAGGCGCGCGAGTGGTCATCACCGAGATCGATCCGATCAACGCGTTGCAGGCCGCAATGGAAGGGTACGAAGTCACGACGATCGAAGACACGCTCGGCCGCGGCGACATTTACATCAGCGCAACCGGCAACACGGATGTGATCAGGTTCGAGCACATGCAACGAATGAAGGATCAGGCGGTCGTGGCGAACATCGGCCACTTCGACAACGAAATTCAAGTCGACGCTTTAAACGAGGGCAAAGGCGTGAAGCGGACCAATATCAAACCGCAGGTCGATAAGTACACGTTCCCGGACGGCCACGAAATTTTCCTCCTGTCCGAGGGCCGGCTCGTGAACCTCGGCAACGCGACCGGTCATCCGAGCTTTGTCATGTCGAACTCATTTTCCAATCAGGTGTTGGCGCAACTCGATCTCTGGAAGAACCGCGAGACCTACAAGGTCGGCGTTTACGTTCTTTCCAAGAAGCTCGACGAAGAAGTCGCGCGCCTGCATTTGGACAAAATCGGGGTCAAACTGACCAAGCTCAGCAAAGCGCAATCCGATTACCTCGGCATTCCGGTCGACGGCCCATTCAAGTCCGAACATTACCGGTATTGATCGTCGCGTCGGATTCACGCGCGAGAACCGGCGTTTTACCAGAACGATTTCTGGACTTCGACCTGGGTGGCTTCCACGTAGTAGCAATCCGGCGCTTTGCCGCGACGCCAGTTTCCCCAAACGTGCACAGTCTGATGACCGCGCGCAGCATCGGTTAGAATTTTCGATTGATGGAACGGCGCGGCGAGTGAGATCGATGTCGATCTTCCGGAGTGAAAAACGAACATGATTTGCGACGCGCAGGATTCACCGGGATATAAACTCACTTTGCCGACCTGATCGAATGACGACCCACCCCGTGCCGCGCCCGTGCTGATCGCAACAGGTCTCGGTCTTTCCGGTTCACCGCAACCGGCCAACATCAGCGCGATCGCGAGCAACCAGCCCGAAATCCAAAACGACTTCACTCTCTTAAATTGGACGCAGCGTAACGCTGCTCGACAAATTTTACCCGCTGCGCGAGAAGCCGGAATGTACATCAGTTTTCTCCGGCAACTTTTTCCGCAAGATAAGCCGAGAAATATCCGGCGTACTTTTTCTGCAACTCTGGGCGCTGCCAATCTTTGCCGGTTAACGTCTTGCGGCAATTGTGCGCGCCGCAATTGCATTCGGCCGAGTAATCGTCGTCGTCAGTCATCGCCCAATCGTGCGTCAGCTCTTCGCCGGCCGCAATATCGCGCATCGCCACGAAGGTGATCTCGCCGCGCAGCCCGATGTTCGGTTCGCAGGAATGATTCGTATACAACATCGACAACTCCCGCTCATCGTCATTCAGCGGCGCGATAAACAAATCGTCATCGATCTGAATTTCGACCGGGCCGAGGGTTGGCGTGATTTCACGACGTAACGTTTCGCGATCGACAATGTGGCCGCCTTTGACCGCTACGATTTCGCCTTTGGCAATGTCGGCTTTGGCAAATAATCCGCGCCCATGGATTTTGCTCTCGCGCACTTCGGTTTTGGGCGACCGATACGAAAGTTGAATCATGATTCATTGCGGCCGACACGGCCGCCTCTACAGTTGTCGATCTGATGAAAAACCGCCAGGCCGCCGTCATTTTCATTCTCGTCACGGTGACCCTCGACATTCTGGCGATGGGTTTGATCATTCCGGTTTTGCCGAAACTCATTCTGGATTTTCTCGGCGGCGTGATGACCGATACGGCGAAATGGAGCGGGCGGTTTGCGGTGGTCTTCGCGCTGATGCAGTTCTTCTTCTCACCATTGCTGGGCGTTTTGTCCGATAAATTTGGCCGGCGCCCCGTGATCCTGTTGTCGAACCTCGGGCTGGGTTTGGATTACATCGTGATGGCAATGGCGCCCACTCTCTACTGGCTTTTTCTCGGTCGCGTCATTTCCGGCATTACTACATCGAGCATTCCAACCGCGATGGCCTACATCGCTGACGTAACGCCAAAGGAAAAACGCGCCGGCGCGTACGGCATGATCGGGGTTGCTTTCGGAGTCGGATTCATCCTGGGACCAGGTCTTGGAGGATTGCTGGGCAAGGGCGATCCACGTCTGGCTTTCTGGGTAGCGGCTGGACTCAGCTTGCTGAACTGGCTTTGGGGATTCTTCTTTGTTCCGGAATCGCTCCCGCCGGAAAAACGACAGGAGTTCGCCCTGCGACGGGCCAATCCGGTCGGCTCGCTCAAACTTTTGCGCTCGCATCATGAACTCTGGCGGCTTGCTACGATTCAGTTCCTCGCATACCTCGCACACAATATCTTCAGCGTCTGGGCCCTCTACGGCATGTATCGATATAAATGGAACACCGATGACACCGGGTACTCTCTCGTCTTCGTCGGAATCGTTACGGCAATCATTTCCGGCGGCTTGACCGGACGAATGGTGAAACGCTTTGGCGAAAAAATGACACTCTATATTGGTCAGTTTTTCGGTGCTTCAGGAATGTTTGTGGCCGGCATCGCGAACACGTGGCAACTGTTCGTCGCTTCGATTCCAATCATCTCGCTCTGGAACATTTCCATGCCGGCTGCGCAAGGCATGATGACACACCGCGTGAGCGAACGGGAACAAGGCGAACTGCAGGGCGCGCTTCAGAGCATGCGTTCGATCACGTTTATTCTTGGGCCATGGATGTTTCTCAAGATCTTCGGTTTATCTATCGATCCCAAACACGCGCTGAATTTGCCGGGCGCGCCGTTCTATGTCGCAGCGGCGTTGCTCTTCGCTGCCATGTTGATGTCAACGCGGATCAAACAAGATGCGCCAACCGTGCCAAGATCGACATCTATTCCTCCCCCGCCCGATGTCGTGCCACCAGAAAGCCTTCCTTCCGGACCGATCGCGCCCATCGACCAATCAAAAGAAAATATTTGAGATTCGACGAGAGTCAGCGATTGAAGCAATGTGAAAGCAACCGCGCGTTGCCTGATCGTTGCGATAACGATCTTTTCCTGGATCGCGATTTCCAATCACTGCTCGCTCCGCGCGCTCGCGAGCAAAACCGACACGACCCAAAGCGGTTGTCCGTTCCATTCCAAGCCGGCGAAGCATCAACCGCAACCCGCTGGAACTGAGTGCTGTAAAATTCTTCGCGCCGTCTCGACAACGCCAGCAAAGTCCCTTGCGCCATCAATTGTCGATCTTGTTCATGTCGATTTTGCACTCGATGCGATTGCCCTCTTGCCGTCGGCAATAATTTCGTTCACGCCGGCAACGCTCGACACTGGGCCGCCCGGCAGAACGTCATTCGTTGAATTGATCGGGAGCATGCACGCGCACGCTCCGCCTGTTAGCGCCTAGCTGATCACAATCCACTAACTGTGGCGGCAGGCGTCTCGCCTGCATTTTCGCTATCCCCAGCCCGGTACGGCTGCCTCTACAGACTCAAAATGACAAAACGAATTTTAGTTTTGATCGCGAGCATCACGATTTGCGTGATCACAGTGACGTTCGCTCAGTCTACGCCAACACCGTCCGGCCCTCCACGCGTGGAACATGCGCAACGATACACCTGCCCGATGCATCCGGAGATTGTGCGGGCAGAGCCGGGCCAATGTCCGAAATGCGGAATGACGCTGGTACCGATAAAAGAGGTAGGGGCGGTTCACCGAACCGCCCGCGAACGCCAATCCGGGTCGGATCGATTGGGTCAATCGCCCCTACCCACCGATCACGACGCAAACGGAATGGCCATGCCGGAGCACGCCGAGCATGAAATGAAAATGCAATCGTCGGTCAACGTGGCCGATCCAATGAACCGGGAAAGTTCCGGCACGGCCTGGGTTCCAGATTCCACGCCGATCTACGGACGCATGTGGATGTTTGGGGACGACATGCTCATGTTACACGGCGGAATTTTTCCGCGGTACACTAACGTGAGCACGCGCCGCGGCGACGACCGCATCGACGCGCCGAACTGGATCATGGCGATGTTTTCCCATTCGTTGGGCGAAAATACGCAGCTCGGTCTGCGCGCGATGATGAGTCTCGATCCGCTCACCGAAGGCGGGCGCGGGTATCCGCTTCTGTTGCAAAGCGGTGAATCGTGGCGCGACCAGCCGCTACACGATCGACAACATCCGCACGATCTGTTCGACGAACTTTCCTTTTCGCTTTCGCAAAAGCTCACCGACGACTTGAGCGGCTATTTATATTTCGGTTACCCGGGCGAACCCGCAATCGGTCCGCCGACTTTCATGCATCGCCTTTCGGCGATGGATGATCCGGATGCGCCGATTAGTCATCACTGGCAGGATTCGACGCATATCACGTTTGGTGTCGCGACCGCCGGCGTGCAATGGAGGAACGTGAAAGTTGAAGGGAGCGTTTTCACCGGACGCGAGCCGGACGAGCAACGCTACGACTTCGATCGACCGCGCTTCGATTCGTTCAGCGGTAGAATTTCCTGGAACCCAACGCCAGACCTGGCGCTGCAAGTGTCGCACGGTTACATCAAGAGTCCGGAAATGCTCGAACCCAATGTGAATCGCCACCGCACCTCGGCGTCGCTCATATATAATAGAGCCCTCGGCCCGGATTCGAACTGGGCAACCTCGCTGGTGTGGGGACAGAACGACGATACCCATGAAGGAAAAACCGAGTCGGTGCTAATCGAGACAAATTATCAGCGCGAGCGCGACACTGTGTATGGACGCTGGGAACGCGTGGAGAAATCAGGACACGAACTCGTTCTGGCACCGGGCGATCTCAATGAAATCTTCCCGGTCAACGCCGTTTCAATTGGTTACGTGCGTGATCTCTCCCACGGTAACAATATTGACATCGGTTTGGGCGGACAGTTCACGATCGATTTTTGGCCGGAGGAACTTGATCGTTACTACGGTGGCGGCCCGGGCTATGGCTTTCAAGTTTTCCTGCGCCTCCGCCCGTCGCGACACGATCATGCGATGCAGCACGCGAGCGACACGAAATAAGCGCTGTCTAGCCGCCGAGTTTCGCGATCACGCCGTCGAGAATTCGGCTCAACGCCACCAGCGCGACCGAGCAGAAGATTCCCTTGGCCAAAATGTACCAGGCAATCGCTTCGTTCTCGAATTTGCCGTCGAAAACCTTGTTTCCGAGGAGGAACGCGTAGAAGCACATCAACAAAACGACGAGGGCGGCAGCCGAAGCCAGCGGACGGATTGATTTCATAGGAATGATGTTTATGGGCTAAGATTCGTAGCCCAAAGCACAAACTTTCAAGCAATCTTGCCGGCTTTTGGGCTGTGGTGGCAGGCGTCTCGCCTGTAAACTTCAATAGCAGCCGAGGACGGCTGCCTCCACAGAAGAGCAACGCCTTGTCATGATCCCGGACTAGTGGGAATCTAATCGCCCGTCATGCATCGGTTGCCGAAAATAAGTTATTACGACATCGAACGCATCATTGAGTTCGATTTCGTTCGCGCGACCGAAGCGGCCGCGCTCAATTCGCTCCGCTGGCTCGGTCGCGGCGACAAGGAAGCGGCCGATGCCGCCGCTTGCGACGCCATGCGAGGCATGTTCGACCTAATGAACATCTGCGGCGAAGTCGTGATCGGCGAAGGAATCAAAGACGACGCGCCCGGAATTTTTAAAGGCGAGCAACTCGGCACCTGGGTCCCGGGTGCGCCCCAGTTCGACATCGCGATCGATCCGATTGACGGAACGACAAACATTTCCAAAGGCGCGCCCAACTCGATCAGTTGTATCGCGGCCGCAAGTCCGGAAGAGGGCGTCAAAGTTGCGCTCCGCGATGTGCCGTCGTTTTACATGTCGAAGCTCGCCTACGGGCCTCGCGTCATTCAATACACCCAGAAGCGCGGCGACTCGCTCTACATCGACGCGCCCATTGCCGAAACACTGGCGATCGTGGCGCGTGCGGTCGACAAGCGGGTCCAGGACGTGGTCGTGATAATGCTCGATCGCCCGCGTCATAAAGAGATCGTCGAACAGATTCGCGCGTGCGGCGCATCATTGCGGATGATCGGCGATGGCGACATTGCCGCGGCGATGGCGCCGTCGCTTCCCGAACCGGATGTCGATCTTTACATGGGCATCGGCGGTTCGCCCGAAGCGGTGCTGGCGGCGGCGGGGATTAAATGTCTCGGCGGCGAAATGCAGTGCAAAATGTGGCCGCGCGATGACAAGGAGCGCAAACAACTCATTGCCGACGGACATGAAAAGGATCTCGACCACGTTTTTACCGCGGACGATCTCGCTCAAGGCGAGAACATCGTTTTTTGTGCGACCGGAATCAGCGACAGCGCGCTCCTCCGCGGCGTGAAATCGAAAGGAACGACTGCGATTACGCATTCGATTCTGATGCGGGCGAAAAGCAAAACCGTCCGGTTTATTCGCGCGATGCACAATTTGCAGAACAAAACGATCCGGTTGCGCTCGGATAATCGAGAACATCTGATCTGACTTTTTAGAAACCGCGGATTACACGGATTTGGCGGATCGCAGGAGAATTTTGACTTCTGCCTTTGTCTATCTGTGCTATCCGCGTAATCCGTGGTTCAATCTTTCTCGACAGGACGACAAGCCTTGTTCAAGATCGACATCGAACCTCCGCCGCTTATGAGACAAATACCGAAAACCGAATTGTCGCCGGACAACGGCTGTATCATCGACATGAAATGGAAACTTGGGCCGCTTGGTTATCATCCCAGCGGCGCCGGCAAGGTGAACGTGGAGCCGAGCAAAGAAATTATTCGGCTGCCCGAGCTCGTCCTTTACGATCACATCGGCTTCAAAGGTGCCTACGCTCGCACCAATTTGAGTTTTCATTACACCGGCGATTTTTGGAACGACCGGATGAGCTGCGTCATCGTGGTCAGCGGCGTCTGGCGATTTTATCGTGACGAATATTACAAAGGACCCTCCTGGGACCTCGGCCCCGGCTACTACGAAAGTTTCTTCGCTGCGAAAGGCCCAGACGACGTCGTCAGCTCCTTTCAGTGCATCGCGTTGACGTAAGGAACTGTTTCGTCAGCTTGAATCGCTCAAACTGATTCAGCTGAGTTCCGCTTGTGGACCGTTACGAGGAACAACAACGGAGGCTCGCCAGTCTGACGATAGACGCGAACTACGCTCTGTGGAACGCGCCACTCACGCTAAATGGAATTATCATCAGCGTGTTCACTGCAGTCGCCATATTCAATCCGAATCTCAAGTTCATTGTAGTCTGCATTATCGGGGCTTCCATGATCTCAGCGGCTCTTCTCATCCTCAACTTCCGAAGCACGCGTAACCTCTACCGATCTCTCGGCCGAACTTCTGCGGAGGATATCCAGCAAATGACTCCCCAACAGAGGCAGGCTCAACTCGATGACGCTGTTCGGCACCATCATCGTTGCGAGGGTCGGGAGCTGTAGGCACACGTAATCCTCGTTATTCAAGCTGCGATGATATTGATCCTACTTTATTTCAAGCACGCATGAATGTGCTTGCTAGGTCGAAAACGTTTTCGGCGCAGCCCCAGGAAAGAGTGAATCCTGAGCCGCCGTGGCCGTAGTTGTGAACGACGGTGCGGCCGTCGCGCAGTTCTTCTTTTTCGAGACGGACGCCCGATTTTCGAAATGGTCGCAGACCGACGCGTTCACGGAGAACCCGCGGCTTTTCTATTTCCAAAACGCGGCTGCATTCGGCGACGATCGCTTCCGTCGTTGCTGGATCGGCTTCGAGATTTTCGCTCACGTCGTTCGTCCCGCCGAAGACGCAATCGTTCTTCCGCGGGATCGCGTACATGAGCGGCGCGTCGTCACAGACGATCGCGCAGTTAACATTGTCGATCTTCGGAACGATCGCGACTTGGCCGCGATGCGGTTCAAGATCGACATCTTGCGCGAGCTCGCGCGCGCCGATCCCGGCGCAATTGATCACGAGATCGAATTTGGAATCGACATCTTCGAGTTTTTCGAAACGAACGCCGGAATTGATCGAGCCGCCGGTTTTTTGAAAACGGTTCGCGAGATAGTCGAGGTAAATGGTGGTGTCCATCAGAGGCACGGTGAGAGAGAAGCCGCTTGAGAAGTTGTAGCCACCGGCCTGTGGCCGGTTCGGGACGGCGCACAGCGCCGTGGCTACACTGCCCACGCCTAACGAGTTCGCCCAATCGGGAATTTGAATTTCACCAGTGCGGCAATATTGGCGGAGTTCGATCATCGAGACGCCGTTGCGCGGATCTTTAGCAAGATCGACAAGCGCCTTGTAGGTCGCGAGCGCCCACGGAATCACTTTGTCGGCGGGCTCGGCATCGTAGGGAAACCAAAGCGCGCCAGCTGCGCCGGAAGTTGTTTGCTGGCCGATTTGGTCGGCAAAAATCGCAGCCCGAAATCCACGTTCGGCAAAAAGAACACCGCAGGTCAGTCCGGACACGCCTGCGCCAATAATGGCCACCGATTTCGCCATGCGAGAAGTTGTAATGGCGGCTGTCCCCAGCCGCAATCTCCCTGGCATCGCGCGACGGAGCGCGCGATCCACCTCAAAACGGCAAGCAACGTGACGTTGCATCCAGTTGCAGGGAGCGGTTGCCCTACAATCGGCTTCACTTAGAATCGAAGCGTGAGAAAGTTGATCGCGTTCTTGTTAATCTTCGCTGCGAGTCGGCTCGTTGCGGAACCGATCGTGAGCGAATCAAAGTTCGTCGATGTCGATCATCTTCGGGTCCATTACACGAATTACGGCAAAGGCGACACCGCGCTGTTTTTTGTTCACGGCTGGAGCTGCGACGAAACGGTTTGGGCGGAACAAGCGCCGGCGTTAGCCGAAAAAATCCGCGTGATCACAATTGATCTGCCCGGTCACGGACAAAGCGAGAAGCCGCAGACGATTGAATACAACAAAGATTTGTATGTTCGCGCGATCGATGCGGTGATGAGCGATGCGAGCGTGAAGTCCGTCATTCTCGTTGGACACAGCAACGGGACGCCGTTCGTCCGCCATTATTACCGAAAATTCCCAGGCAAAGTGAAAGCGCTGGTCGTTGTCGAAGGTCCGCTTCGGCCGTTCTTCGATCGAGACGCGATGGAAAAATTCCTCGTCCCACTGAAGGGCGACAATTACCCGGAGGCCGCCGGTCGTGTCATTGATGGAATGACAAAGCCGATCAAGGACGCGTCGCTCCGGGACAAGATTAAAACGCTGATGCTGAAAACGCCGCAACACGTGGCGGTGAGCGAGTTCGAAGCGACAGCCGATCCCGATTTATGGAAAGAGGACAAGATCGGTGTGCCGGTGTTAGTGATTTTGGCGAAGCAACCAGTCTGGACCGCGGAATACGAACAATTCGTGCGCAGGTTGGCGCCGAAAGTGGATTATCAGGTTTGGGAGAACGTTTCTCATTTCCTGATGATGGAGAAGCCGCGAGAGTTCAACGCCGCTGTTCTGAAGTTCTTGGAGCAAAACCGCCTCGATTGATTTCAGATCCACCGTTGGGTTTTGGACGTCGCAGCCGAGATCAATCTCGGTGCCCGGCTTCCCAATGTGCGCTCGCTGCGCTCGGCGCCTCCCGCCGTAAAGTTGGCTAAAGCCAATGCCTCATCCTAAATCGCTCGTAAGCGGCGGGGGATTTGGTTAAACTAGCGGCGATGGTTTCACTCAATCGAGACGCACTGAACGACAAGGTGCTTGAAGGCGCGCGGATTTCTTCTGAGGAAGCGCTTCAGCTTTATCAGCTGCCGCTGGAAGAATTGGGCGCGCTGGCAGATGCACGGCGAAACCTGGCGAAGGAAAAAAGTTACGACGGACGCGGACGCGAGATCGTGACTTACATCGCCGACCGCAACATCAATTACACAAACGTTTGCAACGTCTATTGCAAGTTCTGCGCGTTTTACCGGACGGAGCGCGATGACGATCATTACGTGCTATCACTTGAACAGATCGACCAAAAACTCGACGAACTTTCGGCGGCGGGCGGAGTTCAAATCCTAATGCAAGGCGGACATCATCCGAAATTGCCGTTTCAGTGGTATATCGACCTTTTGCAGCACATCAAAAGGAAGTATCCGCACATCAACATCCACGGATTCAGTCCACCGGAGTTTCAGCATTTCGCCGAAACATTCCGGATGCCGCTGCGAGAAGTGATTGTCGAATTCAAGAATGCCGGGCTCGGATCGATTCCCGGCGGGGGCGGCGAGATTCTGGTGGACCGGGTCCGCAAAAAAATTGCGCCGTTGAAAATCAACAGCGACCAATGGCTGGAAGTGATGCAGGTCGCGCACGAGCTGGGTTTGAAATCGAGCGCGACGATGATGTTCGGACACGTGGAGACGATCGAAGAACGGATCGAACATTTGCAGCGAATTCGCGATCAGCAGGACCGGAGCGGCGGGTTCACCGCCTTCATTTGCTGGACGTTTCAGCCGCAACACACGGTTCTGAAAGTGACCCAGCCGACCGGCGTTGCGGAATATTTGCGGACGCAGGCACTGGCGCGGATTTTCTTGGACAACATCGACAACATCCAAAGTTCATGGGTCACGCAAGGGCCGGGGATCGGCCAGGTGGCATTGAAATACGGCGCCAACGACTTCGGTTCGGTGATGATGGAGGAAAATGTGGTGAGCGCGGCGGGGACGACGTTCCGTTTGGATGCGGAAAAGATTGAGTCCCTCATTCGCGAAGCCGGTTACGAACCGCGCCGCCGAAACAATAGTTACGAACTGTTGAACTGAACGGCCCCTGGCGCTGTCTATGACAGTCGCCTCGCCACTCTCGAAGAAAATCCCGCCTTGACGATAGCCTTCTTCTCCTCTAAGTCCCGCGTGTCCCGCGCCAGTTTTTGCACTGCGCGGGATTCGGCATCTTGATTTATGAGAGAATTTCGGGGATCGGCGAGGGGTTGGACACTGGCAGTGTTTTCGGTGGCCGCCGCAGCGTTGCTCACGCCTGCAATCGCCCGCGGACAGGAAGCGCCGATCGTTCGCTCGATCGACGTCCAATATTCCGGTCCGGCAACGGTGTCGAGAGAAGTGATTCTCGCACAGATCCGGACGACAGTTGGTCAGCCCTATTCTGACTCGACGGTCGAGGACGACATTCGCAGCCTTTACAAAACCGGCACGATTCAAAATGTGCGAATTTTTGCGCAGCCTGAAGCGGATGGGGTCAAAGTGATTGTGGCCGTGCAAACGCGGCAAGTGCTGCGTGAATTGGTTATCGACGGCGCGCACCGCGTCAGCGCGAAGAAACTTCGCAAGGAAATCGGAGTAAGACTGAACGCCCCGGTCAACGAGGACGACTTGCAGAAAGCGCGGCAGAAGATCGTCGACACCTATCAGAGCAAGGGTTTCACCGACATTACGGTGGATTTCCGCGTCGAGCCGATCGACGAGAGCCGCGGGACGGGGCGCGTCATTTACACGATCAACGAGGGTGTGAGGGGAGCGGTCAGCCGAATTCATTTCGAAGGGAACGAGCATTTCAGCGAGAAAATCCTGCGCAAGCAGATGAAGACTCGCGGCAAGACGATGTTCGCTTTCATCGACAAATCGGGACGGTTGGATGAGGTCCAATTGCAGCAGGACCTCGATGGCATCAAAGAGTTTTACCAAAACCACGGCTACGTCGACGCGGAAGTGCAAGAGGTCAGGCGGGAGCGAAAGAAGGGCCCGCTTATTATCACCGTCGGGATCAAGGAAGGGACGCTCTATCACGTCAACAAGCTGTCTTTCGCGGGTTACAAAGAAACCACGGAGCAGAAAATTCGCGCCACCATCAAAATGAAAGAGGGCTCCGTTTACTCACCCAAACAATTGCACGAAGACGCCAAAGCCCTCGCTGACGCCTACGGTCACGGAGGGTATGTCGATCTTGTGATTCTACCGCAAGGGACTCCCGCCGGTGCCGGCCTGATCGATGTTCATTACAAGATCGAGGAGGGCAATCGTTCATTCGTGGAACGGATCAACATCATTGGGAACTCGCGCACAAAAGACAAAGTGATCCGCCGTGAAATTCTGGTCGCGCCGGGCGATGTGTTCGACACCGTGCGAGTGGATACGAGCAAGAAACGTCTCGAGAACCTCGGCTTCTTTACCAGAGTCGACACCTATCCGGAAGAAACCGGGGTTGAGGGGCGCAAAGATCTGATTGTTCAGGTGGAAGAAAAGCGAACGGGTTCGTTAAATTTTGGCGCCGGTTATAGCACGGTCGACCAACTGATCGGATTCGTGGAGCTGACTCAGGGTAACTTCGATATCACAAATTGGCCTGGATTAACTGGTGCCGGTCAAAAATTCCGGGCAAAAGCACAAGTCGGCAGTCAACGGAAGGACTTTTCGGTTGGCCTGACCGAGCCGTATTTCCTCGACCGACGGTTTTCGCTTGGCGGACAGGTGTTTTACTCAGAAGCGTCGTATCTGAGTTCGGTCTACGACCAGCGGAACTACGGCTTTTCGTTGGAAGCGCGAAAGCCGATCATCTCATGGGTCTACGGCGTGCTCGGATATAGTTTGCAAAACTTCGAAATCTACAACGTCGCCAACAGCGTCTCGTCGGAAATTCTGGCTGAAGAAGGCACGACGACACAAAGCATGGTGACCAGCAGTCTGGTTTGGGACCGGCGCGACAATCCGTTTTTGACCCGGCACGGCGAACGAATTTCAATTTCGCCCTATGTCAGCGGCGGTCCTCTAGGCGGAAATGTGCAAATTTACGGAATAGATGTCCAAGCGACCAAATACATGCGGGTGTGGAAAGACGTCATCCTCTTAGTCGATGTCGAGGCTTCAACTGTGGACGTATGGGATACGCCCGAGACAAAGTCATTCGTAACAAACGGCGCCGTAACCGGCGCCAGCTCCAGTACTCCGCCTGTGTCTTTCATTCAACAAGTTCCGGATGTGCCGATCTACGACCGTTTGTATCTCGGCGGCTCCAATAACCTCCGTGGATTCCGGTTTCGCGATATCGGTCCCAAAGACAGTTTCAATCAACCGATCGGTGGCCAGTCCATGGCCCGGGCGACGACAGAGGTAAGTTTTCCGATCATCGAAAAAGCGCGCGGGGCCTTCTTTTACGATGCCGGATTCGTCAATCCTGACGCGTGGGATTTTACCAATGAAACTCTCGCGGTCCCACGTGGCACCAACGCGATTGCGACGATTCTACACAACCAGTTCGGCGTCCCCACCGGGAACAGCAGCAACCCGGCATCGGCAGCATTGGTCAACATGGTCAGCCCGCGACGCACATTCGACAGCTTCGGCTCGGACTTTGGAGTCGGCGTTCGCCTCGATTTACCGATTGGGCCTTTGCGCCTTGATTACGGGTATCCCATTGACAGGGCCGGGAATTCGAAGCATGGCCATCTGAACTTCAGCGTCGGGTACCAGTTTTAATCGAATATTGGCACTTGCGGTGGGGACGGTTTCCGACGACTTATTTAGCCCTCTTATGAAAAAATTGCTTTGTTTGACGCTGGTTTCCTTGCTCGTCCTGCCGATCGCGGCGCGGGCGCAAGGAACCCTGAAAATCGGGACGGTCGATATGAACCGCACGTTCCGGGAATACAATAAGACCAAGGACGCTGAGGCGAAGATTAACGACGCTAAGAATCAGGCGAAAAAAGAATACGACGAACGTGCAGACGCCTACAAAAAAGCGCTCGATGATATCAACAACCTCAACAAACAGCTTGAGGCCCCAGCCTTGAGCGCCGATGCCAAGGCGCAGAAAGCCAAAGAACGGGACGACAAGATCTCAAACATCAAGAACATGGAGCGCGAGATCACCGAGTTTCGGCAGACGCGCGAGCGCCAACTTCAGGAGCAGGCGCTGCGGATGCGCGAGGGCATCGTCAAAGAGATTACCGACGTCGTCTTGGATAAGGTGAAAACGAGCAATCTCGACCTCGTCTTCGATAAATCCGGCAACAGTCTCAACGGCGTCCCGGTGCTGATGTATTCGCGCGACAGCGTCGATTTCACCAACGACGTGATCACGGTCTTGAACAAGCCAGGCCGGGCTAGCTCGATCACGACTACAACCAGTCCAACCAGTTCAGCTCCGAGCGCTTCCGCGACCCCGAAGAAGCCTTAACGTCATTTCGCGAATTAAAAACACACGCGGGAAGAACTCGCGTGTGTTTTTTGCGTACAGCTTCGCAATTCGCGATTACGTTTCGGTTGAATCCGGAGCGAACGTGAATTCAAACGAATCCAAGCAAAATCGACCTGCGAGATGGAGAGCGCCATCGAGTTGCTTGACCGTCTCACTCGCGCTGGCCCTGGTTGGAATCGGACAAGCGGCCCCGAGTTGGGAATCCACTCTGACCAAGGATCCACCCGGTGACCTTCCCGCGCCGCGACCGGTCCACACCACCTATCATTTCGGCTGGTCGGGATTCACTGCTGGTGTCGGGGACATGCACTTTACCAAGACGGCGGATAAACGTTTTCAGCTTGAAGCGAACGGTCGAACCATCGGTCTGGTTCGCGCCTTGTGGAAATTGGACGCAAGCTATCTCGGGTTGGTCAACGCCGAAACGCTTCGCCCGATCGAAAGTAAACAGACCGAAATCTACCGAAGGAAAAAACTCGTCACCGATCTCGCCTTCACCGATTCCGGCGTGACGCGCACGCGAACGGAAGGGGCCGGCGCCGAAGCCGCCAAACCCTTCAACTTCCCCGGGTTGTTCGATCTGCACAGCGCCATGCTCTATTTGCGCAGTCAGCCACTCGGCGATCGCAGCGTTTATCGCATCGTGGTTTATCCCGCTACATCCGCTTATCTGACAACGATCACGGTCCTCGGCCGCGAACGCGTGACCGTTCGCGCGGGCGCTTACAACGCGATCAAAATCGATCTTCAACTACAGCGCTTGGGAAAAAAACTTGAATTGGAGCCGCATCGGAAATTCCGACGCGCGACAATATGGATCTCAGATGATGAAAATCGCATTCCGCTCCGCATTGAAGCGCAAATCTTTGTCGGCACTGTCTTTGCCGAGCTCCAAGCGATGCGCTTTGATCAGGACAAAACTTGAGCGCGGAATCTCGATCCGCGCTGCTGATCGATCATCAGCGCTCGGGAATCCATTCTCCGCGCACCGGCTCTTCCCGCAACGGACGGCGGCGCGGGACATAAACCGGGACGTGGGCACCCGGCAAGAGTTCGAGAGCGGCAAGAGTGTCCAAGTCGAGTCGTCCTGTGACAGGAAGCCGCGCCCGCGCCTGATAGGCCCGCAGGGAGAAGCCCAAATCAGGACTGGCGTTGCCATCAATCGCACCGCGATAAAGCCCCCGCCGCGCCAAAAATTTTTGCGCTGAAATGATCACGTCCCGCTGAACTTGCGGCAGCGCTGATTCGTAGGGCGTGCCGGCAAAATTCTCGGCCGGCCGCACGGGAACCGCGTCATCATCCGGGCGGACCGGTAATTGTTCGCCACCGCGAATCCGTCCATTGACGGATCGATCTGGCGGCGGCTCTGGAAATGGTTGCCCGGTCAATGGATTGGTCGGAGCCGAGCTTTCCCGCGGTTCGGCAGGCAACTCCGAAGTCTCCGGCGCAGCCGGCGCCGGAGTGGGCGACGCTTTTACGATCACGCGAGCGCCGGAAGAATCGACCCCAAGAGATTTGAGCGTTTCAGCATTGAGATCGCCACTGATTTGAAGCCCGTTGCGAATTTGATAGCGCCGAATTGCCGCGGTCGTGTCCGCATCTTTTTCGCCGGTAACTTCGCCGTAATAAAAACCCTCGTCTTTCAGTGCCTGCTGCACATTTTGGACGACTTGATCTGCCCTGGCCCCGCCCGCGAGTGCGGCCACCAGAACCACAACTGCGATCCAGAGTTTCATATCAATGTTGCTTGGACGCCTAAATCCGCCCGCTATTCAGTCCCTGACCCGGTCACGGCCAGCGGCAGCTGCCGTTCCTTCAAAACGTCGCGATAACGCAGGATACCTTCGCTAATGGCCGCCGCCATCTGCTCCCGGTAATCGTTACTTTCCAGCTTCGCGATATCGTCCTTGTTGCTAAGAAATCCGGCTTCGACCAGCACCGCCGGGACTCCAACGTTGGCGATCACAAAAAATTGCTCGGCTTTAGTGCCGCGATCGGGCGCCTTCGTTCGCGCCACCATCGCTTCCTGAATGAATCGGGCCAAACTCTGGCTCGCCAAAGTGGGCGACTCGGCCGCCGGCCCCTGAAAAAACGGAATCCACGAAACAAGCCGCGGAGCCGGAACCGCTTGATGCTCGGCATAATAAGTTTCTACGCCGCCGACCACCTTTTTGCCTTCGTTGAAATGAATGCTGACAAAGATGCAGTCCCGCGCACGATTCGTAACTGCCGCGCGATCGGCGAGCGAAACGTAACTATCCCCAACTCGCGTCATCAGCGTTGCCAGTCCTTGGGCTTGAAGTAATCGATCGACCCGCTGTGCGATATCGAAAGTCAAATCCTTCTCATAAATTGCGCCGCACATCGCGCCGGAATCCTGGCCGCCGTGGCCAGGATCGAGAACAACCAGCGTGAATGGCGACGGAGCGGCAGTATGGCGCATCGAAAGTGCCGGCGGTGGAATGGAAAGGACCTGCCACCAAATGAACGAGGCCGCCATCAGCGAAAGTCCCAGCCACGCGACAATGTTTTTCATTGCCCCGCCGAAGCCGAATCGCCCTCTAAACATTGCTACCTTTGAAGACTGGAGCGCAGTTCTTCGTCCGCCAAAGTTCGATAACGAATCGCGCTTTTGCTGTCGCGCTCCAGCACGGCCGCTTCAATTCCAGCGTTGGTCAGCTGCTCATCTCGATGTTTCCGAATCGCATCGCGCTCCGGCAATTCCTTGCTCGCGTTTTCTCCCATCGCCATCCGGCCAATGCTCCACGCATCGAATGCCACATTGATGGCATCCGGCAGCGCCGCATCGGTGACGTGTTCTTTTTGCAAAAACGTTTCCATCAATTCCGCCGACTGGCGCGCTCCGCTCAAGACTGCGAAGCGCTGCCGGGGTTTCCCGGTCAATCCATCAGCCGCGATTGCGCCGTCGTAATCGATCCGCAAGAACAAATCTTCCTTCGGGCTAGAACCGATCTCGACAAAAAGGAGTCGCGCCAAAAACGGTGCACCATAAACTTGCTCGAACGCACTCTTCATTACCGGGCTGAGCGAGTAATGCGCGAGACGGCGCAGGGAAACGTCCGCAGCCGAACGCGTGAAACCCTCCGTGCTCGCCAATTCGATCGCCGCGAGCCGCAATCGTTCGATATCCCCGGGATGGCCGATCGCGCCCATCGCGATCCGGTCGTAAATCTCAAAAATCTTTTGCCGCGCGCGTCCGAGCGTTACGAAAAGAATTCCATCACGATATCCGACCGCCGCGAGCGGACTGCCGGCGGCGAGCTGCGTTTCGATGTACTCGCGCCGGTTCGCGATCGCCTCTACCCAACGATACGGCTCTTCGATCATGCCACCTTTTGTCTAAACACGCCGGCGATCTTTTCCTCCGGCAACGTCATGATCCCTTCGCGCGAAACAATTTTTATCAGTGGAAAAATTTTGCCGCCCCGGTCGACTCCGCCGGTGGACGTGTCCGCTTCGGCTGCGGTGTCGAGCGCGCGCAATGCGATCGCAACCGCTTCCTCCTCGTTCAATTGCTGCAGCTTCTTGTCGCCCCAGTTGTTTTCGTAATAAAGGATGCCGCGTACCGCCGGCGAACCGGAGCCGGTTGCGGCGTAATCGGTGACTTCGAATTGCGCGCCCATGGCGTCGTAAAAATAGAGTCGCGCTTCCGGTTTTGAATTTCCATCGTGGGTCGCGAAGATCGGCACCACCACGCCGACGCCTTGCATGACGAAACCAAAGTTGTCCCGCAACAATTTGGAAAGTGCGCGCACTTTGCCGTCCACGCTCATCTCCTGCAATTGCGTTCGCCGAAAATACTGAAACGAATGCTCGAGCACGCGCGCCATCTCCCAGGCCGTGGCCGGCACGCCCGCGATCGCCATGATCGAATGACGATCGATCTCAAGCACTTTGTCGGCGCGATCGTAAACGACGGTGTTGCCCGCGGTGGCGCGGCGGTCGCCCGCTACCAGCACGCCGCCGGCAAACTTGAAAGCGAGGATAGTGGTCGACTCCGTCTGAACGAACGAGTGATTTCCTGCCGCAGCCGTTGGCTCGGGCACGATTTGGAGCAGACCTTTACGCCGTAAGAGCGCTGGGAAATCTTCACTCGCGCCAGAGAAATTCTGGTCCAATGCCAGCGGCGGCTTGTCCATTATTGGCCGGTGCGCTGGCGGTAGCGCTTCGACTGGTTCGGATCCACCTTCCGCATTTTCTTCAATAAATCTTTGGTGTCCGGCCGCGAGATGTCGGGTGAACGCGGACCACCTTCGTCCCCCTGCTTCGGTCCCCACGGAGCGGGATCAAACGGCTTTTGCACGCGCTCCGGCATACCAAAAAATTTAAGGAGAAATGACGCAAAGGCAAGCTGACGCCCGTCAGTCGGCTCCGCTTGCCAGTGGGAGCGGCTGATGCCAAAATCGGGGTTCAATGAAATCGCCGGCCGCGAACGCCCTTGCTGCATCCGTTTTGTTCGCTCTTGCGAGCTCGAGCGGCTTTGCGCAAACCTTCGCACCGACGCCGAAGAGCGCTGCGACTCAAACCGCCGCGAGTCAAAATGCGCAACTTCAAGAGCTGCTGAAAAAGGTCGACGAGCAAAACGCGAAGATCGACATGCTGTCGCAGCAAATCCTCAAGCTCCAGACACAGCTGTCCAACCAACGTCCTGGCGTCATGATTGGCGAAGGCGCCCCTTCGGCATCGACGTCGGCAACATCGACGTCCACTTCCGCGTCGCCCGAAGCATCCGCCAAAGCAGGCGATGGTAACAGCCACATCGTCGCCCGCGGCGAAACGCTCACTTCGATCGCCCGGATGCACAACATCAGCGTGAGCGAACTGCAAAAATACAATCACATCGACAACCCTTTGAAACTGCAGGCCGGGCAGACTCTCTTAATTCCCCCATCGCCAATTCCATCGCCCTCGTCCTCCGGCGAGTGATCAACGGAATTGGTAGGGCGACGCTCCGCGGAGCCGACAAATTGTTATTGTCGATCTAACGGAGATGTCTCTTCGTCCACTTCAGTCGGCTCGACTGAGTCTCGCCCTACCAACGCACCTGCCAACTCGCTCTCCATATCGCGCGGCGATTCGAGCAGACTCTGTTCGCACAGCCGCGCGTATTTGCCGCCGTGCCCAATCAGTTCCTCATGGGTGCCCCGCTCGATGATGCGGCCATGGTCGAGCACTAGAATCTGATCGGCGCGCACAATCGTTGAAAGCCGGTGCGCAATTACCATCGACGTCCGATTTGCCATCAAATGCTCGAGTGCTTCCTGAATCAAACGCTCGGTCGCGGTGTCCACGCTCGCGGTCGCTTCGTCCAGGATCAAAATCGGTGGGTCCTTGAGCAACGCGCGCGCGATCGACAGCCGCTGCTTTTCGCCCACGCTTAGTTTCACGCCGCGCTCGCCGACCACGCTTTCCATTTTTTCGGGCAGACGCTCGATGAACTCACGCGCATTCGCTGCATCCACTGCGCGCCATAACTCGGCGTCGGTCGCGCTCGGTTTTCCCATCAAAAGATTTTCGCGGATCGACCCGTTGAAGAGAAAGCTTTCCTGCGTGACCAGGCCAATATTCTCACGCAACGCGCGAATGCCGTATTCGCGAATCTCTTTTCCATCGGCAAAGATCTGACCGTCGCCCTCTTTCAATTCGTAAAAGCGCGGAAGCAAACTCGCGAGCGTCGATTTGCCGGCACCCGTTGCGCCCACTAACGCGATCGTCTCCCCCGGCCGCGCATGAAGTGAAATATTCCTCAACGCCGGCAAACCTTCGGCGTAGCTGAAATTGACGTTCTCATAACGAATATCGCCGGCGACTCGCATCGGTGTGTAATCTTCGGCCCAGCCGGGCTCAATCGGTTCGTCCAGAATTTCAAACACACGCTCGCCAGCGGCGCGGCCGGCTTGGACAAGCTGGTTCAATTGATGTAGACGGCTGATCGGATCATAAAGAATCGCGGTCAGCATTAGGAACGCGACCAGATTGCCAAGCTGCATGGTGCCGTTGAGCACCGCGAAACTGCCGAACGCGAGCACGATCACGGCGCCGATCGCTTCGAACATCGACATCGACGGCGAGTAAAGCGCCCAGACCCGCATCACCACCAGGGTCGCGTGCCGTAACTGATCGCTCACGCGATTGAACCGTGCGTGCTCTTCTTTCTCACGCGCAAAACTCTTGATCTGTCGGATCCCCGAAAGGTTGTCGTGCAAGAGCGCGTTCATCGCCGAGGCCGCGCGACGCTGGAGACGATAACGCCGGTGCGCCGTGAGCGTGTAAGTCAACGCTCCCGCGATCAAGAACGGAAACGGAATCAGCGCCAAAAACGCGAGCTTGGCGTTGAAGTAAAACATCACGCTAAGAACGATGATCACTTGCAGAATCGCGGTCACGCCCTGTTCGATCCCGTCGATCAGCATGCGCTCGACTGAGTTCACGTCTTCGATCACCCGCGTCATCAAATCGCCGGTCGCGCGATTGTCGAACCAGCGCAGCGGCAGCACTTGAATGTGCGAATACAAATCGCTCCGCAGATCGAAGATTACTTTTTGTTCGAAAGTGTTGTTTAAAATGATGCGAAGCGTGTTCAAGCCGTGCTGAAGCAGAAACGCGCCCAGTGCGAGCAACACCAGTGGGATCAATTTTTCGGGATGATGCTGCCGCACCACGTCGTCGATGATCCATTTGGTCACGCCCGGGAAAACGATCACCATTAGCGTGCCGAGAATGGCGCACGCCATCATCCCAGTCGCGAGCAACGGATATCGCTTCAGATAAGCAAAGACGCGCCAAACCGTTTTCATCCCCGATTCACGATTCGACGGATCGCCCGCGCTTCCCAGTTGGTGAGCGTGAAATCCACGCATTCCTTAACTTACACGCGATCGCTCCCGCCGGCGCGGGATTTATGGCGATCTTTGAAGGTGAGCTCGGCGATACCGGATTTATCCAGCTCGCTCAAACCTTCCGCGATCATGCGCTCGTATTGCTCTTTGGTGGCGCGCGCGAGCGGAAGATCGAGACCGAGCTGACGCGCGAGTTCGAGCGCGATCCCGCTGTCTTTGGCCGCATGCGCGGCCGAGAAAAAGCAACTGTGCTCGCGGTTCTGCATGTCTTCGCCGTCGGTTTCCAATACACGCGAATTCGCGCCAGTTTGGGAAAACACATCGCGCAGCTTTGTTAAATCCAGTCCAAGCGCGGCACCGAGTGCGAGTCCTTCGGCCAGGCCGGCAGTGTTGATGTTCATCAACATGTTGACTAGCGCTTTCACTTTCGCTGCTTCGCCGGCTTTGCCGATGAATCGCACGGCCGCGCCAAGTTCTTTAAGGATGGGCTCTGCTTTCCGGAAGGCCGCCTCGGCCCCGCCGCACATCAAATAAAGCTTTCCCTCGCGCGCCTGAGTGATGCTTGAGGCCATGCACGCCTCGAGCGATTGCGCGCCGGCCTTGTCGGCGAGCTTCTCAACGTCGACATGCACCTGCGGCGAAATCGTCGCGCAGTTGATGAAAAGTTTTCCCCGCGCGTTGACGAGAAGATTGTCGCCGGTTCCCGAGAAAATGTTCCGCATCGCCTGGTCGTCGGTGACGACCGTGAAGATCGCGTCCGATTCCGCCGTCACTTCCGCCAAATCCTGACACGCTGAGCAACCAAGTTCTCCGGCGAGATCGGTGGCTACTTTTCGGTTCGTGTCGTAAACCGCGGTCACGTGAAAGCTTCGATCTTTCAGTCGACGCGCCATGTTTGCCCCCATTCGACCAACACCAACGAAGCCAATGTTCATGAAAATGAAATGACGAATATCGAATGCCAAAGTCCGAAAGAATGTCGAAGCTTAAATGACAAAAATGTGGCCTTTGATCGTTGATTCGTCATTTGATCATTCGGGCTTGCTTCGTCATTCGTCATTCGTGCTTCGTCATTTGGGCCTCGCTTCAAACCTTGTGTGCAAAGAACGGATTATGTTCCTTTTCCTCGCCCACACTCGTCATCGGTCCGTGACCAGGACAAATGATTGTCTCATCCGGCAAGGTCAGAATTCTTTCGAGATTATTTCGCACCGCATCTTTGTAGGAAACGGTCCCGCCACCCATCGAGCCCGCAAAAAGCGAGTCGCCGACGATCGCGGTCGGACGCGCAAGCCCAGTCGCTACGAACGTCATTCCTCCGGGCGAATGTCCCCAAGTCAACCGCGCCTCGATGTCGATCTTGCCGACGCGAAATCGCCTTCCTTCCTCGATCTTTTCCGCGCCCGGCACCGGTTCGCGTTCCGGCGCGAAAATCTCCGCGCCGGTTTCTTCACGCAATCGAGGCAAATCGGCGACGTGATCGGGATGGGCGTGCGTCAGCAAAATCAATTTAATGCTCAGATCTTCTTTCGTCGCCAATTTCAGCATGCCGGAGGAATCCGCGCCCGTATCGAACGCGACCGCGTGTTTTGTCGCCGGATCCCAAACGAGATACGCATTCACCAGCATCCCGCTGTAACTAGTATTGAATTGGGCCAGCCCGTCGAAATTCTCGAGCTTATCCGGTTTCCATTTGCCCTGCGCAAGATCGGCCAGCGCGTCTGGGTCCAGATCCAACACCGGTGCGGTCGCGCGTAAAGTCGCCTCGTCGGCCTGGCCGTCGCGCGCTTTGCGAACTGCTTCCGCGCTGATGCCGGATCTCTTCGCCAGTTCGCTATCGGAAATCCCCAAACCGCGTTGCGCTTTGCCGACGATGTCCCCGACGTTGTCTTCCAGTTCGATCATAATCTCCTTTCGTCAGGCAGAGAGCGCGTGCGCTTGTCGATCGCAGCGCAGATTCTGAATCTTTTCGTGGACGACCTTTTTGAAGGTGCTGGAAACACCGACAACTGAAAGCGATTTGCCGGTTTCCTTCTCGATCGAAGTCATTCTTACATCCGAAATTCCACACGGAATGATGCGGGCGAAGGGCGCGAGGTCGCCGCAAACGTTGAGGGCGAATCCATGCATCGTGATCCAATGACGAACGCCGACCCCGATCGACGCGATCTTGCGGTCGCCGACCCAAACACCGGTGAGACCTTCGCGCTGCTTCGCCTCGATTTCGAAGCCGGCGAGAAATTCGATCAGGGTTTGCTCGAGCCAGCGCAGGTAGCGATGCAAATCCTGTCCGCAACGGCGAAGATCGACAATCGGATAGCCCATCAGTTGGCCAGGCCCATGGTAGGTCGCCTGACCGCCGCGGTTGATCGCGAAAAGCGGATGCGGCAAATGCGCTGCGCCCAACAAACTCGATTTATCCGGCGTCCGTCCGATCGTGTAAACCGGTTCGTGCTCGAGAAGGAGCACTTCGTCGGCGGCATCGCGAATTTCACGCTTTCTGGCGACAATGTCTTCCTGAAGCGCGAGCGCATCGGCAAAATTAATTCGACCGAGCCAGCTGATTCGAAGATCGACATCACTCATATTTGGGTGGCCCCGGGGATTCCCATCCGCGCCACGTCTTGCGCGCGCAAGTGTGTCAGACCAATCGCGAGCGCATCGGCTGCATCCGCATCCGGCGTTTCGGTCAAGCCAAGAAGCGCGCGCACCATGAACGCGACCTGGTTTTTTCCCGCGCCGCCGCGACCGACCGTCGCCTGTTTGATTCGCGTGGGCGGATATTCAAAAACTGGCAAGCCGTTTTCGGCGGCGGCAAGAATCGCCGCGCCGCGCGCGGCCCCGAGTAAAATCGCGGTCTTGTAACTCTGGACGTAAATGACCGATTCGAGCGCGCAACAATCCGGCTCGTGCTCGCGAATCAATTCGGCTAGGCGATCGCGAATCGCGACCAGGCACGACGACGAGCGGAGCTTCTGCCCATTGTGAATCGTACCGAAGTAAAGAGCGTACGCTTTTCCGTTGTTCCCATCGACAATTGCCACGCCCGTGTTCCGCAAGGAAGCGTCGATAGCGAGAACGCGCATGTCAGTGAACGAAACCGAGCGCGAGAAAAACACAGCCTGCTATTCCAAAGAGAAGACTGACAATCCAGAAGCTGCGTTTCTTTGTTAACGCCGAAATGGCCGCAATGGCAATCGCAATTTGGAACATGGTCACGCCGCGCGCGAACACTTCGTGTTGATGAAAATTCGATTTCGCTTCCGCTTGTTTGTGCTCGGCCTCGGTTTTGATTTCCTCCTGCTCTTTTTCGTAACGATCGCGTTTGGTGGCGTCGGATTCGTTCGGCGCACTCGAGAGGGCAATCTTCGCATCGAGCACCGAAGCTTTGATGCTCTTGGCCTGATAATAACCCCATTGATCGGACGCTTCGATCTGGCTCATCATCGCCTCGTTGGCGTGTTTGCCGGAAAGAAGCCCGGCTATTGCGGCGAGCACCGCAAGAATGGCGGTGCTCAATGCCACCCACGAAATCCATTTCTCGCCGCTGTGCTCAGCAGTGTGATGAACGTGCTCCTGTAAATCTTCCAACGGAACTTCAGCTTCTTCCATGAATTCAATCTAAGATCGACATCTACAGCTTCAAGGTCGAAACGTAACGCACATGGCGAGAAAGAGGGAAGGTAGTCCGGGTTTGGTGAAGCGGTTCTTTGGTGCGCTCGGACCGGGTGTCATCACTGGTGCGGCGGATGACGATCCCTCAGGTATCGCGACCTATTCCATTGCCGGCGCGCAACACGGCCTCGCGCTCTTATGGACGGCGTTGATCACCTGGCCGCTGATGGCTTTCGTGCAAATGATGTGCGCCCGCATCGGCATGGTCAGCGGACGCGGTCTCGCCGGCGCCATGCACCACAAATATCCGCGACCACTGATCCTCGTCGCGGCAGTAGCCCTCTTTGCCGCAAATTCGATCAACGTCGGCGCCGACCTTTCCGGAATGTCGGACGCGGCTGAAATGCTCACGCACGTCAATTCTCACATCTTCGTCATTTTTTTCGGAGTCGGCATTTCGGCCGCGACAATCTGGTTTCGCTATCATTCCATCGCGACGATTTTGAAATGGCTGGCGCTCGTTTTGTTCGCTTACGTCATCACCGGGTTCATCGTTCATCCGGATTGGCGAATGGTTGCGCACGCCGCTTTCATTCCGACCTGGCCGAAGAATCACGACCAATGGGGAATGCTGGTCGCGATCCTCGGCACGACGATCAGCCCCTATTTGTTTTTCTGGCAGGCGTCGCAGGAGGTCGAAGAAGACAAAGCAAAAGGACGCCGAATGTTGTATCGCCGCTTCGGCGCTACACCCGTCGAAATCATCACGCGCAAGATCGATGTCGACGTCGGCACGTTCTTTTCGAATCTGGTCATGTTCTTCATCATTCTCACGACCGCGCTCACGCTTCATCAACACGGAATCACGCAGATTGAGACTTCGAAGGACGCGGCCCAGGCGCTTTCCCCGCTTGCTGGAAAATTTGCCGGCACGCTTTTCACCCTCGGTATCGTGGGCGTCGGTTTGCTCGCGATCCCGACGCTCACCGGCTCGGCCGCTTATGCGCTCGCCGAAACGTTCGCCTGGCGCGAAGGACTCGATCAACGTTTTCGCGGTGCCCGCCCATTTTATCTCGTTATCATTGTGTCGACGCTGATCGGCATCGCGATGGACTTCCTCCGCGTCAATCCGGTGCGCGCGCTTTACTGGACGGCCGTGATCAACGGTCTGCTCGCGCCGTTTCTTCTTCTCGGTATTATTTTCGTCGCACTCGATCGCCGCGTGATGAAGCAACAGCCGAGCTCCATCCCGAGTGTAATCGTCGTGTCCGTGGCAACGCTGTTTATGTTTGGAGCGGCTATTGGAATGTTCATCTTCTGAAAATCGAAAAGTCGGACGACTGCGACTTTGTTCCATATTGAATCACCGGCAGATCCAGCTCAAACTACTCGAGGAACTCAGCCGGAAACGCGAAAGTTAATTGACTAACAACCGCAAACGAACCGACCAATGAAAATAATCGTCTTAATGATAATGATAATGAGCTTTTTCGCGCTCTTCCCGGCCCGTGGTGCGGATCCAAAATCCAACTGGATGAATAATTGCATGCAATGTCACGGGCCCGACGGAAGCGCGAACACCGCGATGGCAAAAGCATTGAATGCCAAGGACTTCACCAACCCGCAGATTCAGTCATCCTTCACTGACGCTCAAGCGGCGGCGGCGATTAAGGATGGCATAACCAAAGACAGTATCACCAAGATGAGCGCGTTCGGCGGCATATTGAGCGACGACGAGATCAAAGCCCTGGTAGCCTACGTCCGCAGCCTCAAGAAGTAATTCGCTTAAATCGGGGTAGTAAGGCGCAACCAAAACAAGGTAGAATGGTTTTATTGGTGGAGCCGTGTCTATGAGAACATCTTTTGCAGTCGTGGCAGTCGTGGCGGTCGTGGCAGTCGGCTTGGCTGGTAACGCAGCCGCCAAGGGAGGCGGCGCAAACGCGTCTTCGAATTCCGCACCGGCACCGCATCAGGGCTCATCTTCGGCACAAGCAGGAGCAACGACAAGGGTGACGCCGCATTTTTACGGCACCCCGCATTTTTCCGGCGGCGTGATGCCGTACCGACCGACTGTTAGTTATCAAAACGGCACTCGCACGTTGAATTATCCGCCGGTCGGCAATTCCGTCTTGCGGCACCAGCTGCATTCGAGCGGGAACAGCCTCAATAGCGGTTACGCGCTTCAACACGCCGGCAATTCGCATCAGTCTTCCGTCCGAAATACAATCGCCAAGAATAAGCTCGATCCGCAAACATCCGCGCGTCTTCGCAATTGGAATGGCAATGTCAGCAGCGTTTCGCAAGCGCGGTTGAACCACTTGAATCAGTCCCATCATCATCACGACCGCGACTGGTGGAAAGATCGTTGCGCCGCCATCATCTTTTTCGACTGGGGCTGGTGGGGTTGGTATGACGGCTGGTGGTATCCGGCCTGGGGTTACGATCCGTACTCTTATTATGAGTACAACGAACCGATTTATGGTTACGACGGCCTTTCACCCGACCAAGTCGTGGCCGGCGTTCAAGCTCAATTGCAGCGGTTTGGTTACTACAGCTACGCGGTCGACGGTAAAATGGGCCCACTCACCCGCGCCGCCATCGCTCGTTACCAGCGAGATCATCTTCTGCCGATCACCTCCGGCATTGATCCGACAACGCTCGGATCGCTCGGCATTATTCGCTGACTTGCAACGACGGCAAATCTGTCGTTGAAGGATGGCGTGGAAGAATCGCCACCGGCGCAAAAACAAAAACGCAGTCGCGTCAGCGCCGGCCTGCTCATCTTTCGCCGCAACACAATTATCCAAGTTCTGCTGGCGCATCCCGGGGGCCCGTTCTTCGCCAGAAAAGACGACGGCGTATGGACAATTCCAAAGGGCGAAGCCGGCCCGAGCGAGGACTTGTTGACGCGCGCTCGGATCGAGGTCGACGAAGAGCTTGGAATCAAACCTTCCGGAAATTGGATTCCGCTCGGCTCGATCAAACAAAAAGGCGGCAAAACCGTGCACGCCTGGGCAGTCGAGGGCGATTTACCAGAGGAGTTCGAATTGAAGTCGAATCTCTTCGAGATCGAATGGCCGACGCGCTCGGGAAAATTCAAGCAGTTCCCGGAGATCGATCGCGCGGAATTTTTTCCGGAGGAAATCGCCCGCCGCAAGATCAACCCTGCGCAGATTCCATTTCTCGATCGGTTGCGGGCCGCGCTTGCGACGAAATGACGGGAGTCCTATCGATTGTCGATCATGTCGCTGGTTTCCGGTGCGAGCACACATCGGAATCCATAAATTACGTCGCGTTCGTTGCGGTCGACGACGTTGCGATATGACGATTGCATTTCGAGACGATTGCTTGTCGCCCAGGAGCCGCCGCGCAGAACGCCCCAATCGCGGCCGGTCCCGCTAGTGCCGCCTTTGTAAGTATCGGCGCACCATTCCCAGACGTTGCCCCCAAGATCGTACAGCCCTAACGAGTTCGCTTTGAAGCTTCCAACCGGCATCGTCGTTCCGCGGCGTTGCGAGGTCCCATAATTTCCGGCGCCGGCGGGTGGCGGCCATTGCTTGCCCCACGGAAACTCGTTTTTGATTTTGCCATCTCGTGCCTGCGGTGTTGCGCCAGTTTCGTTAGCCAACCCAACCGCCAGGCTCCATTCCCGGTCGGTCGGGAGTCGATAGGATTGTCGATCTTCGATCAGGTTTTCGTCGCGTTCTTTTTCGGTCAGCCATTTGCAGAACGCCATCGCGTCGAACCAATTCACTTTTACCACCGGATGAGTCGGCGCCTGCTGAAAGTCGGCTGGTTCATAATGCCGTCCGCTTGCTCGGGAAAAAGCTTCATAATCCTGCACCCGCGTTTCGATCACCGACATCCGAACGTCTCCCACGGGAATGAATTTCATTCCCAACGAATTGATAAACGGCTGCCCCGGCTCGGGGCCGACGCTTTTTTCCAGGCGCGCCGCCAGAAACGACTGCTGCTGCGGTTCAACTTTCCCACTGACCGAAGTCGACTTGTAACCACCGAGCCGCAGCTCATAAGTCACGTCGCCCGGTTTTACTTCCTCAATCACGAGCGGTGTTTGGCCGAGCTCCTTGCCATTAGCGATGACTGCCGCGCCCCCCGGCGCGCTCGTGATCTTCACGCTGCCATTGGCAAAAACAAAATGGACGGTGTTTTCGTGTTGTGAGTCGATGTCGATCCTCTGCTGTTCGTTAGGCCAGCCGTCGAGATGCGCCGTCAGCTCGTGCGAGCGCACCGGTAGGTCGAGCCGCAGCGGAGCACGCCCTCGAGATTTTCCATCGACGAAAATCTCGGCACCGGTCGGTTCGCTGGCAATGTTTGCGGTCGCGCTAACAAACGCGAGTAACTTGTGCGCAGTTTCTCCGCGCGCCACTTCAACTTCGTCGCGCATTTCCCAGTCGCCGCGACGCGCCACGAGCGAGTACTTTCCAGTTGGAAGATCGACCATGGATTGCGGCGTTGTTCCTTGGCGCGAAATCTGACCGTCTGCACTCTGAACAGAGAATTGGGCTCCCGGCGGCTCCGATCGAATTTCAACTGCGCCTTTGCTGCGGACGAGATGAAACGCGGGCGGATCAAACGAGCGCTTGCCGCTAAGATCCACGGCCGATTCCACCGGCTCATAACCGGGACTCATGATCCGCAGGTTGTATTTGCGCGGCTCTAAATCCGCGAACGTCGCCGGACTTTTCTGCGCGTGATCGCCCAGGACGACCAAGGCGCCAGGCGGCTCGGTCCGGATCGCGGTTTGTAAATGGAAATCGGCGCCGGGCTGCTGATGCTGCAGCCAAAACCAAAGACCCGTGATCCCGATCGCGACAATCGCCATCGTCGCTAACAAAACCTTGGTCCGTGATTTTCTCGGACGTTCGCCGCGCTCGAGGCTCGCAAGATCGCGATGCATTTCCGCGGCCGATTCGTAACGTTTCTTCGGATCGTTCGCGCACGCTTTGACCAGCACGTTGTTCAGTTGGAGCAGCTGTTCGCGATCGGGTCGCTGGCTCAACTGCGAATCGATCTCCGGAAAATCGAGCCGATCTTTGCCGGTGCAGGTCTCGTAAAGAAGTTTGCCGAGACTATAAACGTCGGCCTGCGGCGTTCCCGGTCCCTCCGGCGGAACATATCCTTCCGTGCCGACGAACGATTGCTGCCCACTCGCCGCCACTAATCCGATGTCGGCGAGCTTCGGCACGCCCTCGGTGAAAATGATGTTCGACGGCTTGATGTCGCGATGCGTCAACCCGCGCGTGTGCAACGCCTCCAGCGCTTCGGTTAACGAAATACCGAGGCGTACCGTTTCATCGGCCAACAAACGTTTCTGGCGGCCAAGGTCGCTCTTTAACGTTCGTGGTTCGTAACTGGCGATGTCGATCTCGCGACCGGCCAAATGGTCGTCCGCCAGTTCCATGCTGTAATAGAGATATTCGTTCGTGCGACCGACGTGCAGGATGTCGATGAACCCGGCATGCCCGCGCGAGATCGGTTCGAAGGCGGACATTCCCTCGAACTCACGCAGGAACGAACGCTCGCTCTCGAATGTGCTGCGATAAACAATTTTTACCGCGCGCAATGCGCCGGTGACTGTCCGGGCCAGCCAAATCTCGCCATAAGCGCCGCGCCCGATCACGCGCAGCAGTTCGTGATCAGGAATAATTGGGACTTGAGCGGAAACTTGTTCGGGAATGGTCGCGATTTTACACAAGCCGCGACCCCGAGGCAACGCGTTGTAGCTGCCGCCGTCTCTGGCGACAGAACGAATTAAGCAATCAATCCTGCCACTGAGGACAGCGGCAGCTACAACATCCACCCTACCTGCCGGCTTTTTCCAGCGCTTTGATTTCCTTTTTCAAGACCGCCGCTACCCGATGCCTCGCCAGATAAACCTGCCCGACACTAACTCCCAATTGGTTGGCGACTTTTTGCGCGGGCCATTCCTTGCGCACGTAGCAGTCGAAAATCTGGAATTGTTTATGATCGACCTTTTTCTTTGCGCGCGTGATCGCCGCCTCAAACAAATTCTCTTTCCATTCCGTTTCCCAGACCGCGTCAAGATCGACAACGTGCGAATCGGGCACGCGATCGATCGTCGCAGTAGGACGATCATCCGCAGCGCGCGGACGTTTCGCGTTGCCCGGCTCGCGTTTTCGAAACTGATCCACGATTCGCCACCGCGTGATCTGCAAGAGCCAGCCTTTGAACGAACCGATCGCCGGATCGTATTTCAGTTTGTCGATCTTCTTGGCCACCGTGATGACGGTTTCCTGCACAACTTCCTGCGCTTCGGCGTCGGTCAGGCCGGATTTGCGCGCGGTCGAATAAATCAGCCTCCAGTAAGTATCGAAGAATTCCTGCCAGCGTTTTTGATCGTCCCAATTGACAAGCCGATCGACCAAACTGCGCCGCGTGGCGGCTAATCCTCCCGTTTTCACGGCCCCCTTTTTAGCCCAAGAAATTGGCTAGGAAAAGTCTCCTGAAAGATTTTTGATGGCGGCGCGTATCCACCCTATGAAAACTCCCGCGCCTCTCTCCAAAGCGATTGAATGGTTCGCCGCCGCTGGGACCTTTTTGCGGCGAATTCCCAGCCAAATCTTCGGAAATGTTTCCTGGCGACCGCCGGGCTGGCTCAGTCGCACCGGCGAAAGCTGGCAACGCCTGGAACGCGCTTATCCGCGCGCGATTGCGCCGGCGATTCTGGCCATCTTCGCAATCCTGTGCGCCGGAGCGTGGACCTGGCATTGGTATTCGCATTTGCCGAAACCGCGTCGGGTCACAGTCAGGATCACGGCGCCTGAAGTCACGAAACTGGAAAAGGATCTAAAGTTTCCGCGGCTTGCTGTTTACTTCAGCGAACCGGCAGCGCGACTGGAGGATTTGAAAAAGCCATCAGTGCAAGGCGTCGAACTTCAACCGCACCTCAACGGTGTGTGGCATTGGATCACAGACGAAATCCTGGCCTTCGACCCAAGCGAAGATTGGCCCGCCGATCAAACTCTCCGCGTTGTCTTCGACAAGAAATTTTTCCCGGGGCATGTGCGGATGGAGCGTTATTCGTACGAAACAAGGACGCCACCGTTCGAGATCGCGATTAAGAAGGTCGAGCTTTATCAGGACCCGAGCAATCCGACTCAGCGCACGATCACGGCGACGATCGAGCTCACGCACGCGGTCGAACCGGGTGAATTAGATCGACATCTTCAATTCGAAACCGTTTCCGGCGCAAACCTTTTCTCGCCGAACGATCCCGCGCCGCATTTCAAGATCACTTACGGATTGCATCAACGCGTCGCCTACCTGCAAAGCTCGCCGATTGTCCTGCCGGAGCAGGATGATTTCGCAAAGGTGATCTTGAGCAAAGGCGTTCGCACATCCCAGGGCGGCGCAGAAACGAACAACGGTCTCGAACAAAAAGTCCAGGTCCCGTCGAATGCGTCGATGTTCAAGATCGATTCGATCGAACCGACGATCGCGCGAAATAAAAACGGCGAGCCGGAGCAATTGATCGTTCTCACTACGACGGCCGACATCAGCACGCGCGACCTGGCGAAGGCGCTGGAGGTCCGATTGCTCCCAAAGCGAAAGGCTTCCGAGGAAGAGAAAGAAGCCGAAGTCGACAGTTCGGAAGAAAGTGAAGAAGCATCGCCTACTCCTTCTCCTTCAAATGAGAGCGAATCGAATGATGAGGAAGCCGGTTCGCAATTGAAAGAAACCGAGCTTTGGAAAAGCGCGGACGACGTTCCTGATGAAATTTTCGACGAAGCGAAGGCGGTCGCATTCGTCGCGTTACCAACAGAAAAGGCGCAAGATCGGCAACACGCGTTTCGCGTTCGCGTCGAAACCGACGGCGAGCTTTACGTTCGTATCAAAAAAGACGTGCGCGCGCTTGGCGATTATCCGCTGAGCGAAGATTACAACGCGGTCGTCGATGTGCCGTCGTTGCCGCGCGAAGTGCAGATCGAAGGCCAGGGCGGCGTGCTCGCGCTCAACGGCGAAAAGAAATTGTCGATCCGTTCGCGGGCGCTGAGCGCGATCGAATTCGAAGTCAGCCGCGTCGCGACAACGCAGATCAATCACTTGGTCAGTCAGACCGAAGGACAATTTGAAAACCCGATCTTCCAAAATTCGGATTACTTCAACAAAGAAAACATTTCGCGCATCGCTACTGAGCGTCAGAACATCGCGCTGGAAAACAAATGGAAGGCGAATTACTCGGCCTTCGATTTCAGCGAGCATTTGCGCAAACCGGCCGACGGCGGAAGCGAGCGCGGGTTGTTTTTTCTGAGCGCGCAAGGTTGGGATCCTGAGAAAAAGAAGCTAATCAACGTTCGCGATTCGCGTTTCATTCTCGTCACCGACATCGGGATCCTGACCAAGAAGAGCGCGGACGGCAGTTACGACGTTTTTCTGATGTCGATCAAAGCGGGTAAGCCGCTCGCGAATGCGACGGTCGATCTCCTCGGCAAGAACGGCATCCCGCTGCAAAGTACCAAGACCGACGCCAACGGCCATTGTCCATTCACGTCGGTCGACAAATCGACGCGCGAAAAAACGCCCGTCGCGTTCGTGGCGCGCAATGGTGATGACGTCTCGTTTATTCCCTACGCGCGCGAAGATCGGCAACTGAACTTTTCCCGGTTCGACATCGACGGTGTCGACAATGTGCTGCCGGAAAATCTCGACGCGTTTGTGTTCACCGAGCGCGGAGTTTACCGGCCGGGCGACGAAATCCACATCGGCTTCTCGGTCAAGCAGCGAAACTGGCAGGGCAATCTCAAAGGCTTGCCGCTTGAGACGGAAGTGATCGACGCGCGCGGCCACAGCGTGCAGACGCGGAAAATAAATTTGCCGGATTCCGCGTTCACCGATTTCACCTATCAAACCGCGAACGAATCCACGACCGGCCTCTACACCTTCAACGTTTACCTCGTTAAAAACAGCAAACGTTCGACTCTGCTCGGGGGCACGACCGCTCAGGTGAAGGAATTCCTGCCCGACCGGATGAAGATCGACAGCCGGCTTTCGCAAACCTCAGCGCACGGCTGGATTCAACCGAAACAAATGCAAGCGACGGTTACACTCGCGAATCTTTACGGAACGCCGGCAACCGAACGCCGCATCGTTTCGAAAATCGAACTGACGCCGACGGCATTTTCGTTTCCTGAGTTCAAAGACTACACATTTTTCGATCCGCTTTACGATCCAAAGAAAGAGCGGACCGAACAAACAATCGAGCTCGGCGAAAACAAAACCGACGGCGCCGGTCAAACCCAGTTCGATTTGCAGCTCGAGCGCTTTGCCGACGCGACTTATTCGATGCGTTTCATCGCCGAAGGATTCGAAGCCGAAGGCGGACGCAGCGTGACGACAACTTCGAGCGCGCTCATCTCGGCGTTGCCCTACGTGATCGGCTGCAAACCGGACGGCGATTTGCGTTACATCGACATGAACCGGCCGCGCGTTGTTGATCTTGTCGCGCTCGACCCGCAATTGAACCACATCGCGCTCGGCAACGTGACCGCGAATATCGTCGCGCAGGAATACGTTTCGGTTTTGACCAAACAGGAGAGCGGCAAGTTCGCTTACGAATCGGTTCTGAAAGAGCGAACCACGAAGTCGGAAAAAATTTCTGTGGCGGCGAACGGATCGCGTTACAACCTGCCGACGAACGAACCCGGCAATTACATTTTCGAATTGCGTGACGATCAAGATCGCCGTCTCGCCAAAGTTCAATTTTCGGTCGTCGGCCAGGGCGCAGTTTCGCGATCGCTCGAAAAGAATTCCGAGCTTCAGGTAAAACTCGACCGCGCGCAGTACAACAGCGGCGACGACATCGCGATCAGCATCACCGCGCCCTACGCCGGCAGCGGTTTGATCACGATCGAGCGCGACCGCGTTTATGCGCAGCAATGGTTCCAGGCCACGACCGCGAGCAGCATCCAGCACATTCGCGTGCCGGAAGGCTTCGAGGGCAGCGGCTATGTCAACGTCGCTTTCGTGCGCGCGCTTGATTCCAAAGAAATTTTCGTCAGCCCGTTGAGCTACGGTGTCGTGCCGTTCACTGCGAACAAGGAAAAACGCCGGCTCAAAGTGGATATGAGTGCGGTCGCGACGGCAAAGCCGGGTGAGCCGTTGCACATCAAGTATCAAACCGATCGGCCAAGCAAGATCGTTATCTTCGCGGTCGACCAGGGAATTCTGCAGGTCACCAATTACAAAACGCCAGACCCGCTCGCATTTTATTTCCGCAAGTGCATGCTGAAAGTCGATACCGCGCAGATTGTCGATCTTATCATTCCTGAATTTTCGCTGCTGCGTTCGGTCTCGGCGTACGGCGGCGGTGGCGACATTCAAAAACTGAATCCATTCAAGCGCGTCACCGAGAAGCCAGTCGTCTTCTGGTCTGGCATCATCGACGCCGACAAAACTCAGCGCGAAGTCGTCTACGACGTGCCGGATTATTTCGATGGCACATTGAAAATCATGGCGGTCGCGATCGCGAACGACACCGTCGGTTCGAACGAACGTGAAGCTTTGATTCGCGGACCATTTGTCATCACACCGAGCGTGCCGGTGCTCGCGGCGCCGGGCGACGAGTTCGAAACCGGCGTGACTGTTGCCAACAATGTCGAAGGCTCCGGCCAAAACGCCGAAGTCGAATTACTCGCGCAGACAAACGACAAATTGTCCATCGTGAGCGGCTCGACCCAGACGCTGCGCGTCGCTGAAGGCCGCGAGCAAACCGCGATCTTTAAATTCCGCGCAACCGACAAGCTCGGCTCGGGCGAAGTCACGTTCGTCGCGAAGGCGAACGGGAAGGAATCGAAGCGGCGCGCGACGTTAAGTGTTCGCCCGCCCGCGCCGTACATGACCGACGTCCACAGCGGCAGCTTCAAGGACAAGATCGACATCGCACTTACGCGCAACATGCATCCGGAATTTCGCAAACTCGATGCGACGGTCTCTGCGTTGCCGCTCGGCCTGGCCCGCGGTCTCGATTCTTACCTGCACGACTTTCCTTACGGCTGCAGCGAACAAATCACCAGCGGCGCATTTTGCCGATTGATGCTGGCCGATGAATCCGATTTCGGATTGAGCCGTGCCGAGATCAATAAGCAACTCGAGCACACGTTCGGAATTTTGGCGCGCCGCCAAAACGATCAGGGCGCGTTCGGTTACTGGGTCCCGGAACCCGGCGACCACATCAGCTTCGTGTCGGCTTATGTGATGGATTTTCTGAGCGAATCGAAAGCGGCCGGGTTCGCGCCGCCGCAAGACATGTTTGCGAGCGGTCTGCGCAATTTGCAAAAGATGGTCGGCAAACAACCGGAGGATCTGACCGACGCGCGCAGGGTCGCCTACGCGATCTACATTCTGACTCGCGAAGGCGTCATCACGACCAACTACATTCTCAATCTGCAGGATTGGCTCGAGAAGAATCACAAAGACGAATGGGAGAACGACATCACCGGTGTTTATCTCGCCGGTGCGCTCCATTTGCTTCATAAAGACAAAGACGCCGAGCGCCTGATCGACAGCTACAAACTCGACGACCGGAAAAACTCTCTGCGCGACGATTTCTTCCAGCCACTCGGAACGAATTCGCAATACATCGCCGTAACCGCGCGCGAGTTTCCCGCGCGGTTGCGGAAGATTTCCGCCGAGCAATTCCAAAACATGTTGAAACCGATCGGCGACGGCCAATTCAATACGCTCTCGTCCGCTTACGCAGTGCGCGCGTTGAAGGCGTACTCTCACGCGGTTAAGCAAAATCCGCCGGAACTCTCGATTGCCGAATTGCGCAAAGACAAAAGCGAGACGCGTCTCGTCAATGGAGTGAAAGCGCTTTTGCGCGCCGAACTTTCGGAGAAAGCGAGCGGCGCTCGATTCGCTTCGGCGCAGCGGTTGAGCGGTCCCGGCGCGTTTTTCCAAGTCGTTGAAGCCGGATTCGATCGACAAGTTCCAGGCAAGGCATTGAGCGATGGTCTGGAAATTTATCGCGAAGTTCTCGGCAAAAACAATGAAGCCGCGTCGCGCACCAAACTCGGCGAGCAACTTCATGTCCGCATCCACGTGCGTAGTTTGCAGCACGAGCCGCTCACCAACGTGGCGATTGTCGATCTTTTACCAGGCGGATTCGAAGTCGTCGATTCATCGATCCATACCGGCGCCGGCTCAAATCCCGGCGTCGATTATGTCGATGTCCGCGAAGATCGCGCGGTGTTCTTCGTGACCGTGCCGACCAACGCGCTCGAGATCGATTACCAAATCAAATCCGACAATCGCGGCGACTTCATCGTCCCGCCGGTCTTCGCGCAATCGATGTACGATCGGAACACAAAGGGCCGCGGTGTCGGCGGGAAAATCACGGTGACGGAATGAAAGCGCGGCCAGTAATATATTCTGGGGAGCGCACGCGCCCGCGCGTGCAGGCGATCGCGCCCTCGCGATCGCGAACTTTTCGGAAAAGATTGTTTTGGCGGGGGCGCCAAAACCAGCACGCGAGGCGCGTGCGCTCCCCAGCTTTTCGCAATCCCGCGCTGTGCCTGCTCGGGACTTGTAGCACGTTGCTGATCGTTATCTGGCTCTTGCTGCCAAAACCGCCGCTGCTGGACGGGATTTCGTTTTCACAAATCGTGCGGGATCGAACTGGGAATTTGCTGCGCATGGCGCTGAGCAGCGATCAAAAGTTTCGGATCTGGACGCCGCTCTCAAAAATTTCGCCGGACCTGATCAACGCGACGCTGCGCTACGAGGACAAATATTATTCGAAGCATCCGGGCGTGAATCCAGTCGCGCTGGCGCGGTGCGCGATTGATTTGATGCGATTTCATCGCGCGACCGCCGGCGGATCGACGATCACGATGCAGCTCGCGCGGCTCCGATTTCATCTACAGACGCGGTCCATTTCCGGAAAGCTCGAACAAATCGTGCGCGCGCTCGAACTCGAGCGGCATTATTCGAAGGACGAAATCCTCGAGGCGTATCTCAATCTCGCGCCTTACGGTCGAAACATCGAAGGAATTGGCGCGGCCAGTCTGATTTATTTCGACAAACCGGCGGCGCAATTGAGCGGACCGGAATCGGTCGCGCTCAGCGTGATCCCGCAAAGTCCGAGCCGGCGCGCCCTTTTCGTGGAGCGCGACAATCGCTCGGTCAATCAAGCGCAAACCAACTGGTACGATCGAGCGCGCAACAACGTCAGCGATTTGTCCGGACGTGAATTTCGCGCACGGATGCAACGCGATCGAAAACTTCTCGCACCGCATTTTGTGCAGCAAGTCCTGGAAGCGTCACATAGCCGCGAGGAGATCGTGACAACACTCGATTTTGAGAAGCAGCAAGCGATCGAGCGCCGAATTGCCGATTACGTTGCCTGGAGTCGCAATCGCGGAATCGAAAACGCGGCCGCGCTATTAGTCGACACGCGGACGATGAACGTGCTCGCCCAAATTGGCTCGGCCGACTTCGATAAGATCGACATCAACGGCCAGGTCGACGGCACACGCAGTCCGCGTTCGCCCGGTTCGACCTTGAAACCATTCGTCTACGGGCTGGCGCTCGAGCAGGGATTGATTCATCCGTTGTCGATCCTGGCCGACGCGCCGCGGAGCTTCGGCGATTACAATCCGGAGAATTTCGATCGTGAATTTCTCGGACCGATTCGCGCGTGCGACGCGCTGGCGCGGAGTCGCAACGTTCCGGCAGTCGAGCTGACTTCGCATCTCGCGCATCCGACGTTGTATCAGTTTCTGAAAAGATCCGGCGTCCAATTGCCGAAGGTCGAGTCATTTTACGGACTTTCGTTGCCGCTCGGCGGCGCGGAAGTTTCGATGCAGGATTTGGTAAAGCTCTACGCCGCTCTCGCGAACAATGGCGAGATGCGCCCGCTCCGATACACGATGAGAGATCCAAGAACGCCGCCGAAAACAATTCTTTCGCCCGAAGCGGCGTTTCTGACTTTGGAAATGCTGGGAAACGTGCCGCGCCCGGAAATGAATTGCGCCGACGGAGCGCACAGCGCGCCGGTTTATTGGAAGACCGGGACATCCCACGGATTTCGCGACGCGTGGTCAATTGCGGTTTTCGATCATTACGTTCTCGGAGTTTGGGTGGGAAATTTCGACGGTCGCGGCAACCCTGGATTCGTTGGACGAACAGCCGCGGCGCCGCTGTTGTTTCAAATCATCGACAGTTTGCGCGCGAGCTGGCCGGAACCGGTGACCGAGCATCTGCCGCCGCCGGGCGCGAATTTGAAGCGGGTCGAGTTTTGCGCGTTGTCGGGCGATTTGCCGAACGAGCATTGCACTCAGCACGTTGAAGGCTGGTTTATTCCCGGCGTGTCCCCGATCAAGACCTGCGATGTGCATCGCGAGGTGCTGGTTGATCGCGCGAGCGGGTTACGCGTTCCCATCGACGACGGCACGCGCGAGTTGAGACGCGAGGTTTACGAATTCTGGCCGGGCGACATCCTTAAGGTTTTCGAACAAGCAGGTGTTCCGCGAAAAACTCCGCCGCCGTTTTTGCCGGAAACCGGAAGCGAATTGATAGGACGCGCCGGACGCGGTCCGCGAATTGTTTCGCCGGCGAGCAAAGAGATCATCCTCGCATCGGCCAAGACAGTTCCGCTTCGCGCGAAGGTCGACGGCGACGTGCGAAAGATTTATTGGTTTGCGGGCAAGAAATTCATCGGTCAGGCCGGGCCGAACGAATTTATCGGCTGGGATGCGGATGCGGGCGATTACGAGCTGACCGCGCTGGACGATCACGGCCGCGCTGCTTCCTGCAGCGTGATTGTGCATTGATTGCGGCGGTCATCCGCCTTCGCGCAGCTTCGGCGTGACAAGGAGACCGACGCCGGTACAGGTAAAATGTGTCTCGCCAATACACCCTTCAGCGGCCGCCAAGATCGACATCGATCCATATCGATTACGGGGCGGAGCTGAATGAGCAGCAGCTCGCCGCTGTTACCGCGGAACCCGGGCCGCAGCTCATCATCGCCGGCGCCGGCTCAGGCAAAACGCGCACCCTGACATATCGCGTGGCCTATTTGCTCGAGAACGGGATCGATCCGCGAAACGTTTTGCTCCTCACGTTCACCAACAAAGCTGCGCGACAAATGCTCGATCGGGTTGCGAATTTGTTGCCAATCGACGCCAGCGGAATTTGGGGCGGGACATTTCATTCCGTCGGGAACCGGATGTTACGACGCCACGGGAGCGCGCTGGGATACAACAGCGGATTCACAATCATGGATCGTGAAGACCAGAAAGATTTGATCAACACCGTTGTCGCCAGCGCGGGCATCGATCCGAAGGAGATCCGGTTCCCGAAAGGCGACGTGCTCGCGGAGATTTTCAGCTTCGTGGTCAACACCGAAACACCGATCGAGGAATTGCTCGCGGAAAAGTTCCCCTATTTCCTGCCGTTGCTCGAAAAAATCACCGACGTGCATGCGCGCTATGAGAAAAAGAAAAAAGCGACCAACTCGGTCGATTTCGACGACCTGCTCGAAAAGACGCTGTCAATGTTGCAGAAGCACGAGAACATCGCGTCGTTTTATCGGCGGCAATTCCAATTCATCCTGGTCGATGAGTATCAGGACACAAACAAGATCCAGGCCGATTTGATCGACCTGCTCGCGCTAGAACATCGCAACGTTATGGTCGTAGGAGACGACGCGCAGTCGATTTACTCCTGGCGCGGCGCCAACTTCCAAAACATTCTCGAATTTCCGAAACGTTATCCCGACGCGAAGATTTTTAAGATCGAGATGAATTACCGGAGCGTGCCGGAGGTCCTGGATGTGGCCAATGCCGCGATTGCCGCCAACGTCGAGCAATTCAAAAAAAATCTGCAACCGACCCGCGAATCCGCCGCGGTAAAGCCGGCCGTGGTCGCGTTGAACGATGGCAGCGAACAGGCGCAGTTCATCGCGCAACGAATCCTCGAGCTTCGGGATGAAGATGTCGATCTTAACGAGATCGCCGTGCTCTATCGGGCCCATTATCACGCGCTCGAACTGCAACTGGAGCTTTCACGTCGCGGAATCCCCTACCAAATCACGAGCGGTATTCGCTTTTTCGAACAGGCGCACATTAAAGATGTAATCTCGTTCATCCGGTTCGTTGCAAATCCACGCGATGAAGTCGCATTCAAACGGATGGCGAAACTGCTGCCCGGCATCGGAAATCGGAGCGCGGAAAATCTTTGGAACGCGTGGGATAAATCATTGAATGAGCGCGGCGAGATCACGTCGTGGAGCGAACGTCTACTCTCGATGAACGTAAGCGCGAAATCGAAGAAACCTTGGACGCAGCTCGCGCACACGCTCGATGAAATCGCGCCCGGTGGACAACCGAATCCGCCGTCGGAAACGATCACGTCGGTTGTCGAAGCGATTTACGATGATTATGCGAAGGTGAACTTCACCAATTACGAACTGCGGAGCGAAGATTTAAATCAGCTGGCCGCGTTTTCGCAGCAATTCAAAGACGTGGATGAATTTCTTTCGCAGCTCGCTCTCATCAGCAATGTCGACGCCGAAGCTTCGCCAAACCAAGCCGGGGAAAAGGAAGCGGTAAATCTTTCGACTGTTCACCAGGCAAAAGGGCTCGAATTTCACACCGTGTTCGTGATCTGGCTGACTGACGGAATGTTTCCGAGCAGTCGTTCGCTCGATTCGCGCGAAGCGCTCGAAGAGGAACGGCGCTTGTTTTACGTCGCGATCACGCGCGCCAAGGACGAGCTTTATCTCACTTATCCGCACCTGCGGCTAACCGGTGGCTACGGCGACGTTTTCCAGCGGCCATCGCGATTCTTCAAAGAAATTCCGAACAAACTCGTCGAAGACTGGGAAGTGAAGCGAAGCTAAAGCTTCGCCAATGACGAAGCTCGAATGACGAATGTCGAAAGAAGCCCTAATGAACGAATAACGAAGGGTCTCGCTCGGCTGCGTCGGAATTTGGATTTCGTCATTCCTTCGTCCTTCGTCATTCGTCATTCGTCATTTTGCCAATGAATCTTTCTCCGGAAAAAAAGATTGCCGGAATTCTCGCGCCGCTTTTTGGGCTGCGGAGTGCAAACGATCTTGGAATCGGCGACCTCGCGGTCCTACGCGAGTTCATCGATTGGGCGGCTGAAATCGGATTCAAGCTCGTTCAGCTTTTGCCGATCAATGAGATGGGCGGCGACAACAGCCCCTACAACGCGATCAGCGCGATCGCGATTGAACCGACAACGCTCCATCTTGCGCCAAGTTCGCCGGAAGATCTCACCCGCGATGATTACGAAGCCGTTCTCTCCGATGTCGACCTGACCAAGCTTCGCCACGGCGCGGTTAAATATGCCACCGTTAAAAAAGTGAAACGCCGTTTGCTCGAGAAAGCGTTCGCGAGCTTTTCCGCGCACGCACCGGAAGATCGACGGTCGAAGTTTCGGAATTTCTGCGGCCAGGAATCGGCGTGGCTGGATGATTATGCATTCTTCCGCGCGCTGATGGAAGAAAACGGGGAGAGCGAAGCTTGGGATAAATGGCCGGTCGAGCAGCAACACATTGACTCCGCGCGCGCCTGGCTTGAGCAACAGTCTCCCGAGAGGAAAAAAGAGTTCCACCATCGCGAGAATTTTTTCCGTTACATCCAATGGATCGCAAACGAGCAATGGTCAGCGATCAAATCGTTCGCCGAAAGACGCGACGTTGCGTTGATGGGCGACATTCCGTTCGGCGTTAATTATTACAGCGCCGATGTTTTTGCGCGGCCGGATGAATTTGCGCTGGATTGGTGCGGCGGTGCGCCGCCGGAGTCGCATTTCAAGGACGATCGGTTCACCCAAAAGTGGGGACAAAACTGGGGCATCCCAATTTTTCACTGGGACCTAATGCGTCACAGAGGTTTCGATTGGTGGCGACAACGGGTCCGCAGCATTCGGCGCAGTTTTCATCTTTTTCGGATCGACCACGTTCTGGGCTTCTATCGGATCTACGCCTTTCCGTGGCGGCCGCAGCAAAACAAAAAATTTCTTGCACTGGAATGGAACCAAATGCTCGAGCGAACTGGCGGCCGCGCGCCGCATTTTCATCCGCGCGATGATTTGAGCCCCGACAATTGCGAAGCGAATCGAAACGAAGGCGAAAATTACCTTCGCGCCGTGCTGGAAGAATCGGGCGATACGCGCGTCATCGGTGAGGACCTCGGTACCGTGCCCGATTACGTTCGTCCAAGTCTGCGTTCGTTAGGCGTGGCCGGGTTCAAAATTCCGCAGTGGGAATTTTATCATGGCCGAGTCACGCCCGGCGCCGAATACGAACGCCTCTCCGTCGTCACCTACGCCACCCACGATCACAAACCGATGCGGGCGTTGTGGGAGGAAGCATTCGAGCACCTAACATCGACATCCGACCAGGCGCGCGGGGAATTGGAGAAGATCGCTACGTTCTGCGGTTTTACCCGGACTAGCGATCAGGTCGATTTCGAACGCGACTTTTATCCGGCGACGATGGAAGCCCTTTTCAAAAGTGAATCGTGGATTGCGATTGTGATGATCACGGACCTGCTCGCGCGAAAATATCGCTTCAATATTCCCGGCACGGCCGCGAGCTCGAACTGGGTCCGTCGAATGCAACGCAGCATTTCGCAGCTCCGCTCCAGCCCGAAAGAGCGAAAGCGAATGCGGCTAATTCGCCAATTGCTCGAGAAAACTGGACGGGCGTAAATGACGAAGCACGAATGACGAATTCCGAATTAATGACGAAACCAGAAAGCGGAATAACAAATGCCACGACGTCTTGGTTATTCGATCATTCGGGCTTCATTCGTCATTAGACATTCGACATTCGTCATTCTAATTGAATCATGAACTCTCCGATTAAAGTCGCTGTTACTGGCGCCGCCGGACAGATCGGCTACTCGCTCCTCTTTCGCATCGCATCCGGCGAAATGTTCGGCGCTGATCAACCGGTCACGCTCCATCTCATCGAGATCCCGGCCGCGCTCGGTGCCCTTGAAGGCGTGGTCATGGAATTGCACGATTGCGCGTTTCCGTTGCTGCAATCGATCGTCCCGACGGCCGACCTCGACGAAGGTTTTCGCGACATCAACTGGGCGTTGCTTGTCGGCAGCATTCCGCGCAAGGCCGGGATGGAGCGGAAAGATTTACTCGGAATCAACGGCAAAATTTTTGTCGGACAAGGTCAGGCGATCGAGCGGAATGCTTCCGCCGACGTGCGGGTGCTTGTGATTGGAAACCCGTGCAATACGAATTGCTTGATCGCGATGAACAACGCCAAGGAAGTTCCGCGGCATCGCTGGTTTGCCATGACGCGGCTGGATGAAAACCGCGCGCGGGCGCAACTCGCGCACAAGGCCGGTGTCGAAATCACGCGGGTAACGAAGATGACGATTTGGGGGAACCATTCTTCCACCCAGTATCCGGATTTTTACAACGCGAAGATCGACAATCGTGCTGCCGACGAAGTGATCGGCGACGAGAAGTGGCTGAAGGAAGATTTCATCGCCGCGGTGCAGCAGCGCGGTGCCGCTATTATTAAGGCGCGCGGACTTTCATCGGCTGGTTCGGCGGCGAATGCCGTCGTCGACACCGTTCGATTTCTCACCAACGACACGCCGCCCGACGATTGGCACAGCGTGGCGATTTGTTCGGATGGAAGTTACGGGGTCGAAAAAGATTTGATCTCATCATTTCCGGTGCGCGTTCGCGGCGGCAAATGGGAGATCGTGCAAAAACTGCCGATCAACGATTTCAGTCGGGACAAGATCGACAAATCGGTCGCTGAGCTGAAGGAAGAAAAATCGATGGTGAGCGAGCTGCTCAAATAACTGTGGCGACAGCCGTCCTCGGCTGCTTGACGTCGATGCAGGCGAGACGCCTGCCACCACAAAAACTACATTTTCAGCTTCTCGCCCGTGAGCAGTTCAAACGCCTCGACGTATTTCGACGCCGTCCGCGCAACCACGTCGCCGGGCAATTTCGGGCCGGGCGCGGTTTTGTTCCAATCGAGCGTCTCCAGATAATCGCGCACAAATTGTTTATCGAAGCTGGGCGGGCTTTGGCCCACGACATAGTGATCCGCCGGCCAAAAGCGCGATGAATCCGGCGTCAGGACCTCGTCGATCAACAATAGTTCGTCATCGACTGTGCCAAATTCGAACTTGGTATCGGCAACAATGATCCCACGCTTGCCGGCGTGATCGCGCCCGGCGGAATAAATTTGCAAGCTCAAATCCTTGACGCGATCGGCCGTTTCCTGCCCGAGAATCTGCGCGCACTTTTTCATGTCGATGTTCTCGTCATGGCCGGTGTCGGCTTTGGTCGCAGGCGTGAAGATCGGCTCCGGCAACTGCGACCCGAGCTTCAAGCCTTTTGGCAATTTGATTCCACAGACGCTCTGCGATTCCTGATATTCCTTCCAACCAGAGCCCGCTAGATAACCGCGCACGACGCATTCAACCGCCAACGGCTTCGTTTTCCTCACAATCATCGCACGGCCGGCAATCTGCTCGCGAAACGGTCGCAACTGCTTGGGGAAATAATCGAAGTCCGCCGAAACAAAGTGATTGTCGATCTTGCCGAACCGGTTGAACCAGAACGCAGAGAGCTGATTCAGGACCGCGCCTTTCTTCGGGATCGGATCGGGTAGAATCACGTCGAACGCCGAGATTCGATCGGTCGCGACAAACAACAATGTGTCGCCCAGGTCAAAAACTTCGCGGACTTTGCCGCTGCGCAGTTTCTGAACACCTGGAAGATCGACAATCGATTGTGCGTCGGTTTGCATTTACCATTCATCGCCATGGCCGGATTAGTCGTCAAACCCCGCGCGCGAATTCTTCACGGACACGACTGGGTCTTTTCCAGCGAAGTCCTGAAAATTTTCGGAGATCCGGCGGATGGCGACGTGATTTCGCTGAAGGACGGGCGCGATCGCTTGATCGGGAGCGCGATTTACAATTCGAAATCACAAATCGTCGCTCGCCGATTTTCGCGGCAACGACAGGCCCTCGATTTGGATTTCTTCAAGCGGCGGATCGCGCAGGCCTCGGAGTACCGCGACCGGCGAAAGGTCGATCCAATGTTACGTCGCGTAGTTTGGAGCGAGAGCGACGGTGTCCCGGGCGTGATTGTCGATCGCTACGGCGATTACTTCGTCCTGCAAACGCTGACGGTGGCGATGGACTTGCGAAAAACTTTGATCATCGCTGCAATTGTCGATCTTTTCGGGTGGGTCACGATCTTGGAGCGAAATGACGCGCCGATTCGAAAAGCGGAAGGGCTCGAACTACAAACCGGCGTTCTGGAAGGTAGCGCGCCGTCGGGGCCGATCACAGTCGAACTCGGTGGCCTGAAATTCGATGTCGATCTTTTGCACGGACAGAAAACCGGATTTTATCTCGATCAGGCGCCGAATTATTCCGCGGTCGCCCATTTCGCTCCCAAGCACCGGGTGCTCGATTGTTTTGCCAATCAAGGGGCGTTCGCGCTCGCGTGTGCTCAAGCAGGCGCGACGGACGTTGCCGCCGTTGAAGAGAATTCGGACAACGTCGCCGCCGGAAAACAGAACGCAGAACGAAATGGACTGAAAGTGCGCTGGATTGAACAAGACGCTTTTGCGTTTTTGCGCGGCGCTGAGAAAGCAGAAGCCGAATACGACCTGATCATTCTCGATCCGCCATCGTTTACGAAAACGAAAAGCGGACTGAGCGACGCGCTCCGCGGTTATCGCGAGCTGCACGTGCGCGCGTTTAAGTTGCTCTCGAAGAATGGTCTGCTCGCGACGTTCTCCTGCTCGCATCACGTGAGCGAAGCTGCGTTTGCCCAAACTATCGCCGACGCACTGGTGGACGCGCGCCGCTCCGCGAGAAGATTACGCCGATTCGAACAAGCGCTCGATCATCCGGTGCTGCCGACAATTCCGGAAACCGAATATTTCAAAGGTGTTCTGTTGGAAATGATGCCGGGCCGCTAATGCGAAGCGGCAAATTCCAGGCGTCGACCCAAAAAAAATTTCGCATTTCCATGACGGAAATCTCTGGAATTTTCCAACGCTCTCACTAATGTGCCGTCGACGGCGAGGATGCGCGAGGTGAGCAAAGTTTGAAGAAGTTTGACATGCCGGAAAAAATTCGACCGATCGAACAAATGTTGGAGTTAAGCGAAGAGGAGCCGTTGTCGCCGGAACATCTCGATTCCCAAGTCCAAAAAGCGCAGGACCAACTGCTCCAGCTCAAACGTCAACAGGATCAGATAGAGAAACAAAAGCGGGAGCTCGAGGAGCTGAGCCGGAAACAGGAGGAATTGGAACGCGGCCGCGCCGAGATGACCGATAAGCTGACGCGCTCTCTGGTTGTTCTGGAGCGCGAAGCCTACGATGCCCAAAAACGACTCGAACAACTGCGCGCAATGCGGGAAAGCTTCGGCCAGCATCTGGAATTGATCGAGGCGATCGATCCGAAAAGCTGGAACCCGGGGGATTTACACAAGGAATTGAGCCGGGCGCTGAGCACGGTGGAAGGCGCACGCGTCGAATTCGGCCAGCAACGGAGCCGTTTGCAAGCGACCGAGGATACCGACGGCGGCGACGCCCTCCCCGAAGTTGAACCTGTTTTCTCCGGCGGGGGCCGTTCGATTTTGCACTGGATGAAAATTGGGTTCGCGTTCAGTTTGCCGCTGATCGTTTTCGGATTCATCGCGCTCTTTCTCTTCTTCTGGATGGCATCAACGGGTCGGTGACGCTGCATGCTTCGTCGCTCGCCTAGATCGGCCACCACGCTGGATCAAACGAAACAGGAATTGGCGCGCCAGGAATCGGAGGTGCGCGACCAGATGCAAAAACTCGAGCGTATGATCGCGGACGCGCCGCGCGTGGCCGAGGAAATCGAAAAGCGTCAGCGCGAAGAATTGTTGATGCGCGCAAGTGAGGGCGGCAGTCGGTTGGACGTTTCGCTGGCGTTGCACGACGAACGTCACGGCGATCCAACGCCGGGCAAGCGCCGCGGCTCGCTTCGGAAAGAGCGCCGCGAAGGACGGATTCTTTTTCTGGTCCTGATTATTACGCTTCTGATCGCGGCGATTTGGTTGCTTAACCATCTGCATTTTTAATTTATGGCGGAAAGCACCGACTTGGACGTCGCGTATGTCTCGAAACTTGCACGACTCAATTTGACCGACGACGAAACGCGACTTTTCCAAAAACAACTGGCCGATGTTTTGAAATATGCCGAAAAGCTGCGCGAGGTCGATGTCAGTCACGTTGAAGCAGCGGCGCACGCGATTCCAATCTTCAACGTCTTTCAGGAAGACGAGCCGCGCGATTGGTTTACGGCGGAAGAAGCGCTGAGCAACGCCCCCCACAAAGCCAACCAGCTCTTCATCGTTACCAAAGTTGTCGAATGAGCCGGTCCGATCTGCCGGCGTTGACGATCGCCGATCTCCAATCGCTTCTTCGCCGAAGGGAAATTTCGCCGCGAGAAGTCATTGATTCCCTCCGCGCACGGATCGAAAGCATCGAGCCGAAGATCGACGCTTATCTCTCGATCGATTTCGACGCCGCAGTCAAGGAAGCCGATAAAGCAGATGTCGATCTTCCACTGGGCGGCGTGCCGATCGCGATCAAAGACATCATCAACGTGAAGGGGCAGCCCTGCACCTGTGCTTCAAAAATTCTCGCGAATTATCAATCGCCCTATGACGCGACCGTTATTCAGAAATTGCGGGCGGCGGGCGCGATCCCGTTCGGCAAGACAAACATGGACGAATTCGCGATGGGTTCGTCCACGGAAAACTCGAGCGTTAAAGTGACGCGCAATCCGTGGGATTTATCGCGCGTGCCGGGTGGCTCCAGCGGCGGCTCAGCCGCGGCGGTGGCAGCGGACGCTGCTTTTGGCGGACTCGGCACCGATACCGGTGGATCGATTCGACAACCTGCGTCGTTGTCCGGCGTCGTTGGCATAAAGCCAAGCTACGGACGGGTTTCGAGATTTGGTGTGACCGCGTTTGCATCGTCGCTCGACCAAGTCGGGCCGCTCACCAAAACAGTGCGCGATTCGGCGCTGATCATGAACGCGATGGCCGGCCACGATCCGCAAGATTCGACGTCGCTCAACGAGCCGGTGCCCGATTACACAAAAAATCTCGGCCGCGATTTGAAGGGAATGCGTTTGGGATTGCCGAATGAATACATGATCGAAGGGATCGATCCGCAGGTGAAGTCGGCGGTCGACGCGGCGATCAAACAATTGCAATCGCTCGGTGCGGAGATCGTCGACGTTAGCCTGCCGCATACTGACTACGGCATCGCGGTCTATTATTTCATCGCCACCGCGGAAGCGTCCGCGAACCTCGCCCGGTTCGACGGCGTCCGTTACGGGTATCGCGCTAAAGATCCAAAGGACCTGCTCGATCATTACGGCCGGACGCGCGAGGAAGGTTTCGGCGCGGAAGTAAAACGACGGATCATTCTTGGCACTTACGTTCTGAGTTCCGGTTACTACGACGCTTACTACGTCCGCGCGCAAAAAGTCCGTGAGCTGATCCGCCAGGATTTCGTTAAAGCATTCGAAAAAGTGGACGCAATCGTCTCGCCGGCTTCGCCGGTGCCGGCGTTCAAGCTTGGCGAACGCACAGCCGATCCGCTCGCGATGTACCTGGCCGACATTTTCACTAACACCGGCAACCTCGCCGGTATTTGCGGAATCAGCGTGCCGTGCGGCTTTGCAAAAGTGAACGGGAACCAGTTACCGATCGGTCTGCAAATCTTAGGCAAAGCACTCGACGAAGCGCGCATTTTCCAAATCGCGCACGCCTACGAACAAAGCACCGACTGGCACAAGGCGCGGTCTCCGATCGCGAAACTCCAATAACCAAATCCCAAACCCCAAAAAGGGAGAGAGCCGACGACCGGGATTGACCGGTGACCTACGGTTTATTCGCGTTAACGAAAGGCCGGGTCGTCGATTTGGCTTGGATTGATTAGCTCCAGCCGCTTTGCCTCGAACTCCCCTTGCTCCGGCGCAACTTGGGTTAACTTGCCGTTACCTTTCCAAACTCCGGGCACAATTTCGACTTTGAGATACATGGCGCTGCCAGGCTTCAATGTCGCCTCGGTACCTGATTTCTGGTTTTCGATTTCAAAAACATGATGTCCGGGCAAGATTGCGCCGATAAACACACGGCCGTTATCAATATCAACAAGCGATTTGCCATCGAGTTGAACCGTTGGGGATAACATGCCGCCCATGTAGTTCCGGGGACGATAAATCACCACGGTCACCTTGCCCGCGTGCTTCGTTGAAGAAAGTTTTGCGGCGGTGGCGGCGTTAGGTGATGTCGAGCCGGTGGTTTGGCACGCGGCTAAAAAAGCGCCTGTCGTCACCGCAAAGAAGAGCAAGCGAACATTCATGAAGCAATTGATTACACATTCCAGCGCGTTCGCATCCGCAATTTAAATTGAAACAGCCGACGACCGGGATTGAACCGGTGACCTACGGTTTACGAAACCGTTGCTCTACCAGCTGAGCTACGTCGGCGCGAAGCCGATGAAATTACATTAGTAGGCGCTTGGCACAAGCGCCTCTACAAAACGGCGACAGAGCGCCGTGGCTACGGTGGCAACACGAATGTCTCTCCGATTTCGCGCAGGGCGATGCGCTCGGGCGTTTGTTGCAACGCGGCTTCGAATCTTTCGATCGGTTCGCGGAATGGTTCGAAGCTGAGCCGGAAAGTTTGGTGATGCATCGGCATGATGAATTGCGCGCCGGCGTCATTCGCCATTTCGATCGCTTGCTCAGGAGTGCTGTGCGCCCGGATCCACGGGTTGTAGCAACCGATGGACATGATCGCGAGATCGATGGGACCGCGCGTCCGTAATTTGGCGAAGTCATCGGTGAAGGCGGTGTCGCCGGCAAAAAGAATCCGCCGATTGTTGCGCTCGATGAGATAGCCATTGTATCCGCGATAATCGTCGTGCTGGATTCGCGCGCCCCAATGGTTCACCGGGAAGGCCATGATATCGATCGTCCCAGCCGGAGTTGTGATTGATTTGCGCTCGCCCCAGCGCAGCTCGGTAATGTCTCGCAGCCTCGTCCAGCGCAGCAAATCGCGTGTACGCGACGCGGTGATGATTTTTGTTGAAGCGTTAACGTTCGCCTTCGTTCTACTACGGCGCGACAGGCGATGAAGCGTGCGCAGATCGAAGTGGTCGAAGTGCGCGTGGGTAAGAAGAACGATGTCGATCTTTGGCAGTTCGTCGACGGTCAGCGCGGGCGCGGTCAATCGCTTCGGTCCGATGGTGAACAGAAACGGAATCCGAATTCCGATTCGCGGAAAGAGGACGGGATCGGTCAGGATATTGATGCCGAAGAAATTGACGAGCACCGTGGCGTGCCCAAGCCAGGCCGCGGACACGCGGACGTCGCTCCATGTTGCCGGATTCGGTTTGGAGAACGCCGGAGCGATCGGACGCCAGCTTTCACGTATTGCCTGGCGCCATAAATAGCCGGCCCAACGAAGCACGCGCGCGCTTCGGTAACTCGGCTGGACAGACTTCTCTTCCATAATGAGAGTTTTCGCCCACTAAACACACGAAAAGACGCTAAAATTAAGAGAACAATTGCTGTTAACCCAAACCCTTTCGTGTATTTGGCGTGTTTCGTGGGTTAAAAGTTTGGTTCTCTTGGTTATCTTCTGTCCGGATTTTTCTTGGATTCAACAGGCTCGCCGCAGCGAGTCCATCCCGTGGCGAATGGGGTTCGCCTGTTGGCCGCACAGCGTGGAAAGGAATGTTCCTGCTACAAATGAATCGGTTTGACGAAATTCCTCGTTCAAAGCGCGCTGCGATTCGAATCGCCAATCTACGAAAGGCGAAAAGCTCATGTAAGACGAGACACTGCAGATTCCGGCCGAATAACGCTTAATCGCACAGTGGTTGAACGAAGCGTGACGTCTCATGTCCAATTGCGATTAACCGCGTGCGCGTAGAAAAAAATATTGGGATTGTCGGAGGCGGGATCGGCGGAATCGCAGCGGCGGTCGCTCTTCATCAAGCGGGCGTCGACGTTGTAGTCTATGAGAGAACTCCCGAGCTGCGCGAAGTCGGCGCAGGAATGATGCTGTGGCCGAACGCTACCCGGGTGTTACGCGAGATGGGTTTGCTCGACGACGTGCTGGCGCGCAGTGGTCCGAACACTCATTTTCTCGTGAGAGCGAGATCGGGCCGGATCCTGATGAATATCGCGCTCGGAAAGTTCGACGTTCCCGCAATCTGCATGCGGAGAAGCGATCTCCTCAGCGCGTTGCTGGCCGCGCTCCCTGCGAAATGTATCCAGTTGGGGTCCGAGTTAGACGATCTGGAGCAATCCGAAGGCAAAGTCCGACTCTATTTTAAAGGCGGCCTAGTCAAGGAACACGACGCCGTTATCGGCGCCGACGGAATTCGGTCCCGAGTGCGATCGAGATTGTTCGGCGCCCCCGATCCGATCTATCGCGGTTACACGGTCTGGCGCGGTTTGGCGCAATACGATGGCAATGCGATTCCAACGGGTTGCAACAGCGAGACATGGGGCAGTGGAAAGCGATTCGGAATTCTCAACACCGGTCACCGCAGGTTCGCGTGGTATGCAACATCGAACGTGCCACCGCATCATCTGGACGCCGCCTGCGGAAGGAAACGCGAACTCCAGCAGATGTTTCGCGGATGGCACGACCCGATTGCGGATTTCATCGATGCGAGTGATGAAGCTGGAATCTTGAAGAACGGCGCGTGCGACTTCGCGCCGTTGCCGGCCTGGGGCGATGGAATGGTGACCTTACTCGGAGATGCAGCCCATCCCTGTACACCAAATCTTGGCCAAGGTGGATGCATGGCGCTGGAAGACGCTCTGGTTTTGGCCAAGTGCGTGAAGAGAGAGCCTTGTCTGAGAGCTGCGCTCCGTCATTACGAGTTGCTGCGATATCAGCGGACCCGGAGGATTCAACAACGGTCACGTTTAATGGGCCGCATCGGACAATGGCAAAGCCCGTTGTTCGTCTCCGGACGTCGCTTTGTCACGAGCTTGATTCCGCCCAGACTGATCGAACACAACTTGCGGCGCGTATATGCTTACGAGACCTAGTTGGTCATGCGCATTGTTGTCAGGCTGGGCGCTCTTCTGATTTTTATCGCTTCCGCCGGCCGGTTGCTGGCCGTCGATTCCGATCTCAAATCGGAGGAAATTTATTCGGCCTGGTTGCAAATGTACGACCTGAAATTCGAAGAGGCCCATCGCGTATTGGAGCGATGGCAAGAGACTCATCCGGACGATTCGCTTGGGCCGGCCTCGGACGCAGCCGCCTATTTGTTTTCCGAGCTGAGTCGCCTGGGTTCGCTCGAAGCCGAGCTGTTTGTCGATGACAACCGCTTCAAGAATCGAAGGATACTTGAGCCGGATGCGCGAGCGAAAGCCCTTTTCGGCGAACGAATCGATCAAGCGGATCGCCTGGCCGAATCAACGTTGGCGAAATCGAACGCGGACCCTCGCGCGCTATTCGTTAAGATACTGACCCACGGACTCCGCGCGGATTATGTTGCGCTGATTGATGGACGCGGTGTGAAAGCGCTCAGCTACACAAAATCGGGTCGAGTTTATGTCGACAGACTTTTGGCCGCCGACCCGCAGGCATTTGACGCCTACCTCGGACCAGGGGTTGAGAATTATTTGCTTAGCTTAAAACCGATCGCACTCCGGCTGCTTCTTCGATTGACTGGTTCCCAAGTCGATCGCGAAACGGGGCTCGAAAAACTACGGAAGACTGCTTCCCAGGGATATTATCTAGAGCCGTTCGCCAAGCTTCTGCTGGCGGTGGCGGCGCTGCGCGATAACGATCGAGAGCAAGCCCGCTCAATTCTAATGGGGCTACGGGATCGTTTCCCGGACAACGAACTATATTCACGTGAGCTGGGCCGACTTTCCGGGGGAGCTCGATAAATTGGTCCCCGCCAATTCTGAGAATGAACCATCAGACATGAGCAGATCTCCAGAATTCCACGTTGAAATCGATCACATTCGCAAACATTACGACCGATTATCTTTTCTCTATCGGCTCTTTTGGGGAGAACATCTTCATCACGGATATTGGGACGCTGATCTCTCGTCCAGCCAAGCCCAGGTTCGATTGATGGAACGCCTGGCCGGCCGGGCCGGCGTCCCGCATGGCGCGTGTGTGCTGGATATTGGCTGCGGTCTCGGGGGCTCAGCTTTCTGGCTCGCCGATCAATTCGATTGCAAGGTGACTGGTATGACGATCAGTCCAGTTCAGGCCCGGATGGCGAACAAAAAAGCGAAGGCTCGGGGTCTGAGCAATCGCGTTCGATTTGAAGTACAGGACGCAAATCAATGGCAGCCGGACCCCGAGAGCATGGACATGGTTTGGATCATGGAAAGCAGCGAACATTTTCAGGACAAGAAAGGATTTTTTGCGCGCTGCGCGTCGGTGTTGAAACCGGGCGGCGTTCTTGCTGTCTGTGCCTGGCTACGACGGGATGGTCCGCCGATGTCGGACACCGAACAGAAACTGGTGGCGACAATCGGAAAAGCGATGCTGAGTGCGAGTTTGGATGGCCTGAGCGATTACAAAAGATGGATGCAAGAAGCCGGTCTCCGCGTTGAAGTGGCGGAAGACATCACCCGGTACGTTGAGCGCACCTGGGATCAATGCACTCGCATGGTTGAACGTTCGCCCATAAAGCATCTGTTACGTTTCACCAGCGCTTCCACGCGCCGTTTCGTTCAATCCTTCCCATTAATGAAACAAGCGTACGCTGAAGGAGCTATGGCTTTTGGCTTGTTCGTCGCGAAAAAGCGTTTCGCCCACTAAACATGCGAAAAGACGCTAAAATTCAGAGAACAACTGGAAGGCTATGTTCCTGATAAAGTGAATCGGCTGGAAACAATTCTGCGGGTTAAACGCGCGGAGACTAAGCGTTTGCGACCGCGGGCTGCGGAATTAGAGCGACAAGTACGGGCGCGAAAGGACTTCCGCGACTTCCGAGCTGCATTGCAGCAAAGCGACGACAAGTTTGGCCTGATTGCCGAAATCAAAAAGGCGTCGCCATCGGCCGGCGTGATCGCGGAAGCGTTCGACCCAATTGAGATCGCGAAAAATTATGAGCGCAGCGGCGCGAACGCGATTTCCGTTTTAACCGACACCAAATTTTTTCAAGGAAAGCTGCAAGACCTGGCCGACGTGCGGCGCGCTGTTTCGGTTCCGCTCCTGCGAAAAGATTTTATCGTGGATGAAATTCAAATCGCGGAATCGGCGGCAAACGGCGCGGACGCGATTCTACTAATTGTCGCAGCACTGGAGCAAAAGCAGCTCGTTCATCTTCTCCGCACGGCGACGAGCTATCAACTGGACGCGCTGGTGGAGGTGCACACGCGCGAGGAATTGAATCGCGCGCTGGATGCCGGGGCAAAGATCGTTGGAATAAACAATCGCAATCTGGCGACGTTCGATGTCGATCTTGCCGTCACTGAAGAATTATGTCGGGAAGTGCCGGACGAGATCGTGCTCGTCAGCGAAAGCGGAATTAAAACCACGCAAGACGTCGGGCGGATGAAAGCTTGTGGTGTGGACGCGGTCCTTGTCGGCGAAGCGCTAATGCGCGGCGAAATCTCGATCGAACAGTTGCGCGCGGTTATTTGACCGGCTTGGTGGCAAACGCGCGGCGAATAGATCGCCAAAATCCGCGAGGTCCGGCCGCCGAGCCGGCACGCGCGATCAGGACCGGACAGTTGGCGTGATTGAGGATGCTGCGAGTGAGATCGCCCATGATGTAATGCCGCAACATCCCGCGCGCCTGCGACGATCCGGTCACGATCAGGTCGTAATTGCTCGCGCGCGCTTCAGCGAAAACCTGATCGACCACAATTCCGTGCCGGACGTGCGCCTCCGTCGGGACGCCGAGCTTTTCGAGATCCTGTTTTTGGGTGCGGAGATTGATTCCAAGTTCCGAATTCGATTCGAGCAAACGGGTGATGTCCTCTTCGAGCCGCACGAGATCGGCATAGATGGCGGGCGGCTCGGCCATAACATGGAGCAAGGTCACCGACGCGCCGACACCGGACGCTAATTTTCCGGTCAATTGAATGGCTTCGTCGATGAATTCCTTTCCGCCGGTGCAAACAAGAAAGCGTTTCAATTGCGCCCATTCACCCATAGCCACCAGGACTGGCGGCGAAATCGATTTGATCACTTCATAAGTTTTTTCCGAGCGCCAGTGGGGTCCGGTTGAGCCGGTCTTCCGCGCGCCGATTATGACGAGATCGTACTTTGCCTTGGCCGTTTCATTGGCGATCTGGCGAACTGGTTCACCTGCTCTGAGCGCAATTTGTGGCGAAACATTTTTTTGACGTAACCATTCGGCTTGTTTCTCAAGTGCTTCACGAAGCGATGCTTCGTCACTAGATTTTTCGGCGATGCCAAGAAGCGTCGTTTCGGCTTGGAGCGGTCCCGCCAGTAATGCACCCAATCGCGTCGCGTTATCGGCGGCCGGCATTCCATCGCTGCAGATCAAAATTTTCATGGCGAAATTACAATTTGTGACCGGTCATGAGTGTGTAAATAACGATGGCGGCACCGATCAGCGGCAATGGCACGAAGGCGAGCCGGATTTTCGGGCCGGTGAAATATTGCGTAGAAATTGCGCCGATTTGCGCGCCGATGGCGGCCCCGGTGTGCATAACGAGCGCAATCAGGATATCGACGTTGCCTTTGATCGCATGGCTGAAGGTTCCATAGCTGGCTGAGATAATGATCTCGAATAAATCGGTGCCGACCGCGAGATGAGTCGGAATTCCCAGCACGTAAACCATGGATGGCATCCGGATGTAGCCGGCCCCACCTCCCAAGAAACCGCTGAAGAGTCCGCCGACGAAAGCGACCAGCAAAATTATCCACAGCGAAATGGTCACACCTGAGACAGGGAGAGTGATCATGGGCGAGATCTTCAAACGTTGAATGCCACGCGTGACATGTTTGAATGCCGAGGGATCGTGTTTGGCCTTTGTGTCTTTGACGGTTCCGCTGGACAATCGCGTTTGGGATAAAGTTTTGCGGCTCTCCCAAATCATGAATGTCGAAATACTCACGTAAACGACGATCGAGACGACGCTGACGACCAGATTGACGTTGCCGGCGCGCTTCAGCATCTGAATCAATTGCGCGCCGACTTCCGCGCCGCCAATCGTGCCGACGGCCATGATCAGTCCCAGCTTCAGATCGACATTGCCAAACGCCCGATGCTGTCGCACGGCCACCACCGATTTGCCGACAATGTGGGCGAGATCGGTGCCGATCGCGAAGTTCCAATCCAATCCGACTGCGCGCAGAGCCGGCCCGGCAATGAAACTGCCGCCTACCCCAAAGAACCCACCGAGAATACCGATTACGAATCCGACGATGACCAGATAGATCGGGCTGATGTGCGCACCGGAGATGGGAAAAAACATAGTTTATTCCGCGCGTCTGCGAATCAGCCGCAACAAAAACGTGGTCACATTTTGGAGAACGACGGCTTGGCCGATCATCAGCAGTATCGCCACGCTGCCATAGGTATATCGATGACGGGTTTCCAGCTGATGGAGCCAATCACCCAAAAAATGGAGAACGAGAAAAAAATAGGCGACTATGAGAACGGCATAAATGGCCAGCTCAATCAGGAATGCGCGCAACGTCTTGGCCGTTTCCTTTTTCATGCGTTCCAAATTCTTCGCCTCGCGACACGCTCAAGGTCGTGTGGAATCATGGGAAAAAGCAAATTTTGTTGTAGCTGCCGCCGTCTCTGACGGCAGAATAGATGTGTGGCCATTCCAATCGCGCTGACCGTCGCCGGCTCGGACAGCAGCGCCGGCGCCGGAATCCAGGCCGATCTGAAGACATTCAGCGCGCTCGATGTTTACGGAGTCTGTGCCGTCACCTGCGTCGTCGCTGAAATTCCCGGTAAAGTTTCACGACTCGAACCGATCAGCGTCGACATGGTTCGCGAACAAATCGATGTGGTCGCGAAACATTTTCCGATCGTTGCGATCAAGACGGGATTGCTTTGCTCCGCCGGGATCATTAGCGCGGTCGCGGAATCGATTGTCGATCTTAAGCGACAGATTCCACTGGTAGTCGATCCCGTCATGACCGCGACCGGCGGCGATCCTCTTCTCGAACCCGACGCGATCGAAAGCTACCAACGCGAATTATTTCCGATTGCTTCCCTGATCACGCCAAATCTGGACGAAGCGGCGCAATTGCTTGGCGACAAAATCCGAGATCGCGAATCGATGAAACGAGCCGGCAAAGAATTAGAGCGAAAATTTAAAACGCCGATCCTGCTCAAAGGCGGACATCTCCGCGGTGATGAGGCGGTCGACGTGTTATTTGCCGATGGGCAAGTCGCTGAATTTACTGCGCCATTTGTGCGTGATGTTGCGACGCATGGCACCGGCTGCACTTATTCCGCGGCCATCACCGCCGGTCTAGCTGCCGGAATGCCTCTTTCGGACTCAATCGCGCGTGCCAAGAAATTCGTGACCAGATGCATCGCCAATCGTCTCCGTTGGAAATCAAACACGGGAGAAGACATCGATGCTTTGAATCACCAGGTGTAGCCACGGCGCTATGCGCCGTTCTGGACTGACGTGCCACAGGCACGTGGCTATAACGATGCATCGCCGAGATTTGCAAAACAGTGACAGGTACGTCGCCCCAGAGGGCGACGGCTACAGCCTTTTCTTTTTCTTGTCGCTCCTCGCTGGACGTTTCGCTTTTTTCCAGCGCTTCAATTCCATCGCTTCTTCGGCCGCCGCCGTCTCCGCTTGCTTTTTGCTTCGACCACGACCTTTCCCGAGAACGATTCCTTCCCAGACCGCTTGCACCACAAATCGTTTATCGTGCTCAGGTCCGGTTTGGGAAAGGACTTCATAAACGGGGCTCCGCGGCGAGATGCTTTGCAACAATTCCTGCAAATAGCCTTTGGGATTGATATCGACTGGTTCCTCTGCGAGCTGGGCCAGATCTTGTTGCGCCTGGGCCAAAATAAATTTCCTCGTTTTCTCCAGACCGCCGTCGAGATAAATCGCGCCAATCAACGCTTCGAACCCGTCCGCGAGCGTCGACACCCGGGCGCGTCCGCCGCTTGCTTCCTCGCCCCGTCCCATTAAGAGGAATTGCCCGAGGTCGAGCGTCGCTGCGTGCGCTTTCAATGCATCTCGCGAGACCAATCGCGAACGCAACTTCGTCAACTGCCCTTCCGGCTGATCGCCGAAATGTCCGAAAAGATATTCGGTGATGACAAGCTGCAGGATCGCGTCGCCCAAAAATTCTAGGCGCTGATTGTCGAAATGTCGCTGCTGGGTCTCATGCCCCAGGCTTGGATGCGTCAGCGCTTCGGCCAGTAAAAGCGGATTGCGAAACTTGTAATGGATTCGTTCCTCTAACGGATGCACGTCAACGCTTTTGATAAATTTCGAGCGAGGTGACAACGTCGAGAGCGCGCTGCAAAACCGAATCGCGCGCCGGCTGCTTCTCCCGGCCGCGATTGCGGCGCTGCGCATCCGGGATGTCGAACTCGGGATTGGTCCCCGCGATCAAAGCCGCTTCGTTTAGGTGCGGCCGTTCCGTTTCGTAAACAAACGGCGTCATTCCCTTCTCGCTGCTCACACGAAAGATTTGCCGCTTGTCTGTGACCGACATTTCCACTGGCAAATCCGGTTTCAATCCGCCAGGGAACAACGGTTGTCCGTCGCCCAGGATCGCTTCGGCGGATGCGACGCGCAAAATTTTTCCACTCGGCAAAGGCAAATCGGAATATTCCACCGCGCGGCCGGCGCTGAGTTGGCCGACAAGTAAAGCTTTGTCGTAAAGCCTGAAGTCGGCGGCAACCGCCTCCGCGCCACCGGCCGTGTCGCTGTCAATCAGGGCCACGATCAAACCTTGAAATGTCGGATCGCGATCTGAACTAAACGATCGATCCTGACGGGCCGCCGGTTTGCGCACGGTGAAAAGCGTTTTGCCTTTTGGACAAAAACGCTTGGCAAATTCCGCCGCGGTCGCGAAATCACCGGCGTTGCTTGCCCGAAGATCGACAATCACCGCGTCGACTTTCTTCGCGACGAAGTTTTGCAGATTTTTGTCCATCTCTTTGAGGTTGCCGCCGTTCAGGGAACCGATCCGAAGGTATCCGATGTGGCCGTCGAAAACTTCGCTGTAAAACGAAGCGTCTGCTTCCGGTGTTGCACTTTCGCCCCGCGCCTGCGGGGGCAAAAGCATTAATCCGCCCGGCATCCGTACCAGCAGTCCCGCGAGCGTGGCTCGATTCAATTCTGTGTCGGTCAGCGCGTCCGGATTTGTGAAATTGCTTTTCAGAAGCGCGATCGCGGCCTGAAGATCGCCGTCGCCTAACGAATCGATGATTTGCTCCGGGCCGGGCGTTGGCGACGCGGACGGCGCAGGAGATTTGGCGGCCGATACAGGACTTTTCGCTGTCGGCGCAGAGGAAGGCGCCGGCGTTTGACCGAATGCGTTTGCTGCGATTAAAAGCGAAATGGCCGTTGCGGCCGCCCGGTTCAACATTGCATTTATTGTTAGCTGCTCGTCGGGCCGAGAGCAATATCGCGCCGATAATGACAGCCCTCGAACTGAAGGCGCGATGCGGCGGCATAAGCGCGGTCGCGGGCGGTAGCGATGGTTGATCCCAGCGCCGTCACCGCCAGAACTCGCCCGCCGGCGGTCACAACCCGGTTGTCTGAGATTTTTGTTCCCGCGTGAAAAACCTGAACGCCTTCGAGTTTCGCGACTTCATCCAAACCGGAGATCGCTTTGCCGGTTTCGTATTTCCCCGGATAGCCGGCCGAGGCGAGGACGACTGTTACCGACGCGCGTTTGTCCCACTCGATCGAGTAATTGTCAATCTTGCCATCGATCGTCGCTTCCAACAGCGGCGACAAATCGGATTTCATCCGCGGCAAAAGCGCCTGCGTCTCGGGATCGCCAAATCGGCAATTGAACTCGAGTACGCGGACGCCGTCGTTCGTAATCATCAACCCTGGATAGAGCAGACCGCGATAGACGATTCCTTCCTTCGACAAACCGCGCAGCACCGGTTGCATGATTTTCTTTTCAAATTGTGACTGCAACCCCGCGTCCCAATTATCGGCCGGACTGAAGGCGCCCATTCCGCCGGTGTTTGGGCCTTCGTCGCCATCGAACGCCCGTTTGTGATCGCGCGCCGATTCGAGCAGGCGATAATTTTTGCCGTCCACCAGTGCGTGAAGCGAGCATTCGGTGCCGCGGAGAAACTCTTCGATCACAATCCGGCGACCGGCGTCGCCGAACCGCGCTTCATTCATCATCGCTTCGATCGTTGACTTTGCGGTTGTGACATCGGGCGCAACAATGACCCCTTTGCCCAACGCGAGGCCGTCGGCTTTGATCACGACGGGAAATTTAAGCTCGTCGCAGCAGCCGAGCGCTTCCTTGCTGTCGGAAAACGTCCGCGCCTGCGCGGTCGGGACCTTTTGGGCACGCATTAATTCTTTGGCAAAAATCTTGGACGATTCCAGGCGGGCGGCAGATTTCGTCGGACCGAAAATTCGCAACTTCTCAGCGATGAAAAGATCGACAATCCCCATCGCCAACGGATCGTCCGGACCGACCACGGTTAGAGCGACATCATTCTGTTTTGCGAATCGAAGCAGTTGCGGCAAATCCGTTGCCGGAATCGGAACGTTCTCTGCAACCGCAGCAATGCCGGCATTGCCCGGTGCGCAAAAAATGCGATCGATTGACGACGATTGTTTCAGTTTCCAAACCAGCGCGTGTTCGCGGCCGCCGCCGCCAATCACCAGAATTTTCATCGACGAGGCAAAGAAAAGCGTGATCTCGACAAAGACAAGTAGCCCAGTGATAGCTGCCGATGTCTCATCGGCAGATGATCACGTATTCTGCCGCCAGAGACGGCGGCAGCTACAACCTTTAGAAAAACAAGCGGCGCGTTTTGGCGTTAGCGAGAAACGGCCGCGCGGGACGGTGATTCCGCGGGCGTAATCGCCAGCGCCAACTTTTCGGTATGACGGACGATTGTGATTTCGGATTGCACGCCGATCTGTTCGCCCATGAGCATTTTGTGCAGCTCATGGATGCTGCCGATCGGTTTGGTGTTGAACGCGACGATGACATCGCCTTCGCGCAGACCAGTCTGTTCGGCCGGGCTGTTTTTTTCCACCGAAACGACAAGCACGCCTGTCTCGAGCGGCAGATTATAAAAACGAACGATCCGTCGATGGATCGGCACGTTCTGGCCGGCGACGCCGATGTAGCTACGACGAATTTTCCCTTCTTTGATTAACCAGCCGGCCACAAATTTTGCCGTGTTACTCGCGATCGCGAAACAGATTCCCTGGGCCGGACGAATCATCGCCGTGTTTACGCCGATCACTTCGCCGGCTGAATTCACCAGCGGCCCGCCGGAGTTTCCCGGATTCAAAGCGGCATCGGTCTGAATGATATTGTCAATCAAGCGGCCGGACTGCGCGTGCATGGAACGGCCGAGCGCGCTGATCACACCCGCGGTCACGCTCGCTTGAAAACCAAGCGGATTTCCGATCGCGATCACGACTTGGCCCACCCGCAAGTGCTCCGAATTCGCCAAGCGCACATGGGCAAGGTGCGGCGCATCGATCCGAATCACAGCGAGATCGGCGTCTGGATCGTCGCCGACCAATTGCGCTGGATATTCGCGCCCGTCGGGCAAGCTGACGGCAATTTGATTCGCGGCGTGGACAACATGGCTGTTCGTCAAAATGAAACCGTCCGGAGCGATGACGAATCCGGAGCCGCTGCCCCCGACTTCGCGCGGTCCGCGCCGACTTTCGAGACGTTGTTTGATGTCAATGTTAACAACCGCTGGTCCGACGCGATTGGCCGCGCTCACAACCGTGCGCGAATACTCGTCAAGCAGCGCCGCGTCATCCAACCGCGGCGATACTTGCGATGGTTCAAACGCCCGGCCCGCTTCAGATTCATTTAATAAGGCGGCGACCGTAGACTCTCGGTCGCCGGCAACATTGGAGATTCTCATCACTAAAATCTCGGACGGGAGTTACGCCTGGTCAACTACATGTCGCCCTTGCCCATACATACCTATAGGAACGTTACTCTCTCCTTGCGCCTTGGAGGGACCCGCCCTAGACAGGGACATGCCTAAACCGTCCCCCGCCTCAGTGATGGATGCCCAATGCCCGTCCCGGCTCGTCCTCGACCGGATCGCGGACAAATGGACGGCGCTGATCATCCAGTTGCTGTCGAAAAAAACAATGCGTTACGCCGAACTCCAGCGCGAGATCGGCGGGATTTCGCAAAAGATGCTGACGCAAACCCTGCGTAGCCTCGAGCGCGATGGCCTGGTCGATCGCAAGGTTTATCCGGTCGTTCCGCCGAAAGTTGAATACACGCTTTCCAGACTAGGCCGGACGTTGATCGAACCGTTGCGCGCGCTTTGCCGCTGGTCGGAGAAACATCTGGCGGAATTGCAAGCCAATCGCGCGCGAGCGAAAGCGAAACGCGACTCGGCCGAAAACTGATCGATCACCGCGGCGCGCTCTATTACTCCGAGTTCAATTCGAAGTTGATCTTCACGTCGTAATGATCGCCTTTGCCGAGGCCGTCGGGCAATGGATCAACTCGACTGACGTGATTCGCGAGCGTTTTGACTGATTCGTCGAGATCGCTGTTTCCGGATGGCCGGACGACCTCGAAACTGGAGACACGGCCATCTTTTTCGATACGCAGTTTTACCAGCACCGAATTTTTCGCTCCCGCGGTCGCAACTGTCGTCGGTTGGACCCATTCACTGTAAAACCGATCGTGCAACATGCTGCCGTACCAGCCGAATTGCGATTCCGTTCCGCTGCCGCCTGCGCGACCGCCACCAGTACCCGGTGCAGTTCCTTTGCCGCTGCCGGTCTGCACGGCTGGAGATTTCGTCGATACCTTCTCGCCGGAATCGCTTTTCGCCGGAGTAGCTCTTGCGATTTCTTTTTTCTCGGTCTCGACATCAGCCTTTTCGTTCTCCGTTTTTTCCGGCGTCGGTTTCACAACAGGTGACTGCTTGGGAGAAGCCTTGGCCAAAGTTATTTTCTTTGGCGAAGGCTTGGGCGTGGGTTTGGGTGTCGGCTTCGGGGTTGCCTTCGCTTTCGCTGTTGGACTTGGCTTGGGACTTCGGGCCGGCGCTGCACTTGCAGCTGATTTAGGCGAGGGCTTCGGCGTGGGCAGCTGAATCTCGCTCGGCGCCGACGCCAAGTACGGCCGATCTTCATCAAGCTCGTGCTCCTTCAACGCCTCGCTTTTCGATTCCTTATGCGGCAATGCCGATTTAACTCGTGCCGATGCGTTCTTTCTTTCGATGATGCCATCACCGGCGCCGCCATTCATCCAGACCACACTTTGCGTACCGGCGTCTTTGCTTTCACGACTCCAACGAATCAATCCAACAATGAGCGCAACGTGCGCCAGCGCGATCAGTGTAACGTTGCTCCAAAAGCGCAGATTTTTCCGCATCGGCTATTTCGCCTCGGCCTTTGTCGCGATGCCGACCTTCATGATCTGCGCGCGCTGTAGCGCGTCCATCAACGTGACCAATTTTTGCACGGGCAAGTCGCGGTCCGGTCGAATGACAACGGCAACGTCAGGATTTGCGCGCTTGATCTCGGCCAACTGCGCACTCAGCGCGGTGGGATCGACAAGTTGATTGTTCAAACGAATCGTTTCGTTTCGATCGATCGAGATCGTCTGCACTTGCGACGACGTGACGGGCGGATTTTTTCCGACACTCGACGGAATGATCAGGCTCATACTGCTCTCGAGCAGGGGCGTCGTGATCATGAAAATGATGAGCAAGACGAAGGCGAGGTCGAGCAGCGGGGTGATGTTGATCTCGGAGAGCGAAGAGAGACTTTGCCGTTGCGAGTAACGCTTCATCTGCGAAAGGCCGATTCGCGCGCGACATGATCGACAAATTTGTGCTCGAACTCGGACGCCAGCTCAGCGGCAAAGTTGTCCATCTCCACGATCATCCCGCGGATGCGCGTGACCAGAAAATTGTAACCGAACATCGCCGGGATCGCGACGCAGAGCGCAGTCACGGTGGTGATCAGCGCCCCGGAAACGCCGGGCGCCATCGAAGCAAGATTGGGCGCTCCCGCTTCAGCGACACCGGTGAACGCGTCCATTACGCCCCAGACCGTGCCGAGCAATCCAAGAAACGGCGAACCACTCACCGCCGTTGCCAGCAAAATCATTTGCGACTCGAGCTCGAGCGCGGTTTCGCCGACAGCGCGCTCCATCGCTGCCGTGACCGCACCCATTTGCGCAGCTGAAATTTTGTCGGAGCTCCCGAGCCGCGCGCGAAATGTTTCGTCTACTTCGGCCGAGCCAAGCAAGTGAAATGTCATCTCCTGGCAACCCGCGCGATAAACGTTGAAAATCGGCGAGCCGGGGAATCGCGCGTTTTTTTCGAACAACCGCAATGGTTGTCGATCCTGCCGGAAGGCACCTAGGAAACGCGTGTTCTGTTTTCGGGCGAACTGGATCACGCGCAATTTGGTGACCATAACCGACCAGCTGAAGATCGAAACGATGGCGAGGAGAAGGAGAACGAGCTTGCCGGCAATGGTGGCGTGCTCAAATGCAAAGAGCAGACCGCCGGCAGCTAAGAATTGCGAAAACAAGAGCCAATCACCTGTCTAATTAATAAATGACGAATGACGAATGTCTAATGACGAAGGAATGACGAAATCCGAACCCCACGTTTTCGGCATTTCGCACTTCGACATTAATTCGGCATTCGTCATTCGTGCTTCGCCATTCTCTTCGGGAACGTCGGCCGCAATTTTGCGCCGACGACGAAAGCTAGCCCGATCCCGATCAAAAAGAACGAAAAGAACTGACCGCGAGTGAATCCGGCGATCAAGGCGGCGTCCGGTTCGCGGAAATTTTCAACGACAATCCGGAAGATTGCGTAACAAATGAAAAACAAACCGGTGAGAACGCCGTTCGGTTGCCGCATTCGCGTGCGCACCAACCAGAGGATCGTGAAGAGAACGATGCCCTCAAAGAAGGCTTCGTAAAGCTGTGAAGGATGCCGCGGGGTCAGGATCCCGCGGAGAACTTCCTTTACCTGCAGCTGATGACGAACCGCGGCAACGATCGCATCCGACGAAGTCAGCGATGGATCGATCTGTCGGCAGGCGATGATCGCGCGTTCGGCCTCACCAACGTTTTCAGTCAGCTCTTTCGGGAACTGCATCGCCCACGAAACATCAGTCGCGCGTCCGTAGAGCTCGCCATTGATGAAATTGGCGCAGCGGCCAAAAAACAAACCGATTGGCGCGGTCACGACCAGATTGTCGCCGAGATTCGTCCAGGAAATTTTGTGGCGCCAGGCATAATAAAACGTGAACGCGAGCAGGCCGAGCATTCCGCCGTGGCTCGACATTCCGCCCTCCCACACTCGCAAGATCGACATCGGCGCGCGCAACATCTCCGGTTTGTAGAACAAGGCGTAACCGAGTCGTCCACCGACGATCACGCCAAAGAGCGCGGCGCCGGTGATGAAATCGCTAACTCTTGCCACCGGCAAATCGGCATAGCCGCGTTTCGCCAGCAGACGAAACAGGGCATAACTGCACGCGAAGGCGAGCACATAAGCCAATCCGTACCAGCGCGGCCCGACGTTGTCCCATAATCGAAAAATCAGCGGATCAAGATCGTGAACGTAGTAAGCGACCATGCCTGCAATGCGACGCGCAATTACTTTCGCCGATTTGCGCCTGATTGCGCGAGTGTTTTCCGCAAAAAAGGCGCCGTACGGCTCGTGCGACTCTTTGAGATTTGTTCGGGAGTTCCAACCGCCACAACTTTACCGCCGTCCGCGCCCGCTTCCGGCCCAAGATCGACAATGTAGTCGGCTTCGGCGATTACGGTTAGATTGTGCTCGATCACGATCACGGTGTTGCCTTCATCGACCAATCGATGAAGCACTTTGAGGAGAAGATCGACATCCGCCATGTGCAACCCGATCGTCGGCTCCTCTAAGAGATACAGCGTCGAGCCGGGTTTGCGCATTTTGCGAATCCGCTCGTTCTCCGCGCGACCGACGCCCCGTTTCAATTGCGTGACCAGTTTCAAACGCTGCGCTTCGCCGCCGCTCAAAGTCGGGCTCGGCTGGCCGAGTTTGAGATAACCGAGCCCGGTTTCGTTGAGCAACGAAAGGGGTCGCGCAATTTTCGGATGCGCGTGAAAAAACTCCGCCGCTTCTTCGATCGTCATCTCCATCACATCGCCGATCGACTTTTCGTTGTAGAGCACTTCGAGAGTTTGCGGATTGTAGCGGCGCCCGCCGCAGTCTTCGCACAGCACCAACGCTTCCGGCAAGAAATTCATCTCCAGCTTGATCACACCCTGGCCTTTGCAGCTTTCGCAACGACCGCCTTCGGCGTTAAATGAAAACCGGCTGGCGGAGTAACCGCGCACGCGCGACACCGGCAACTGCGCGTAAAGATTCCGGATCTCGTCAAAAACTTTAATGTAAGTGCCCGGAGTCGAACGCGAAGTTTTCCCGATCGGCGATTGATCGACTTCGTAAACCGCTTCGATCTCTTCGGTGCCGCTGACCAGCTTAAACAAGTCGCCGTTGCCGCTGCGTTTCCGATTTTCCAGTTGCTCGATCACTGCCGGCAGGAGGACGTCGTGGAGCAAGGTCGATTTTCCGGACCCGGAAATTCCGGTGATGACCGAAAGTCGGCCGACCGGGAACCGAACATCGATATTTTTCAAATTGTTCACGCGCGCGCCGCGGATTTGGATCCAGCTCTCAACGGCCTGCAATGATCGGCGAGTTTTGCGTGTCGGATGAGAAAGCGGCGTCTTCAAACACCGACCAGTCTCGGAATCTTTCGAGCGTTCGATATCGCGCAACGTTCCGGCCGCGACGACTTGTCCACCGTGAACGCCTGCAAGCGGGCCGAGATCGACAATATGATCCGCGCGCCGCATCGTTTCGTCATCATGCTCGACGATGACGAGGGAATTTCCTTTGTCGCGCAGCGCGACGAGGGTGTCGAGCAATCGTAAATTGTCGCGCGGATGCAAACCGATTGTCGGTTCGTCCAAAACGTAAAGAACGCCGCGCAAATTCGAGCCAAGCTGCGCCGCCAATCGGATCCGTTGCGATTCGCCGCCGCTCAATGTTTTCGCAGAGCGCCCAAGCGCGAGATAGCCGAGGCCGACATTTTCCATGAAGCGCAACCGCTGCCCGATTTCCGGAATTAGATCGGCGGCGATCGTTTGCTCCGTCCCATGAAATTTCAGTTTGTCGATCCTGCGAGCGGCTTCACTCGCCGACAGGTTCGTGAACTGATCGATCGTCCGGCCTTGCACGCGAACGTGTCGCGCGACCGCGTTTAAGCGTGAACCGTGGCAGCTCGGACATTCATGGGCTTCGGTCGCATCAATCCTTTCTGACTCGCGCTCCGCCGCCAACTCGTTTTCCAAAACCGAATCGCTGTTCTCATCCGCGCCAGTCTGAAATTTCTGGTCCCAAATTTCGCCGAAGCCTCCGCATTCCTCGCACGCGCCGTGCGGCGAATTAAACGAGAATAATCGCGGATCCAATTCTTCAAATGCGCGGCCGCAGTTCGGACAACTCATCTCCGTGCTCATGACCGTGAGCCGGTTTTTCGAATCGAGAAGGTGCGCCGTGCCGCGTCCGATATCGAGCGCGCGTTGCGCCAGGTTCCGCGCTTTCGCGATCCGCTTGGCATCGATCACGCCCATGACAACCGCAATGGTATGTTCTTTGAAACGCTCCAGTCTGTTAAACTGCGCGATCGGGATGAGAGCGCCGTCGACGTACAAGGTATCGAAGCCCTGGCGTTCAGCCCAGCGCGCGACGTCGGTGTGAAATCCTTTCCGCGCCTTCACTATTGGCGCGAGCACTTTGAGCGCGCCCCGTTTCGCGGCGGTTTCGATCTGTTTCACAATCGCGGCCAGACTTTGCTTTTCCACCGGCAAATGGCAGTCCGGACAAAACTGGGTTCCGGTTTTGGCAAAGAGCAGTCGGAGAAAATGATAAACCTCGGTCACGGTCGCGACGGTGGATTTGCCGCCACCGCGGGTGACGCGTTGCTCGATCGCGACACTCGGCGGCAGACCGGTGACAAGATCGACATCCGGTTTCTCAAGCTGCTCCACAAATTGCCGCGCATAAGGCGACATACTGTCGAGAAACCTTCGCTGTCCTTCGGCGAACAAAATGTCGAACGCGAGCGTCGATTTTCCAGAACCGCTCAATCCGGTGATGACCACCATCTGGTCGCGTGGAATTTTGACGTCGATGTTCTTCAGGTTGTGCTCACGCGCGCCATGAATACCGATTGCGCCGTTTGTTCTCAGATTGGGGAGTGCACGTGCCTTGTCGAACGGCTGTTCTGCTGCACGCAATGAGATCAAATTGTCGTCTTCGTCATAAATACTCTGAGTGGTTCGCGGCGGGGCGCCGCGAACTGCGCGCGAGCTCCGAGCCGGAGTGGCATTTCGTGCGCTCCCCAGAACTGATTTGAGAAATCTTCCGGTGTGCGAATTTTCGATCTTCGCGATCTGCTCCGGCGTACCAGCGCCGACGACCTGTCCGCCGTCGTCTCCCGCTTCCGGTCCAAGATCGACAATCCAATCAGCGCATTTAATGACCTCGAGATTGTGCTCGATCACGATGATCGAATGACCGCGGCCAACGAGACGATGAAAAACCTGCAACAGCATCGCGACGTCGTCGAAATGCAACCCGGTTGTCGGTTCGTCGAAAATGAAAAGATTATTGCGCGATTCTTCTGTGGAGGCAGCCGTCCCGGCTGCACCATTGTTTTTCGCAGGCGAGACGCCTGCCACCACAGTTTTCTCGGCTAGATGCCTGACGAGTTTCAAACGCTGCGACTCACCCCCGGAAAGCGTGTTCAACGGCTGGCCGAGACGCAGATAACCGAGACCGACCTCGTCCAGAATATCAAGCGGTTCTGACAGGGTCTTTCGTTCACCGATCTGAGCGAAAAATTGAATCGCTTCGCTCACGGTCATTTCGAGCAAATCGTGGATCGATTTGTCGTGTAATTTAATTTTCAGCACGTGGGGCTGGAACCGTTTGCCTTCACATTCCGCGCAGCGCACGTAGAGATCGCTCAAGAATTGCATCTCGATCTTTTCGAACCCCGTGCCGGAGCAGCGTTCGCAGCGACCACTGCCGGAATTGAACGAGAACGCGCTCGCGGTCAGTCCCTGCGACATCGCTTCCGGCTGCGCCGCGAACAATTCGCGGACGCGATCGTAAAGTCCGAGATAAAGAATCGGCGTCGAGCGCGGCGTCCGCGCAAGCGCCGATTGATCGACCATCACGACTTCGCCAATCCGATGCGCGCCGGTGACCGATTTGCACGCGCCCGCTTCCCCTGGCACGCCGTAGCCTCGCGAAGGCGCGTGATCGGTCGCTTGGCCTTTAGCGATCAGCAGGTTCCGATAAAGCACGTCATGAATCAAAGTCGATTTGCCAGAACCGGAGACGCCGGTCACGCAGGTGAAAACCCCGAGTGGAAGATCGACGTCGATGCTCTTAAGGTTGTGCTCGCGCGCGCCGTTGATCTTGATCGACGATGTCGATCTTCGCCGCTTTTTCGGGGCCGGGATCGATTTGCGGCCGCCCAGGTAATCGGCGGTCAGTGAGTCTTTGCGAAACAAAAGCTGATCGAGCGCGCCGTTGAAAACCAATTCGCCGCCGCGCTCGCCGCGACCCGGACCGATGTCGAGCAAGTTATCGGCCGCGCGAATGATTTGTTCCTCGTGCTCGACTACGAGCAGCGTATTGCCTCGGTCGCGCAGATTGTACATCACGCGCACGAGCCGGCCGATGTCTCGCGGATGCAACCCGATGCTCGGCTCGTCCATGACGAAAAGCGTGTTAACGAGCGACGCGCCGAGACACGTCGTGAGATTGACGCGCTGCACTTCTCCGCCGCTTAAGGTGCGGGTGGAGCGATCAAGCGTGAGATAACCGACGCCGACTTCAGACAAATAACTCAGGCGCGCGCAGATTTCGTCGCGCAGCATCTGCCCGGTCGAATCGCCGGGTGCGATGTCGATCTTCGCCAGCAAATCGCGAGCATTGGAAATGGAGAGTGCGGCGAAATCAGGAAGAGTTAGCTGTAGCGGCGCTCGGTGAGCGCCGTTTGTCTGGTTTCGCCGGCTATAGACCGCCGCTACAGAAGAAACCTTGTAATTCAACGCTTCGGGCTGAAACCGTCCGCCATTGCAACGCGGACAAGTCGTGTAGGCGCGGTAGCGGCTGAGCAAGACGCGCATGTGCATTTTGTAAACTTGCGATTCGAGCCAGCGGAAAAATCCGCGGACCCCGTACCAACGATCGTCTTCATAATCGTCAGCCGTATATTCGCCGCTGCGCTTTTCGCCGTTGATGACGAAGTCCTGATCGGCCTTGGGCAGTTCCTCGAACGGCAGACTGATATCGATCACTTCGCGGGCGCAGGCACGAAGCAAATCTTTTTGCGATTCGCCGAACTCGTTCCCACGAAAAACGCGAACCACGCCTTGTTTAATCGACAATGAGCGATCCGGAATCGCTTTGTTTAGATCGATCGTAATTGTGCGTCCAAACCCGCGGCATTCCGGGCAGGCACCGAGCGGATTGTTGAAAGTGAAAAGCCCCGGCGTCGGCGGCCGGATATCGACATCGCAATGGGCACAGTGCCAGCCGGTGGAAAACGGATGCTCGGGTTTTTTCTCAACATCGACAACGTTGACCTTGCCTTTGCCGAAGCGGAGCGCGGTCTCGAGCGCTTCGACCAGGCGCGCGCGATTCTCTTGAATAATCGCGATCCGGTCCTGAATGACCTGGACCCGGGCGCCGAGTCGCTTGATCTTTTTGGGATCGTCATCCACGCGGACGACTTCGTTGTCGATCCAAACGCGGAGATAGCCCTGTTGTTGGAGGAACTCGAAAAACTTTCGTGGTTCGGTTTTGGCCGGAACTGCCACCCAAAATGTGATCATCACATTCTTGCCGACGCAGTCGCGCAGAACTTCATCCGCGATCGATTTCGCCGTTTCGGATCGAATTTCACGCCCGCAGCTCGGACAAAAGGCTTTGGCAATCCGCGGCCAAAGCAATTTCAAATAATCATTGATCTCGGTCATCGTGCCGACGGTCGAGCGCGACGATTTGACCGGATTGGCCTGCTCGATCGCAATTGCCGGCGGAATGCCGCGGATATCGTCCACGCGCGGCTTGTCCATGCGATCGAGGAATTGCCGCATGTAAGGACTGAAAGTTTCGACGTAACGGCGCTGGCCTTCGGCGTAAATGGTTTCGAAGGCGAGACTCGATTTGCCTGAGCCGCTCGGACCGGTCACGACGGTCAATTTCCCCAGCGGAAGATCGACATCTACGCCTTTAAGGTTGTTCTGGCGGGCTCCGCGGATCTCAATGCAGGTCGCCTCGGCAACCGCAGTGACGCATTTTTTTTCAGCAACCTTCGAACCCACTGGAGATTATCCGAGATGCGCGCGTAAATCGCAAATCTCGCTCCGCCCGGAATGACAGATTCGTTAATCTTTGAAACGTGCGGCGACTTCTTCGCGCTGCTTCATCAACTCGTTCGGCACGACACCGAGTGAATCGAAAAACCTTTTGTGCTCGGCGAGTTCCCTTTTCCACTCCTCGTGATCGATCTCGAGAAGCTCGTCGACACAATTGTGATCGATTTCGAGCTCGGCCAGATCGAGATCGTGCAACCCGGGCAGCCAGCCGATCGGCGATTTGAGTGCGCCGTCGCCACCTTCGCAGCGATCGATGATCCATTTGAGCACCCGCATGTTGTCGCCGAAACCGGGCCAGAGAAATTTGCCGCCTTCGCCTTTGCGGAACCAATTCACGTTAAAAATCAGCGGCGGATTCGTCAGGCGCTTCCCAATTGCAAGCCAGTGCCGGAAATAATCGCCGATGTTGTAACCGCAGAATGGCAGCATCGCCATCGGATCACGCCGGACCTGGCCGACCGCGCCGGTCGCGGCCGCGGTTGTTTCCGAAGCCATAGTCGCGCCGAGGTAAACGCCGTGTTCCCAGTCAAACGATTGAAAGACGAGCGGCATGGTGTTGCTGCGGCGTCCGCCGAAAATGATTGCGCTGATCGGAACGCCTTCGCCTTTTTCGAAATCGGGATCGAGAACGGGATTATTCCGCACCGGCGCAGTGAACCGGCTATTCGGATGCGCGGCTTTTTCTTTTGAATCGGGCGTCCAATCGTTCCCGCGCCAATCGATCGCGTGCTTTGGCGGCGGGCCGTCTTTGCCCTCCCACCAGGCGTCACCGTCGTCAGTCAGCGCGACGTTGGTGTAAAGCGAATCGTGCGCGATCGACTTCATCGCGTTCGGATTCGATTTGTAATTCGTTCCCGGAACGACGCCGAAGTAGCCGTTCTCGGGATTGACCGCGAACAAACGGTTTTCTCGGATTTGCATCCAGGCGATGTCGTCGCCAACAGTGGTGATCTTCCAACCGGCGAAATGTTTGGGCGGAATAAGCATCGCGAAATTTGTTTTGCCACACGCGCTCGGAAACGCCGCCGCGACGTAATGTTTTTTACCTTCGGGCGATTCGACCCCGAGGATCAACATGTGCTCGGCCATCCAGCCCTGTTTCCGCGCAAGATAGGAACCGATCCGGAGCGCGAAGCATTTCTTGCTCAGCAACACATTTCCGCCGTAACCGGAACCAACCGAGATAATCGTGTTGTCCTGGGGAAAATGGCAGATGAAGCGGCGCGCAGGATCGACATCTAATAATGAGTGGACCCCGCGATTCCATTCGGCCGCGGGATCATCGCCCAGACGCTTGACCACGATCTCGCCCATGCGCGTCATGATCCGCATACTGAGAACGACATAGATGGAATCGGTGATTTCGAAGCCGACTTTCGTTAGCGGCGAATCGGGCGGGCCCATGATATACGGCACGACGAACATCGTTCGACCCTGCATTGCGCCTTTGAGCAAGCCGTGAAGTTTTGAATAGGTCTCGGCCGGTTCGCTCCAGTGGTTGGTCGGGCCCGCTTCTTCTTTAGTCGGCGTACAGATGAAGGTGAATTGTTCGACTCGGGCGACGTCATTCGGATTGGATCGATGCAAATAGGAGCGCGGAACCTTTTTGTCGTTGAGCTTGATCAGGACGTTCTGCTTCGTCGCTTCCTGAAGCAGGTAATCGCGCTCGCGCTCGGAGCCATCGCACCAGAAGACATTCTCCGGCTTGGCGAGGAGCTCGACCTCGCGCACCCAGTCGAGCACGGCCTGGTTTACCGGGTTGTTGTCACCGATTCCAGCCGGCGGCGAAATGGCGGGTGCAATGTTTTTCATTAATAAGATGTCGATCCTAGTCTAATCGAGCGGAAGACAAATTTCTGCCGGTTCGCCCGGTTCTCCAAGAATTTTTTCGGCCGGCGCGAACGCTCGCTTGCGTGGGCAAAACGGCGGCTGTCTATTGAGGCATGTTCGGAGTCACTACCTCCGATGATTACCGGCCGGTGACGTGGATGGGCCGCTACCCGGTCGATGTCACCACAATTCTCGTCGGAACCCACGTGTTCACGCTGGTGGCCGGATGTTTTCTGATGGCGCTGGGCGGCGGCGCGTTTTTTAACTGGCTCGCGTTTGATAGTGCCGCCGTGCGCTACGGCTTCGCCTGGCACCAACTGTTCACCTACGGCTTCGTCCACCCGCCTTCGAGCGTTCTCTGGTTCGCGATCGAGATGTACATGCTCTTCATTTTTGGGCGCGAGGTGGAACGTTTCGTCGGACGCAAGGCTTTCATCACTCTTTATCTCGCGCTTCTTCTCGGACCGAGCGCGCTTCTCGCCGGTTGGGGATTTTATCAACCGACCAGCCTTGTGGGGTCGACTTATCTCCATTTGGGAGTTTTTGTAGCTTTCGCCGCAATCTACCCGCGGGTTGAGCTGATGTTTCGGATTCTGGCGAAATGGGCCGCGATTGTCTTCGTTGGCATATTCACGTTGGAATCGCTTGCTTATCATCGTTGGCCAGAGCTGGCGATAGTTTGGCTTTCAGCCGCGATCGCGTTTCTCTTTGTCGAGTTGCGGGGCGCCGGGCCGGAGCTGGCTTGGTTAAATAATTTGAAAGCGCGGTTGCGGCCAAAACCGAAGTTGCACATCGTGCAAAAAGCTCCACCCCGACGGGCGGTCGAGCCGGACGATGTTTATGCGTCGGTCGATCCGATTCTGGACAAGATCTCCAAATCGGGAATTGGCAGTCTGACTGAAAGCGAAAAGAAAATTCTCGACCGCGCGCGAAACCGGCTTTTGAAAAAATCAGATTGAGGGCGCGCTTAAAAGCGTTCCGATAAATTCATCCACGCTCTCAGCATGAAACAATAAAGTCCGAAGTGGCCGATCTTTGGTGATCCGCGCAATCGCCCCGACCACTACGAGGTAATCGCTAATTAACCTTTCCGGGACGGCGATTAGAAAAACCAGGTGGGCCAGTTCGCCTTTGCCGGTCCATGGAACGCCAGCCTCACTCCGACCAATTCCGACAGCAATTTCGTCGACTAAATTCGTCCGGGCGTGCGGAAAGGCCACCCCATCGGCGGCATAAGTGGAATTGGTCGTTTCGCGTGCGCGCAGTTGCTCCAGAAACTTCTTCGGATTGTCGATCTTACCGGCGGCCACCAGCAGATCGACGATCTCTCGCATCACTTCCTCTTGGGTTTTCGCGCGAAGATTGAGCGTGATTTGTTTTGGATCGACCAGGTCGGCCAGAGCGATGGACATGAGGCGTTGGCACGGTTTCTGTCAGCGTGCTTCACGCGAATTCTAACGCTGTCGCGCCTTTGAAACAACCGGAGCGCGCCCGGTGCACCTTTTCAGAGAAAGAATACTAAAGCAGGAATTGTTGGATTCTGCCCCAGTTATCCGGTTAATTGATAAGCCGTGGCAACTGAAAACAGCGCCCCAGCTGTAAATGAGGAGACGACCGTTTCGCTCCAGCGCAGCATTTACGACCCTGGTTACGTCAACGCGATGTCGCACTTTTATCGCGGCGAGATGGGGCGAATCATGGTTTGGCGGCAGCGTCTCGACATCACCACCAACTGGGCCATTACCAGCAGCACCGCCATTATCACCATCGCGTTTTCCAACGCGGCCGTGCCCCACATCATTTTCTTTTTCAACCTCGCCATCGTCTGGGTAATGCTCTGGATCGAAGCGCGGCGCTATCGGTTCTACGATGCATTCCGCGCCCGTATCCGGATGCTGGAAGCGCATTTCCTCGTCCCGATGGTGATGGAAAATCGCGATCTGTTGCAGGGTGAATGGAAAAAATTGGTATGCGAAGATCTCATTCTACCCTGCTTCAAAATCAGCAAACTGGAAGCAATCGGTCGCCGGCTGAAACGCAATTACGTATTTATTTTCATTCTGATTTTGGTGGCGTGGATCACGAAAATTTTTCTACACGCGCCGCGGGCAATGGAAGGCGTGCCTGATTTCTATCGCGCGTTGCGAGTCGGCCATATCCCGTCCTGGCTGGTCGCGTTTGTCCTGGTCGGCACTTTTGCCAGCGTGATCAGTATTACCATTTACGTCAGCAAGAAATCTTCCGGCGAGATTTCGGAGTTCGGCACGCACCGCTCGCTCTGGCGCATTTGAAGAGGTTGATAGTTGAGAGTTGATGGTTGAGAGATCGGCAGTGACCGAATCTTCTTCTTTCCAGAAGCTTTGCGACATCGTCGCCAAGTTGCGCGCGCCTGGCGGATGTCCCTGGGACCGGGAGCAAACGCACGAAACGCTGCTGCCGGCCACGGTCGAGGAAGCTTACGAAGTTGCAGAAGCTGCTCGCTCTAGAAACGAAGCGCATTTTCGCGAAGAACTCGGCGATCTTTTGCTTCTCGTGGTCATGCACGCCGAGATCGCGCGTGAATCCGGCCAATTCAATATCAACAACGTGATCGCGGAGATCACCGAGAAACTGATCCGGCGACATCCGCACGTTTTTGGTCCTGTGGCGGCAGGCGTCCCGCCTGCGAAACGCTCCTCCACAGCAGCCGGGACGGCTGCCACCACAGCGGGGGCGGTTTTGAAACAATGGGAAGCGATCAAGCGCGAAGAGAAGAAAGACGACCAGCATTATCTCGCCAGCCTTCCCCGCGCTTTGCCCGCTCTAATGCGCGCGCAAAAAGCGCAGAGCAAAGTCGCACGGGTCAATTTCGATTGGACGGAATTGCGTGACGTCATTGCCAAGGTGGAGGAGGAACTTGTCGAACTGAAAGAGGCGATCAGCAGCGAAGATGAAAAATCGATCGAGGATGAAATCGGCGACTTGCTGTTCGCGATCGTGAACCTGGCTCGCAAATGCAAGCTCGACGCCGAGACCGCGCTGCAAGCGGCGACAGATAAATTCGTCGGCCGCTTCAACTTATTGGAAGATGAGCTTCGGGCACGCGGCAAAAAACTGGGAGATGTCGATCTGGCCGAGCTCGATGCGATCTGGAATCAGGTGAAAGCAGGTAGGGGCGATTGACCGCAATCGCCCGCGGGCGGTTCGGTGAACCGCCCCTACCAAGCCATTTACAAAGCGCGCACTTTCGCCATATTCCTCGTCCCCGATGCAGATCCTGATTAATTTCCTGCTCGCGATTTATGTCCTGGTCGCGCTTCTGATGTTGCTGGTCATTTTGATGCAGCGACCAAAGAGCGAGGGACTGGGCGCGGCATTTGGCGGCGGCGTGACCGAAAATATTTTCGGCGCGCAAACGACCAATGTCCTGGTGAAATTCACCGGCTGGCTCGCGGGGATCTTTTTCGCACTGACTTTCACTTTGTCCGTCTTGTATTCGCACAAGACGAGTCGCGACACCGGGTTGCGTCGTGAATTGCTAAAACAGCAAGCCGCAACGCAACCTTCGGCGTCAGTAGCACCGGTTAATCCGAATGCACCAGCGGTTCCGGCTCCGGGCGCGCCTGTTTTGCCAGCGGCTAGCGCGGCGCCAAACGCTTCAGTGACAACAACGCCGCCGATCACTCCATCGGCTTCGCCAAAAGCCTCCGCAAAGCCGAACTAAACGTACTGCGCGAAAACGCGGTGCAGTTTCGAGACCCCCTGCGCGTGTTTTGGGACGTTACGCAAATGTCACTTCATCGACATCTGTTTGTAACAATGTTTTTCTAGCTTGCGCTGGCATTCGTAACCAGAGAAAGAATGCCGACCAACCCAATCAAAATTATGCCTAACCAAAAATGCCTTGTCCGAGCAGCCAGCATTTGTCTACTTGCAATCATCGTTCTGCCATCGCACCCCCTGCGCGCGGAAGTGGCCTCCGACTCTGAACGGCTCCAAAAATTGGAGCAGGCAGTTCAGCAATTGCAAAAACGCAACACTGAGCTCGAAAAAGAAGTTAGTACACTGAAAAAACAGGCGATGACCGGACCCCCCGCTCCCGCAGAGGGCCCGACTAAAGCGAAGACAACTTACGACGGCAAGACCTATGTCGAGACGAGTGTCCCAGTGGAAAAAACCGCTGCCGACAAATGGAAATTGTCCACGCCGATCACCGAAATAGAACTTTTTGGCGACATTCGACTGCGTTACGCGTACCAGGGCGGACAGACCGACGACAATTCTCCGTTGGACCCCCGCAAAAACGGAATCGCCGGCCGTGACGACTGGCAGGAACGGGAACGGGAACGCTACCGAATCCGGCTAGGCTTGAGGGGAACGTTGCTGGACGATTGGTTCTTTGGAATTCGGTTGGAGACAAATACCAGTTCGCGATCGACTAACGTAACATTCGCCGATGAATCGTCCGGTGGACCTTTCGCGAAAGGCAGCGATAGCATCAACGTGGGTCAAGCTTATCTAGGCTACAAAGGTTTCAAAGACATTACGTTAACTGGCGGCCGCATGCCAAATCCGCTCGTTAATACGCCAATGGTTTGGGATCCCGACATCAATCCGGAAGGTCTCGCCGAGCAGTGGAAACACACATTTAGCTTTGGAACTGAGGGCGGCGAACCGGCACCGTACAGCAAAGATGGCAAGAACGTCGTCGCCGTCCCGGTAAAATCCGAGCCGTTGATCAAACTCGATATCTTCGTCAATCTGGCTCAATTCATTTATGACGATTCGAATCCGGAGAATCCGCTCGGGCCAAGGGCCACCACGAGTCAGCCGGGGCAACACGGAGTTCAGCTGGTTCCCAATACAGATGCCTTCCTGATGGCTTGGCAGGCCGGAGCAAGAGTTACTTTTCCGAAAGGCATCTTTTTTCAGGTCGCTCCCACCCTCTACAATTATACCGGAAACGGCGACAGCTTTAACATTCATTACCAGGGCGGCGATCCAAATCTGACGAACGCGGCCTCATTGGCGCAAAACCAGACTGGCATCAACAGTCTCCTCGTCTTTGACATGCCGATGGAGCTCGGCTGGAAAATGGGGAACCTGCCAATGCACATTTTCGGCGATTTTGCCGCGAATCTGGAAGCGGACGATCGTGCGAAAGCTGCGGGACATCCCGGGTTCGGCGATCAGCGTTATGCGTTTCAAGCTGGCGCGGGAGTTGGGCAGTTAAAGAAAAAGCATGATTGGCAAATCGATGCTTACTACCAACTTTCCGAGCAGTACTCGCTCGATCCCAACCTGGTCGACGACGATATTTTCGACGGTCGTCAGAACATGGAAGGCGTCGTGGTTAAGGCGGGATATGCACTAAGTGATGCTGTTAGCTTGAACCTGACGTATCACTATGGCTGGCGTCACGACGACAATCTCGGCACCGGGGGAACACCAATCGCCATTGGAATCAATCCGCTCGACCAGTACCAACTGTTCTTCGCCGACCTCAACATCAAATTCTAAAGAACACTGGGGCAATTAAGACTAAAAGGTTAGGTCAGCAAAAGCCCGCCGGGAGAACACCCCGGCGGGCTTTCCACGTTGCCGGACAAATTTAGATAGCGTCCAATGTCGATGTTGACCAGATCCAGGCTTGCGATTGATCCGTCACTTCGGGACTCGGAATCCCTCCATCGGGTGCGAGCCGCATGGATTTCGGACGTGCATTTGGGCACGCGAACGAGCAACGCCGACGCGCTCCTGAGATTCCTGCGCGATTATGATTGCGAAAAGCTCTACGTCGTCGGCGATTTGATCGACATCTGGCAATTGCGTCGTGGCCGTTATTGGCCGCAACAGCACAACGATGTGATCCAGAAAATCTTGCGTAAGGCGCGCAAGGCGGTGCCGGTCGTTTACATCCCTGGAAATCATGACGAGTTCGTCAGCACATTTGCCGGTTCCTACGGAAACATCTCGATCCAGAAAAACGCCATTCACGTCACTGCCGATGGTCGCCGGATTCTGGTGATTCACGGACACGAACTCGACACCGTCGTCCAGAATGCGAAGTGGCTCGCTTATCTCGGCGACGCCGGATACCAGTTTTTGCTCTCACTTAATCCGGGGATCAATTTCGTGCGCCGGCGATTTGGACTCGGCTACTGGTCGCTGAGCGCTTATGCCAAGAAACGCGTTAAAGACGCGGTGAATTTCATTGGTGAATTCGAGAAAGCGATCGTTCGCTACGCCGAAAAGTTCTGCGTCGACGCCGTGCTGTGCGGGCATATTCACAGCGCCGCCATTCATCAACTCGGCGACGTCGCTTATTACAATTGCGGCGATTGGGTCGAAAGCTGCACTGCGATGGTTGAACACGTTAATGGCGTAATCGAGCTGGTTCGCTACCCCGCGTTTCCGGTGCAGCGGCCGATCAGACCACCGGTCTCCGTGGACGAAATCGCTTTCGCATAAGATCGCTAGATTCGAGCGGAAGTGCCTCCTTTAGCCGGCTGGAAGACGAGCAGTTCTAATTTGAAAAAGAAAGTACTGTTTATTTGCGTGCACAACAGCGCGCGCAGTCAGATGGCGGCCGCTTTACTGAACAAGCGGTGCGGGGAATTCTTCGAGGCCCAGAGCGCCGGCCTCGAACCGGGCACGCTCAATCCCCTCGCGGTTGAGGTGCTCCGCGAAATGGACATCGACATCTCAAAGAACAAAACGCAGGCCGTGTTCGATGTTTTCAAATCGGGCGAATTGTTCGCCTACGTCGTCACCGTTTGCAACGAATCGGAGGCCGAGGGTTGCCCGACCTTTCCCGGCGTGACAACGCGGCTGCACTGGTCGTTTCCCGATCCATCGAAGTTCACTGGCGCGTCCGAAGAGAAAATCGAGCAGACGCGGCACGTTCGAGACAAGATCGACAGTCAAATCCGGCAGTTTTGCGCTGAACATCGCTCCAAATAATCAGAGCGGGAATCGAGCGGCTGTTACTGAATCGTCACGTCGTTTTGACAATTCGTAACCTGACCACGCAGGGGCGGCGACTACGTTTGATTATGCACATCATCACGATTAAACGAAATGTTTTCAAAAGGGAACGAGCCAAAACATCGATCAGCCGTCGATCCATCCGCCAATTCGCTCGCGATTTTTTCGCGACTGAAAATCACCTGGAATTTGCCATCGAAGCGCTAATCTTCGGCGCGCTCCTGGCCATTTGCGCCTGGCCGATCGCAGCCGCCGCAGCCGCGATCAACGGTCTTCTGTAAACCGGGGCGGACTGCATTGCCCGTTCGCGAAAAATCTTTCGCAATCGTAACGCGACTGTCACCAAAACGTCACAGTCAGATACGATTCAGATCGTGTATGACGAATTTTCGTTTCACAACTGCCTCTTCGATTCGTTTATTGCGACGGACAATCTTCGCGTTGGGCGCGATGTCGATCTTGGCCCGAGCTATGATTGCCCAAACCACTCCGGCGCTTCCGCCGCCCGACGCGGCCGGCTTCGAACATGTCGTGGTCGTAATGATGGAGAACCGCTCGTTCGATCACTTTCTTGGCTGGTTGCCGGGTGCAAACGGCCAGCAAGCGGGATTAATTTTTAAAGACAGCGCCGGCCTGCAGCATACGACGCATTACTTGCCGCCGGATTACCAAGGCTGCGCTTTTCTCGACCCAGGCCATTCCTACACAGACGGCCGCATACAATACGACAAGGGGGCTTCAGATGGCTGGTTGTTTAACGGCTCCGATGCAAGCAGCACAAATCCGCAGCAAGCGAACGATATTTTCTCAATCGGTTATTACCGGCAGGGCGATCTTCCTTTTCTTGGAGCGGCTGGGCCAGCCTTCACCGTTTGTGACAATTATTTCTCCGGAATAATGGCCGAGACCTATCCAAACCGCTTCCACATGCACGCCGCGCAAACCGACCGACTTACCAACACCAGTGCGACTTCAACCTTGCCGACGATCTGGGACCGGCTACGCGAAAAAGGGCTTTCAGGCCGCTATTATTTTAGCGACCTACCATTTCTTGCCCTCTGGGGCACCACCTACGCCAACATTTCCAAACCGTTCTCGCAATTCCTGATTGACGCTCAGAATGGCACTCTCCCCAACGTCGCCTACATCGATCCGCGCTTCGAAGACGAGGGCAGCGGCACGTCGGGCGATGACCATCCGCATGCCGACATCCGGGACGGCGAGGTTTTCCTCAATCAAATTTATAATGCGGTCAGCACCAGCCCGAATTGGTCGAAGACGGTCCTGATTATCAATTTCGATGAGTGGGGCGGGTTCTTCGATCATGTCCCGCCGCCACTGGCGCCGATTCCGACCGCATCCGCAGCTGCGGGCATCCCGGACGGCCGCCTCGGTTTCCGTGTTCCTTGCGTCATCATCTCGCCTTATGCCCAGCGTAATTTCATCGCGCACAATCAGTACGATCACACGTCGATTCTGAAAATGATCGAATGGCGGTTCGGCCTGCCGCCGCTCACCGTTCGGGATCAGACCGCTAACAATCTAGCCGAGGTTCTGAATTTCGCAGCGCCCGACGTCACCGCGCCGGTTTTCAACGTTCCGACCGGTCCTTTCGGCACGCCATGCCCGCCAGTCGTGCCAAGCCCGGCGCTGTCCACGCAATCGGCCAGTCTGCAACAACTGAAAGCTCTCGCCCTCAAATCCGGATTTCAAGGAGTCCGCTGATTATGAAGAATTACTTTTACCTATTGCTGTTCTTGCCAGTTTGGGTCATCGGTAACTCGCAGGCCCAACAGCCCGCGTTCGATCACATTGTGGTCGTCATTGAAGAGAACCATTCCTTTGGCGACATCATCGGCAACTCCGCGGCACCGAATATCAATGCGCTGGCCGCGAGCGGCGCCAATATCGTAAACGCATCGACCGATCCGCAAGGCAATACGACCGGCTCACATGCGGTTCGCCACCCAAGTCAGCCAAATTATCTCGAGCTCTATTCAGGCAGCAGTCAGGGAACAATCCAGGATGGGCACCCTGGATCGAGCAGCGAGCCGTCTTCCTCGCCGCCGCCGTTCACAACCCCCAACCTCGGCGCTGCATTGCGTAATGCCGGTTTCAGCTTCGCTACTTACTCGCAAACTCTGCCTTCAGTCGGCTTCGACGGGGATAGTTTCGGCGAGTACATGCGCAAACATAATCCGGTCACCAACTGGATGAATGATACGAACCCGACGGCAAACCAATTGCCGTCCACGACGAATCAACCGTTCACAACTTTTCAAGCCATCGCCAACAGTCCGGGAGGTTTCACCAATCTGCCGACGGTCGCGTTTGTCGTCCCCGATCAGACCTACGACATGCACGATGGCACAATTCAACAAGCGGACGATTGGTTGAAAGCAAACATTATCGACACCTACCTGCCGTGGGCGATGACGCACAACAGTTTGCTCATTGTGACCTGGGACGAGGACGGCGACAACACTGCGACGAATCAGGTTCCAACCATCTTTGCCGGCGCCAAAGTCAAGTCCGGCAATTATACCGAGGCGAATCTGAATGCGAACAATCCCGACGTGGCAACGACTGATCCAGGGATACAAACCCCAACCGGCACGGCGATGGACCATTACAACGTGCTCTCAACGATTGAAGACATTTACGGTTTGGCGCACATCGGCGCTTCGCTCAACCGGCTGCCGGTCAGCGATATTTTCACGACGCAGATTTTTGCCGGTCCTTTGGTCGTGCCCAATCAGTGGACCAGCGTGCAGGGAAACACCGGAAACCTGTTTCCGCTTTTTTCTTCGCAACCAATTCGATACCTGCAGGTCTTCGACGCCAGTCAGTTCAGTCGATTAAACCCGGGCGGCGGCTTGATTAATCGAATCGCCTTTCGCGGTCATGGACCGGGTGTTCCTTTTACCGCCACCACGCCACAATTCCAGGTCAATCTTTCCACAACCAGTAAAGCGCCGGATGGCTTGAGCTCTAAATTCTCCGATAACGTCGGCCCCGACGATACCCAGGTATTTTCCGGCCCGTTCCAAACCGCCATCACGTTCACGGGCGACCCGAAGAATTTCGAGGTGGTAGTCATTTTCACTACGCCTTTCTTCTACGATCCAGCGAAAGGGAACTTGCTCCTCGATGTGCGCAATGTGCAAGGCGGGGTCGAAGTTCCCCCGCTTGATCAGGAGCTGGACGGCACAGGCCTCACCGGCGATTCGGTTTCGCGCGTTTACAATTATGGCAATGTTACTGCTACGGCGGCGGGCCAGAGCGGTGGCGTGGATGAAAAGGATACCTTCGGTCTCATCACGAAGTTCAGTGCGATCAATGCCGTCTCCAGAAAGATACACGGCAACGCGGGGACATTTGATATCGGACTGCCGCTGGTTGGGCCTCCTGGAGTCGAATGCCGCAGCGGCGGAACGACCAACGATTATCAAATGGTGATCACGTTCGGCGGCCCAGTGATATTTTCGAGTGCGCAGGTCACCCAAGGTACTGGCACAGCCGCGAGCACGAGTACGAGCGGAAATCAGGTGTTCGTGAATCTTACTGGCGTCACTAACGCGCAAACCATTCAAGTGACTCTTTTCGCGGTCAACGACGGCACGGCAACGAGTGATGTCTCGATTCCCATGTCCATCCTCGTCGGCGACACCACCGGCAATGGCACGGTGAATTCGAGCGATATCGCCCAGACACAATCGCAATCGGGACAACCGGTGACATCCAGTAACTTCCGAGAGGACGTCACCGTCAATGGATTGATCAACAGCTCCGACATTGCCCTTGTTCAATCCAAATCCGGCACCGGTCTGTCCGCCCCTGCAACCGGCGCTCCATCAAATCCGATTGCTCAGCCGAGAAAAGACGGTTCGGTCAAGATCCGGGCAAAAACACGGCCGCAGTGACAGCGCGGCCCGGGCTGGTTTGATGAGAACAAAAAAATATTTGCATCTGCAAACATTTTGATAAATATTTAACCAGATGGTTAACTATCACTCAGCGACCTTAAACCGGACCTTCGCTGCGCTGGCCGATCCGACCCGCCGGCAAATCCTCGCCCACCTCGCCCGCGGGGATAAACGCGTCACTCATCTCGCCCGCCCGCATGCGATGTCGTTGCCAGCCGTCTCAAAACATTTACGGGTGCTGGAAAAAGCAGGACTTCTCCGGCGTCGCCGTTACGGAAGAGTGCACGAAATGCGATTGCAAGCCAAGCCGCTCAAGCAAGCCGCGGAATGGGTCGAGGAATATCGAAAGTTCTGGGAAGGATCGCTCGATCGCCTGGCCGCTTACTTGGAGAAAACAAACAAAGCCAAGAAAGGAAATAAGTAACCATGTGCCCCGCGTGCTTCGCCAATCTCGTTTTGGTCGCGATCGGCGCGACTTCGAGCGGCGGGTTGACCACATTCGCGCTCACGAAATTTCTTAAACGAAAGAAACAAAGAGAAAATCAGAGGGACCGAAAATGAAGACACCACCGATCGTTCCAGCGCAAGAGTGGGACGCTGCGCGTCAGCAACTGCTCGTGAAGGAAAAGGAATTGAGCCGCGCCCGTGACGCGTTGGCGGCCGCGCGTCGCCGGATGCCGTGGCTGGCGGTGAAAAAGAATTACAAGTTCGACGGACCCAAAGGCAAAGTGAGCCTGCTCGACCTGTTCGAGGGCCGCCGTCAGTTGATCATCTACCGCGCGTTCCTTGAACCTGGCGTGAAAGGTTGGCCCGAGCATGCGTGTGTTGGCTGCTCCGTGGTGGCCGACCAGGTCGCGCACGTCGCCCATCTAAACGTTCGCAATACCACGCTCGCGTTCGCCTCGCGCGCGTCGCAGAAAGACATCGATCGCGTGAAGGCGCGGATGGGTTGGGAGATGCCCTGGTACACCATCACCGACGACTTCGACAAGGACTTCGGTGTGGACGAGTGGCACGGCACGAACGCGTTCATCCGCGACGGCGACGACGTGTTCCGTACCTACTTCATCAACGACCGCGGCGATGAGCAGATGGGGAACACTTGGAACTACCTCGACATCACTGCGCTCGGACGCCAGGAGGAGTGGGAGGACTCGCCGAAGGGCTACCCACAGACCCCGCCGTACCAATGGTGGATCTGGCATGACGAGCCAAATCCGGATTCCGATACACCGGGGTTGGTTCAACTTCGCGCCTACCGCGACTCTTTAAAGGGAGAAAATTAAAATATCATGAATCGCGTTACTCACTTTGAAATTTACACCGACGATCCGGAAGCGGTCCGGCCATTTTATCAGGATGTCTTCGGCTGGAAGTTCCAAAAGTTTGAAGGCGGTCCAATAGAGTATTGGCTCGTTACCACCGGCGACGACAAGCAGCCGGGAATCAACGGCGGCATGACGCGCCCGCGCGAAGGTCAAGGCGCCGGCACATTGAACACAGTCGCGGTCGAGTCGCTCGATCAAGCGATCAAGAAAATCAATCAATGCGGCGGAAAAATCTGCGTCCCGAAAATGGCGATCCCAAAAGTCGGCTGGCTCGCTTACGTGGAAGATCCAGCCGGCAACGTTTTTGGAATTATCGAACCCGACATAAACGCGAAATAATCGAAAAAAATATGGCTACAAGAACGTCAGAGAAAACATCGCTCGAGATCAAACGATTCATCAACGCACCGCGGGCGCGGGTTTACGCGGCGTGGACCGATCCGGCCCAACTGAAAGAATGGTGGGGACCGGAGGGCGTTCAAACCCGCAATTTCACCGCCGACGCGCGCGTTGGCGGCAAATATCGCTGGGACCTGTTAAATCAAGAAGGGGAAGAGATGAGCGTGTTCGGCGAATATCTCGAACTAACGCCCGGCCGAAGAATCGTTCTTACCTGGAAATGGGATGACGACGACGATTGGAAAACGTTCAACAGCATCGTCACAATCGAATTGTCGGATCGCGACGGCGGCACCGAAGTTCGTTTGATTCACGAAAAATTGCCAAGCGAAGCGTCGCGCGATCGGCACAACGAAGGCTGGAGTAGCGTGCTCGATCGATTGGAAAAGTTCTTCAACAAATAATTGTCGATCTTAAGAACAACGGAGGAGACATGAATACGAAAGAAGTTGCAGAAAAAGTGGTGGACCTAGTTCGGAAACAAGCGTGGCACGAAGCAGTCAACACGCTCTATGATAACGAAATCGTGAGCGTAGAAGCTCGAACCCAGGATGGCAGCTCACCGGAAACGAGCGGAATCAAGGGCGTGCGCGGGAAAGTCGATTGGTGGCTGGAAAACATGGAGGTTCACAGCTTCAAAGCGAACGGGCCATTCGTCGCGCACGACCGGTTCGTAGTGCAATATGATGCCGACGTGACGGACAAAAATTCCAAAAGGCGATTCCAACTATCGGAAGTCGGTGTTTACACAGTGAAGAACGGCAAGATAGTTCGCGAGGAATTTTTGCCGCGCAGCGGCGATTAGTATTCGCAAAACGTGTCGTCCGAATAGCAATACAACCAGCGCTCGCCCGGTTGCGCGGAAGCGATAACCGGATGCCCGGCACTGCGCGCATGTTTGCTGGCGTGCCGATTCGGTGAGCTGTCGCAACACAAAGTGACGCCGCATTGTTGGCAAGTGCGCAAGTGAACCCAGCGTGCGCCGATTTTTACGCATTCGGCGCATTCGCGAACTTCCGGTTGTTTGACCGGATCGACCGAATTGAGATGAGGGCAGCCGCGATCAGTCATTTACGATTGTTGTTGTTTGAGGCCGCCAGTCGAAGATGGACGCCAGCGACGGCCATTCCGCCTTCGCCGACGGCGGCGGCGCAACGTTTTACTGATCCGGACCGCACGTCGCCGGCCGCGAAAATTCCGGGAAGACTCGTCTCCATTGGAGTCGGTTGATGTTTGCTGGCGCGCCACGCTGGTTCATCTGCGACCGCAGTTCCGGTCTTGATGAAGCCCTTGTCATCACGCGCGATGCCCGCGGGCAGCCATTCGGTGCAAGGCTTTGCACCGATCATCGAAAAAACCGCGGGTGTTCGCACCACCTGGCGCTCGCCCGTTTTCGTGTTCTCCAGTTCGACTTCCTCGAGTTTTTGATTGCCGGACATTCGTCGAATCTCGGTGCGATAAAGAATCTCGATGTTCTTCTGCGATTGCACGCGACGAGACAAGTAATCGGACATTTTGCTGGTGATATCGTTGCCGCGAATAACGAGCAGCACTTTCTTTGCGCCGTCCGAAAGAAACATCGCGGCCTGACCCGCTGAGTTACCGCTGCCGACGACAATCACAGTTTCATTGCGACAAATCTGTCCCTCAAGCGCCGTCGCCGCGTAATAAACTCCCATGCCTTCGAATTTTTCCCGGTTCTCAGCATCGAGCCGCCGGTAATTTGCGCCGCTCGCAATCAAAACGGTTTTTGCACGCAGAGTTGCCGAACAACCTTCGATCTCGATACAGGCGCGATACTCATCATCCGGATTATACTTGAGCGACAGCGCCTCGGCCGGGGTAGAAAATTTTGCGCCGAATCGATAAGCCTGAAGTTGCGCGAGCCAGGTCAAATCGCCGCCCGCGACGCCGGTTGGAAATCCAAAGAAATTCTCAATTAACGAAGACGATCCCGCCTGTCCACCAGGTGCATAACTTTCCAGCACAACGCTGTTCAATCCTTCCGATGCGGCATAAACAGCGGCGGCAAGGCCAGCCGGCCCAGCACCGACGATTGCCAGGTCAGACAAAATCTCTATTTCACTTTCACGCGCCAACGGACGAAGTAAACCGGCAACTTGCGCGACTTCGCGTAACGACGGTCGCCGCAGCGGAGAACCGCTCGGAGTGATCAGCGTCGGCAAATCCCGAGTGTTTAGGCGAAAGCGCTTCGTCATCTCCTGGCCGTGCGCGCTCTCGGCGTCGACGACTCGATGCGGAATGTGATTCTTGTCGAGAAAATCGTCGATCTGATGTCCGTCACGATCAATGCTGTGCGCTAAGACGCGAAAGCCGGCGAATTCCCGGTCGCGATTCAAACGCCGCCGCCGCATGATCAATGCGTTGACGATTGTGGTGCTAACACCGGGAATTTCCGCCAGCGCGCGACGGAGTTCCGCCGCCGGCACATGAAGAACTTCGCTCTCGTCTGACGTGACGCGGACGCTGGCGAGAGCTGACGTCCCCTGCAACATCGACACCTCCCCCACAAAATCGCGTTCGTGCGCGGTCGCCAAAATCTGCTCGGTGCCATCGCGCTGCTCGACTGCTTCCAATTCGCCGCGCAAAACAACCGTTAAGCCGAGATCGCGCTGACCGGCTTTGAAAAGGACATCGCCACGCTTGAGCACGCGGCGTTGCCCCAAAGGTTCAAGTAATGACAATTGATAATCGTCGAGTTTCGGAAATGCGACCGCTTCCGTGTCGCGATAAAACTGCTCGTCCTGCTCTGGTGTGGTTACCGCCATGACTTCAATCTACCGACCTTGTCAACCATTCACGCGCAAGATCGACATCGTTACTGGTAAGCTCGTGCCCGCTCTGAAAAAAGCGAATCGTCACGTTGGCGCCGGCGTCGCGCAGCATTTCTACAAGTTCCTTCGTGCTCGATGCCGGAACAATTGGATCATGCGCGCCGGCGCCAATCCAAATCCGCTTCGCCGCGAGATCTGGTTGGGTCTCGGGAACTAACGGTACCATCGCTCTAAATAATATTGCCGCTCCTAATATCTCCGGGCGAAGTAAGAACATGCTTGCCGCAATGTTCGCGCCGTTCGAATAACCGACCGCGATGATGTTCTGATCGTCGATCTGGTAATGCTTTGCGGCCGAGCTTACGAAATCGGCGAGTTCGTTCGTACGCTTACGCAAATCTTCGAGATCGAAGACACCTTCCGCCAGGCGTCGAAAGAACCGCGGCATTCCGTTCTCCAAAACTTTGCCGCGCGGACTGAGCAGGGAAGCATTCGGATCGAGCTCTCGCCCAAGCGGAATGAGATCGCGCTCGTTTCCACCGGTGCCGTGCAATAGTAACAACGTCCGTTCCGAACTGCCTGGAATGAATTCGTGAATGAAATCCGGCTGCGGCCTCATCATTTATGGGAGCTGTTGCGACTCGCTTAGGCCAGGTGGGCTGGTGCCGGTCGAAATCGAATTGCAGCGACGAAACCAAGCACAACGAACAAACCCAAGACTGAAAGCTGAGTAAGCTTAAATGGTTGCTCGGTCTGGGTCGGTGCCATCGCGTGTAGCGCTGGTATTTTTTCAAACGACTGCACGATCGCGACGAAGACGTTGAAGTACAAAGTGAGCACCGCGCCGATCGCATAGATCCAACGCCACGCACCCGCGAGGTGTTTCGCATAGTGCGCGTAAATCGTAACCACCAGAACGATTAACGAAATAATACCTAGCTTGATCCCGGGCGTGATTCCGTGAAATGGAAAGAAGAAACCGGTGACCGTGGTCGCGACCGCGGTGATAAGGAACCATTTCGTCCAGCCATCGAGGCGATTTCCAGCGAGCAATCCGAATAGAACGGCGAAGCCGGTAAAGATCGCGACCAGGCTGAGCAGCGTGTGAATGATCGTGTAGATGTGCAGTATCATGGCGTTATTCTTTCTTTTTGAGCGTTGGCGAAGTTGGATTCACGAAAGAATCTCGAGCGAAACGATTTTGTCGCCGTCGAGCGTGAACACGAACTCGAGCTCAATTGGACTTCCCGGAAAGTTGCCGGTCAGTCGATTTGTCACGATGAATCTCCCGTCTTCCTCAGAGACACTCAGCGGATCGACCGTGTGCTGATATTTCCTCTTGGTTTCGGCTTTCCACTTCTTGATCTCAGCCAGTCCTCTATGCGTTTCATTTTCATCGCGCACCGCGGCACCTTCAGCGAAGCATTGGCCGAATAAATTCGCGTCACCGGTATTCTCGCCCGCGATGTAAAGGCGGATGGGCTCTGGAAGATTGTCGATCATGCTGGCGGTTTCGGTTCCGTGGGCGCTTCGGCCTTTTGTTCGTGACCGGCGAAGAAGCGCTCGATCACGTAGAACGTCACCGGAATGAGAAAGATCGCGATGGCCGAGGCGGCGATCATTCCGCCGATAACGGTGGAGCCGAGAATGCGACGCGCGACTGCGCCAGAGCCACTGGCGAACCACAACGGCAGCATTCCGAAAATAAATGCGAGGGAAGTCATCAAGATCGGACGCAAGCGCAAACGCGCGCCTTCGAGTGTCGCGTCGAGCAGGGGTTTGCCTTTTTCGTATTCGTCTTTGGCGAATTCGACAATCAAGATGGCGTTCTTCGCGGCCAGTCCGATGAGCATAATCAATCCGATCTGCGCGTAGATATTATTTTCCATCCCGCGCAGCCAGAGCGTGAGAAACGCGCCGAGAACCGCGACAGGTGTCCCTAATAAGACACTGAACGGGAGCGACCAGCTTTCATACAGGGCGGCGAGAATCAGAAACACAAACAGGAGCGACATTCCAAAAACCAAAGTCGGCGAGACGCCTTCCTGCGCTCTCTTTTCCTGAAACGACAGGCCAAGGTAATCGTAGCCCATTTCGTTAGGCATGGTTTGTCGAAAAGTTTCCTCGAGGGCGTTCATTGCCTGGTACGAGCTGTAACCAGGCGCGGCGGCTCCGTTGATTTGGGCCGCGCGATATTCGTTGTAACGCACCGTGAACTCCGGACCGGCGACATTGTCGATCGTGGAAATCGCATCGAGCGGCACGGGCTGGCCGTTTGCGTTGCGAACGAAAAACTGGCCGACATTCTTGGCGTCGGTTCGATAATCGCCTTCCGCTTCAATGTAAACCTGCCAGGTGCGGCCGAAGCGGTTGAAGTAGTTCACGAAAAAGCCGCCCATGAATGTCTGCAGCGTTTGATAAACCGAGGTGAGATCGATGCCCTGCTTGACGACTTTGTCGCGATCGACGTTGACGAAGACCTGCGGCACATTCGGCAAAAATGTCGGAATCAAGGTGCCGAGCTCCGGCCGTTTGTGCGCTGCATCCAAAAATGTCTTCACGTTTTTCGCGAGAAACGGGACGTCTTTGCCCGCGCGATCCTCAAGCATAAAAGTGAATCCACCCGATGTGCCGACGCCGGGAATCGCCGGTGGCGGAAACGCGAACGCGATACCTTCGCTGAGGCTGCCGAGGTATTGATTTATTCGCGCCTTGATTGCCGGGTACTGCTCCTCCGGTTTGGTGCGTTCGCTCCAGGGCTTAAAAGTCACGAAGAAAAACCCACTGTAAGTATTTTGCACGAAACTCAGCAGACTAAATCCGATGACACTAGTCGTGTACTTAACACCGGGCGTTTGCTTCAGAAAATCCTCGATCTTATGGCAGACTTGATCGGTGCGTTCGAGCGACGATGCGTCCGGCAGTTGAAGGGCGAGATAAACGTAGCCTTGATCTTCCTCCGGCAAAAAGCCGCTCGGCAACCTTTTCCCAAAAAAGCCGGCACCAATCGCCAAAACGAGCAACAATGCGAAACTGAGCACGGCTTTCCGAATCGCTGCTCGCGACCAGTTCACATATCCGTGGGTGGCGCTGTCGAAAATCCGATTGAATCGATCATAAAACCAACCGAGTGGGCCGCGCGTTTTCTTTCGCGGCCGTAGCAGTAACGATGAAAGCGCAGGACTGAGTGAGAGCGCGTTGAACGCGGAGAAAATAACCGAGATCGCGATCGTGAGCGCGAACTGTTGATATAGTCGGCCGGTGATGCCGGGGAGAAACGCTGTCGGAATGAAAACCGCCGAAAGCACGAGCGCGATACCGATCACCGGCGCCGACACTTCGCGCATCGCCTGAAGCGTTGACTCACGCGGTGACATTCCTTCTTCGATGTGGCGCTCGACTGCTTCGACCACCACGATCGCATCGTCAACCACCAGACCGATCGCGAGCACCAGACCGAAAAGTGAAAGCGTGTTGATCGAGAATCCAAACAACGGGAACAACACAAACGTCCCGACTAACGAAACGGGCACTGCGCACAGGGGAATCAGGGTGGCGCGCCAGCCTTGGAGGAAAATGAAAACGACCAGCACAACGAGGGCGAGCGCTTCGAACACCGTCTTCAAAATTTCGCTAATCCCTTCTGTGACGGAGAGCGTTTGATCGAGCGAGACCACGTAATCGATATCCTGCGGAAAGCGCTGCTTCGCTTCGGTCATTAACTTACGCACAGCCTGGGCGGCTTTGACGGCGTTGGTTCCCGGCAACTGATACAGCGCGAGGATGGCCGCGGGTTGTCCGTTTAGTCGGCCTCTTAGATTGTAAGTTTGCGCGCCGAGATCGATCCGCGCGATGTCTTTCACCCGAACAAACGAACCGTCCGGATTCGCCCTGACGACGATCTCGCCGAATTCCTCCGGCGTTTGCAGCCGACCCTGCGCGCGGACTGCGTAAGTAAATTTCTGCCCGCTCGGAATCGGTTCGCCTCCTACCTGGCCCGCCGGATTCACATTGTTTTGCTTCTGCACCGCCGTGATGATGTCCGGAACCGTAATGCCAAGCTTCGCGAGTTGGTCCGGCTTCACCCACAAGCGCATCGCGTATTGGCCGGCACCGAAAATCTGGACGCTTCCAATTCCCGGCAGGCGCGTGAGCTGATCGAACAGGTTGATGTAACCGTAGTTCGCGAGGAAAATGTTATCGTAGGTTCCTTTGGGCGAGTAGAGCGAAACCAGCATCAACGGCGCCGTGACCGATTTCTTAACCGTTAGGCCATAGTTGTTCACGTCGGCCGGCAATTGCGATTGCGCTTGCGCCACTCGCAGCTGGGTCAGGACCTGATCGATGTTCGGGTCGGTCGCGACGTCGAAATTCACGATCAACCGAATGTCGCCGCTGTTCGCGTTGATCGAGTACATGTAGTTCATGTTGTCGACCCCGCTCATTTGCTGCTCGATCGGCGCCGCAACTGATTGCTCGATCGTGAGCGCGTCCGCGCCGGTGTAGTGCGTTTGCACCTGAATTTCCGGCGGCGCGATTTGCGGATACTGCGCGATCGGCAGCGCGAGAATGCAGACGCCGCCGATCAACGTCATCAAAATCGCGATAACAATCGCGACAATGGGACGCCTGACGAAGAACTCGGACATTACGCGTTACGGATTTTTTTGCGCCGGTGAACTGTCGGACGCGACTTGATTCGCAGGCGGCGTCCACTCTTTCACCGTCACGGTCGAACCTTCGCGCGCCTTTTGGACGCCTTCGACAACGACTTTGTCTCCGGGCTTCAACCCGTCGGTAATTTGCAACATCGCGCCGATCTTTTCGCCCGTTTTTACCGGGCGAATACTCACCTTGTTTTGATCGACTACCGCGACTTGGAAATTACCCTGCAATTCGGTCACCGCCTCCTGTGGAACAACGAGTGCATTCTGCACCGTGTCAGGTATGAACCGCACCTTGCCATATTGTCCGGGCCGCAATGTGGCGTCCGGATTCGGAAACGTTACGTAATAGTGAATCGAACCTGTTTTGGGATCGAGGTTTCGATCCAGCGCATAAAATTTTCCTTTGTGCGGATAGACCTTGCCGTCGCCGAGAATCAAGTCGAAATCGATGCTCTTGAGCAGGGCTTCGCGTTGGGTTGCATCCGGGTAGCGCGAAAAGAAATCGGTGAATGCACTCTCGCCCGCCGTTACGTTGGCTTTGATCGGATCGACCTGCGACATGGTTGTGAGTGGTCCCGTACTTGGCCCGACCAGATCGCCGACCTGATTGTTGGCAAATCCAACGACACCGTCAATCGGGGCCGTAATTTTCGTGTAGCCGAGATTGATCTCAGCCTGTTTCACCGCCGCTTCATCCGCTTCGACGTTTGCTTTGCTGGAGCCGGCAGCCGCTGTGGCAGTATCTCGCTCCTGATCGCTGATCACCTTCTTGTTGAACAGATCGACCGCGCGCTTTTGATCCGCATCGGCCTTGGCCCAATTGGCCTGGTCTTTCGCTTCAGTTCCCTTGGCCTGAGCGAGCGCAGCCTCGAACGGCCGCGGATCGATTTGAAAAAGAAGGTCACCCTTTTTGACGATACTGCCTTCCTTGTAATCGCGTGAGACAATGTAGCCCTGCACCTGCGCGTTGATGTTGGCGTTAATGAATCCGTCGAGCGTCGCAACACGTTCGAGCACACGCGGCACGTCGCGCGGTTGCACCGTCGTCACCTGAACTTCAGGCGCAGCCGGACCAGCTTGCGGCGCTTTGCGCGAGCAACCGGCGTCAAACAAAAGAACAACGAGCAACGCCGCGACAAATATCGCAAGAATCGATAATCGCTGACCAATCATACGGCGGCTATTCCTGTGCATGAGCGTGAGACTACGATATGCCGAAAGCGAGCAATTCTTTGTTGCGTTGGACGGTCAGTTTTTCAGAAATTCGAGCAACGCGGCGTTCACCTCGTCAGCGTGCGTCCAGGGAATGCAGTGCGGGCCGCCTTTGATCACAACCAGCTTGGCACCTTTGACTAGTTTTGCCGTCCGCTGTCCCGCCGCTGACGAAGGAACAATGCGATCGTCATCGCCGTGGATCACCAATGCCGGCACATCCACGCGTTTCAAATCCTCGCGGAAATCCTCCAGCCAAGTTGGAACGCAGGCCAGGCTGGCGGTCGCGGATGATCCGGCAGCAAGATTCCAACTGGCGTGCACGACATCATCGCTCACACGCTTACCTAAATAGAGATCGGTATTGTAAAAGTTCTTAAAGAAGTCGGTGAAGAATGCGTAACGATCCGCGGCCACCGCCTTTTTGATTCCCTCAAATACGCTGGCATCGACGCCCTCGGGGTTATCAGCGGTTTTGAGCAAGAACGGAGGCACTGAGCTAATGAATACTGCCTTGCTCACACCCTTGGAACCGTATTTTCCGAAGTAACGCGCGATTTCTCCGCCGCCCATCGAGAACCCCACCAACGTCACATCTTGAAGCTTGAGCTGCGTGATCAGTTGTTGCAGATCCGCTGCGAAGGTGTCGTAGTTGTAGCCCTCGGTCGGCTGACTGGACTTGCCGAAACCTCTGCGATCGTAAGTGGTCACTCGATATCCCGCGTTCAACAGCAGCGGCAGCTGCTTCTCCCAGGACGCGCCGCTCAAAGGATATCCGTGAATCAAGATGATCGGCTTACCCGAACCGTGGTCTTCGTAGTAGATGTCGATGTTAGTTTCGTTTTCTTTTCCGACCGTGATGTAGGCCACAGGGATTCCTTTCTGATTTTCTTACAGAAACTGGATCAGTTCCTTCGACGCGTGGTCTCGAACAGAAACCAGCTCCGCCGTTCAGTCTCGTCGATCCAAACTTCGATCAGGCTCGCGGTCGCGACGTCGCGATGCTTGTCGCAAACGTTGTGCGCCTGGCGCAAACGAGTCGCGAGCGTTTTGTTGTCATCCGCCAATTCCGCGAGCATGTCCAAAGGTTCGACATACTCCGCGTCGTTATCCAGGACACGCTGAGTCCGCGAGATCTGGCCGATCGACCGCAGTGTGATTCCGCCAATCTTTCGGACGCGTTCGGCGATCGGATCGGTCATCGCGAAAAGCTGATCGGCCTGTTCGTCGAGCAGCAAATGGTAATCGCGGAAGTGCGGGCCGCTCATGTGCCAGTGGAAGCTTTTCGTCTTCAGATAAAGCGCGAACACGTCCGCGAGGATCGCGTTCATGGCGCCGGCAATGTCCTTTACCCCGGCTGCTTTCAGATCTGTCCGTGTCGCCAGCGGCGCATCGCGTCTCTGGGTAAGTTCCGTCGTTTTTCTCAAGCTAGGTTTGATCATGCTACGCTCCATTGTTTTTTGACCATCAGACCGCGCCGGCCTTCGCCAATTCGAAGACTTAAAGCGCAGCTTGTCACGTTTCATTTGTGTTACATTCCTAAATCGTTCCTGGGTGCGGCGTTTGGCTTCTCATTCAACGTTTTCGCGCGCTTTCAACGGACTGAAAATCTCGGTCCAGCCGCTGCCCGAATTGAAGATCGACATGTTGAGCACCAGCATTGGATCGTGCACTCGGCGGCGACGAAATACTTCTCGCCATTTGTGCGTCAGATTTCGCCGCGCACCGTCCATCTTTTTGTTCGGCTTCACTCGTCTCCGCTTCGTTGTTGTCAGCGGTAAAACAAGAACAGGGCGAGAAAGCCGGCCAGAATCCCGAGCACAGGGCTGAGAACGGCGAACCAGAATGCGACGTCCCAGCCCGTGCCATTGAAGAGTGCGATTTTGCTCGTGAGTATTTTTGGAAGAGTTGTCATGAACCGACTCCCAGTGTTTTACGGCTCTCCTTCTAACTTGGACGCAATCCCAACGCTTCGAGCGTGTCCGTCGTCAGAGCGCCGGTCGCGCGAAGGCCGTGACTGTTTTGATAACGTGCAACAGCGCGCGTTGTTTCCGGACCGACGACCCCGTCGATTTGTCCGCGATAATAACCCTCGCGCGCGAGCCGCTGTTGCGCGGCTGCAACGGTTGAGTTCGCGTACTCGTCGCCGTAACCGTTCTGACCGTAATACTCTTCGTTTTGGTAAGCGCCTGAATCGTAATAACCCGGGTCGTAGCCGTACTGATACGGATAGTAATCGTAACCGTAATTGTCGTACGGGTAGTACCAATACGGCCACCACGGATCGAAGCCGAGATCAAACCCCCACCAGAATCCGTCGAAGAAGACGAAGCGATGACCGTGGAAAGAATGGTCGTGGTGACGGTCCCAATCGCGGTGCCAGTTCGCCGAATGTTGGGCGAAGACGTGGTTTCGCCAATCCGAACGAAGATTCGCGTTTCCGTTTCGCACTTGACCCGCGCCATTTCCGTCGCGTCTCAGATTCGTAGTAGATCGATTTCCCGCGAATTGGTTCGAACGATTAACGCGATTGATATTTCCGCGCGCGACCTGATTCGAACCGATCGATCCGACCGCATTCGAACGAATGGATTGCGGACGGAACTCCATCGACCTCGGGGAGCGCATCCCAACCGATGAGAAGCGTTGGCCCGAATAAACCATTCGCCCTCCGCCGAAGCTTTGCATCGGCATCGAACGAAATCCCGGCCCACCGCCGAAACGTCCGGCCGGCATGGAGCCGAACGATGGACCGCCACCGCCACGAGCGGCAGCTCGACCGCCTCCGCCGAAACTTCCACCGCCACCGCCTCCTCCGCCGTGCTGACCGCCAGCGAACGCTGGTATAATCAACGCCGCGCTCGCAAGCAGCGTGACTGCTATCAATTTAGTTTTCATAACTTTTCCTTTCCTGCCGTCCTCCTTGTGAAATTGTATTTCGATTGTTGCATTGCTTAATCCTTTTCCACCGCTACCGCCGGAGCGTGCTCCGTTTGTTTGAGCGTTGCTTTCAATCCAATATCGATTGCCGCCAGCGCCTTTGAGACCGGGCAGTTCTTTTTCGCGTCCGCGGCCAACGCCTGAAATGTCGCGTCGTCGATCCCGGCCACGTCGGCCGAGGTTTGAAGATCGACTCGCGTAATTGCGAAGGCGTCGCCGACTTTATCGAATGAGACCTTTGCCTCAGTCTGAATCTCCTTCGGCGTGAAACCCGCCCCGGACAACTGCGCCGCCAGCGCCATCGTGAAACATCCGGCGTGCGCCGCGCCGAGCAGTTCCTCCGGATTTGTGGCCGATTGGCCGTCCTCCAAACGGGACTTCAGCGAGTAAGGCACATCAACTGCGCCACTGCCGACGCTGAGCCGTCCGTCGCCCTTGGTGAGATTTCCTTTCCACCGCGCCTCTGCTTTTCGGAATAACATTTTAAAATCCTTTCCGTATTGCCTAACGGAGACCTCCCGCGATGAGCAGCGTTTCGCCGGTGACCCACTTGGAATCGTCCGACGCGAAAAAAACTGCCGCCGGCGCGATGTCGTCGGTCTGACCAATTCGACCGAGCGGCGTTTGCGATTCCAAAACCGTCCGAAACTCGCTTTCGTGAAATCCGCCAGCGACAACGCCTTCGGTCATCACCATGCCGGGATTGATTGAGTTCACCCGGATTTTTCGCGGACCAAGTTCCTTTGCCAGCGTCCGCGTGATCGCATCGACCGCGCCCTTGGTCGCGTTGTAGACGACCGCAGTCGGCGGAGTGAGGGAGCTGGCGAGCGAGCTGATGTTGATGATGCTGCCGCCGTTCGAATTGAAATGTTTCAGCGCGATTTGAGTTGTGAGGAGTATTCCAAGAACGTTCGTATCGAACATTCGGTGAAATTGCTGCTCGGCCACATCCTCCAGCGGCGCGAATTCGTAAACGCCCGCGTTATTGACCAGGATGTCGATCTTTCCGAGCGCTTTTTCCGCCGCCGAAAAAAGTTTTTCGACGTCTGCTTTCTTCGCCACGCTGCCTTGAATCGCGACTGCTTTGCCGCCGCCCTTGGCGATTTCATCGACAACTTTGTCTGCGTCGGACTTGGACGACGCATAATTCACAACCACCGCCGCGCCTTCGGCCGCCAATTGTTTCGCAATACCCGCGCCGATTCCCTTTGAGGCCCCGGTTACGACTGCGACTTTTCCGTTCAACTTTCCGTCCTTCATTGTGTGCCTTTCATTTCTTGTTTTTCAGAAATTTCTTAGTTCACATTATCCGCCCGCCATAGGGACCTTGCCCTTGGCCAAAGGGGGTGATTCCGACTCCCTCTTCCGAGATAGAACCTTGTGGAGCTATCCATAATTTCATTGCCGAGTCCTAGCCACATAAAGCGTAAGCCGGTTGATTCCCGTGGATTTCATTGAAGTGCGGCGGCGCGAAGAGAGCGTCATGCTTCGTCTCCGCCGGCTGGAGATTGAGCTTCTCAACGTGCGCATCGACTAAATCTGGAAGAAACAAATGTGGGAACGCTGAGAGCTCCCAAGCCTTTGCTTCCTCCTCATCCAGGACGAGGTGGATAATCTCACGCAAGTCTGGGTAAGCTTGCTCGTAGTCGTGTTGCAATTGCTGTTTCAGGTGCGCGATGGCGACCGAAACCGTCTGGAGGAAAACTGTTGTGTCTGATTGCTGATCAGTTTTCATAGGGTTGAGTTTTTTCCGGTTTCTGTGGGTTTATATTTGACTAGTCGTCTATATAATTGGCAAAAAAAGGTGGGTTAAGAGGAGATTGCACTGGCGTGTTTCACACCCAAAACATCCCTGGCTACCTCTTTAAAATCGCGGATCAATTCGACGTCGTTTTGAACTCGGGCCTGGGCGAGCGTCCCGTGATAGCAGGCAAAGAGTGCCCTCGCTTTCGCTTCAGGATCCGGCGCCACGATCAATCCTTGCGCGTGCGCATCTCGAATAGCGGACTCAAAATACTTTATCTTCCGATCCCAGATGCGGTCGACGGTAGCGCGCACTCCTTGGTCCTGCGTGCTCACCTCGCTCCCGATACTCAACAGAGGGCATCCGAGGATCGAGCCGCACTCTTCTTTCAGCTCTGCCAGGCGGTCATGCACATAATCGAAATAGCGATCGAACCGCTCCAGAGGTGGAGTTGTCGGAGAAAACAGGGCGTCCATGTTCGCCTTGTTCTTGTTCCATTCTGCCTCCAACGCGGCGACAGTGAGCTCGGACTTCGACTTGAAGAAATAATAAAAGCTCCCCTTTTTTGCACCCGCTCGCTCGCAGATCGCATCCACCGAGGTGGTGCCGTAGCTGTTTTCCCACATCAAATCCAGCGCCGCATCGGTCAGGCGCTCCTTCATGTTGCTTACTCTCGGCATATACGTCCTTTACCTCAGTAGACTGACTAGTCAACTATTTTGTTCAACTTTTTCAGAGCCACCAAGTGCCTCTCTTCAATTTCGCCCGATCCCAATTTGGCAGAATCGGAGTCGATCGACCGCATAATCGCTAGCGCGATTGGCCCGGGATCTTTTGCGGATTTCGAGTTGTAAATCTCGGACGAACCGAACCGTCCACAGTCGGCAAAGAAAAATGTCGTAGTGATTGCAAGCACGATCCTTTTCACTCAAATAAAGTTGGCATTATCTCGAAACGGAAATGAAACACAAAAAGACTCGGGAGATTGAGCGCAAATTTTTAATCAAGCGGCTGCCGGTCGAGATTTTGCGTTCGCGGCATTTTCCGATTGCACAAGGTTATCTCGCGAACGAACCCCGCGGCCGACATGTTCGCTTACGGAAACGAGGCAAGGTGGCTTCTCTCACATTCAAGGTTGGCCGCGGCCGCGGCTCATCGCGCGAAGAACGCGAAATTCGGCTAAGCCCCAAGCAATTCGCCATATTATGGCCGGCGACGCGTGGTCGTCGATTGCGCAAGACCCGTTACGAAATTCCGTGGAAAAATCTCAAGATCGAAGTCGACATTTATCACGGCCGCAACCATGGTTTGGTGGTGGCGGAAGTGGAATTTCCAAACCACGGGAGCCGCCGCCGATTTAAACCGCCGCGTTGGTTTGGACGCGAAATCACCGGTGAAAAACGATACAGCAATGTGAGACTGGCCCGCGAATAGGATGAGCTACCAATTGAAACACGGTCAGACGCTGGGAGATAATCTGCGTCGGATTTGTCGCAAACAAATCGAAGCCGCAATTGCCATCGCAGCCGGCGAGCGGAAGGCCAGCGATACGCCGGTCCACGAAGTGCGCAAACATCTGAAGAAAGCGCGCGCGGCGCTGCGCTTGGTCCGCAAGGAAATTGGACACGGTTTATTCCGGGAACAAGATCGTTGTCTGCGCGATGTGGGACGGCTCACCTCGGAGATCCGCGATGCCGAGGTGCGTTTGCAAACTGTGCGACAACTTCAGGGAATTACCCAACGACGCGGCCGTGGCGCTTACGCAAAACTTGAAGGCATGCTGATGCTGGAGTTGGAGAATTTCATGGCCGCATTTGCAGAATGGCAAACTCAAGCGGTCCCGCTGCTGGAACGCGCGCATGCGAACATCGATTCCTGGCCGCTCGATCAATTTAATTGCAAGCAACTTCGCTGCGCGGTGCAACGGACCTACAAAGGCGCCAGAAAAGCCCTTGCCCTAGCGGAGGCGACGCCCACCGTCCAAAATTTTCATCAATTCCGCACCAGAGCAAAAAGACTCTGGTACGAACTGCGCATTTTGCGACCGATCAATCCAATTGTGCTCAAAAATCTAAGCGACGATCTGCGTGCGCTGGCCAATTTGCTCGGGCGCGCGCATGATTTGAGTTTTCTGGGAGATCGGCTCCGCACGGGGGACCAAAAATCGGAATGGGAACGCGAGGGGCACAAACTCCTGGCCGTCATTGAAGTGAGCCAGGAGGACTTGCAGCGCGGCGCCGCGGAGCTGGCCGAACATTTTTTCGCCGAGCGTCCGCGCGATTTCGGCAGCCGGGTCGCCGACTGGCTGGAAAATTGGGAAAACAAAACTGCTCGACCCCTTGTCGAAGACTTTGTTACTTAATTTTCCGAGCAAACTTCGGAGGAAACAGCCAGAGCAAACGGCCATTTCGCCAGGAGCGATCGAGCTCCGCTAAAGCGACGCCGGCTTTTGAAAGTTTTAGCGACGCACCGGTCAATTCCGAGATCGTGTGACTAAAATCCGGCTCGTGACCGACAATCATCAGGCTATCCGCCGGATATTTTTTCAACAGGCGCTCCAGATTTTCCCGCCCAAAGCCCGGGGCGAGCAGTTTGTCTTCTCGGAATTTTACTTTCAGATGTTCATCCACAATCTCCGCGGTTTGTGATGCGCGCGGGAGCGGGCTGGTAACGATCAACTCCGGCCGCGCTTTGACCCGTTTCAAAAATGCCGCCACTTCGTGCATTTCCTTTTTTCCGCGCTTCGTCAGCGGGCGCTCATCATCCGATTTTTTCCAATCCGGCCAATCGGCCTCGCCGTGTCTGAGAAAATAAAGTTCCATGTCGATCCTTCCTCTTCCTCTTAACCTTTATCTTCGCTCACGCGCTCAGAGCACCCGCCACTTCGGGCGGCGCGTGCGCGGATCGGTTTGCCAAAGCCGGACCCCGCCAAGATACGCATTGCGATTATGTCCTTGTTCAGCGCCTTTCGGTAGGGCGCTAAGTTTCTTAGTGTTACCGCCACCGAGAACGACGTAATCCGCGACGAATGATTTTTTGAGCTGAACTACCGCGCCCATCACCAGGCGTTCCCATTCTTTTTCGCCAAGTTCGGCCATTCCAGGCTTGCCCAAAAAATCTTCGATGATTCGATCGTCGCAATACGGCAGATCGCCCAGCTCGAGCGGCAGAACCAGGTCACGCAAGACGAGGGTCGAACCGAGCCCGGTACCTAAACCGAGGAACAGCATGCGTCCGCCGCGATAACTGCCGAGCGCTTGCAGGGCAGCGTCGTTCACGACTCGGACGGGCTTGCCCAACGCCTTCTCGAAGTTGAATCGGACCCAGCCCTTACCGAGATGTTTCGGCTCGTCGAGAATTCGACCATCCCGGACCGGTGATGGAAATCCGATGGAGATCGCATCGCACTTCCAACCTTTCAGCTCCGACTTGATTTGCCGGACCATCTCACGCGCGGTCATTTTGGGTCCGGATTTGAATTTTCGTTTCTTGGTGCGCGAAATCATCAGCTTCACGTGCGTACCTCCGATATCGATGACCAGGATTCTTTTTCTCATGGCTGCTTTGGTGGTGGTGGCGGTGCGACCGTGATTGGGATCAATTTATCCGCTGGCGGAGATTTCTTGCGACCAAGTTTCTTTGCCCGCTCGCGGGTTACTTCGCGGAAATGCCATTGTGCTTGCGAGCGAGGCTCCGGCCCCTCCGGTTTCAAACGACGGTACCTCCCGTCCGGTTGCAGTTCGCGCGCCTTGACGCGGTCGTTTAAAAATCGGGGAAGCACCTCGTTGATAATATGATCTCGTAACGGCGGAGTTTCGATTGGAAATGCGACTTCGACCCGGCGGAGAAAGTTTCGCGGCATCCAATCGGCGCTGGAAAGAAACAGTTCGGGCTGGCCGCCGTTTTCAAAGTAGTAAATTCGGCTGTGCTCAAGAAAACGGCCGACAATGCTGATGACGCGAATGTAATCGCTCAAGCCGGGAACTTTCGGCCGCAAACAACAAATGCCGCGGACGATCAAATCGACTGTCACCTCGGCGGAGGAGGCTTCGTACAGTGTCTCGATGATCTCTTGATCGACCAACGAATTGAGTTTGGCGATGATTCGGGCCGGTCTCCCCGCGCGCGAGTGGTCGCGCTCGCGCTCGATCAGGCCGATGAGCCGTTTCTTCATGTCGAACGGCGCCACCATCAGTTTTTTAAGGCCCGGATAACCGGCGAGTCCGGTCAGGGTGTTGAAAACGATCGCGACTTCCTCGGTCAACTGCGGGTTGCTGGTTAACAACCCGAAGTCGGTATAGGTGCGAGCGGTACGTTGGTGGTAATTGCCTGTCCCCAGATGCACGTAACGCCGGAGTTGGTCAGCATCGCGCCGAACGATGAGCAACGCTTTGCAATGCGTTTTTAATCCGACGACGCCGTAGATGACGTGGGCGCCTGCTTCCTCAAGCCGTCTCGCCCACTGAATATTGGTCGCTTCATCGAAACGCGCGCGCAATTCCACGATTGCGGTGACTTGTTTGCCGGCAGTGGCCGCGTCAATCAGCGCCTCGACGATTGGCGAATCACCGCTGGTGCGATAAAGCGTGATCTTCATCGCAAGCACTTGCGGATCGCCCGCCGCTTCTTCGACAAGCTCCACAACCGGCTCAAAGCTGTCGTAGGGATGATGGAGAAGCACATCCTGACGGCGCATTACTTCGAACATGTCGGCGTGCGGCGGCAAGGCAGGATCGCGTCCCGGTTGAAACGGACGGTCTTTCAGTTGTGCGAAGGCGTCGTTGGTCAGCAGTGGAGTCAGATGTGTCATCGAAAGCGGACCATCCAGTTTGTAGACGTCCGCCTCGGTCAGGTCGAAATAGCCAGTCAGCAGCTCGATGAAATCTTTCGGGCAATCGGGCTCCACTTCCAAACGAACGGCGTCGCCGCGGCTGGAACGCCGCAGTTCCTGTTCGATTGTTCGAAGAAGGTTCTCCGCTTCTTCCTCGTCGATGTAGAGATCGCTGTTGCGGGTGACACGAAAGGCGTGGACCTCGTCCAGAATCAAACCGGGGAACAGTTCGGCGATGTGCTGCTTGATCAGCGAAGCGAGATAGATGTATTCCCACGGTTCATCGTCGCCTTTGCCGCGCGGCATCAAAATCAGCCGCGGAACTACCCGCGGCACCTGCACGATCGCAAGCAAGGGTTCGCCACCGCGCTGCGCCTTTGCCCGCACGAGCAGATTGTGGCTTTTGTTCAGGAGGTCAGGGAACGGATGGCTCGCATCCACCGCCAGCGGCGTCAGCATCGGAAGAACTTCTTCCTGAAAATATTTGCGCGCCCAGGCGGCGCGTTTCGCGTTTAACTCCGAAACATTGCGAACGCGAATCCCGTTATTTGCCAGCTGCGGAAGCAATTCCTGATTCCAAAGGTCGTACTCGGTCGCGACCAGTTCGTGGGCGAGGCGTTGAATTTGATTAAACGTCTCGGTCGGACTCAAGCCGTCCGCAGCGACATCACTCGTTTCGCTCTCGATCTGCTGTTTGATCCCGGCGACGCGGATCTCGAAGAATTCATCAAGGTTCGAACTGAAGATGCAAAGGAATTTGACCCGCTCGATTAGCGGCTGAGTCGGATCTTGCGCTTCTTCGAGAACACGACGATTGAATTCGAGCCAGCTTAGCTCGCGGTTGATGAAATTTTTCGGATCGCCAAAGCGCTCATGCGCCGTCTCGGCGGCGGGTATTGGCACAATCGCAGCGCTTTCTTCCGCTTCGGGCTTTGATTGCGCTTGCGCCATATTGCAACATCGACAATCAGTCGCGCATATCAAAGCGCGACGCCTCAGGTAGAGGCGACAAATGGCTGATGCCGGATGTCCTCCGCCGCGGCCGCATAGACCGCGTCCTCCGCGATATTGGTTGCGTGATCGCCGACGCGTTCGAGATGACGCGCAATGAACATCAAGTTCAAATAGCCACGCAATTGATCCGGATCTTCCGCCATTCGCTGGATCAAGCGACGACTGGCCACGCGATTTAATTCGTCCAGTTTCTCATCGCGAGGAACGATCGCCCGTCCAAGCTCTACGTCTTCACGCACGTAAGCGTCTATGCTGTCTTTAAACATCGACAGCGCCTGTTCGTGCATCGGTGCGATCAATTCCATTTCGGGCAGCGGCGGATGCCGGTTCAACTTTCGGGCGCGCCGCGCGATGTTTGTCGCCTGGTCTGCCATGCGTTCCAGGTTCGAGCTTAATTTCATGGCTGAGACCACACGCCGCAGATCGGAAGCCACCGGTTGAAAACGCAACAAAATGTCCACGCCGTCCTTGTCGATCTGTTTCTCGAGCTGATCGATCTCCTCGTCATCGGCGATCGCGTTCGCACAGAGGTTGTCGTCTCTCTGGAACAATCCCTTCATCGCCCGGTCGAGGCTACGCTCGGTCAGCCCGGACATCATCAGCACGTTATTACGTAAAGAAGCCAGCGCTTCGTCGAAACTTCCGAGAATATGTTTTGATGCGATCATTGATTTATCGGTCCCTAACATCAACCGAAGCGCCCGGTAATATAGTCCTCCGTTTGTCGTTCGCTCGGATTCGAAAAGATTTTCGTGGTCGGTCCAAACTCGATCAGACGGCCGAGATAAAAAAAAGCAGTGTAATCGGAGACGCGTCCGGCCTGTTGCATGTTGTGAGTCACGATCACGATAGTATATTTCGTTTTTAGCTCGTGGATCAGTTCCTCGATTTTTGCCGTGGCAATTGGGTCAAGCGCTGAGCACGGTTCGTCCATCAGAACGACTTCCGGTTCGACCGCCAGAGCGCGCGCGATGCAAAGGCGCTGTTGCTGGCCGCCGGAAAGACTCGTGCCCGGCTTGTGCAGATCGTCTTTGACTTCGTCCCACAGCGCTGCCATCCGCAATGATCTTTCCAGGCGTTCGTTCAGGAATTTTTGATCGCGGACGCCGTTCAACCGCAACCCAATCACCACGTTGTCGCCAATCGACATGGTCGGAAACGGGTTGGATTTCTGGAAAACCATTCCGACTCGGCGACGCACGATCGCTGGATCGACGTCGGTTGAATAGAGATCTTGCCCGCGCAGAAGTACACTGCCCTCGAGACGTGTTCGCGGCAGTAATTCATGCATACGGTTGAGGGAACGCAGGAAGGTAGATTTTCCACAGCCACTCGGGCCAATAATGGAAGTGACCGCATTCGACGGCACGTCCATCGTTACACTGTCGATAGCCCGCTTGTCGCCATACCAGATAGATAAATTCTTAACCTCGAACGTGAGTGGTCTCTCTTCGGTCTCCGGCTCCGTCTCAGCGTGCCGGTCATGCGTTTCCAGAACGATTGGATCGGACGAAGGCATAGTTAAGTTAACCATTTTCGGAACTCTTACGCGGTGGATGGAGCGCGCTCGCGGGTGAGAATCCTCACCAGTACGTTAACGCAAAAGATGCCGATGACGAGCACAAGTGCGCCCGCCCAGGCTTGCCGGTGCCAGTCGTCATACGGCGAGATGGCGTAGGTAAAAATCTGAAGTGGAAGGGCGGCGATCGGCTGGCTAAGATCGTGGTTCCAGAAGCGGTTACCAAAAGCGGTAAAGAGAAGCGGCGCGGTTTCACCGCCGATGCGTGCCAGGGCTATCAAAATCCCGGTCACGATTCCTTTCGATGCCGTTTTCATCACGACGTGCACAATCGTTTTCCAGCGAGCAATGCCGAGGGCCAGAGCCGCTTCCCGATAGCCGTTTGGCACAAGCAAAATCACTTCCTCGGTCGTCCGCAAAATCAGCGGAATCATGATGAGGCCTAGCGCCAGCCCACCGGCATAGGCAGAGAAACCTTTGAAGCGCAGGACAACGAGGCCATACACAACGACGCCCCACGTGATTGAGGGGACGCCGTTGAGCACATCGGCAATGAAACGCAGCATCGAATTGCCACGGGCTGAGCCGTACTCGGCTAGATAAACGCCGCCAAGAACTCCGATTGGAATTCCGATTGCAGAGCCGAGCGCGAGCAATTCCAGCGAACCGACAATTGCGTTCACCATTCCACCGCCGGGGGCACCCACCGGCTTCGGCAACTGGGTGAAAAAATCCCAATTGATCGAACTCGCGCCGTTAACGAGAAGGTGAAAGAAGACTAATCCCAGTGGCGCAATAACCAGGAGCGCCGAAACAAACGTGCCAGCGGAGACGAGGGCGCTTTTGATTTTGCGCCAGGCATGTTGGTCTTGTCGTTTGGAATGCATAGCTATTGCGCGGCGCGGGTGGTCGATGTTCTGGTCATGGTTCTGAGAAGAAGTTGGGCAAGCAGGTTAACCAAAATCGTCACACCAAAAAGGACCAGGCCAATCTCAAAGAGCGCCTGCAAATAAACATCGGTGGTCGCTTCGGTGAACTCATTCGCGATTACACTTGCGAGCGTATAGCCGGGCTTAAAAAGCGAGGCCGCGATCTGGGGGGTATTGCCGATGACCATCGTCACCGCCATCGTCTCGCCCAGTGCGCGTCCCAGACCAAGGATGACCGCCCCGAAAAGGCCCTTCCTCGCATAACTCAAAACGGCAATACGCGTCACTTCCCAGCGCGTTGCACCCAGCGCATAGGCAGCTTCCCGCTGAAGATTCGGAACGCTTCGCAAAATCTCGCGCGAGACTGAGGTGATGATGGGGAGAATCATGATCGCAATGATGATTCCACCCGCTAGCATGCTGGTTCCGTAGATCGGCCCGGTGAAAAACGGCGTCCATCCAAAGAATCGCTTAAGAAGTGGAAAGGGATAATCCCGCAGCCACGGAATCATGACGAAGATTCCCCACAAGCCGAGAATCACGCTTGGAATGGCGGCGAGCATTTCAATTAGCGAAATGAGCGGCTGTCGGACCCAACGCGGAGCGAGCTCCGTGAGATAGACCGCCGTCCCCACACTGAGCGGCACCGCGATCAGCAGAGCGATCAGAGATGAAACGACCGTGCCGTAAATGAACGGCAGCGCACCGAATTGCTCCGCGACGGGGTCCCAGGTCGAGGTTGTCAGAAATCGGAAACCGAATTTCTGAATGGCGGCCGACGATCCGCGCGCCAATTGCCATCCGATCAAGAAAACGAGCAGAATGACGACAAGCGCCATTCCCAGTGTCAGCCACTCAAATGCTTTGTCGCCAAATCGCGATGGCGGCGCCATTCTGGCAGACGCGGATTGCTCCTCCAGTGGAGTGGATAGGGCGACTGCCATAAAACCGTCAATTACGTCTGTTGCGAGGGAGTTACCGGAGCCCTTCTAAAATTTGATCTCGTTGATCCGCTTCAACACTCGCACCTGAAGGGCCTCCGGCAATGGTGCGTAATCCAAGTCCCTTGCCATCTTCTCGCCGTCTTTTTGCGCCCATTTCAGAAATTCGACGAGCTTCTTGCCTTTCGTTGCGTCTTTTTGCTGCTCGTAAACGAGCAACCACGTCGCACCACAAATCGGATAAGCATTGTCCCCCGGCGCATTGGTAATCGAAAATCGGAAATCTTCCGGAATCTGCGCGGTCGCCATTGCCGCGGTGATGGAATCCAGCGACGGCTTCACAAACTTGCCGCTAGCATTTTTTACGTCCGCGTACGGCATTTTATTTTGAATCGCGTAGATCAACTCCACATAGCCGAGCGCTCCCGGCGTTTGTTTGATTTGGCCGGCGACGCCTTCGTTGCCTTTGCCGCCGATTCCGGTCGGCCAGTTCACCGATGTATTCGTGCCCACTTTCGTCTTCCATTCAGAACTGATTTTGCTCAGGTAATCGGTCCAGATGTAAGTGGTTCCGCTGCCGTCGGAACGGTGCACGACCACAATTTCCTGGTCGGGCAGCGTAACTCCCGGATTGAGAGCCGTGATCTTTCCATCGTTCCACTTCTTGATCTCGCCCAGGAAAATTCCGGCGATTGTATCTGCGTCGAGTTTGAGAGCCGGATTCCCCGGCAAATTGTAAGCAACCACATCCGCGCCGGCGACAGTCGGAATATGAAGAATCTTGGCCGGCGCTTTCGATAAATTGTCGTCGCTCATCGGTCCATCTGAAGCTCCGAAGTCGACCGTCTGCGCGAGAATTTGTTTCTGCCCGCCACCCGAACCAATGGATTGATAATTGAACCGCACCGATGGATCGACTTGGGCATAAGCGTCAAACCATTTGGAATAAATCGGATACGGAAACGTCGCACCCGCGCCATTGATCATCATTTGCGCAGATGCAGTCGGGCTGAGCCCGAACGCGAGGGTCAACCCGAGAAGTTTTACGCAGAGGCAGTCGGTCCTTGTCATGCGACGAAGCTGCCGCACTCAGCTTCCGCCGGTCAAAAGCTTTACTGTTACGTTTGTGTGACAATCGGCAAAATTACCCGAACGGTCGTTCCATGACCGATTTCGCTCTCGGCTTCGGCACGTCCCCCGTGGAGTTGGGCGAGATGTTTCACGATCGATAGCCCGAGACCCGTTCCACCAAGCTCGCGGCTGCGAGCCTTGTCGGCGCGATAAAACCTCTCGAATATCCGAGGCAAATCTTCCCGGCTAACTCCGATGCCATCGTCGCTGACCCTGAGCATAATCTCGCGTGCGCGCCGCTCCGCTCCGAGACGGATCTCGCCATTCTTATTCGAATACTTCACCGCGTTATCGAGCAGATTATCGAAAACTTCCCGCAGTCGTGTTTCATCCGCACGAATCGACGGAAAGTTCGCGGGCAAATCGATCACGACCTTCAACGCCTTGGTTGTGAATTTCTTTCTCCAGTCACGTGCGAGTCCGTCAAGGAATTGCGCCAAATCGATTTCGCTCAATTGCAAAGTCGAACTTCCCGATTCCAATTGCGCGAGCGTGAGCAGGTCGTTAGCCAGCAGTCCGAGACGTTTCGAGTGCTGCTCCATCACTTCCAGAATTCGGGCGCATTCAGCGCGCGGCATTTTGGGATCGTCGAGCATCGTCTCGATGTAGCCACGCAAGATCGACAACGGTGTCCGCAGCTCGTGCGAAACATTGGCCACGAAATCGCGGCGGATTTCGTCCGCGCGTTTTAACTCAGTGATGTCATGAAACAGAATGACCGCGCCGGTGATCTCGCCGTTAGCGTTTCCCATCGGCACTGAAGTCATTTGAAATTCGTGGTTTCCAATTGCGAGTTCGCCCTGGCTCGGTTGTCGCCGTCGAAAAGTTTCCGCCACGATTTTTTCCACCGCCGGATCCCGCACGCTTTCCAGAAGCGGTGCGCCTAACGAGTTCTCGCTAATCTTGAACAAATCGCAGAACGCGCGATTCAACAGCGCCAGCCGGCGGCGACCATCGACCACCAGCAAACCATCCTGCATTGCGGACAAAATCGCTTTCTGTCCAGATGCGCGCTCGTCGATCTGACGATTGAGTTCCTGCTGATGCTTAAAGATATCTTCCAGCGCAACGCCGACGCGCTGCGCCTCATTGCCGCCTTGAACGAGAAACGTTCGCGGTCGCTCGCGGCGGCCGATTTGCCTGACCAGGCGTTCGATATGCGTCCATGGCGCAATCCATTTTCGCCAGGCGACATAGACAATTGCGATTGTCGATCCGACGATCGCGGCGAGCAGAATCCCAGACATTCCAATTATTTCTCGCGCAGCCGATAGCCGAAACCGCGCACGGTTTCAACAATGTCTCCGGCTTTGCCGAGCTTTTCGCGCAAACGACGTACATGAGTGTCGACAGTTCGGGTATCAATCACGCTTTCGTAACCCCAAACTTCGTTGAGCAAACGGTCGCGCTCCTGGACGCGGCCGCGCCGCTGCATCAGTGTGCGCAACAGTTTGAACTCCAGACTCGTAAGATCGACGCGCTTGCCGTTGACGAGAACTTCATGGCGCGCTGGATCGATCGTAATCGGACCGGCCGACAGGCGATCGTCCGTTTCTTTGGCGCTGCCACGGCGCAGAATCGCTTTCATGCGCAAAACAACTTCGCGCGGACTGAACGGTTTCGTCACGTAGTCGTCCGCGCCAAATTCCAAACCGACGATCCGGTCGATTTCTTCTGCTCGCGCAGTCAACATCAGGATTGGAATGTGGCGCGTAGCCGGTTCGCTTTTCAGAATTTTGCAAACCTCGAGTCCGGGCATTTTCGGCAGCATCAAGTCGAGAATGATAAAATCCGGCTTTTCCGCGCGCGCTTTGGCCAGACCGGCGGCGCCATCAGGTGCGGTTGAGAGAACGAAACCGCCCGCTTTGCGCAAATTCAGGCTGAGAAGATCGACTACGTCCTTTTCGTCTTCGACGATCAGGATGCGTTTGCTCGACACCGCGTCCATGCGCGCGAGACGTTGCGGGCGCGACTACTTCGCTTCACCCGCGACTGCGGGCTTCACGCCGGCCTTTTCGTTTAGAAGCTGGGTAAATTCCTGCAAATTGGAAACGATCTGGGGCGCCTTGCTCAACACCGTGGTCGCCAGTTTTTCCGAGTAATCAGGCCGGCGTTGCGACATTTCGGACAGCGCCATCATGACCGCAAGCGCGTTGTTGATCGAGTGTTTGATTTCACTGAATTTTTTTTGCAACTGAACCAACTCTTCGGAGGAGAGGGTGCGACTTGTCTCATTCATAAATCGGGATTTTCGCTGGAGAAAACGCGCGGCTGTGCTTGACTAAAAGGTTCGAGATTTGTCGTCCCGATGCCTGCGCAAGTTATCAAGATCAGTGGTGCGCGCCAGCACAATTTGAAAAACCTCCACGTGGAACTGCCGCGGGAGAAGCTGGTGGTCATTACCGGCCTGAGCGGTTCTGGGAAATCCTCGCTCGCCTTCGACACCCTCTACGCCGAGGGCCAGCGACGTTACGTGGAAAGTCTCTCCGCTTACGCGCGGCAATTCCTCGATCAGATGGAAAAGCCTGACGTCGATTTCATCGAAGGACTTTCCCCGGCGATCGCAATCGAACAACGGAGCGCCGGCACCAATCCAAGATCGACCATCGCGACCACGACCGAGATTTACGATTACCTCCGAGTGCTTTTTTCGGCAATCGGCCAGCCCCACGATCCAGCGACCGGCAAACCGGTTTATCGACAAACGCCGCAGCAAATCGTCGATCAAATCCTCGCTTACGAACCGAACAGCAAAATCATCGTGCTCGCGCCGCTCGTGCAAGATCAGAGCGGTGAATTTCGCGACGTGATTGAAAGGCTGAAACGCGAAGGATTCGTTCGGGCGCGAATCGATGGCGAAATCCTTGAGCTTGATCGATCGGATCCGATCAGATTGAAAAAAAGTGAGCGTCACACGATCGAAGCGGTGGTCGACCGTCTGGTCGTGCGCGCTGGAATTCGGGTTCGATTGACTGATTCCGTCGAAACCGCGCTGAAATGGGGCGGGAACAAATTGTCGATCTTAATAGAGAAGAAGAAAACACCGAACCGGACTGCCATTCAGCGTTCAACGTCCAACGACGAATTCGAAGATTGGGAAGAATTCCGTTATTCAACAAACTACGGTACCGGTGACTCGGATTTTTCTCTCGACGAGCTGACACCGAAACATTTTTCGTTCAACAGCCATCTTGGCGCGTGCCCAGCGTGTCACGGTTTGGGGACACAATTAGTGATCGATCCCGAGCTGATGATCTCGGACGAAACAAAAACCATTGCTGAAGGCGCGATCACGCCCTGGCGGCGCGGGACCAAACGGATGCAGGCCTATTACCGGCAACTGCAAGGGGCGCTGATAAAACATTTCCAAGTAAACGAGGATATGCCGTTCGCGGATTTGCCGGACCAATTCAAAAACGCGCTTTACTTCGGGACCAACGGCACGCCGATCGAAATGAATTTCAGCGGCAACGGCGAGAAGAAGCGGCCATTCGAAGGATTAGTTCCGCAAATGCAGCGGCTTTACGAGCAAACGCAAAGCGAATTTACGCGCAATCGCATTCGCGCGTTCATGACACGCGAGCCATGCAAGACTTGCGGGGGCGCGCGGCTGAAGCCGGAAATTCTCGCGGTGACGATTAAAGATCGACAAAGACGCGAACTGAATATTCACAAGTTCAGCGAGCAAACGACCGAAGCTGCCGCGCGTTACATCGACAATCTCGAGCTGACAGTAGCGCAGAAGAAAGTTGTGGCCGATGTCGTGCGCGAAATTCAATCGCGCTTGCAATTTCTGGTCGAGGTGGGGCTCGGTTATCTGACGCTCGATCGCGAGAGCGGCACGCTCAGCGGCGGCGAAGCGCAACGGATCCGACTGGCGACGCAAATCGGCTCCGGGTTGGCCGGCGTGCTGTATGTTTTGGACGAGCCAAGCATCGGTCTGCACCAGCGCGACAATGCGCGGTTGCTCGGCACGTTGCGGCGGCTACGCGACCTGGGCAATTCCGTCATTGTGGTCGAGCACGACGAAGAAACAATCCGAGCAGCGGACCACATTGTCGACCTTGGTCCGGGCGCAGGCCCGCGCGGCGGCGAAATTGTAGCGCAAGGAAAACTGGAAAACATTCTAGAGATCAAAAATTCTCTGACCGCGGATTACCTCTCGGGCCGATTGCGCATTCCAGTTCCGAAACACCGGACTCAACCGCGTTTTGCTCGAAATCAATTGAGTAAGAGTGAAGAAGGCTGGCTGATTGTGAAAGGCGCGGCGGAAAATAATCTGAAGAACATCGACGTCGCCTTCCCGCTTGGTTGTTTCACGTGTGTGACCGGTGTTTCCGGGAGCGGTAAGTCGACGCTGGTGGACGACATTCTGAGGCGGGCACTCTTCCGGCGTTTTTACAATTCGAAAGAGAAACCAGGGGCGTATCGCGCCTTGCGCGGCGCCGAACAAATCGATAAGGCGATCGTGATCGATCAAAGCGCGATTGGGCGAACGCCGCGTTCAAATCCAGTTACCTACACCGGCGCCTTTGGTCCGATGCGCGAATTGTTCGCGCAATTGCCGACAGCGCGGGTGCGCGGTTACGGGGCCGGCCGGTTCAGCTTCAACGTTAAAGGCGGCCGCTGCGAAAATTGCGAGGGCGGCGGTCTGATCAAGATCGAGATGCATTTTTTGCCGGACGTTTATGTCCAGTGTGAGGTTTGTCATGGCCGGCGCTACAATCGCGAAACGCTCGAGATTACTTATAAAGGAAAAAATATCGCCGACGTGCTCGACCTGACGGTGGATGAAGCTGCGCGATTTTTTCGGAATGTGCCGAGCATCTCGGATAAGTTGAATGCGCTGCTCGATGTCGGACTAGGTTACCTCCAGCTCGGCCAGGCTGGAACCACCCTTTCCGGCGGAGAGGCGCAACGGGTCAAGTTGGCGACCGAGCTCGCGAAAAAGGCGACCGGCCGCACCGTCTACATCCTGGATGAACCAACAACCGGATTGCATTTCGCTGACATCGAAAAATTGCTCCAAGTGCTGATGAAGCTGCGTGATGCCGGCAACACGCTCATCGTCATCGAGCACAATCTCGAGATGATTAAATGCGCGGATTGGATTGTCGATCTTGGTCCGGAAGGCGGCGAGGGAGGCGGTGAAATCGTTGGGACGGGCCCGCCTGAAGAGATTGTCGATCTTGCTAAGAGTTACACGGCCAAATATCTGCGACCGCTTTTGGAGAAGAGATGAGACCTGTTCGGCACATAAGTTTCGCTCTGTTCGTGGCGCTCGCCCCATTTGCACGGGGACAGTTTTCGGCCCAACTCGCCGAAGCGTCGAAACCGCTCACCGAAGGCGTGCCGGAAGTCGCAGTCGTTCGCTTGCAGGGATTGCTTAAGCAGAATCTGGCTGAACCGGACTGGCGCGCGGCTGCGGAAACGCTGCTCGAGGCGTTGGTCGCAGCCAACCAGACTGCAGATGCCTTCAATCTTTTGGCGGATCCGCGATTGCGCCAAAGCTCTTCGGCGAATTTTTGGCGCGCGCAATTGCTGGCTAAGACACATCGCGAAGCCGAAGCGTTGGCGCTGTATCGACAGATCGCAACCGACACCAGTTCGAGCTTTCGACTGGACGCCCGGATCGGGGCGGCGGAAATGCTTCGTGCTCTAGGCCGAGCCGACGAAGCGCTCAAGACATTTTCGGAATTGTTTCGCGATCCAAAGTGGAGCGTCCAAGCGCAACTGCGCGCGACCGAGCTTTATCTCGACAAATCCGACGCCGTCAACGCGCGGCGTTTGCTCGAGAAAGTGCAACCGTCCACAACCTCCGAAAAAAGAGAGCGACATTTTCTCCGAGGCCGTCTCGAGGTAGCCCTGCGCCGCCCGGACCGCGCGATCACGATTTTCGAATCCCTCTTGAAAAATCCTGAAGGCGCAAGCCACGAAACACTCACCGCGACGCTTTTCGCGCTTGCTGATGCGCATCTGCAGTTGAAAACGCCCGAAACGGGAGATGACGCGCTAGAAAATTTTATCGAACATCGGCCTTCCGATGTCGATCTGGCACGCATTTTTGCGAAACTGGACGAGCTTTATCGTGCCGAACGAAAACCGTCGCGCGCTGAACTTGATCGTTGGACAAGAGATCCGGCCGAGCCGCGGCGAGCGTTTGCGCAATGGTATCTGGCGCGCTTCGACCTTCGACTTGGGCGACGCGACCGGGCGCTAGAATATTTCAATGCGCTCCGGCGCACTCATCCACAATTGCCGGTTCTCGCTTCGGCCTTTCTGGAATTTGCCCAACTGGAACTGGAGGAGCACCATTTCGATGAGGCGCTCGCGGACTTGAATGAAGCGCGGACATTACATCCCGAGCCGGCCGTGCTCGATCGGGTCAACTTGCTCGCGGCGCAGATCCAGTATCGCGCGAAACATTTCGATCCCGCGACCGCGGGCTTTGATCAAATCGGACATTCCGATTCAGCCCTGGCGTCGTTGGGAATGTTTAACGCCGCGCTCAGCTGGCTCCAAAAAGGGGATGAGACACGTTTTCTGGCCGACGCCGAAGAATTTGGGAAGAAAACAAAGGACGAACAGTCTCGCGCGGATTTGCGGCTGGAAGCAGGTCTCATGGAAGCGGCCAAGGGGGACCCGCGCGCCTCTGATTCATTGCGCACTTTTCTACGCCAATTTCCAGGAGCTGAACGAGCGGCCGAAGCATGGGTGGCATTGGCGGAACTGGCATTTCATGCAACTCCGCCACGACTTGATGAAGCGCGCAAGAATCTAGTCCGCGCTGGTGAATCAAAGCCGACCCCGACTGCGCAGGAGCGCGCCGATTACCTCACGATCTGGCTGGAAGATGCGACCTCGGGCGGTGAGACCAAGGTGATCGTGTTGGCGAAGAAGTTTATCGAGGAGCACGAATCATCCAGCTTGGTGGCATCGGTGCGAATGAAACTGGGCGAGATGTATTATCGCGCGGAGGATTTTGCGAACGCGGAAACGCAGTTCGAACTGCTGGCCGAGCAAAATTCCGCCGGGCCCTTTACCGATCGGGCGCTCTTTTTTGCAGGCGAAGCGGCGATGGCGAGCATGGCCGGTCAATCGCTCGAACGTGCCATTGTCCTCTTCGATCGCGTCGTGCAACTCAACGGCGAATTGAAGTGGGCCGCGCGAAGCGAGCAGGCAGTTATCGAGCGCAAACTGGGTAAACCGCAAGACGCTCTCGTTCTCTACGATGAAGTCCTGGACGGTGCAGCTCGCCCCGCGGAAAAACGCGAAGCGATTTGTGGAAAGGGCGATATCTTCTTTGAGATGGCCGCGACCGACCCCAAAAACTATCAGCGCGCAATTGAAGCGTACGACAAACTGGCGACCGATCGAGATGCGCCGGCGCATTGGCGTAACCAGACGCTATTCAAGAAAGGTCTCTGCTTGGAAAAAAAAGCTGATCGCGCGGCCGCGCTCGCCAGTTTTTATACCGTTCTCGACGAAGGAACCCGATCGGACCGGCCACACGAATTTTTTTGGTTTTACAAAGCAGGATTTAAAGCCGGGCAGTTGTTAGAAGCGGATGCGAAATGGGAATCTGCTGCGGCCGTTTACGAGAAGCTGGCGGGTGCCGGGGGAACCCGATCGGACGAAGCAAAGGAGCGACTGGATCGTCTTCGTCTCGAACACTTTTTGCGTCAGGAATGAAGCGATTAATGCGGCGCGTTTTCCCTTGCTATTGGCATTAAAAAGGCTCAACCTTGCCTTATGACAACTGTAACAAAGCCATGTGGCTTGTGCGGTTGGTCGGTTCGATGCGCGACGGTCGCGATTTCAGTCGCGTTTTGCGCATCGGCTTTTGCTGCTCCGAGCAAGAGCGTCGCAACCTCAAAACAACAAACTGTTGTGAAAGGTAAGAGGTGCGTCGCTTTGATCACAGGTTCCGCCGTCCGGCAGTCCTGTGACAGGCTCGGTGTAATCCCGACCACGCCGTATCAGCTCGACCGCGTTGGCGGCCACTCGGCGACAAACGATTGATTTTGGCGAAGTAACCTTCGCTAGAATTCGTTTTCCGGCGCCCTCACGCCGGCACGCAGATTTATTTCCAAGTCATAAGCGCGCGCAGGCGCCGCCCTACCTTTTCGATCAGGTGGCCATCCGCTCCCTTACGTAGTTTTTGATACTGCTTTCGCCCTGTCTTAATTTCGCGGATGAACTCACGCGCAAACTTTCCAGAACGAATATTGCGTAAAACCGCTTCCATCTCTTTTTGAACTCGCGCATCGATGATTCGCGGGCCCACTGTCAATTCGCCCCATTTGGCGGTATCCGAAATCAGCTCCCGCATCCCGCGCATTCCGGATTCGTGAATTAGATCGACAATAAATTTGAGCTCATGGAGACATTCAAAATACGCCAGGTCCGACGGATAACCCGCTTGCACCAGCGTATCGAACCCGGCGCGAATGAGCGCGGTGGTTCCTCCGCAGAGCACGGCTTGTTCGCCGAATAAGTCCGTTTCCGTTTCGTCACGAAACGTAGTTTCAATTACGCCTGCCCGGGCACAACCGATTGCCTTAGCCCACGCCAGCGCGATGCGCTTGGCCCGACCAGTTCGGTTTTGCTGAACTGCGATCAATCCAGGCACGCCGCGACCGTTGACGAATTCGCTGCGTACCATCGGCCCCAGTCCCTTCGGCGCGACCATCACAACATCGACATCTTTTCGCGGAACGATCGTTCGATAAAAGATCGCAAAGCCGTGGGCAAAGAGAAGCGTTTGGCCCGCTCGCAAATTCGGAGCGATTTCCTTTTTATAGACTGCGGGCATCTTGGTGTCGGGCAGCGCGAGAAAGATGATGTCGCCACGCCGGACGGCGTCGGGCGTCTCGAAAACTTTGAAACGGTTTCGTTTTGCACGAACGCGCGATTTGCTTCCGCGATAAAGGCCGACGACGACCTTCATCCCGCTATCGCGCAGGTTGAGCGCATGTGCGTGTCCTTGTGCGCCAAAGCCAATAACGGCGCAGGTTTTCCCTTTCAGCCAGGCAAGATCGACATCTTTGTCACGATAAATGCGCACGGCCATATCTTGCCCGCGCAAAGGCGAATTGCCAATAGTCCTGGGTTGCGCGGTGTTCTTCCAGAAACACCAAAATTACAAAAGCAGATGTGCAACGAACGGGTCAGGCCAGCCGTTTCAGTTGGGGATTGTTTGATTCTGCACGAGTGATCTTAGGTAAGAAGCTTTGGCCAGTTCGGAACGTGCCTCCACATCGCGCCCCATTTTTTCCAAGATGTCCGAAAGGACAACGTATTGACTAGGTTGATCCGGCTGGCGGGCTACGACACGCTGCTGAATTCGAAACGCGTCATCGAGCTTGTTCGCGCGCACCCGCATCTCGACCATCAGCCGCAATGCTTGGGTATCGTGGACATCAAGCCGACTTGCTAGGCGCAAGGCCCCGTCGGCACGATCCGAATCGCCCCTTTGGGCGTATAACCGGCCTAGCGCAAGTGCCGCAGCGTGATGCCACCAATTTCTCCGGGCAAAGCCCTCTACTAATCCCAAGGCAGCATCGGGTCCGTCCCTTTCCCGCACGATTTCGGCCTTCAGACTTACCAGGTCCCAAACTTCCGGATAATCGTTATGCGCTCGTTCGAGAATCGCCAAAGCTGAGTCGTCTTGCTGAGCATAATGCTGAACACTTGCCAGGTTCAGAGCTCCGACCCAGGTTCGAGGATATTCTTGGCGAGTTTTACTTGAATTTTTCTCGATCACCGCAAACAGAGCTTCGGCCTCTTTAGTTTTTCCTTCGCGAGCAAGAACACTGGCGAGGTTATTCTGCGCGATCGGATAATCGGGATTTTGCTCAAGCACTGAGCGAAATATGCGCTCCGCTTCAGTATAGGCACCGCGAGCATAGTAAACTTGACCAAGGTTGATGGCGACTCGCGCGCTCCTACTTCCTGCCTGAAAAGTGCGCTTGTAAAACGTTTCCTCGTTCGACCAATCGCCGCTACGGATAAAACTGCGCGAGCCGAGCGCAAGAACAGCTAAGAGCACCAAGGCTGCGACCAAAGGGCGGAAGGAGGTTGGCAATCGAAATAGAAAACCAGCGCCAAAGATGAGGAGACCGACGCTCGGCAAATATAACCAATGTTCTGCTGCGGTTGCGTTGAGTTGTACGATGTTAGAGATCGGAAGATAAGCGGCTATAAACCAAGCTGCGCCAAATACGCGCATTGCTTGCCAGCGATCTTTTTTGAGGCTGCCAAGGACTAACATCGCGAAGACGGCCAATCCAAGGATCGACAAATACTCTGTGCCAATTGTCCTTCGCCAACTTTCAGAATCTTGATAGTGCATCGGAATAGGCACTACCGTGCGCTCCATATATAAGTTGGACGGCCAAACCATTAGTCGACCGTAATCACCCAGCGCCCGCACCATAAGGATGGCACGCACAGGCGGGGTGAAAACCTCCGAAGCCGAAAACGTTGGCCTGGCGGCTGGTAGGTGCCGCAACCCTGCGTAGGTCAACACCAGGCCGATGCAGCACGCTAGTGCACCAACTCGCGTGCGAAATCCGATCTGTCGCTCGACGAAAAGCAAATGCGAAACGAAAAGGAGGACCCAAATAATCGCAATTTCGCGCGAACAGAGCGCAAGCAGGCCCGAGGCGATTGCTAAGAAATAGATTGAAAGCCGGCCGAGTCTATTGGTTGTCCGACCTGCCCGCAGAAAGAGAACCCATCCGGCGGCCGCAAAAAGGAAAGCGAGACTGTCTGCACGTCCCGAAATGTAATCGATCGCTGCACTGTGAACGGGATGCACGGTCCAGAGTAATGCAACAAAGAAAGCGGTGTGAGAAATCCACGGTATCCGCTTGAGTGTTTTCTGCCGAATTGCTCGCGGCGATTGACGAACACGGAACGAAAGAATGAGTTCTTGCAAAAGAAAATAGAGCAGAATGCCGCTACTGACATGCAAGAGCACATTGGTGAGATGAAAACCGAACTCGTTCGTGTTCCAAAAGAAATAGTCGATGAAATACGAGATGTTTTGCACCGGCCGATAATGGGACGAATAGGAGTCTAGAAATAAGTAGTGGCGAAATGACTCCAAAATCAGGACCGGACTCTTAATAAACGGATTGTTTCGAACAAGGTACTGATCGTCCCAAATGCACTGCCCTTGCAGCGCGGGCAAACGAACGAGGACTCCTAGCAGGATTAGACTCAAGCAGCGCAGCCAATCGGCACGGATTAATCGTCGTAAGTGATGGCGAGGAAGTTTCGAAACGGGCGCTTGCACGCAACTTTCGTTCACTTTTGGATTGTCGATACGAAGCTGACAAGTAGGGCTGTCAAAGTTAGTATCGGTCGATTGGTTGCCGTGAAACGAAGAAGCGTCCTCTCCGTTCAAGGAGCAGGACGCCTCCACATAGAGCGAAAACCCTAACTACGGTCCGTAAGGCGACCAGAAGCCCACGCCGGCTACGTCCGACAATGTGGCGTAGTCCGCTGGGGGCACCGTGGGAAGGGTATCGACCACTTGTGGGCCGTATGCGGTTCCCAGTAGGCTATTGCCGTTGTTGTAGAGGAGCGAACCCTTCTTCAAGTAGTTCGTCCAATCAGTGACGGCAACTGTGTCGCCGGTGTGCCGGTTGGTTTCGATCGCATACTGGTCGCACGCTGAATCGATCATGCGCAGATCGTTCAAGATTCGGCTGGCTTGCGAGCGTTTGCGCGCCCGGAGGAATCCCGGGACGGCAATCGCGGCCAGCAATGCA